>Ga0194128_10004192_pt1 | contig 21383 bp, 15 predicted proteins | sample TA2KigCa65mmetaG_FD_148650 | JGI IMG/M metagenome (GOLD analysis project Ga0194128, IMG submission 148650) | Freshwater microbial communities from Lake Tanganyika, Tanzania - TA2015037 Kigoma Deep Cast 65m | ecosystem: Environmental > Aquatic > Freshwater > Lake | place: Tanzania: Lake... | reverse complement strand
GCTCCCCGCGCTGCCGAGCCTGTCGGGCCTCTGGCTCGTGCAGGATCCGGGGTCGAACAACTGGAGCGCCTGGTACAACAACGTGCCCGCACCGGCGCTCCGCCCCGAGATCGTCACGGACAACGACGCCATTGCCGCGCGGGAGGCGGCCGGCGAGGTGGTCAACCGCGCGCCGCGCCGGGCCGACTGTCCCGTGGGAAACCTGCCGATGATGATGGCCTCGTCGCCCGCGCTCGACATCGTGGCCGCGCGCGACGAGGTGCTGATGGCGCCCGAGTCGGGCCGCGCGCGGTTCATCTACACGGACGGCCGCTCTCACCCGAACACGAAGGATCCGGCGTACGTGCCGAGCGGCTTCGGACATTCCATCGGGCGCTGGGAGGGCGACACGCTCGTGGTCGACACGATCGGGTTCCCGCCGCGCGTCTGCGACAGCCGGCGTCCGGTCATGGTCACGCCCGGCGGCGGACGGGCCAAGGAGACGACGCGGCTGGTCGAGCGGTTCCGGCTGCGCGACCCCGACACGCTCGAGGTCACCTTCACCTGGGACGACGCGACCGTGTTCCTGAAGCCGCACACCTACAGCTACACGTTCAAGCGCGTCCCGTTCGGCAACCCCGTCGAAGGGGGCGGCGACGAGCCGCCGCCGCGCGAGTTCATCACCGACAAGGTGGCCAACTAGTGCGCACCGCGACGGTGATTCTCGCGGCGGTCGTCGCGGCCTCGAGCCCGTCGTGGGTGCGGGCGCAGGCGCCGCGGCCGGACTTCTCCGGCTACTGGGAGCTCCGCGTCGACAGCTTCCACGTGCCGCGCGCTGCGCTGACCGCGCAGGCGGCAGGCCGGCTCGACGAGCAGGCCGCGAGGGACGCGGACGCGCTCGCCCGGTGCGTCCCGATCGGGATGCCGGCCGTCATGGACGACCGCGCTCCGATCGACGTCCGCCACGCGCCCACCGTGATGGGCATCGTCGCGCCGAGCCCCTCGTCGACGCGCCACATCTACACCGACGGTCGCCCGCATCCGGACGAGGACGAGCTGGAAGGCACGACCAACGGCCACTCCAGCGGCCGATGGGAGGGCGACGTGCTCGTCGTCGACACCGTCGGGTTCAGCGAGCGCGGCGTGACGCGCGTGCCGGGGGGCGGGTTCAGGACGCCGCGCTCCCGGCTCGTCGAACGCTATCGGCTGCTCGAGAACGGCCGGCGGCTCTCCGTGGTGTTCACCTGGACGGATCCCGGCGTGTTCCAGGCGCCTCACACGTACGAGTTCCGCTACTACCGCGCGGCGCGGCCGCGGGAGCCGCGCCTGACCAACTGCATTCCCGATCAGGAGCGCACGCGGTTCCTGACGGGCCGTCCCGAGGCGAAGTAGGCCATGCACCTGACCAGACGCGAGATCGGAAAGCTGGCGCTCGCGGGCGTTCCGGCAGCCTGGATGTCCTCGGCGACCGCCGGCGCGCAGTCGCGATCGACGCCGCGCTTCGGGGGGCTCTCGGTCGGCGTCATCGCCCCGTACAGCTTTCGGGCCATGGGCGCGCTCGACGCCGAGGCGCTGCTGCGCCACATCGTCCAGCTCGGGCTGGGCGCGACCGAGCTGCAGTCGCCGCCCGCCGAGGCGTTCGTCGGCGCGCCGCTGCCGCCGCCGCGGCCGGTCCCATTCGGCCAGCCGCTCAGCCCCGAGCAGGCGGCCGTGCAGCGCGCGGCGCGCGAGACGCTGCGGCAGTGGCGGCAGGCGGCGCCTGCCGGCGCCTTCAGCGCGTATCGCGAGCTGCGCAAGACATTCGAGAGCGCTGGCGTCGCAATTCAGCTGATCAAGTTCGACGACCTCAGCGCTGACTGGCCAGACGCCGAGATCGACTACGCGTTCACCGTGGCCAAGACCCTCGGCTGCCGGGGCATCACCTGCGAGCCGCCGCTCAGCCACACCAGGCGCCTGGGACGCTTTGCCGAGAAGCACGGGCTGATGCTCGGCTACCACGGCCACACGGCCGTCGCCGACGTCGAGGCGTTCGCCCGGCCGGGGTCGTGGGAGCAGGCGTTCTTCTATTCGAAGTACAACGGCGCCAACATCGACATCGGCCACTTCACGGCGGGGAACAGCCGATCGCCCGTCGAGTTCATCCGCGAGTACCACGACCGGATCACGAACCTGCATCTCAAGGACCGGCGCGTGAACAACGGCCCCAACGTGCCATGGGGAGAGGGCGACACGCCCATTCGCGAGATCCTGCAGCTCATGAAGCGGGAGCGGTACACGTTCATGGCGACGATCGAGCTCGAGTACCCGATCCCGCCGGGGTCCGACACCATGACCGAGCTTGCCCGGTGCGTCCGCTTCGTCGAAGACGCGCTCGCCGACGCGTGAGCCGGGTGCGCACCATGCCGCGCGCGTGCGCTGTGGTCTTCGTGGCGGTCGCCGTGGCCGCCGCGTCTCTGCTCGGAATGCCTGCGCGGGCCGCCGGCGGCCAGCAGCCCGTGGCTGCTGGCGTCCCCGATTTCGAAGGCGGCTGGGTCCGCATCGATCCCGCGGGCTCGGGCAGCTTTGGCGGATTGGCGGCGCGGTTTCCGCGGGCGGCGCTGACGGCGCAGGGCGCCGCCATGAAGGTCGAGCGGGATCCCGACGACGTGGATCCCGATCTCAGCCGGCCACGCGCACCCGGCGACGCGTACATCGTGAGCCAGGGACGCTGCGGCGGGCCGGGCGGGGGCGGCATCGAGCCCAACTCCGCGGCTCTGTTCATCGTGCAGACGCGCGACGAAGTCCTGCTCGTCCGCGAGGGCCCGGGCGCCCGGCGGATTTTCATGGACGGTCGTTCGCATCCGGACCTGGCGGTATGGACGCCAACCGCCCTGGGGCACTCGGTGGGCCGGTATGAGGGCGAGGCGCTCGTGGTCGAGACGATCGGCCTGACGCCCGGCAACGTCACCGCGGGCGGCCGGCGGACGCCGCGCACGCGGCTGACGGAGCGCTATCGCCTCTCGAGGGACGGCGCGCGTCTGACCATCACCTATACCTGGAGCGATCCCGAGCTGTATCAGCGTCCCCACACGTACGAGCTGCAGCTGGATCGGCTGCCGCGCGACAGCTACGCGTTCGAGAACTGGTGCGACTCCGGTGATCCCCGCCAGCGGCAGTCGATCGTCCCGCCGAAGCAGATCGGCCAGTAGGAGGCGTCATATGACCAGCGGCGTCGTGCGCCGGCTCGTCTGGCTCGTGCTCGCTGCCGTCATGGCCGGGGCGGGCGCGCGAGCGGAGCAGGGATCGGCGAGCCCGCCGGATGCCGCGGCCGGTGCGCGCGACATCTCAGGCTACTGGGAGCGCTCCGCCGACGGCCGTCGGGTGCCCCGTGCGACCCTCGCGCCCGCGGTCACGAGCGCGGTGCTCGACGCGCAGGCCCGCAAGGATGCCTACGCGATTCGATGGTGCAACATCCTCGGCCTTCAGGCCGTCATGGAGTCGCCGCGGCCGATCGACATTCGACACGGCCGCCGGATGATCGTCATCGCCAGCGAGATCAACGCCGCGCCGCGCTACCTCTATCTGGACCGGACGACGCACGTCAGCCGCGACGACTTCGATCCGACCACCAACGGCCACTCAATCGCGCGCTGGGAGGGGGACGCGCTGGTGGTCGATACGGTTGGCTTCCACCCCGATCGCGGCATCACGGCGATCCCCGGCGGCGGATTCCGCACCGCCGACTCGCACCTGGTCGAGCGCTATCGGCTGCTGAACGGCGGCGCGGTGCTCTCGGTGACCTTCACGTGGGAGGATCCGGCGGTGTTCCGGACGCCCCACTCCTACGAGTTCCGGTACTACCGCCTGCCGCGCGGCTACGAGCCGCGGCCGCCGCTCCCCTGCGATCCGTTCGACGAGGCGCGCGCGCGGTTCCTCGGCGGTTCGTAGCCTCCGGCTTCGACGCGCCTCGCAGTTGCGGTGTCGCGCAGGCGTCATCCGGTGTGGCGCGAACCCTTCGGGTTCGCGAGGCGAGCCTGAAAGGCTCGCCGCACATTCGCCGCACCATCCGGCTCAGAACGCGATCGTGACGCCGGCGCGCGCGGCGCGCGGCGGACCGGGATAGACGTACGGCACGGTTCGGCCGGCGAAGTCCGTCAGCGTGAACCCGTACTCCTCGTAGCGCTCGCCGGCGACGTTGAAGAGGTCGACGAACGCGGCATGGCGGCCGATGGCGCGCCGGATGCGCAGGTCGATCGACTTCGGCGCGCGCATGCGCAGGCGATTCTCGTCGTCGAGAAACGCGCCGCCGGCGCGGTCGACGCTCCCGTAGACCGAGAGCGCCCACGGCAGCGCCGCGCTGGCGGCCAGACGCAGGCGATGCCGCGGAATGTTCTTGAGCTGCCGCCCGCTGCCGGCGGTCGTGACGCGCGCCAGCGCATAGGAGACCGACGGCGCCAGCGGCCCCCAGCGCGCCTCGGCGTCGACTTCGACGCCGGTATGGCGGCTCTCGCCGATGTTGGCGTACGAGAAGGTGCGCACGTCGAAGTCGATCTCGTTGTCGACGTCCGCGCGATACGCGACGATGCTCCACCGCGCCGCGCCGCTGCCCGAGAGGCCGGCCTCGACGTTGGTGGCGTGCTGTGGAACCAGCCGCGCGTTCGAGATCGTGAACGTCATCCCGCCGCGGAAATCCGGATAGGGGCGCGGGTCGAAGCGTTGATCCAGCGTCGGCGCCTTGAACGCGCGCGCAACTTGGGCGAAGAGCGACAGCGTGCGCGCGTCGTTGAGCTGCAGCGTCACGCCGGCGCGCGGCGACCACGCGCGACTGGCGTCGGGACCCGCCGCCGGAAAGCTCCCGTCGTCGACCGTGTCCCAGCGGACGCCCGCCGCGAGCCGCAGCCGCCCGGTCAGGTCCCAGGCCGATGCCGTGAAGAGACCCGCGCGCACGCGGTGCCCGTCGACGCCGCTGTTCACCCCCTGCACGGCGCCCGACGGGCTCACGCTGCGGTAGGTCGTGTCCAGACGCTCGCGCGACGCGTCGGCGCCGAACCGCAGCACGACGGCGCGCGCGGATCCGAATCCGTGCTCGCCGTCGAGGCTGGCCCGCACCGCCGCGGTGCCGAGCGCCCGCGCGCGGCGATCGCCGAGCCCGGGCACCAGCAGGATCGTGCGCATGAGGTCCTCGTCGCGCGCGGCGAACGAGATCCGCGCCTGCGGCAGCCACGCGGGCGACTGGTGACGCAGCGTCAGCGCCGTCGACAGATCGCGGCGCTCGACCTCGTCGAAGCGGAACACCGGATCGGACGCGTACGGGTCGCGGCGAAAGGCATCGCGGCTGAGCGAGCCCGGGTCGTCGCGCCGGCGCCAGCCTCCGTCCGCGGTCCAGCGCCACGACAGCCCTCCAGCCTCGCCTTCGAGCCGTCCGGCACCGGTGTAGTGCCGCGCGGCGCTGTGGTCGTACGCGCCGCCCGTGCCGCGGGCCGCGCCCGAGACGCCATACAGCAGGGAACCCGCCTGCCCGCCCCAGGTCCCGTCGGCCGTCAGCGTGCCGAACGTGCCGCGCGACGCATTCAGCTGGCCGCCGCGTGCGGATCGATCGGTGAAGATCTGGACCACGCCTCCGACCGCGGAATCGCCGTAAAACGACGCCCCCGGTCCTCTGACCGCTTCGATCCGCCGAATGGACGAGGTCGGCACGGTGCCCCAGTCCACGAGTCCCGATTCGGCGTCGGCGACCGGCAGCCCGTCGACGAGCAGCACGATGTACTCGGCCTCGCCGCCCCCGAAAAACCCGCGCGTCGAGACGACGGGGCGCCCGGCGTCGAAACGGGATCGGGCGATACGGACGCCCGGCAGAAACGCCATCATTTCGCTCGGGTACGCCGCCGGCCGGAGTGCCAGCGCTTCGCGCTCGAGCACAACGGTCGCCGCGGGCACCGAGCTGCGCGACGTCTCGCCGCGCTCCGGTGTCACGACGACTTCCGTGTCGAACCGCGGCGTGTGGTCGGGTGGGGGCGTCGACGTCTGCGCCGACGCAGCGGCGGCGATGAAGAGCACCACCGCGGTCGCCACGACTCCCGAGCGTAGACGCACCATCGGACAGGGCTAGAGCGACCAGCCCCGGCGGTACTCGCGCGCGAGGTACTGGTTGGCGGCGGGATGGTTGACCACGGTGCCCGTCTCGCCGTCGTACCGAATCTGCACGCCTTGGCCGGTCCTGATCGCCACGATGCCGAGCAGCATGTTCTCCGTGAGCCGGGAGGCGTACTCGAAGTCGGCCGTGGCCTTGCCGTGCGTGCGGATGGCGTCGATCCAGTTCATGGCATGCAGCTGGCCGGGCACCCGCGGGTAGGTCTGCGGGACCTGTGTGGCCGCGTCCATCAGCGACTCGGGATACAGGTGCGGGTTGGTGCCGTAGCTGTCGTGCATCAGCACGCCCCGGTCGCCGACGATGATCGCGGCGCGCCGGTGGCTCACCGCGTCGGGCAGGCCCGCGGGTCGCGGCGCCCAGAGACCGCCGTCCCGCCAGTAGATCGTGACAGGCGGCCGCGCGCCCGACGCCGGATAGCGGTAGACCACCTCCATCGCCGCCGGATAGCTCGCCGGCTCCCCGTTCTCATCGAGTCCGAATGCGGACGAGGTGGCTTCCACGGTTTCCGGATAGGTCAGGCCGAGCGCCCAGTACGCGTGGTTCAGCGTGTGCGCGGCGATGTCGCCGATGGCGCCGACGCCCCAGTCGATCCACCCGCGCCAGTTGAACGGGTGGTACATCGGGTGGAAGGGCACGAGCGGCGCCGGGCCGAGGAACAGGTCCCAGTCGAGGTGCGACGCGACGCCCGGCGTCAGCGACAGCGCTCTGCCAATCTCCTGGCTCAGCCGGCGGGGCGGCGTCCAGTCGTTGCCCGCGCCGGCCGACCCGGGCGGCGGCGGCAGGGAAGAGTTGTACGACCCCGGCGTCACGCCTTCGGCGCTGCGCGCCGGCCGCGGCACCCCCTGCGGCCAGATCGGGCGATCGGTCGACAAGTGGACCTCGCGCACGGTTCCGATGAGCCCGGCCTGAATCCACTCGTTGATGAGGCGGGCGCCGTCGGTCGACTGCCCCTGATTGCCCATCTGCGTGACGACCCCGGTGCGGCGGGCCGTCTCGCGCAGGACGCGCGCCTCGTGGACCGACCATGTCATCGGCTTTTCGACGTAGACGTGCTTGCCGAGCTCCATGGCCGCCTTCGCGATGACGGCGTGCGTATGGTCGGGGGTGGCAATCAGCACGGCGTCGATGTCGCGCTGCTGCTCGAGCATCCTGCGGAAGTCGGTGTAACGCGCGGCGCGGGCGTAGGCTGCCTGCAGGCGGAGCCGCGGCTCGTTCGGCTGTCCGGTGGCGGTCCGGGTGGATCGCGCGACGCGGGCGTCGACGCTCACGAAGTCGACGTCGGCGAGCGCCACGAGGTGCTGGCCGCCCGCGACGAGCTCGGCGGCGACGGCGGCGCCCCGTCCTCCGGCGCCGACCACGGCGACGTTGACGGTGTCGCTCGGCGCCGGGCCGGCCTGGCCGCCCAGCACGTGGCGCGGGAGGACGGTCAGTGCGGCCGTGGTGCCCGCGGCCCGGATGAACCGCCGCCGTGTGACGCTCGTGCCCATCGCGCCGCCTCTCCTGCCGGGAGCCGACTTGCCCCCGAAGCCGCGTGAGGGTAGCATATGCAACCGATTACATCAACCGGTGTAACGCGTTCCATCCACGGCGGCGGCGCCGGTGCGCGCCGCACGACGAGCCGCAGTCAGGGAGGCTGGCGATGCCATACAGGTTTCTCGTTCCCGTAGCTCTCCTCGCTGCGGCGGTCGCCCCCATGGCCGGCCAGACGGCGGGCGGCAGCGGTCATGTGCGGCAGCTGCTCGAGACCGTCGCGAAGAACATCGGCGCCGACACCCTGACGACGCTGCAGTACTCGGGCGGCGGGATGGTCGCCGCCGTCGGTCAGGCGTTCAACCCGAGCGAGGGCTTTCCCCCGTTCACCGCCTCGAACTACTCACGCGTCATCGACTACGCGGCGATGGCCTCACGGGAGGAGTACGTGCGGCAGCTTCCCGTGCACGGGCGCCCGTTCGGCGCGCTGCTGCACGCCGGCGGCGAAACCGGCAATGAGTCGAGCCCGCCCGGCAACCGGGGAGGCGGCCAGCAGGCCGTCTTCGTCAAGCCGGTGCAGATGCGGCTGCTCGTCAACGGCGCGTTTGCGTGGAATATCCAGGGTGAGGGCGCGCCAGCGGTACGCCAGTTCGAGTATCTCGGCGGCGCCGACGCCGGCGAGCTCCGGCAGTTGGAGATCATCCTCACGCCTCACGGGTTCGTGAAAGCGGCGCTCGCCCAGGGCGCCAACCCCGAGCTTGTCCGGGGGAACATCGTGACGTTCCGGGCCCTCGGCAAGTACACGGTCACGGGCACCATCGGCCCGGATCATCTGGTGACGGTCGTCCGCACCTGGGTCCCGAGCCCCGTCGTCGGCGATATGCTGGTCGAGTCGCGGTATACGGAGTATCAGACCTACGGCCGGGTGAAATTCCCCCGGTACATTCATTCACACCAGGGTGACCTCTGGGTGCTGGGCTCGGGCGGGCACGATTCGCATCAGTACCGCATCACCTCGGTGGCGGCCAACGTCGAGATTCCCGCGGGCACGCTGGCGGTGCCGCCGGCGGTGCAGGCGGCGCAACCTCCGCCGGTGCGCGCCGAATCCGAGCCGCTGGCGACCGGCGTCTGGCTGATCGGCGGCTCGGGCGCGCACAGTGTGCTGGTCGAGTTCCGCGATTTCGCGGCGATCGTCGAGGCGCCCGGCAACGATGCGCGCTCGCAAGCGGTGATCGCGGAGGTCAAGCGCCTCGTACCCGGGAAGCCGATTCGCTACGTCGTGAACACCCACGCGCACTGGGACCATGCGGGCGGCCTCCGGGGATACGTGGCGGAGGGGGCCACGATCGTCACGCACGAGGAAAACGTTCCCTTCTATCGCACCGCCATGTTCGACCGGAGCAGCTGGACGTTGATGCCCGATACGCTGGCGAAGCTGCGGGCCGTGATGCCGATCCAGCCGCAATTCGTCGGCGTCGACCGCCGATATCTGCTGACAGATCGGCAATGGGGGACGAGCAGCGCCGTGGGTTCGCGGGTGCTGGAGCTCTACCACCTGTGGGGCTCCCCGCCCTCCTCTCATAATGAATGGAACCTCGTCGCGTACCTCCCCGCCGAGGGCATTCTGATCAATGCAGACCTTGCAGGGGCGCCGCCCGAGGGTCCATCGCCGGCGCAGCCGGCAGAGGGACACCTGTTTCTGAACGGCCTGATTCGGACGAACCGGTTGAACGTCGTTCGGCACGTACCGATACACGGCCGGCCGTACAGCCACGAGGCGTTCGTGAAGTACGTCGGCGATCGCGTGCCTTACTCGTCGGTGCCCGCGCCGCCGACCGGCACGCAGTAACAGGGGTCGCGTCGACTCGGAGCGCATGGAGGATCCGATGCGTGAGGACAGGAGACGCCTGCCGGTGACGGTCCTGGCGGTGGCGCTGGCGCTGGCGATGGCCGGGGCGCAGGAGGTGCGGCCGAATCGCCCATCCGGTGCGGCGTCAGGCCGGCCCGACGACAGCCGCTTCACCCCGGTCGTGCTCGTGCCGCACGGCGAGCTCGACGAGCCGATGGTGTTCGAGATCCGCCCCGGCGGCAAGGTCTACGTCATCGAGCGCAAGGGCGCCTTCAAGGTCTACGACCCCGCAACCCGGCGCGTACGCCTCATCGCCACGATCCCGGTCAACACGAAGTACACGAACGCCGCGGGCGTCCAGCGCGAAGCCGAAGAGGGCCTCATCGGGTTGACCTTCGATCCGAATTACGACCAGAACCACTGGATCTATCTGATGTACGCGCACCCCACCATCGCGAAGCATCTCGTGAGCCGGTGGGAGCTGCGCGACGACCAGCTCGTCAAGGACTCGGAGCGGGTGCTGATCGAGTACGGCACCCAGCGCGAGGCGTGCTGCCACACCGGCGGCGGCATGGCGTGGGACGCGCAGGGCAACCTGTACATCGCCGTCGGCAACAACACGGGCAACGGCCTGACGGCGCAGACCGACGAACGCCCCGGGCGCTCGAGCTGGGACGACCAGCGCGGCGCCGCCAACACGAACGATCTGCGGGGCAAGATCCTGCGGATTCACCCGGAGCCCGACGGCACCTACACCATCCCGCCCGGCAACCTGTTTCCACCCGGCACGCCGAACGCGCGGCCCGAGGTGTTCGCGATGGGGCTGCGCAACCCGTGGCGCGTCTCAATCGACAGCCAGACGGGCTTCGTGTACTGGGGCGAGGTCGGTCCCGATCAGACGGAGGAGACGCCCAACGGGCCGGTCGGCTACGACGAGTTCAACCAGGCCCGCGGCCCCGGCAACTTCGGCTGGCCGTTTTTCATCGGCGAGAACCGGGCGATCCCGTACTACGACTTCGCCCGTAGTCAGCCGCTCGCGCCGAAGGACCCGGGCCGGCCGATCAACACCTCGGTCAACAACACGGGCCTGCGGGAGCTGCCGCCGGCCCAGCCCGCGTTCATCGCCTATCCCTACGGCGTCTCCGACCGGTTTCCGGAGCTCGGCTCCGGCGCGCGGTCGGCGGTCGGCGGCCCCATCTACCGGCGCTCGGACTTCCGCAATCCGGCGCGGCGGTTTCCCCCGTACTACGAGGGCCGGTGGTTCATTGCCGACCTCGCGCGGAACTGGATCTTCACGGTCGCGATGGACGCCAACGGCCGGCTGCAGTCGCTGGAGCGCTTCCTGCCGGACTACAAGCCGATCGAGATCATCGACGTGAAGTTCGGACCCGACGGCGACCTCTACCTGCTCGAGTACGGCAGCACGTGGTTCGCCAAGAGTCCGGACTCCTCGCTGGTGCGGATCGAGTACAACGCCGGCAACCGGCCGCCCGTGGTGCAGCTCACGTCGAACCGCCCCGGCGGGGCGGTGCCGCTGCGCCTCGATCTGTCGTCGGCGGGCACGAGGGATCCGGACGGCGACGCGCTGAAGTTCGGGTGGACCGTCGCGGCCGAGGGCGGCGCGGCGCCGCGGCGCTTCACGCAGCCGAATCCGTCGGTGACGTTCGAGCGGGCCGGCATCTACACGGCCACGCTCACGGCGACCGACGCTGCCGGCGCGACGGCGAGTCGGTCGCTGCGGATCATCGCCGGCAACGAGCCGCCCGCCGTCACCATTGCCCTCGCCGGCAACACGAGCTTCTTCTTCCCCGACACTCCCGTCGGCTATACCGTGAGCATTGCCGACCGCGAGGACGGGCCGGTGGCCGGCACCGCAGCGGCGCGCGACCGCGTCGCCCTCTCGATCGACTACGTGTCGGAGGATTTCAACCCGGCGTCGATCCGGCAGGCGGACCAGCCGGTGGACGCGACGTCACGGTTCGCGGTGGGCCGCTCGGTCATGGCGACGACCACCTGCGCGAACTGCCACCAGCTCGACCGCCGCTCGGCGGGACCGTCCTTCCGCGAGCTGGCCGAGAAGTACCGCGGCGACGGCGATGCGCTGCCGCGTCTGGCGGTCAAGGTGCGTGAAGGCGGCACCGGCGTCTGGGGCGCGGCCACCATGCCGCCGCATCCGGCGCTGTCGCTGCGCGAGGCGCTGCTGCTCGTGCAGTACATGCTGCAGGCCGGCGATCCGCAGGCCACGCCCTCGCCGCTCAGCGGGACGCACACGCCCGTCATTGCGAAGGGCGACGACGGACGCGGCCGGCTCGTCCTGCGGGCGGTCTATACCGACGGCGGCGCGCCGGGCGCCGCGCCGCACACCGCGGACGCCGTGGCGGTGCTGCGCGGTCCGCTGGTCAGCGCCGGCAGCGCCGACGTTCTCCAGGGCGTGGCGACCACGGTCGAGAACCGGGGCGCGGGCCCCGTGGCCATCGTCGCCCGCCACAATTCGCACATCGCCTTCAGAGGCGTCGATCTCACGGGGATCCGGCGCGCGGAGCTGGCGGCCTCCGCGACCGGACGGCAGGGGAGCGTCGGCGGCACGCTCGAGATGCGCCTGGGCTCGCCCACGGGGGCGCTGCTCGCGCGGGCTGATATCGACGTGGCCGAGCCGCCGCCGGGCACCACCGGTCCCTACCGCCCACCGCCGGTGACGGTGGCGATTCCGCAGACGGCGGGCGTCCACGACGTCTATGTGGTGTTCACGAACGACCGGGCGACGCCGGTCCAGCCGCTGATGACGCTGTCGACGATCACCTGGCTCAACAGGTAGCCGCAAGAGAACCCATGATGACTCGACGTGACTTCGGACGGCTGGCGGCTTCCGGCCTGGCGCTCTCGCTCGGTTCTCCCCTGGCGCGCGGCGGGGCCGCCCTCGAGGTGCGCGGCGTCCGGATCGGCCTGATCACCGGGTCGCTGAACCCGCTGCCGCAGGCGCCCTGGGCCCGCGCATCGCGCCGGTGGCCGAGAAGTACGGCATCAAGGCGGCCTGGCATCCGCACGCCCAGGTGCACGACCCGAACGAGGTCGCGACGCCGCGCAGCATGGAGACGCTCCTCGGTATGTCGGACTCGTTCGTGATCAACCTCGACATCGGCCACTTCACCGCGGGCAACAACGACGCCGTCGCCTTCCTCCGCAGGCACCACGCGCGGATCACGCACCTCCATGTCGAGGATCGGCGGCGGAACGACGGCCCCAACGTGCAGCTCGGGACCGGCGACACGCCGATCCGGGAGTGCGCCGCGCTCGTGCGGGACAACCGCTGGCCGATCCTGCTCATCCTGGAGCGCGAGTACCGGGACGCCCCCGGCACGGCGCTCGAGCAGACGCGCTGGCAGCTGAACTACGTGAAGAGCCTCCTGGAGTAGGCGCCCCATGTTCACCCGCCGACAGTTCGGTCAGACCGTGCTCGTGTCGCTGCCGCTGGCCGCCGTGGGTGCGGCGCAGACCCGTCCGCGCGTCGCGCGGTACGCGTCGCGGTTCGCCGGCGTGCGGATCGGCGCGCAGACCTACTGCTACCGGGCGTTTCGGGACCTGTCGCGCCCCTGGGCGGCGGCCGATGTCGACCGCCTGATGGACCGCGTGGTGGCGGCGTTCGTCGAGAACCAGATCGACCTCGCCGAGTTCTGGATTGCGATGGTCGAGCCGCCCGGCGGGCCCGGGCGCGGCCCCAGCGATCCTGTGGCGCGGGCCGCGCTGCGGCGCTGGCGGCGCGACCGGCCGCTCGACGTCTTCGAGCGCGCCCGGCGGAAGTTCACCGGCGCGGGCATCGAGCTCTACTCCTGCATGTTCAATTTCGCCGACGACCTCGACGACGACGAGATCGAGTTTGCCTTCGACGTCGCCCGCACGCTCGGCACCAACATCATCTCCGCGAACTGCACCCGGGCGTCGATCGCGCGCGCCGCCGCGTTTGCCGACCGGCACAAGGTCTACGTGTCGGCCCACTCGGAGCACGCGCCGTTCGATCGCAGCCCGGACGGCATGGCGTACGAGAAGAACCTCGTCGCGGCACTCGGCCATTCGCCGTTCATCACGGTCACGCTCGACACGGGGCACTTCACGGCGTTCGGCGGCGACTCGGTGGCGTTCATTCGCCGGCACCACGCGCGCGTCGCGAATCTGCACCTCAAGGACCGGCTTCGGCGCGCCGAGGACCGCAACGACGAGAACACGACGGAATGGGGCGAGGGCGATGCGCCGATCGTGGAGGTCCTGCGGCTGATGCGCGACGAACGCTACACCTTCGCCGCGTGCATCGAGTACGAGTACCCCGGCCGGGGCACGCCCGTCGAGGAAGTGGGGAAGTGCCGCGACTACGCGCGCGCGGCGCTGACGGGCTAGTCAGCGCGGGCGCGGCGCGGTGCTCCCGCGTATCATCAGCGTGTGCGGCAGCGTCACCGAGACCGGCGAGATCTCGCTGCCGCGGAGGATCTCCAGCAGCAGGCGGACCGTGCCCTCGCCGATCTCCCGCATCGGCTGCGCAATCGTCGTCAGCGGCGGATCGGTGTAGCGCGCGAACCGGATGTCGTCGAAGCCGACGACCGAGAGATCCTTCGGGACGCTCTTGCGCAGCCGCCTCGCCGTGTCGATCACGCCGATGGCCATCTCGTCGTTGAAGCAGAAGATGGCGGTCGGCGGGTCGCTGCGGAGGAGGAGCTGTTCGGCGGCCGCGGCGCCCGAGGCGATCGAGAAGTCGCCGTGCATCTCGAGGAGCTCGCCCTCGGCGCGCTCGGCCCTGGCGCGCGAGACTGCGCCCCGCAGCCGGTCGCGGCTGAGCGGGCTCACGAGCGGGCCGGTGATGACGGCGATGCGGCGGTGGCCGAGGCGGTAGAGATGATCCATCGCTTCGGCGGCGGCCTTGGCGTTGTCGATGTGCACGCTGGGGACGCCGAGCCGCGGGCTGAACTCGCAGCCGTTGACGATCGGCGCGCGCGTGTGCGCGCTCGACTTCAGGAGCCGGGCGGCCTCCTTGGGCAGCCGGTGGCCGAGGAAGATCAGGCCGTCGGCCTCGCGGCGGCGCAGCATCAGCGCGTACCCTTCTTCGCGCTTCTCGTTGTGCTGGGTGTCGCCCACGAGCACCGCGTAGCCCTCGCGCTGGGCGGCGTCTTCGATGCCCTGCAGGATGAGCGCGAAGAACGGGTTCGACAGGTCGGGGACCGTCACGAGGAGCTTGCGCGACTGCAGCGTGCGCAGCGTCTTGGCCGCGACGTTCGGCTCGAACCCGAGCCGCTCGACGGCCTGGAGGACCTTGCGCCGGGTGGCGGGCGCGACGACCTCGGGGCGGCTCAGGACGCGGGAGACGGTGGCGGTGGAAACCCCGGCGCGCTTGGCGACTTCGTAGATGGTGGACACGGCCGCGGCCCATCATAGCTTGCCACGGCTGCAGGCGGTCTGTTAGAGTATGCAACCGATTACATCGTGACCACCTCCACCGCGCGCGTTCGCATGGGCCTGGTCGGGCCCGGCTTCGTCGCCGCGCATCACCTCGATGCGGTCCGGCGCCTCGGCTTCGTCGACGTCGTCGCCCTCGCCGGCGCCGACGAGGCACGCGCGCGCGCCAAGGCGGAGGCGCTTGGCATCCCGAAGGCCTACGGGAGCTTCGAGGCGCTGGCCGCCGACCCCGCGATCGACGTGATTCACAACACGGCGCCGAACGCCCTGCACGGCGCGATCGTCCGCGCGGCGCTCGCGCACGGCAAGCACATCGTCTCGGAGAAGCCGCTCGCCGGGTCGGCCGAGGAGGCGCTCGCGCTGTGGCGGCTGGCGCGCGAGGCCGGCGTCGTCCACGCGGTCACCTTCAATTACCGCGGCAACCCGATGGTCGAACAGGCGCGCAGCCTGGTCGCGGCCGGCGAGATCGGCGCGCCGCACTTCGCCTGCGGCGCCTACCTGCAGGACTGGCTGCTCAAGCCGACGGATTTTTCCTGGCGGCTCGAGCCCGAGAAGGGCGGCCGGAGCTCGGCCGTGGCCGACATCGGGTCACACTGGTGCGACCTCGTGCAGTACGTCACCGGTCGCCAGATCGAGTCCGTCCTCGCCGACCTCGCCACGGTCGTGCCGACCCGCTATCGGCCCCGCGACGGTCGCGAGACCTTCAGCGCGGGCGATCGCCGCGGCGATCCAGTCCGGATTCAGGTCGAGGACCTCGCCACGATCCTCCTCCGGTTCGAGGGCGGCATGAAGGGAACGGTCTCGATCGGACAGGTGTGCGCCGGCCATAAGAACGACTGCTGGTTCGAGGTGTGCGGGGCCGCCGGCTCCGTCCGGTGGCAGCAGGAACGCCAGAACGAGCTCTGGATCGGGCGCCGCGACGCGCCGAACCAGGTGTTGACGAAGGATCCGGCGCTCCTCTCCGGCCCCGCGCGCCGGCAGGCGCGCCTGCCCGGCGGACACCAGCAGGGCTGGTCCGATGCCCTGTTCAACGTGCTCGCCGACGTCTACGCGGCGATTGTCGACCCGGGCGCGGCCGGCCGCGACGCGGCGGCGTACCCGACCTTCGAGGACGGCTATCGCGCCGCGTGCCTGGTCGACGCCGTGCTCGACAGCCACCGCCGCGGCGGCGCCTGGACGGCGCCGGCTCGTGCGGAGCTGGCCGGGAGCGTCCGATGAAGCTCGGCGTGTTCACCCCGGTCTTCGGGAAGCTCTCGACGCGCGACATGCTCGCGCGGGTGCGCGCGCTCGAGCACGTCAAGGCGATCGAGCTCGGCACGGGCGGATGGCCCGGCCGCGATCATCTCGACGACCTCGAGGAGATGATCCACGGCGACTGCCGCGCGGCCACGTACCGCAAGATGGTCGAGGACGCGGGCCTCACGATCAGCGCGCTGTCGTGCCACGCGAACCCGATCCACCCGGATCGGTCCGTCGCCCGCGAGGCGGACGGGCTGTTCCGCCAGACCGTGCGCCTGGCCGCGAAGATGGAGGTGCCGACCGTCATCACGTTCTCGGGCTGTCCCGGCGACTGCGAGGAGGCCCGGCATCCCAACTGGGTGACGGTGCCCTGGCCGCCAGAGTTCCTCGACGTGCTCGAGTGGCAGTGGGAGGCCAAGGCGATTCCGTACTGGCGCGATGCCGCGCAGTTCGCCGCCGACCACGGTGTCACGGTCGCGCTCGAGGCGCATCCCGGCTTTCTCGTCTACAACGTGGAGACGCTGCTGCGGCTGCGCGCTGCCGTCGGCCCGACGATCGGGATCAACTTCGATCCGAGCCACCTGTTCTGGCAGGGCGTCGACATGCCGGCGGCGATCCGCGCGCTGGGCGGCGCCATCTTCCACGTGCACGCGAAGGATCTCGCGTTCGACCGGCAGAACACAGCCGTGAACGGCGTCCTCGACGCCAAGAGCTACCGCCGGCTGGGGGAGCGGTCCTGGCTCTTCCGCAGCGTCGGCTGGGGACACGACGAGCTCGAGTGGAAGCGCATCGTGAGCGCGCTGCGGCTGGCCGGCTACGACTCGGTCGTCAGCATCGAGCACGAGGACGCGCTCGCTTCGATCGACGAGGGGCTCCGCGCGGCCGTCGACATGCTCAGCCGCGTCATCCTGACCGAACCGGCCACCAACGCCTGGTGGACATGAGCGCCGCGGGCCTCTTCCGCGCCAGCTGCATCGCGCTCGTGGCTACGGCCATGTCGTTCGCCATCCGCGGCGACATCATGGGCGACTTCGAGCGGGTCTACGGCCTCACGGCGACCGAGGTGGGCTGGATCTCGGGCGCCGCCTTCTGGGGCTTCGGGCTCTCGATCCTGTTCGGCGGGCCGCTCGTCGACGCACTCGGGATGCGAACGCTCGCGCGGCTCGCCGCCGCCGGGCACATCGGCGGCGCGCTCCTCACCGTGCTGGCGCCGAACTTCACGGTGCTCTTCCTTGCCACGCTCGTCGTCGGCATCGCCAACGGACTGGTCGAGGCGTTCGTGAACCCCCTCGTCGCCACGCTCTACCGCGACGACAAGACCTCGAAGCTCGTCGCGCTGCACGCCTGGTTCCCCGGCGGCATCGTGATCGGCGGACTGCTGGCGTACGCGTTCACGCAGGTCGGGCTCGGCTGGCAGGCCAAGATGCTGCTCCTGCTCGTGCCGTCGATCGTCTACGCGGTGCTCTTCGCGCGCGAGGCCTTTCCCGCCACGGAAAGCGCCGCCGCCGGCGTGTCGCTCGCGGGCATGGCCGCCGAGATCCGCCGTCCGCTGTTCCTGCTCGTCTGGGCGTGCATGTGGCTGACCGCCGCGACCGAGCTGGGGCCCGGCCAGTGGTACGCCAACCTCTTCAACGAGGTGATGGAGAGCGGCACGCAGGCGGGCGTGATCCTGCTCGTCTGGGTGAACGGGATCATGTACGTGATGCGGCAGTTCTTCGGCGGCATCCCGCACCGCGTCTCGCCGCCGCTGCTCATCGCGGCCACGGCGCCCGTGGCGGCCCTCGGCCTGTACCTCTTCGGCCAGACGACGACCGCGCCGCTGTGGTTCGTGGCGGCGGCGCTCCTGGCGATCGGCACGGCGTTCTGGTGGCCGACGATGCTCGGCATCACCTCGGAGCGCTTTCCCCGCGGCGGGCCGCTGCTGCTCGCGATCATCGGCGCGTCCGGCGCCGTCTCCACCGCGCTCTCGGGTCCGGCGATGGGCTGGATCAACGACACCTACGGCGCGAACGCCGTGCTGCCGACGTGGGCGGTGCTCCCGGCGGTGCTGACCGTGGTGTTCCTCGCGATCCATCTGAGCGACCGGTCCCGAGGGGGATACCGCATCGAGCGGATCGAGTACGCCCGCCACGCGCCGCCGCGGGAAGCGCTCTGAAACTGATTACAAAGGCAGTATTCTGCTCTTTCGCGTCGCGTTTCTGTAAGACGGCCGGGCGCCCTGGCGCTACAAGTGTCTGCGTCCCACTGGGCGAAGGAGATGACGATGGGGCATGTCAGGATCGGCTGGTTGGCGCTCGCGTCGCTGGCGTTCACGCCGGCGCTCGCGCTGGCGCAGGCGTCGATTGCCGGCGTGGTCAAGGACGCGTCGGGCGCCGTGCTCCCGGGCGTCACCGTGGAGGTGTCGAGCCCGGCGTTGATCGAGAAGGTCCGCACCGCGATCACGGACGGCAACGGGCAGTACCGCGTGGTCGAGCTGCGTCCCGGCGACTACACCGTCACGTTCACGCTGTCCGGCTTCAGCACCGTCCGCCGCGAGGGCATCCGGCTGCAGGGCACGATGACGGCCACCGTCGACGTCGATCTGCGGGTCGGCGCGGTGGAGGAGACGATCACCGTCACCGGCGAGGCGCCGATCGTCGACGTGCAGAGCGTCCAGCAGCAGCGGGTACTCGGCCGCGACGTCATCGACACGCTGCCGACCGGCCGCACGACGCTCAACGTCGCCGTGCTGATCCCCGGCATCCAGCTCTCGACGACCTTCAGCGGCGAGGGCCAGGACGTGGGCGGCAACACGGGCGAAGTCATGCAAACGCTCACCATTCACGGCAGCCGCGGCGGCGACATGCGGCGGATGGTCGACGGGCTCTCGATGCAGTCGCAGGGGACCTCCGTCAGCGCGTTTGCCGCCAACGCCGGCATGGTGCAGGAGGTCGTCGTCGACCTCGCGGCCGGATCGGCGGAGCAGTCGGCCGGCGGCGTGCGCATGAACATCATCCCGCGCGAGGGCGGCAACACGTTTGCCGGGTCGCTCTTCGTCGGCGGCAGCAGCGAGGATCTGCAGAGCAGCAACATCGACCAGCGGCTGCGCGATCGCCGGCTCGTCTCCGCCAGCTCCGTGAAGAGCAACTGGGAGGTCAATCCGGCATTCGGCGGGCCGGTCGTCCGCGATCGGCTGTGGTTCTTCGCCTCGGGGCGCGTCTCGGAGGTGAACAACTACATCGGCGGCGCGGTCCGCAACGCGAATGCGGGCAACCCGGCGTCGTTTGCCTACGCGCCCGACGCGAGCTTCCGCGGATCGCGCGACACGCGGTGGCGGTCGATCAACGGGCGGTTCACGTGGCAGGCGACGCAGGTGCACAAGCTGAGCGCCTTCCTCGACCTGCAGGACCGCTGCAGCTGCGTCGACACGCGGGCGCTGACCTCGCCCGAGGCGACGGCCAACTTCGAGTTCCCCGCCAAGCGGCTCCTGACGGCCACCTACACGGCGCCGCTCACGAGCCGCGTGCTCGTCGAGGCCGGATTCGCGCGCAAGCCCGAGGACTGGGGCTACTTCCAGCCCAAGGGGGGTGACGACACGGCCGCGCTCATCGGAATCCAGGACCAGGCGACCGGCGTCTTCTACCGCGGGCCGCGGCCGATGTTCATGACGTCGATGCGCTTCAAGGCGGAGCTGATGGACAACAGCTGGCGCGCGTCGCTGTCGTACATCACCGGCACGCACGCGTTCAAGGTCGGATACCAGGATCACGTCGGGCGCGTCCGGAACAACTTCAACCGGGAGGTGGCGAGCAACCTGTCGTACATCTTCAATGCCGGCGCGCCGGTGCAGATCGCGATTCGGGCGCCCTACACCTCCGAGACGCACGTGCACGACGGCGGGATCTACGCGCAGGATCGGTGGACGATCGACCGGCTGACGCTCAACCTGGGCGTGCGGTACGACTTCTATCGCACGAACTACCCGACGCAGACGCTCGGGCCGACGGTCTACACGCCGAATCGCAACGTCGCTTTCGAGGGGGCCGACATCGCGAGCTTCGACGACATCACGCCGAAGCTCGGGGCGGCCTACGACCTGTTCGGCACCGGACGGACGGCCGTGAAGGCGTCGCTCGCGAAGTACGTCGCGCAGATGACGTACACCGGCACGTTCGGCGACGCGGCCAATCCGGCCAACCGCACCGTCCAGGCGGTGAACCGCGCGTGGAACGACGCCAACCGCAACTTCAATCCCGAGTGCGACGTCCTGAACCCGCTGGCCAACGGCGAGTGCGGCCAGATCAGCAATCTGAACTTCGGCAACCCCGTGCCGAGCACGACCTACGATCCCGACATCGTGCGCGGCTGGGGCAAACGCGAGTACAACTGGGAGAGCTCGGTCAGCGTGCAGCACCAGCTGATGACGGATGTCTCGGCCGAAGTCGGGTACTTCCGCCGGTGGTACGGCAATTTTCTGGTGACCGACAACCTCGCGGTCACCGCGGACGACTTCCAGTCGTTCAGCGTCGCGGCCCCGAGCGACGCCCGCCTGCCGGGCGGCGGCGGGCAGCGCATCACCGGCCTCTACGACGTGGTGCCGGCCCGGTTCGGCCAGACGCGGAACCTGTTGACGTTTGCGGAACACTACGGCGAGTACGTCGAGAACTGGCACGGCCTCGACGTTCACGCGAACGCGCGGTTCGGAGGCCTGATGGCCCAGGGCGGCTTCAGCACGGGTCGCCGTCTGACCGACGTGTGCGAGATACGCGCCGCGCTGCCCGAATGGACGGTCGCCAACGTCGCGGGGCCGCTGAATCCCTACTGCCGTGTCGAGGAGCCGTTCCTCACGCAGGTCAAGGCGCTTGGCGCCTACACGCTGCCGCGCGTCGACGTGCAGCTGGCCGCGACCTACCAGAGCATTCCCGGTCCGGTGGTGGCGGCCAACGTCGTCTATCCGTCGGCGGTCGTGGCCGCCTCGCTCGGACGGCCGCTCGCCGGCAACATCGCCACCGCGGTCGTGAACGCGGTGGCGCCCGCTACCGAGTACGGCGACCGGCTGCACCAGGTGGACTTCCGCGCGGGCAAGATCGTGCGCCTCGGTGGGGCGCGGCTGGCGCTGAACGTCGACCTGTTCAATGCGTTCAATGCGAACGCCGTGCTCACCGAGAATCCGAGCTTCGCGGTGTTCCGCCAGCCGCTGGCCGTGCTGAATCCGCGGCTCGTGAAGTTCAGCGCGAACCTCGATTTCTAGTCTGAGGGACGCCGAGGCGCGGCGCGGGTTGCCCCGCCGATTCACCG
>Ga0194128_10004191_pt1 | contig 21383 bp, 20 predicted proteins | sample TA2KigCa65mmetaG_FD_148650 | JGI IMG/M metagenome (GOLD analysis project Ga0194128, IMG submission 148650) | Freshwater microbial communities from Lake Tanganyika, Tanzania - TA2015037 Kigoma Deep Cast 65m | ecosystem: Environmental > Aquatic > Freshwater > Lake | place: Tanzania: Lake... | reverse complement strand
GCCTGGTAACCATCATCGGCCATGTCGTGACTTCCCCCGAGAAAGACTAGGAATTCTAACACAGATGAGCCGAATGCGCCCGCGTGGGGCGCAGCATGACCCGCCGTTCTCAGCCGATGGAGTGCCGCGTTCCGGGACCTACCATCCCTCGCGTCGTCCGTTGGACGCCCGGGAAGAACAAAGGCCCGTCCGGTCGGACGGGCCTTTGCCTCGGTCGATGTGAAATGGTGTCTATTTGGCCGTGATGCGGCCCTCGACCTTGGGCGACACGGTACCCTTGGCCTGGATGTACTCCATGACCTGCGTGGCCATCAGCTTGGCCGCGCTTTCGTCGATCAGGGACTTGCCCTTCTTCAGGATCTCGAAGCCGTCGCCGCCGGCGGCCACGTACTCGTTGGTCGCGACCTTGTACATCTTCCGGGCGTCGAGCGGCTGTCCGCCCACCTTGATCTCGACCACGCGCGAGCCCGCAGGCTGCTTGGGATCGTAGACCAGCGTCATGCCCGAGATCTGCATGAAGCGACCCTGCTTCTGCTCGACCTGTCCGACGCTGTGCTCCATCGCCGCCTTGAGATCGGCACCGCTGAGTTCGAGCAGCACCGTCTTGTTCCCGAACGGCAGCTCCGTCAGCACGTCCTTGCGGGTGAGCGTCGTGCCGGCCTCGTAGGTCTTGTCGCCGCGGATGCCGCCGCCATTGGCCAGCCCGACATCGCCGCCGACCGCTTCGCGGACCGCGTCGGCAATCAGATTGCCGATTGCGGCTTCCACTGCGCGCACCTCGTTGCGCCGGCTGTCGAGCGGCGTCGCGGTCTTTCCGACGGCGACGTTGAGCTCGGCGTCGAGCTTGTCGGTGTGCTTCTTGACCAGCGCGGCGATCTCCGCGTCGGGCGCCACGTTGTAGTTCGCGATCATGCGCCAGGCCGGCACGATGGTGTAGCGCGGCGCGCCCTGCTGCTGCGGCGTGCGCGTCACCGTGAGGTCGATCGCAGCGAGAAAGCGGGCATCGTAACCCGCCTTGTGGATGAGGATGTCGCCTTCGTGGAAGGTGATGGGATCGTGGTCGTGGCCGCCGAGCACGAGGTGGATGCCCCGGGCTTTCTTGACCAGATCGCGGTCCTCGTCGATCTTCAGATGAGTGAGGGCGACGATGATCTCGGCGCCCTGAGCCTTGAGGTCCTTGATCGCCTGGTTAGCGGTCTCGATGATCGGCAGGAATTTGGTGTCCTTGCCCGGGCTCGCCAGCGAGTGCGTCTCGGGGGTGAGGAGGCCGAAAAAGCCGAATTTGATGCCGCCGAAATCGCGAACATGGAGCGTCGGCGCGCCGTTGAACGGCTTGCCGTCCCCCCCCGCCACGTTGGTGACGAGCCAGGGGAACTTCGACTCTGCCATGCGCTGCTTGAGCACGTCGTCGCCGAAATCGAACTCGTGGTTGCCGAGGACGGCGAGGTCGGTCTTCACGGCATTCATCATCTCGACCATCTGCGCGCCCTTGGTCAGGCCCGACATGACCGAGGGCGAAATCAGGTCGCCGCCGAAGGTGGTAAGCGTGTTCGGATTGGCCGCGCGTTCCTGCTTGAGCAGCGTCATCAGCGGCGCAAAGCCGCCCCAGCCGCGCACCGGCGTGATCTCGTAGACGTCGTTGGTGTGGAGGAACGTGACCTTGACGGTCGTTGCGGTCTGCTGCGCGGCTGCCGCCACCGACAGGACCAGTGCCGCCGCAAGCGCAGCCAGCGTCTTGCCCAACAATGCCAATCTTCCAGTCATCTCCCGCCTCCTGTGAAACTGTTCTCGATCCGCCGCCGGCTGTGCCGGCGCAGAAACCCGGGGGCGGGCCCGCCTTCGGGCGGACCCGCGCCCTCATTCGGAGCCAGCATGAAGGGAATTGGCCGGCCTGAAAAGGCCCTGCCGGAATCCGATTAGCCCGCGCGCTTGCGCGCTGTCCGGCGCGTGTTCGGCTGGTCGTCCTCGTCGAACAGCTCGGCCAGTTTCTCCATCATGGTGCCGCCGAGCTGCTCGGCGTCGACGATGGTGACGGCCCGCCGGTAGTAGCGCGTCACGTCGTGGCCGATGCCGATCGCGATCAGCTCGACCGGCGAGCGCGTCTCGATGTAGCGGATGACGTCGCGCAGGTGACGCTCGAGGTAGTTGCCTGGATTGACCGACAGGGTCGAATCGTCGACCGGCGCGCCGTCGGAGATGACCATGAGGATGCGTCGCTCCTCGGTGCGCTGGATCAGGCGGTTGTGCGCCCACAGCAGCGCCTCGCCGTCGATATTCTCCTTGAGGATGCCTTCGCGCAGCATCAGGCCCAGGCTCTTGCGCGCGCGCCGCCACGGCGCGTCGCCCGACTTGTAGACGATGTGGCGCAGATCGTTGAGCCGCCCCGGATTGGCCGGCTTGCCTTGGGCGATCCAGCGCTCGCGCGACTGCCCGCCCTTCCAGGCGCGCGTCGTGAAGCCGAGGATCTCGACCTTGACGCCGCACCGCTCGAGCGTGCGCGCGAGGATGTCGGCGCTCATGGCAGCTATCGTGATCGGCCGGCCGCGCATCGAGCCGGAATTGTCGATCAACAGCGTCACCACCGTGTCGCGGAACTGGGTTTCCTTCTCGATCTTGTAGGACAGCGGCTGCATCGGGTTGACCACGATGCGCGCCAGCTTGCCGGCATCCAGCATGCCCTCGTCGAGATCGAATTCCCAGGCGCGCGACTGCTTGGCGAGCAGGCGGCGCTGCAGCCGGTTGGCGAGCTTGCCGATGACACCCTGCAGGCTGACCAGTTGCTGGTCGAGCAGCATGCGCAACCGCGCCAGTTCCTCGGCATCGCACAGCTCGTCGGCCGGCACGATCTCGTCGAACTCGCTGGCAAACGCGTGATAGGCCGGCTCGCGGTTATCGCCCATGCCTCGGTTCGGCCAGCGCTGCGGCGCGCCCGGCTGGCCCGGCTGCTCGTCGCCCGATCCGGGCGACAGCTCGCCATCGACCTCTTCGCCGCCGTCCTCGGCGTCGTCGCCGGGCTGCGCCTCCTGGGGCATGCCGTCGGTCGCGACCGAGGCATCGGCCGACCCGCGCTGACCGGACTCGGCATTCTGCTCGGACTGGCCGGAATCGTCCTGACCCTCGGCCTGCTCGGGCTCGTCTTCCTCGCCCTGGTCGTCGCCGAGGTCGAGATCGAGATCGCTGATCAGCTTGCGCACCGCGCGCGCGAAGGCGTCCTGGTTGTCGCAGGTGCGCGCCAATTCCTGGAAGTCCCGGCCGGCGCGCGCCTCGAGCCAGGGGCGCCACAGCTCGACCACATGCCGGGCCGCGGTCGGCGGCGCTTCGCCGGTCAGGCATTCGCGCGCCATCAGCCGCAGCACCTCGACGAGGTTGACCTCGCTCTTCTCGCTCATGCGCTCGAAGCCTTTGCGGCGATAACGCTCCTCGAGCGCAGCCGTCAGGTTCTGGGCGCAGCCGGCCATGCGTCGGGCGCCCAGCGCGTCGCAGCGCGCCTGCTCGACCGCCTCGAAGATCGAGCGCGCGGTCTGGCCCTTGGGCAGCCGCCGGGCATGAATACGGTCGTTGTGATAGCGCAGCCGAAGCGCGATGGAATCCGCTTCGCCGCGCACCTGGGCCACGTCGGCCAGCTTCAGGTCGCGGCCGGGCTGCGGCAGGCGTGCGCGCGTGCCCTGCAGGCCCGGCTGATCCGCGCCGAAGCCGACCTCGAGATCGTCGCGCTCGGCGATCGCGCGCATGGTCGCGGCGGTCGCGCGCTTGAAGCTTTCGAGCGGTGTCTCGGCGTCGCTCATCGTCGGCAACCCCAGTTCCGACGCGTCAGGCCTTGTGCGTCTTGACGCCGCTCTCCGGGAGCTCCGTGCCGAAGCAACGCTGGTAATACTCGGCCACCGTCGAGCGCTCGACCTCGTCGCACTTGTTCAGGAAGGTGACCCGGAATGCGAAGGCAATGTCGTTGAAGATCTTGGCATTCTCCGCCCAGGTGATGACCGTGCGCGGCGACATGACGGTCGAGATGTCGCCGGCGATGAAGCCGGCCCGCGTCAAATCGGCGAGCGTGACCATGGACGAGATCGTCTGCCGCCCCTCGGTCGTGTCGTAGCTCGGCGTCTTGGCCAGCACGATCTTGGTCTCCTCATCGTGCGGCAGGTAGTTGAGCGTCGCCACGATGTTCCAGCGGTCCATCTGGCCCTGGTTGATCTGCTGCGTGCCGTGATAGAGGCCGGTCGTGTCGCCGAGGCCGACCGTGTTGGCGGTCGAGAACAGGCGGAACGACGGATGCGGACGGATGACGGTGTTCTGGTCGAGCAACGTCAGCTTGCCGTCGACTTCGAGCACGCGCTGGATCACGAACATGACGTCGGCGCGGCCGGCATCGTATTCGTCGAAGCACAGCGCGCATGGATTCTGCAGCGCCCAGGGCAGGATGCCCTGGCGGAACTCGGTCACCTGCTTGCCCTCGCGCAGCACGATCGCATCCTTGCCGATCAGGTCGATGCGGCTGATATGGCTGTCGAGGTTGACCCGGATGCATGGCCAGTTCAGCCGGGCGGCGACCTGCTCGATATGCGTCGATTTGCCGGTGCCGTGGTAGCCTTGGATCATGACGCGCCGGTTGTGCGCGAAGCCGGCCAGGATGGCGAACGTCGTATCGCGGTCGAAGTGATACGCCTCGTCGATGTCGGGAACGAGGTCCGTCGGCGTGCTGAACGCCGGCACCTGCATGTCCGTGTCGAAGCCGAAGGTCTGACGTACCGAAACCGTGATGTCCGGACGGCCGCCGGTCTTGGCGGAAGCGTCCGATGTGGTGACAGAAACCATGATGTGTCCCGAGTCCCAAAAAGCCCGACCGAAGGGCCAGCCCGGTCGAAGCGAGTGACGAGCCGAAAAGTGCGAAATCCACCGCGCGGCAGCCCGATGAGCGCCGCGGCGACGGTCAGGCAGTCACGGCGAAAGGCTCTTCTTCAACGTGGTATAGGCCTGATTGATTGATTTTAGCCGCTCCTCGGCCGCCTTGTCGCCCCCATTTGCGTCGGGGTGGTGCGCCTTGACCAGCTCCTTGTAGCGGGCCTTGATCTGGCCCCACTCGGCATTGGGCGGCAAGTCCATGATCTGCAACGCTTCCTGATCCGAATTTCCGGTCCTCGGCGGGGCCCGGCGGCGCCCTTCGGTCCGACCCTCGGCATCGGTGAAAAAGCCGAAGCCGTCGCGAATATTCTCGGCGCCGAAGCGGCGTGCATCGAAGCCGGAGCGCCGAGTCCGATCGGCGCCGCTGCCATGGCCGCCTTTGCCGCCCAACGGCCAGGTTGGCCGCCACCACGTCGTATCGGCGCGGTTGTAGGCTTCGATCTCCCTTTCGCTCATCCCGGCATAGAAGTTCCAGGAGGCGTTGTAGCTCCGGACATGGTCGAGGCAGAACCAGTAGTACTCGGTCAGACGGTGGCGCGAGACCGGGGCACGATAGAGCCCCTCGGCCCGGCATTCCGGCGCATTGCACATGCGCAGCTGCGTGCCGGCGCCGTTGTCGCCGGCCGTCCGCGGATGGAGCTCGAATGTGTGCATGGCGTCAAACTTGACCATTTTGGCAGTATGCGGGCGCCCTGTGGCGAGCGCAAGCGCAGGGGGCGCATGCCGCCGCGTCGCATCCGCAGATATATGCGGTCTCGACCGCAGTTTCAGCGGTGCACGCTCCGGAATAGGCCGGCGAATTGTCTCACCGCAGCGAACCTGGTTGCGCGCCCTGGCTTGACTTTGACCCTGCTTGCCGACACATAGGCTGTCGTCCGCCGGCCATATGCGGCGCCGGCGCGCATGAGGATCAAACAATGACGAGAATCTCACGCCTTGCGATCCGACACGCCGGCGCCGGTGCCGCGCTCGTCGGCCTGCTGCTTCTGCTGTCCGCGTGCGGCACTCTCCGCAACACTGTCGAAGACGGACCCGACAAACTCCTGATGCTGCGCGGCCATGATCCGGTCGCCTATTTCACCCAGCAGCGAGCGGTCAAGGGCGATCCCGCAATCAAGGCAGACCACGAGGGACTGACCTACCGCTTCATCAGTGACGAGCATCGGCGAGCGTTCCTTGCCAATCCCGCGCGCTTCGTGCCGGCCTATGGCGGAGCGTGCTCGAACGGCACGCCCTATGCAGTCAAGACCCATGGAACGACCGGCGAGATTTTCGAGGTCTATCGCGACCGGCTTTTCGTGTTCGGCGGGCGCGATGCGCGCAAGCACTGGCTCATGGAGCCCGACCGCAACATCCAGCTGGCCGACGCCTACTGGGAAAACGAGATGAAGGACACGCCGCACAAGCTTCAAAACCTGAAGCGCATCTTTCTGTTCCGCGTGCCGCACTACAAGACGGACGCCGAGCTCGAGGCCGAATGGCGTCGGCGCAATCCGGGCTCCTAGCTCGTGACCGTCGCGGACTCCATGCGCGTCAAGCTCGCCCGGGCGCTTGCGCCGGAGCGCCTGGACATCGAGGACGATTCCCACCGTCACGCTGGTCATGCCGGCGCGCGCCCCGGGGGCGAGAGCCATTTCCGCCTGACCATCGTCTCGCAGGCCTTCGCCGGCAAGTCGCGCGTCGAGCGCCAGCGCATGGTCTACGCGCTGCTCGAAGACGAGTTCAAAGCCGGGCTGCACGCGCTGCAGCTCCAGACCCTGGCGCCTGGCGAGGGCCGCTAGACGAGGCTGCCGCGCGAGTCTCGCTGCGCCGTTCGGTCGAGCTCCGCTCGACCTTCCGGCAGGTAGACCAAGCGGCGCTTCGTCTAAAGCCAGCCGAGCCGGCGCAGCACCCACAATTCGACCGGGAAGACCAGCGCGATCACCACGACCAGGACGGCAAAGGCCCACGGGTCGTCGCTGCCGGGGATGCCGCCGACATTGGCGCCGAGTACGCCGGCGATCAGGCTCGGCGGCAGCAGGATCGCTGCGACGGCGGTCAACCGATGGGCGTTCTTGCTGATGCGCTCGGATACAAGCGCCGTCAGGTCGTCATGAAGGATGGTCGTGCGATCGCGCGTGGTGTCCAGGCTCTCGACGTAGCGCAGCACTTTGTCGGTCACTTCGCGGAGGTGGATCTTGTCGCGCCGGCCGAGCCAGGGCATCTCCTCAACCTGCAAGCGGAACAGCGCCTCGCGCTGCGGTGCCAGGTAGCGCCGCAGATGGATCGATCGGCGCCGCAGATCGCCCAGCCGATGGCGCGCCGTCTCGCTGTCGAGCTCCTGGAGCTGATCGTCGAGATTGTCGACCTCGTCGTCGAGGGCAGCAAGCACGGGTTCGACGTCGCGCACCAGTTTGTCGGCAATGCGCACGAACAAATCGCCGGAGGTGGTCGGTCCCTTGCCGATCGCCAGCGCTTCGCGGATATCGCGTAGCGCCAGGAGAAAGTGATCCTTCTCCCGCAGGCTGATCACGCGGTTGGCATCGATCCACATGTGGAGCGGAATGAGATCGAGCGCATCGCGTCCCGTGGCCCCGGCATTGACGCCGCGCAGCACGGCCAGCAGCGCGTCCTCGACGTCCTCGATGCGCGGCCGCGACTCCGCGGCGAGCATCGCTTCGCACATGACCGGGTTGATGCCGCTCTCCTCGAGCAGCCAGCGATGCGCCTCGGGCACGCCGCGTTCCAGGTGGATCCACAGCACGCCCTGACTGGTCTGCCAGTGGCGCGCCTCCTCCCAGCCCAGATTGCGCGCTCCGCCGCGCCCATCGAGCACGCAGGCGAATCGCAGCCCCGGCAACTCGCCGTATTTGAGGCCTCGTTGCTCATCCATGCGGTCCCCCTTTGGCGACGCCCCCATGTCGGCCGCCATAACCGCTCGTTTAAGTTCCCGTGTAGAAGTCGGGATGAAACCGTTTCACCACCTCGCTGTCGCTCGCATAGGCGTGGCAGGTGTTGAGCCACCACGGGCGCCGGCGCGCCTGGCTCGCAGCCGCCTGGGCGGCGCCCGCCTCTCCTGACGGATTGCCCGCTACCGCTGCCTTGGCGCGCTTGCGTTCGAGCAGCTGCGACGTCTGCGTCTGGTAGACGACCGTGGCGAGCGGGCCGAGCAGCTCGACCAGGTGCGTGCAGCCGCGCGTGCCGCCGAGCAGCTCCTTGACGCGACTAAACCAGCCCCGACCGATCTTGATGCCCTTGAGCACCTGGAAGTTGGGCGCGACCTCGGGGCAGATGCGATAGGGACCGACATCGGTCGTCACTTCGACGCCGTGGATTACGCGCGCATCGTCGACCGTCAGCCGGATCCACATGTCGTGGACCTTCGCGCCCGGCTCGACGCGGCCGCGCCACTCATTGTCGAATTCGTAGGACTTCTCGTCGGTCAGGTGGGCCTCGATGTCCCACAAGCCGTCCTCGCGGAGATACCCATCGATCTCGATGCGGCGCGTGTGCATCCGCTCGCGCTGGGCGGGTGACGATAGGGGCATGCGGCATTCCCGTCATGGTGTGAGGATTTGGCCGCAGAATATTGCATCGGGTTGATCGGTCAACCCGCCGCTTGCCGGTCGGATGTTTCCTGTCCTGTCCGCTCCGCGCGACCCGCAGCGGTCGCCCACCAAGGCTCGGTCAGGCCGGCGTGCCCTGACCGGTGCCGAACAGGAAGGCTTCGCGCTCCTGAATGTCTTCCTCGAGGTCGGTCTTGACCGCAAAGTAAAGGTCGCGGATCGACACGATGCCCACAATGCGCCCGTCGGCCTCGACCACAGGCAGGTGGCGGTAGCCGCTTTCGCGCATCATCTCGAGCGCCTGCAGCGGCAAGGTATCCGGCTGCACCGTATCGGGATTGCGCGTCATGACGTCGGCCAGCGTCGTCTTGTCAGGATCACGATTGGCCGCGACGATCTTGGTCATGACGTCGCGCTCGGTGAAGATGCCCTCGAGCCGGCCATCGCGCGTGATCATCAAGGCGCCGATGCGCTTGGTCGCCATCTGCTTGGCCGCTTCGCGCACCGTCATGGTGGCGGCGACGGTCGACAGCTCCTGCTTGCTGACGATGTCCGGGACGATTTTCCGATGCATGGTTTCCTCCCGACATGTGTTGCGATTGCGGTTAGTTTACCGCGGATTAATGGCATTGTCGCCAGTGGTTTACCGCCCCTAGGCGCGCCGCGCGACGGCCTGGGCGGCAACCCGCGGCGGTACAACCCGGACGCTGGTGATCTGGTTGCGTTGCCGCCTGAGAATGCGGAAGCGGAACCCGTAGAAGGTGAATTCCTGGCCGACGACCGGGATCTGGCGGGCCTCCTGCAGGATCAGGCCGGCGATCGTCGCCGCCTCGTCGTCCGGCAGGTGCCAGTCGAACTCGCGGTTGAGGTCGCGAAGCGTTACGGTGCCGTCGATGACATAGCTGCCGTCGGACTGGGCGCGCACACCGGCAACCCGCTGATCGGACTCGTCGTCGATCTCGCCGACGATCTCCTCGAGAATGTCCTCGAGCGTGACGATGCCCTTGAGCGAGCCATACTCGTCCACGACGATGGCGAAGTGCTCGCGCCGCTGCCGAAAGGCCTGGAGCTGCTCGAGCAGCCGTGTCGTCTCGGGGATGAACCAAGGCTTGGCGACCACGGCGGTGATGTCGATCTTCCGCGTCTCGCCGGCATGCTTGCGCATTTCGGCGAGCAAACCCTTGGCATGCAGCACGCCGATGACATTGTCCGGCTCGCCACGCCAGAGCGGAATGCGGCTGTACTGGCTGGCCAGGACCTGGTCGACGATCTGTTCGGTCGGCTCGTCCGCATCGACGACGGCGACATTGCCGCGATGCGTCATGATCTCGCCGACCTCGACATCGGCGAGATCGAGGATCGAGCGCAGCATGCGCTTCTCTTCCTTGACCTCCTCGGGCGGTCCGGCGTGCAGGTCGATCGCGCCGCGCAGCTCCTCGACCCGGACCGTGACCGGGTCGTCGGCCCGGATGCGCACGCCCAAGAGCTTGAGCGTGAAGCGCACGAGGATCTGAACCGCGCGCGCAGCCGGCCCGAGCACGATGGTCGCGGCGCGGATCGCCGGCCCGAGCATGAGAGCGACCCGGTCGGCGTTGTTGAGGGCGTAAACCTTGGGCGTGACCTCGGCGAAGATGACGACGAGAAGCGTCATGATGACGGTCGCATAGGCGATGCCTGCGTCGCCGAACAGAGCGATCAGCACGCCAGTCGCGATCGCGGATGCAAGGATGTTGACGATGTTGTTGCCGAGCAGCATCGCCCCGATCAGCTGCTCGCTGTTGTCGAGCAGCCGCTTGACGCCGCCGGCGCGCTTGTTGTGCTTGGCGAGCTGATGAATGCGCGGCCGCGATGCCGCCGTCAGCGCCGTCTCGCCCGCGGAAAAAAACGCGGAGATCATGATCAAGAGGATGATGGCCAGCATTGGCAACCAGAGCGGCAAATCCGGATCGAACAGATCTATCGCGATGTCCATGGCTGCGCCGGGTCCTGGCTCAGGACGCGACCGCGTCGGTCAGCAGGGCGTGCACTTCCTCCGGGGCGACATCGCGTGCGATATGCGCGGCGCCGATGCCGCGCACGAGGATGAAGGTGATGCGGCCATCGAGCACCTTCTTGTCGCGCCGCATGTGCTCAATCAGGCGCGCGGGGTCCCATGACGGTCGTCCGAGGTCGGCGAGTTCGGCCGGCAGGCCGACCGCCGCGAGATGCCGGCGCAGGCGTCCGGCATCGGCGAGCGGGCACAGGCCGAGGCGAACCGACAGGTCGAAAGCCATGCCCATGCCGATCGCGACCGCCTCGCCATGCAGCAGGTCGGAATCGAAGCCGGTCTCGGCTTCCAGCGCGTGAGCGAAGGTATGGCCGAGATTGAGGAGCGCGCGCGCGCCGTCCTCGCGTTCGTCGGCGGCGACCACGGCCGCCTTGGCCCGACAGCTGGTCATCACGGCGTGGCGCCGCGCGGAACCGTCGCCATCGAGCGCGCGTTGGCCGTGACCCTCGAGCCAGGTGAAGAAGGCCGCGTCACCGATGCAGCCGTATTTGACGACCTCGGCATAGCCGGCCAGCAGATCGCGCCGCGGCAGGGTGTCGAGCGCCGTGGTGTCGCACAGCACCATGCGTGGTTGATGGAACGCGCCGACCAGGTTCTTGCCATGCGCGGTGTCAATGCCCGTCTTGCCGCCGACCGAACTGTCGACCTGTGCCAGCAAGGTCGTCGGGACCTGAATGAAGTCGACGCCGCGCAACAGGATGCTGGCGGCGAATCCCGTGAGATCGCCGATCACGCCGCCGCCGAGAGCCACCAGCGTCGTGCGCCGTTCAGGCTTGAGCGCCAGCACGTCGTCGAGAAGCTTCTGCAGATGGGCGAAGTCCTTGGTCTTCTCGCCCGGCGGCAGTATCAGGTGCTGGTGGCCGATGCCGGCGTCATCGAACGAGCGGAGCAGCGCATCCAGATGGTGGCCCGCCACGTTGCGGTCGGTCACCACGATGACGCGCTTCTGGCGCAGCACGGGCGCGACGTGACGGCCGGCCCCGGCGATCAGGCCGGGACCGATCAGTATGTCGTAGGCGCGACTGTCGAGACCGACGCGCACCTTGTCGATGACTGTCGCGGTCATGGTGCTGACGCGACTCGCGGGGTGGAGTCGCCTTCGCCCGCCACTGCGGCGAGACGCGGGGTGAGTTCGGCAATCACCCGGTCGACCGTCTCGTCGGCCGGACCGGGGCCCGAGTCGACACAGATGTCGGCGAGCGCATAGACGGGGTAGCGCTCGTTCATCAGGCGCTCCAGGATGTCGCGCGGATCGCCTTTCTTGAGCAAGGGCCGGTTGTTGCGCCGCGCCGTGCGCTCCAGCAACAGCTCGATGTCCGCGCGCAGCCAGACCGAAATGCCCTTGGCAGCAATGCTGCTGCGCGTCTGCGGGTCCATGAAGGCGCCGCCGCCGGTCGCCAGTACGTGCGGCGGGCGATCGAGCAGCCGGGCGATGACCCTGCGCTCGCCATCGCGAAAATAGGCCTCGCCGTGGCGTTGGAACATGTCCTCAATCGAGCAGCCGGCCGCCTGCTCGATCTCGTGGTCGGCATCGACGAAGGCGAGGCCCAGCCGCTGCGCCAGCCGTCGACCAATGCTCGACTTGCCTGCGCCCATCAGTCCAACCAGGACGATGCATTTCGTCACAACTAAGCCAGATGGGGCGGACATGCCGACTGCCGTTGCTCGCACATTGTGAAGAAAGACGCGGCCCGCGCATCGTTGAAAGCCGGGCACGGCGGCGTTAGATTGCCGCATATTCGCCACGTTTGTATTTTAGCATGGAGAACAAGGACTGTCGCAAGCGCCACCCCCGCCCTCGTCGGGCACGATGCAACGGGCCGGGGTTGTCGGCAATGGGGAAGACAGCATGAGAGCAAGGGTCCTGATCGTCGTTGCCGGCGTCGCTGCGGTGATCGCGGGTTTTGGCGCGTTCCTGGCGACATGGGACATACCGGCACCCGCCGCGGTGGTCGAGATCGTCATCCCGAATGATCGTTTCTCGCGCTGAGCGCGCCCGCCGCTTCGGCTCGGCGGCAGCGGGTCTCGCCTTCCTGCTTGCTGCGGCCGGTGCGGCGGCCCAGATCAATCAGACGCCGCTGCCACCGGTCCCGGTACGGCCGAGCCAGCTCGGTCCGCCGGTCAGGCTGGCGCCCCCGACCCCGCTGGTCGCGCCGCCGGCGGCTCCTGCCGAGAGCGCGCCGGCCGCCGCCGCGCCGCTATCGCCCGCGCCGCGGACGACGGAGGAGCCCACGATCCGCGTCGACCGGCTGCGCGATGTCGACATCGATTCGGTCGGCACGCTGGATGCGGGCCAGGGCGGATTGGGACAGGACCTCTGGAAGGGAACGCAGCGCCCCCAGGTCGAGCGGCTGATGCACCATATGCCGGCAGCGCCTCGCTCGCTGGTGATGCGCGATCTGCAGCGCCGCCTTCTGCTCACCTCGGGCTCTGCTCCGGAGCCAGGACCGGCAGATGCAGGCAGCGCGCGCACCACGCCAGGCTCGCTGCTCGGCATCCGCGCCGAACGCCTCGCCGCGATGGGCGAGCGCGACTCCCTGATCAATCTGATGCGTCTTGTCCCGGAGCGACTGGCGAGCGAAGGGCTGGTGCAGACGCGGATCGACATGGCGCTGCTGGCCGACGATGTGTCCTCGGCATGTGCGGAGCTGAAGGCCGCGGCACCACGCCGGCACGGTGCCTACTGGCAGAAGGGCGAGGTGTTCTGCCAGGCCGCGGCGGGAGAGCGCGAGCAGGCGGAGATCGGCTTGCGCCTGCTGCAGGAACAAGGCCTGCTCGACGATCCCGGCTTTGCCCTCCTGATCGAGTTGATCAACGGCAACAGCCGCATCAAGGCCGACAAGCTGCCGCGCGTCGAGCCTATGCACCTCGCGATGTTGCGCATCGCCAAGCGCGCCGTTCCGGCGGAGGCCGCGCGGACCGACAATCCCGCTGTGCTTCAGGCGCTCGCGCAGATGGTGACAGGCGACGACAAGTTGCGGCTGGCTGCGGCGGAACGGGCCTATGCGCTCGGCGCATTCCCGATCGAGCGCCTGCAGGATGTCTACCGTGGCATCGGCCTGCCCAACGACGCTGTCGCCAACGCGCTGGAGCGTGCCGATCACATTGATCCTGCGCTCACCCAGGTGCTGATTCATCGCGCGCTTGCTGCGCAGCCCTCCGGCGTACACCGCATGCGGCTGATCGAGCGGGGCGCGCAGATCGCGCGCAAGCGCGGCAACTTCGTCGGCGCGGCGCGCGCGCTGGCACCGCACCTCGGCGAACTGAGGCTGACGACCGACCTTGCCGGATTCGCGCACGAGGCGGCGCGCATCGCCTATGCAGCCGGGCAGACCAGCGGCGCTCATGCCTGGTACGAGCTGGCGCGCGGTCAGGCGGCCCGAACGCCGGAAGCGGCGCGGGCGCTTGCGGTGCTGTGGCCGCTTGCCCGCATCGCGGAGGGCGATGCCGTCGGGCCATGGGACGCGACGCGTCTGACGGCGTGGCTCAACGCCGAGCAGGCCCGGGATGCCAAACAGGCTGCGGACATGGCGCAGCGGCTCTACAGCCTTCTCGATGCGATCGGCGAGCCGATCACGGGTGCCGCCTGGCGCGAGCTGATCGGTCGCCCCGATCTCACGGCCACCCCGTTTCCCGCCCCCGCCCTCTGGCGATCGTTCGGTGATGCGGCTGAGGGCCAGCGCATCGGCGAGACGGTCCTGCTCGCGACCCTGGTGCTGGGCGAAGTTCCGCTCGAGCAGCTGAACCCCGTGCTGCTCCACGGTGTGATCACCAATCTGCGCGTGGTCGGTCTCGACGCCGAAGCGCGCGCCTTCGCGCTCGAGGCGGCGTTGGCCGCGGGTCTCTGAGCGGCGTGGTCCGGTCCCGCCCGGTCGAGACGTTCCTGGAAATGCTGGCGGCCGAGCGTGGCGCCAGCGCCAACACCCGTCAGGCCTACGGGCGCGATCTCGACGATTTCGCCGCCTTTCTGAACGCGCGGAGCGTCGACGTCGCGGCGGCGAGCAGCGTCGAGATCGCGGCCTACATGGCCTCGCTCAACGAGCGCGGCATGACGCCGCGTACGGCCGCGCGGCGTCTTTCGGCGCTCCGCCAGTTTCACCGCTTCCTGTGCAGCGAGGGCAAGCGCAGCGATGATCCGAGTGCCCTGGTCGATGCTCCGCGCCAAGGCCGGTCCCTGCCCAAGACGCTCGCGGAGAGCGAGGTGGCATCTTTGCTCGATGCAGCGCGCCGCAAACCTGGCGCCGACGGCCTGCGTCTGGTCGCGCTGATCGAGCTGCTCTATGCGGCAGGCCTGCGCGTCTCCGAGCTTGTCAGCCTGCCGCTCGCGTCGGCCCAGCGCGATGCCGGCTATCTCATCGTGCGCGGCAAGGGCTCCAAGGAGCGCCTCGTTCCGCTGACCGCGGCAGCACGGGCGGCCGTCAAGACGTGGCTCGCGGCGCGCAACGGCACGCTGGCGCCCGGCCGCATTTCCAAGTGGCTGTTCCCCTCGCGCGGCCGCCAGGGTCATCTGACCCGACACCGCTTTGGGCAGCAGCTCAAGGAGCTGGCGGTCGCGGCCGGCATGGATCCGGCGCGGCTATCGCCTCATGTCCTGCGCCACGCCTTCGCCACGCACCTTCTCGATCACGGCGCCGATCTGCGTGCCGTCCAGCAGATGCTGGGTCACGCCGACATCAGCACGACCCAGATCTACACCCATGTCGCCGGCGACCGGTTGAAGGCGCTGGTCGAGCAACATCACCCGCTCGGCGCCGGCTCCTCGAAAAGCCGCCGCCGCGCGGCGCGCGGAACCGGGCGCGCTTGACAGTTGCTGCGCTGCAAACTAAGCCTGTGCCGCATTCCAATAACATGAAGCGCTGCGGCGAATCGGCGGGGCTCCGCAGGTCAGAGGAACTTGTCATGAGCTTCACCGTCGTCGAACCTGTCGCACAGCGCCTCAACCGCAGCGAACTCGCGGTACCGGGAAGCAATCCGAAACTGTTTCCCAAGGCGGCCGCCTCGGCAGCGGACATCATTTTCCTTGATCTCGAGGACGCAGTCGCGCCGGACGACAAGGAGCAGGCCCGGCGCAACATCATCCAGGCGCTCAACGAAGTCGACTGGCGCGGCAAGACCGTGTCCGTGCGGATCAACGGGCTCGACACCCATCATATGTACCGGGACGTCGTCGATGTCGTTGAGCAAGCCGGCGACAAGCTGGATCTGATCATGATCCCCAAGGTCGGCACGGCGGCGGACGTCTACGCGCTCGACATGCTGGTCACGCAGATCCAGACCGCGAAGCGGCACAGCAATCGCATCGGCTTCGAGCTGATCATCGAGACGGCGCTCGGCATCATGAACGTCGATGCCATCGCGGCCGCCAGCAAGCGCAACGAATCCCTGCATTTCGGCGTGGCCGACTACGCGGCCTCGACCAAGGCGCGCACCACCGGTATCGGCGGCGCCAATCCCGACTATGCCGTCCTGACCGACAAGGATGTCGACGGCAACCGCACGGTGCATTGGGGTGACATGTGGCACTACCCGTTGTCGCGCATGGTGGTGGCGGCGCGCGCTCACGGCTTGCGGCCGATCGACGGCCCGTTTGGCGACTTCTCCGACCCCGAGGGCTACCGGTCTGCGGCGCGGCGCGCGGCGGTGCTGGGCTGCGAAGGCAAATGGGCGATCCATCCGAACCAGGTGGCACTCGGCAACGAGGTGTTCAGTCCGTCGGAGGCGGAACTGGCCAAGGCCAAAAAGGTTCTCGCCGCCATGGAGCAGGCAACGAAGGACGGCAAGGGTGCGGTCGCGCTCGACGGCCGCCTCATCGACATCGCCTCGATCCGCCAGGCCGAGGTGCTGGTCAAGACGGCCGCCTTGATCGAGGCGGCCAACTGAGCGCCGGCGAATTCAGAAAAGACCAGATCTTGTAAGACCTTGTCCGGTGCGGGCCGCGCCGGTATGGTGCCGCCGCCTCCGCGGGCCCGCCGAGGGCTAGACTGACCGATGCCGATGCGCAGCTTCCTCGATTTCGAAAAGCCGATTGCCGAGCTCGAAGGCAAGATCGAGGAATTGCGGCATCTGACCGACGCCGGCGACATCAACATCGCCGAAGAGGTCGGCAAGCTGCAGGTCAAGGTCGACCGCCTGCTGCGCCAAACCTACGGCAAGTTGACCGCGTGGCAAAAGGTGCAGGTGGCGCGTCATCCCGAGCGGCCGCACTTCCAGGACGTGGTGCGCATCCTGGTCGAAGACTACATGCCTCTCGCGGGCGATCGTGCGTTTGCCGAGGATCGCGCCATCCAGGGCGGCATCGGCCGGCTGCGCGGGCGCAGCGTCATCGTCATGGGCACGGAGAAAGGCGCGGACACCGGCGAGCGGGTCAAGCACAACTTCGGTATGGCGAAACCCGAAGGCTACCGTAAGGCCCGGCGCCTCATGGAGCTCGCCGACCGCTTTCGCCTGCCGGTCATCACCTTCGTCGATACGCCCGGCGCATATCCCGGCGTCGACGCGGAGCAGCGCGGTCAGGCCGAGGCCATTGCGCGCGCGATCGAGGCTTGCCTGAAATTGCGCGTGCCGCTGGTCGCGTGCATCGTCGGCGAGGGCGGCTCGGGCGGCGCGATCGCGCTGGCGGCCGGCGACAAGGTGCTCATGCTCGAGCACGCGATCTACTCGGTCATCTCGCCCGAAGGCTGCGCCTCGATCCTCTGGCGTAGCGCCGATCATGCCCAGGACGCCGCCGAGGCGCTCAAGCTCACGGCCCAGGACCTGTTGCGCCTGGGGGTGGCCGACGAGATCGTTCCCGAGCCGCTTGGCGGCGCGCATCGCGATCCCAAGGCCGCGCTCGACGCGCTGGGCGAGCGAATCGAGTGGGCATTGCAGCAGCTTGTCGGCCAGGACGGCGGCACGTTGAAGGCGCGCCGGCGCAGCAAGTTCCTGGAGATGGGCAAGAAGGGGCTGAGCTGACCCTGCCCTCGACCGAGGAGCGAGGGTTGCGTCCATCGTTTGAATATCCTTTGGCTTGGTTGCTGCCGTCGGCGGCCACGAGGGTGACCGTCTGCGAGCCTTGATCAGGCGACAGGCGGGCCGCGATCTGCTATGTGTCAGGTCTCGGTGGCGCGCCGCGCAAGCGCTGGGCTAGCCGTCATTGCACGCCAATGGCGCCAGCCGGGAGATTTCATCAGACAAGTTCAATTGGCTTGTACAGCGAATTGATATCTTTACATCTATTGGTTGATGGCTTGGCGGATTTCTGGTAAAAGGACAACCTGAAATGGGCGCTACCGGCCAAATCAGGCAGGGTGCGGATGGGTGCGGCGACAGAATTGGCCGCGCGCGGTCCACGCCTATAGGTAGCGGATACTAGCGACGCGGGCAGAAAGCCATGGCGGCATCCAATTTCACGTTTACCGCAGGTGCGGACAACTTCACGGACAACGCCGGCGACACGCTCACCGCGGTTGCCACGGCTGCGAATTTTACCAATGGCGACGGTCCGGTCGACGCCGGAGATCAGAACGACACGCTGCGCTTCGATGGCGGCGGCACCTTCAATTTCAGCAACACGATCACGAATTTCGAGACAATCCTTCTCAACAACGACGCCGCCTACACCTTCTCGCTGTCGAATCCCAACATCGGCTCGGGCCAAACGCTGGCGATCAATGGCGCGGCGCTGACCACCGGGACCTAGACGCTCGATTTCAACGCCAGCGGTGAGACGGACGGCAAATTCAGCGTCACCTCGGGCGCCGGCGCCGACACCATTTGGAGCGGCGACGGCGCGGACACGATTTCGTCCGGTGCCGGCGATGACATTCTCATCTTCCTCAATGCGGGCGCGCTGCCGACGGCCGAGGTCGTCGCCGCCGGCGCCGGTACTGCCGACGAGCTGCGCTTCGCAAGCACGACAGCTTCCGAGACGTTGACCCTCAACGCCAGCGTCACCGGGCTCGAGATCGTCAAGATCTCCGATGCGAACGGTGTCGTGACCGGCACGACAGCGCTCAATATCGACGGCAGCGCTCTCACCGGCGGCATCACCATGATCGGCAACGCCGGCAACAATCGCTTCATCGGCTCCGCGTTCGCCGACACGCTCAGCGGAAATGCCGGCGCCGACACGATCTCCGCGGGTGCCGGGGCGGACATTCTGTCCGGCGGCACCGGCGCCGATCTGCTGCGCGGCGAGGCCGGCAACGACACGTTCCGGGGCTCGGATGCCGAGTTGAACGGCGACACGATCGACGATTTCACGAGCGGCGATTCAATAGTGGTCACTGGAACCGACCTGTCGTCGCTTCAAGGCACGGCCGTCACATCTTCGCTCAATCTCGGCAGCGGCCAGACTGCGACGTTGAACAACATCACGACCGGGACTTACGTCTATTCGGCTACTTTCTCCGGCGGCAACACGACGCTGACCCTGTCGCCTGCGCCGCCGCCGCCGCCGCCGGCCGACTCCGGCAGCGCAACGACGGTTACCGACGGAATTTCGGTGACCAGCGCGGTGACGAGCAGTTCGACCGGCGTGCCGACCATGACATTCTCCATTCCGGCGCCGACATTCGGTCGCGTCGACCAGACGGGAACGACGTCCACGTCTACGGCGGACGTTGCGGTCGCGACCTATTCGGGCGGCACTGTCATCGAGATCGGACTGGGCTCGGGCACCGGCGCCATTGTCGACGGCCCGGCCTACAGTCGCAGCATTGCGAGCGCCGGAACCGACCTGGTCTCTGCGATCCAGGGGCGGAGCGGTCTCGCCGCAACGGATCAGTCGACACTCAGCGCGGACGGTCAAAGCTTTCTCAACACGCTGCCGAGCAGTACGGCGATCTTCGTGCGCACGGTCGTTCCGACGACATCCGACGTGAACACCGCGGGTCTTATCGTCATTCGCGGCAGAAGCGAAGCCGCGGCGATCTCCGGCGTATCCGAAGCGCTGGTGGTCGACGGTCGAAGCCTGCCCTTGGGCTCGACGGTGCAGCTTCAGGATGTCGACTTTGCCGCGATCGTGGGCAATGCCACGATCAATGGCGGCGACGGCGCTCAACACGTCATCGCAGATTCGAGCAATCAGGTGCTTCTGCTCGGCTCGGGTGACGATACGCTTCTGGGCGGCGGTGGAAATGACTTCGTCGGCAGCACGACGGGAAACGACTCGCTGTTCGGCAATTCAGGCAACGATACGGTGCAGGGCGGGGTGGGCGACGACATCGTTTACGGCAATCAGAACAACGATGTGGTCTACGGCAATCAGGGCAACGACCGGATGTTCGGCGGCCAGGATGCGGACACGCTCTATGGCGGCCAAGACAACGACACGATCAGCGCCGGCCTTGGCAGCGACGTGGTGTATGGCAATCTCGGTGGCGATGCGCTGGCCGGCAACGGGGGTGCAGATACGCTCTATGGCGGCGGCGGCGATGACACGCTCTTCGGCAGTGACGGCAATGCCGATGTGATGGTCGGCGGCCTGGGCGCCGACGAATTCCGGCTTGCTGCCGGACAGAGCGCGACGATTGCGGACTGGACGTCAAGCGACCGGGTCGTCGTCACGGGTTTGGGCGCTGCTGGTCGGATTTCGATCAGCACGACGTTGGATGCAACGATCCTCTCGGTCGATGCCGATGGCGACGGCAGCGCCGACGGCACGATCTCGTTGACGGGACAGTTCTCCGGCACCTTCAGCGCGTCGATCACCGACGGCACGGCGACTGTCAGGTATGTCAATGCGTCATCGACAACGCCGAGCACGCCGCCGGCCACGACGACGTTCACCGACAATGCCGGCGGCGGTGGCGGTGGTGAGACCGGCGGAACCGGTTTTCGGACGCTGGCAGGGCCAGCCCCAATCGACGGCTGGGTCCTGACGCATTAGGAAGCTGGATGGGGCGACCGGAGCGGCTTTTCGGTCGGTCTGCCCGATTGCCGCGCCTTAGCTCGACCCCTTGTCAGTGCCCGGCGGGATCGCAGGCTTGCGGTTGCGCGCAAGCCAGGCGAGGGCAAAATCGACCGCCGGCCGCAGCGGCAGCAGGCGGCAATCGGCGCCGCCAACTCGTCCATGCGCGACCCGGTTGCCGGCCTCGAAAGCCGCGCCGATGTCGCCGAAGTCGCGATCGTTGTACAGATGATCGAGGAAGGTCGCCCAGACTCGGCGGCCGCCGCGCAGCACCGGCGCGCGTGCGGTCGTTTCCCGCGTGCCGGGCCAGCGCGCCTCCGCCAGATGGAAGCAGGTGCAGCGGTCATAGCCGACGCCGAGCAGCAGCACTTTGGCATCAATCTCGTAGAGCCGACCGAGCGGCGAACGCGGACCGAAGCCGAAATCGAGCGGATGCTCGGACACGAGCCGCGCGGCGTGCGGGCCCAAGGCGGTGAACGACATGTTGGGATGGGCGCTGCGCCGGGAACCGGGCCATGCCCGCAGGCACTCGGCGATGGCGCCCATGCCTGCGCTTGGCGTGCGCTCGGGATCGAAGGCCGGCATGTCTTGACGAATGACCGGCCACCAGTGCTCCGGCACCGGCGGCCGATGCCAGTCCTGCGGATCGGTATAGTCGCCAGTGAAGGCCGGCGCGACCAGCGTCCCGTCCGGTCCGAGTACGTCGCGAATTGCTTGCAGCACGGCGACGGCGCCGCCCGCCACCCAACCGATCGAACGCAGCGACGCGTGGACAAGCAGCACGCTGCCAGCCGTTACGCCCAGCCGCGCGAGATCACCACCCAGGCTTGAGCGGGTGTGCGGCTGCCGTTGCCCGGGGTCGATGACGAGGGGCGTGGTCGTTCCCCGTCCAGGGCTGTTCAACGCTCGATAGTTGAGCATAGGGGTGAGTCGAAAATATCACACGCGGAAGGGAAACGGAGTGTTGCGAGCAGATAGTGGATTCCTTGGGCATGAAATCTCT
>Ga0194128_10004189_pt1 | contig 21385 bp, 19 predicted proteins | sample TA2KigCa65mmetaG_FD_148650 | JGI IMG/M metagenome (GOLD analysis project Ga0194128, IMG submission 148650) | Freshwater microbial communities from Lake Tanganyika, Tanzania - TA2015037 Kigoma Deep Cast 65m | ecosystem: Environmental > Aquatic > Freshwater > Lake | place: Tanzania: Lake... | reverse complement strand
GGGGTGGTGGAACAAATATTTACAACTCAGGGGCTCTGTTACGTGATAGCACGGGCTTGATCGATTGGGATAAAATTGAACAAGAAAATCAAATTAATTCCCTTTTTGGAACCCCGAATATTGATCCTCTTTATTCTCCGACAGAAATAAAATCATCTCAAGTACTATTGGCTAGCATTAATAACCATTTTTGGGTGGGTTATTTGGGTCAATTCAATTACAATGTTTCTAAAAATTTGGAGGTTTCTGGGGGAATTGATTTCCGATATTATGAAGGGCGACATTACCAGCGCATTGAGGATTTGTTGGGCGGAGATTACTATGTAGATAAAGAGGATAAAAATGCAGCAAGCCCAATGAAACGCGTTGGAGATCGGGTTGCAAAGAACACCTTCAATGCTGATCGCGATGGCTTGGTACAATGGTCAGGGGCTTTTGGTCAAGTTGAATATTCAGGTGAGAAGTGGTCTTATTTTGTTAATTTGTCAGGAATTGTTAATGGATATCGCGGGGTAGATTATTTCCAAAAAAGAAAATTGGAACTGACCACTACTTCTTACAACAATTTTGGAATTGCAAATCAAATCTTAGATACAACACTTTATATAGGGTATAGCGAAGTTGGAACAGAATGGGTACCTGATACAATTAAATATAACGGACAACTTTACACCAATGACAGTCCAGGGCTTGAATACCAAAAAACAGATTGGAAATATATACCAGGATTTACCTTCAAAGGGGGTGCGAGCTATAAACTGGATAAAAATTCAAATGTATATTTAAATCTAGGATATTTAAATCGTACGCCTCAGTTTTCTAACGTTATTGATAACAATACAAATACTTTCTTTGGTGAAATAGTGAATGAGAAAATTCAAGCAGTTGAAGGGGGATATAATTTTGCCGATAAGGTATTTGGTGTAAATTTCAATGCCTACGCCACGAATTGGCAGAACAAACCTTTTCCTTATGGAGTTCAAGTTCCTGATCCACAAGATCCAACCGAGTTTATTCGAATTAATATCAACGGAATGGATGCTGTGCATTTAGGTGGAGAAATAGATATTGCTTACAAATTCAATAAAGAACTATCTACTGAAATTATGTTTTCCTTCGGAGATTGGTTCTGGAACTCTTCAAAAACGATTTTTATTCCACAATATGATTCGCTTGAATTTAGTTTTGACGCGAAAGGTGTGCACGTTGGCGACGCTGCTCAAACGGCTCTCGCAGCCAGTTTAAGGTATGAACCCTTTAAGAATTTGTACGTCAAAGTTCAGGCACAATACTTTGATTGTTATTATGCTAATTTTGATCCATTTACTCTTCAAGGATCAAATGGGGGAAGAGATTCATGGAAGATACCTTCTTATTTTTTACTAAATTTCTTTGCAGGCTATAAAGAACAATTTAAAAATTCGGCCTTGATTTTAAGCGGCTCAATAACCAATTTGTTGAATTCAGTATATATCGCAGACGCAACGAATAATGCCAATGATATTTACGATAATTTTGATGCAAAATCTGCGACAGTTATGTTCGGTCAAGGATTTCGCTTTAATGTTTCAATAGGTCTTCAATTTTAAAAATCAATTATGAAAAAAATTATTTTATCCGGTGTATTATGTATCAGTTCTTTCGTAACTCTATCACAAACCATCGCGGATGTTCGCAATATGGGAATTGGACAAACCGTTACCATTAAAGGTGTTGTAACCAATGGTTCCGAATTAGGAAGTATTCGTTATGTACAAGATGCTACCGCAGCACTTCCAATATACGGAACTGGTCTAAATAGCCTTCTCAGAGGGGATTCAGTGACAGCAACAGGTCCTCTTTTGGATTTCAATGGACTCCTTGAAATTTCACCTGTGTCAAATTTCGTTGACCACGGCCCTTCCTTGGGAGGATTGCCAGATCCATTGCCTGTTCCTCTTTCTGTTATCAATGAATCCATTGAAGCACAGTTGGTGCGGGTAGATAATGTAACATTTGTTCAAACCGGGAATTTTGCATCCGGAAACAGTACTGTTCAAATTACTGATGGGACAACAACTTTTGCCGTTCGGATAAACGGAACAACGAATATAGATGGCTCTGTTATTCCTACAGGTCCGGTTTCAATCGTAGGTCTGGCAGGTCAATTTAATGCGAACTACCAACTTGTGCCGAGGGATTTAAACGATATCTTTACATATGTTGCTCCTTCACGAGAGATCAACGTAAAAATGGGGGGAACAACTGTTTTGAATAACGGGACTTATGTTATCGGAAATACCTCTTCAACGAACGTTTCCATCGAGAATTCAGGTTCACTCAATTTAACAGTAAGCTCGACAGGCCTAAGCGGAACAAATGCAGCAGATTTTAGCGGGTCATTTTCAGGAATTGTTGGTCCGACGAGTAGCCAATCGTTTACCCTAAATTTTGCGCCCTCAGGAACTGGCACACGAACAGCCACCTTAAGTATAAATAATGATGACAGCGATGAAAACCCTTATGTCATTACTCTTTCCGCTGTTGGAACGGATAATTTAGCAACGGAGCCAACAACAAATCCCACCAATTTAACTTTCCCATTATTGAAAGCATACACGCTAGGCGGACAATACAACGCTGGGGTTAATGCAGAGAAATACATCGTGCTTTGGAAGACCGGATCGGCAGTGACAGGAGTTCCAACGGATGGCACAACCTATAAGAGAGGGGATGTTATTGGTGATGCAAAAGTGGCATACATTGGAAGTGGAATGAGCTTTACTCCTCGTCACGTCATTGCAAACCAGAACTATCATTTCTCTGTATATGCATTCAACGGTCCGGATGGTTTTGAAAACTATAAAACTACCTCACCGGCAATTGGAAATGCAACTAGTCAGGGACAACAAATAGGAAATTATTACAATGTTATAAATTCTTCCTCGCCAAACTTTTTAACGGACCTCTCTTCGCTTATTAATCCCCACAACTTCGTTTCGTATTTCAATTACAAAACGACTATGATGAATCAATTTGAGGTACGAGATACAACGGATGGGCAGTCCTATGTGGTTTGCGTATATTCAGGAGAACGAAAAGTATTTAACGATCCCTTCGATTGGACGCCAATAGGATATTCGAGAGAACACACGTATTCACATTCTTGGATGCCAACCTTCCCAGCTGATGGTCCACCAGAAAAACCTGAGTATACAGACCAACACAATTTGTACCCTACCAATCTTCAAAATGCAAACACACCAAGAAGTAATTTACCCTTGGATATCATTACAGGAAATACAGTTTTCTCGTTTTTGAATTGTGCTGTTGGCTACAATAGTTCCAATCAATTGTGTTTTACTCCACGACCGGAACAACGTGGAAATGCAGCGAGGTCTATTTTTTATATGGCCACTTGTTACAACGGTCAATCCGGCAACAATTGGCAAATTCCAAGCAATCAAAATCAAGATATTTTGAAACAATGGCATTATTCGGATTTACCAGATAACTACGAAATTGCTCGCCATGAATACGTTTATACCCTTCAAAACAATAGAAATCCATACATTGATTCAACCGATTTTGTTTGTCATGTGAACTTTTCCAACATGACGTATAATGCCTGTGAAGCAGGGTTACAAGAAAAGTTAGAAGCTAATTTTTCAGTTTTTCCTGTTCCATCAAATAATAGGGTTTACGCTCAAGTAAATGGATTAAACATAACGTCTTATCGTGTTACTGATGCACAAGGAAGAATGATTCTTGAGAAAAATGACCAAAATTTACCAGTATTGGAACTTGTGTCAGATCAATTCAAATCTGGCGTTTATATCTTATCGGTGGGAACTATTCACGGTAGCGTTCAATCCTCCTTTATTATTGAATAATGTTCAAATTTTCTATAATTGTATGTGTTGGAGCAAGTCTTTTGGCTTGCTCTTCGCATATTGTAATAGAACCAACACGTGTACCAATAACGCCACAGAATGAGACATCAGCGAAGACAGAGGAGATTATAAAACCCTATCGAGATTCAATGACGGCAATCATGAGCGAAGTTGTTGCCCAAGCAGATACAAATTTTATCGCTCAACGCCCTTCTTCAAATTTAATGAACTGGGTGGCAGATGCAGTATTTATTCAACAAACACAAACGGTTCGTTTGTCAACTCCTGCTATTTGTTTATTGAATACAGGAGGAATACGATCAAGTCTCGGGAAAGGAAAACTTACGTTGGGTGATTTCTACAAGCTCATGCCTTTTGACAATACAATCGTTTGGATTGAACTACCGATTGAAGCGTTGGATGATATCGCTGCTTACATTACAAAATCGGGAGGAGAACCAATTGCTAATTGCAAGGTAGATAAAGGAAAATTGAAATTAAACTCCATGCGTGAAGGAGAGAAAACGTGTATGGTAATAACTACCGATTATCTGGCAAATGCCGGCGATAAGATGGATTTCTTAAAAAAAGGAAAAATTGTCAATCAAACCGGAAAATTAATGCGGGATGTTTTGATAGATCACGCCAAACAAGAAGGAGTTTTAATTTCTAATAACGAAGTTCGTTTTATTCCATGAATCGGCGGAAATTTCTACAGAATATTACGTTAGGCTCTGGGGCCGTATTGCTCAGTTTTAATGGTTTTGGTCAATTACTTTCAAGCAAAAAATCTTCTAAACTGACCATCTTACATACAAACGACACCCACTCAAATATAGATCCTTTCCCGAGTAATCATGCGAAATTTCCTGGCATGGGTGGGGTATCTCGACGGCATGCGTTGATTCAGAAAATAAGGCAAGACGAAGAACACGTTTTACTTTTAGATTGCGGTGATATTTTTCAAGGAACACCTTATTTCAATATGTTTAATGGTGAATTGGAGATGAAACTCATGTCTGAAATGGGGTACGATGCCGCAACCATGGGTAATCACGATTTTGATATTGGATTAGAGGGATTCAAAAAGGCCAAACGACATGCAAAATTCTCGTTTTTGTGTGCCAATTACGATTTCTCCGAAACTATTTTGAGTGGTGAAACTAAGTCATTTGAAATTTTTCAAAAAGGAGATTTAAAAATTGGCGTTTTTGGGATTGGGATTGAACTAAATGGCTTAGTAACTGAAAACAATTACGGGAAAACCAAGTATTTAGATCCGATTACAACCGCAAATTCCGTTGCAAAAGAATTGAAACAAAAAGGTTGTGATTTAATTATTTGTCTTTCGCACTTAGGCTATAATTATCCTGATTCAACTCGTATTTCAGATCGAAAATTAGCACAACAAACCAGCAACATCGATATCATTTTAGGCGGACATACCCATACTTTTTTAGAAAAACCAACCATTGAGATAAATAAAAAAGGGAAAAGTGTACTCATAAATCAAGTTGGATATGCCGGTTTGTATTTAGGTAGAATTGATATTGATGTGGAAAGAGGGGTGACGAGTAGACGGATAGAGTTGAAATAAATTATAGTTATAATCAGACCAATAGTTAGACATCTTTAAAAGTCCTACCTTTGTCGGCACATGGAAAATTCTGAGCTCACTAAACGTATTGGAAAAGCATTAAAATCAGGCCAATCTGTACTTGGAGTAGCATCATTTCATGAATACAAAAATGCTTTAATAGAATGGGTTACATTGTTTGTTCCGAAAGCGGAGGAAGGTTCCCCAAGAGCAATTATTATTACTTCTTCTGACGAAGAAGCAAGGGAAGTTCGTGAAATACTAGCAGCCGGAACGCGAGAATTGGATTTAACGATTGATTTAATTACCGAGAAAGGAAAAAAGCTTCAACAGCGTAATGATCTTTTTGATGGAACCGAAATTATAGTTGGTACTGCACGTAGAATCTGTGAAATGTATTTTCAAAATGGGTTTAATATTTCCAAATTACGCTTATTTGCCATTTTGGAAATGGATGTTCAAATGCGCCTTGGACTTAAAGGGCACCTACTCCGATTGGCCGAAAGTCTGCCTAAATGTAAGCAATTGTTACTTTCAAAAAATGGAGAAGAAACACGCATCCTTGTATATATAGATGAGGTTATTCCAACAATTCAAGTGGTTGAATAAGATATATATAAAGTATAGATTAACAACTAAAATTCGGCATTTTGTGGTGTTCTCGGAAAAGGAATAACATCTCTAATATTTGACATTCCTGTAACGAACATTACCATTCGTTCGAAGCCTAATCCAAAGCCCGCATGTGGCACGGTACCAAACTTGCGCGTATCCATATACCACCATAATTCTTCCGGATGAATTCCAAATTCCTCGCATTTTTTATGAAGTATATCATAGCGCTCCTCACGTTGCGATCCACCTACTATTTCACCAATTCCAGGGAAAAGAACATCCATGGCAGCAACCGTTTTCCCATCCTCATTTAAACGCATGTAAAACGCCTTGATCTGAGCAGGATAATCTGTAAGAATAACCGGACATTTAAACTCTTTTTCCACCAAGTAACGTTCGTGCTCACTTTGCAAATCAATTCCCCACGAAACATCGTATTTAAACTTTTTCTTTTTGTAGTGATTTGAATTTAATAAGACCTCAATTGCTTCTGTATATGTCAAACGCTTAAATGGATTATTAATAACAAATTCTATACGTTCAATTAACGACAGTTCATTACGTTCGTGTTGTGGTTTTTGCGTTTGTTCTTGTGCATCGCGATCGTTTAAAAATTTCAAGTCTTCCGCACAATTCTCTAAGATGTACGAACAAATGTATTTGAGAAAATCTTCCGTCAAATCCATGTTATCTTTTAAATCGTTGAAAGCAACCTCCGGTTCAATCATCCAAAATTCAGCTAAATGCCTTGAAGTATTCGAATTTTCAGCACGAAAAGTAGGCCCAAAAGTATAAACTTGCCCCAAGGCCAACGCTGCCAACTCAGCTTCCAATTGACCAGAAACAGTAAGGTTTACCTGTTTACCAAAAAAGTCATCTTTAAAGTTTACTGATCCATCTTCATTTAATGGTGGATTTTTAGGATCTAAATTTGTAACGCGAAACATTTCACCGGCTCCTTCGGCATCTGAACCTGTAATAATTGGCGTATGCAAGTAAAAGAATCCTCTGTCGTTAAAAAATTTATGAATGGCATACGCAACGGCATGTCTGATTCTGAATACGGCTCCAAAAGTATTGGTTCTAAAACGCAAATGAGCTTGCTCGCGCAAAAATTCTAAACTGTGTCTTTTGGGTTGCATTACGGTTTTTTGAACCTCATCCGGATTGGCATCACCTAAAATTTCAATGGCAGAAACTTGTAATTCAAGTGCTTGTCCAGATCCAATGGATTCAACTAATTTTCCTGTTAGAGAGAGTGCAGAAGCTGTGGTAATTCGCCTTAGTAAAGCCTCGTCAAACAGTTCAAAATCAATAACAGCCTGAATCACAGATATACAAGACCCATCGTTCAATTGGATAAATCGATTGCTACGAAAAGCGCGTACCCATCCTTTTACAATGATTTCTTGGCCGAGTAACTCACGACCCGTATTCCCCAATAATTCAACTATCTTGTATCGTTTCATAGCGCTAAATTAGAAATAACAATGGAAATGAACACTAAAAAGTCGAGCTTTAATAGTAAAATCAATCTTTATTCAACAACTTGGTTGAATCGTTGGAATTCGGTAATAAATTTTGCTTAAATGTGAGTGAATTTTTCCCCTCAGGTAATTCAATATCCGCAATTACGGCACCGGAGGCAGCACTTAAAGGCGCTACTACCCAATCTAAAAATGGAATAAACGACACAAGATTATATGCTACTCCAAAACCCAATAAGGTATATAAGTTAGTCCACATATAGCGAATGCTTTCTGAAATATTCATACGCTTTCTTTCTGCGACGTAATCGAAAAAATTAAAGGCCATAAAGTAACTGTTGACTAAGAATAGGAAAATCAGGGTAAAAGGAGAAATAAACGGAAGAATGAAACTTGCAATTCCACAGACTGCTATAAGAAACGTCTCAATAAAAAGATTTCGTAGCGCTATTCCAGCCCCCCGAATGGAGTCCTTAACCAACTGTTTGAATTCAAAGGGATACTTTTTTTCCGTTAGAATTTCTTCCGTTCGTTCTGATAAATAGGCAAATAACGGAGATAGCAAAATCAAAACCAGGTACTTCATGTAACGGCTTAATAAATACCAGAAAAACACGTAGACTACGATATTCAAAACCCACTCGAAACTTACTGTTAAAATGGATTTCCAGTTTGAAAAATCATGATTCTTGGATAAATCAATACCGGTTATGCGTTCAATTAAATCGTATAAATATCCTAGAATAATATCGCTAAAAAAGAAACTAAGACCAAAGACAAGGACAAACCACAGGATTAATGGAATTAAAAACCAACCTCTAAAATGGCTCATTGAAAAGTTTAACCCTTTGAAAAAGCAAATAAAGCCACGAACAAAAGCTTTCATACCCCAAAAATAGTTGATTTTGTTTACTTAATCTAAATTTTATTTACCCTTCATATTTCTTACCTTTACAAAAATTTCATTACTATGATTTCATCAATGACCGGTTTTGGAAAAACCAATGGAGTATTTGGAACAAAGAAAGTTTCAGTGGAAATTCGGTCATTGAATAGCAAATCATTGGATCTAAATCTAAAATTCAATAGTCAGTACAAGGATTTGGAATCTGATATCCGAAGAATCATAGCAGAAAAACTTAATCGTGGAAAAATTGATGTGGGAGTTTATTTGGAAAGCTCAGGCTTAAGCGAGTCTGGATCAATAAATATAGAATTGGCTAAACAATATTTCCTGGATATTCGTGCACTCAATGAACAAATAGGAAATCAACCAAGTGATTACCTGTCTCTTATTTTAAAAATGCCGGATGTTGTGCATTACCAGACACCCGAAATTTCGGCTGAAGAAAAAGAATGGGTTTTGAAATTGATCTCTGACACGTGCCTTTCCTTAATAAATTTTAGAAAGCAAGAGGGCGAGGCAATTAGAGAAGATTTAGAAAATAGAATTAATGCAATTCAAAAAGATTTGTTAGAAATTCCAAAATTTGAATCTGAAAGAGTAACTACGGTGAAAGACCGTATTCAAAAAGGATTAAAAGAATTGGGAAACAATTTGTTAGATCAAAATCGTTTGGAGCAGGAGATGATATTTTACATTGAAAAGATGGATATTTCTGAGGAGAAAATTAGATTGGCCAATCATTTGGATTACTTTAGCGAAACTATGAATCACTCATTTTCAGGTAAAAAATTGGGTTTCATTGCGCAAGAAATCGGAAGAGAGATTAATACATTAGGAAGCAAATCAAATCATACAGAAATGCAAAAATTAGTTGTTGAGATGAAGGATAATTTGGAGAAAATTAAGGAACAAGTTTTAAATATCTTGTGATGGAAATAAAAGGAGGTAAGTGTGTTGTATTTTCAGCTCCATCAGGCGCGGGAAAAACTACGATCGTGCATCGACTGATAGAAAAAATTCCGTCGCTTTCTTTTTCTATTTCAGCATGTAGTAGAGAAGCCAGGCCCAATGAAAAGAACGGTGTGGATTATTATTTTCTGAGCATTGATGAATTCAAATCAAAAATCAAAAACAATGAATTTATTGAATGGGAGGAGGTTTATCTAAATAATTTTTACGGGACATTGTCATACGAAATAGAAAAAATTTGGAATGAAAATCAAAATGTTATTTTTGACGTTGATGTTGTTGGTGGGATTAATTTGAAAAAATATTTCGGAAAGAAAGCTCTTTCCATTTTTGTAAAACCACCTTCAATTAAAATTTTAGAGGAACGTTTGAGGGCGCGGAAAACAGAGTCAGAGGAAAAAATCAAAATTCGCATTCAAAAAGCAACCGATGAAATGAGGAGGGCCAAAGAATTTGATTATATATTGGAAAATAATGATTTGAACTTGGCGGTAAAGGAGATTCAGGAGGTTGTCCTCAAATTTTTAGCTTCAAAATGAGAATCGGGTTATTTTTTGGAACATTCAATCCAATACATGTTGGTCATTTAATAATAGCCAACCACATGATTCAAAATACGAATCTCGATCAAGTTTGGTTGGTGCTTACTCCACAAAATCCATTGAAACAAAAATCATCTCTGCTCGCTGATTTCCATCGATTAATGCTCGTTAGAGAAGCCATTGATGACAATTTAAAATTAAAAGCTTCTGATGTTGAATTCAAACTGAAAAAACCGAATTATACGATTCATACGTTAACGCACTTATTGGAACAGTATCCACAACATGAGTTTTCGCTCATAATGGGAGAAGATAATCTTCGCAATCTTCAAAAGTGGTATAACTACAGGCAAATTCTTGAGAATCACAAATTGTACGTTTATCCACGTGCTTTAACTGATAGTGAAAAAGAAAGCCAATTAAAAACTTCAGATTTTCATTCGCATAACAACGTTATTTTCTGTGCAGATGTACCGATGATGAATATTTCCAGTACCTATATTCGAAACGCGATTAAGCAGCGTAAAGATGTCAGTTATCTGCTTACCGAACCCGTAAAAAAGTATGTGGAGGAAATGAATTTTTACAAGTGAAACTTTTTATAAATTCCTGTCAGAGGAAGATTTTTTATAAATTCATGTAGACCTATTGCTTATTCAATAATGCTCCTTAATTTTACCTATGCTTTTTGTTGCCTTAATTCAAGTAGGAGAACTTATTGCGAGAAAATCAATTTTCGATAATTCTCATTTGATCCTTCTTTTTTTTGGCTTTCTTTTTTTGGGGACTGCGCGTCTTTTCGATTCAAAAATAATCAGTTTTTCGTTTGGAACGTTAGTAAACTTTAAAACTGAGGTTTCATTCAACGACTCCGTAAAAATACATCCTATTGGTTCTTTTTTTTTGGGACTCAACTTTCTTTTTAGTAGTTCTCTACTTTTTATTCTCGCAATGGGTCCTATTTTTCACTTAAAATTGACACAGTATTTATTTGCATTCGGATTGGCAACCCTAATTTTACTTGTTTATTTAATTGGCATTTACCTCGTTGGTTTTATAACTTCAAACTTTTCAGGATATACAATTGGTCGATTGCATAATTTAAATTTCATTCATGTTTCTGGATTGGTTGCCTTGCTTATTGATTTACTGTGGCTATTTAATGCTCAGTGGCAGAGCAAATTTTTGATTTTTGCCATTTTTCTTTTTTCGGTGTTGTTTGCAATACGTCTGATCAAATTAACTTCTTATGCTTTTCAAGAAAAAATTTCGTGGTATTACTTAATTTTGTATCTTTGCACCCTCGAAATTTTTCCTATCTACATGTTTTCGCATGTATTTATTAAGTTTTTCGGGGCTTAAGCAACGGTTAAAATTTTTAGAATTGGCTATTAAATCAATTTTAGTATCGCAGCCTAAACCTGAAGGAGACAAATCTCCTTATTACGATTTAGCGGATAAATATAAAATCAAAATTGACTTTCGTCCTTTCATAAAAGTGGTGGGAGTTGACTTAAAGGAATTTAGGTCTCAAAAAGTAAATTTACCAGATTTTACGGGTATAATTTTAACTTCAAAAGTAGCAGCAGATCATTTTTTTCGAATTGCTGAGGAAATACGTTACGAAATTCCAGATGACTTGAAATATTTTTGTATTTCTGAAGCAGTGGCGCTATATCTCCAGAAATTTGTGGCTTATCGAAAGAGAAAAATATTTTTCGGCAAGCAAACAATAGAGCAATTAACGGATGTTATGAAAAAACATAAGGATGAGAAATTCCTTCTTCCCTGTACCGATATCTTAAGAGACAATATCCCACTAACGCTCGAAGAACAAAAAATAGAGTTTCAAAAAGTAATTTTGTATAAAACTGTTGCTTCTGACCTTTCTGATCTTGAAGACGTTAAATACGATATGTTGGTGTTTTTTAGTCCAGGGGGAATTGAATCGCTATTTAAAAATTTTCCAGGATTTAAGCAAGAAAAAACCGCTATCGCTGCATTTGGATCAACCACAGCTCAAGCTGTTGTCAAAAATAATTTGAGATTAGATTTACACGCTCCTCAACCAAATGCTCCATCAATGGTGGGGGCAATTGAACTTTATATAAAAGATCGCTTAAAAAACGGTTAAGTTAGTTCTGCTGTTGATTTATTCTTTTCTGTATTTTTGTTCAAAATATGAAATCTACTTTTAACATATGAAACAGTTAATTTATGATTTTCCGAAACACATTGAAGAGGCTATATTAATTGCAAAAAATTCAATTTTAAAATCTCCAAACGCGGGAATACAAAATGTCATTATTTGTGGAATGGGGGGCTCTGGAATTGGTGCTAAAATAGTGTCAAACTGGGTTCATGATGAAATTAAAATTCCTGTATTTTTAGTAACAGACTATGGTCTTCCATCTTTTGCATCCTCAAATTCTTTGGTAATTGGATCATCGTACTCTGGAAATACTGAGGAAACCATTTCAGCCCTCGAAATTGCAAAATGTATTGGTGCTCATGTTGTCTGTATTTGCAGTGGTGGCAAAATGGCTCAGTTTTGCAAGGAAAATAACTACGATTGTATTCTTGTTCCTGGTGGAAATCCACCGCGCAGTACACTAGCTTACTCATTAGTTCAATTACTTCATATTCTGAATACTTTCCATTTAATTGGTTCGTCGAGCATCGAGCAAATGGAAAAATCAAGTGTACTTTTGACCGATAATTTAGCTGAAATTCAATCGCTAGCGCAAGATCTTGCGAATCATTTATTTGGTAAGGTGGGAATACTTTATGGAGAGACAATATACGAAGGGGTCCTTGTTCGCGCGCGTCAACAGTTCAACGAAAACTCAAAATTTTTATGTTGGCACCACACAATTCCTGAAATGAATCACAATGAGCTTGTCGGTTGGGGTGGAGGAGACAGTCGATTTGCGCCTGTATTTTTTGAAACTTCTGATATTCATCCTCGAAATAAAAAGCGCTTTGAAATTACTAGTAAAGCAACGGAGGATAAATGTGGCAATGTAATGACCATAAACGCAAAAGGAAATTCAAGAATTGAACAGTCACTTTATCTAATTCATCTTGTAGATTGGGCATCTTTTTATCTGTGTGAGGCGAATAATCAAGATATTATTGATATTAAGATAATAGATTATTTAAAAGGCGAACTTTCTAATTTTTAGTTATGCGGCCGAGTGTTTCCTGTCATTTCCTGGGAAAAGTTGATTACAAAGAAGCGTGGGATTTACAGGAAAAGCTATTTGATGAGGGAGTACAAAGAAAAATTAACAAAAGAAATGGAACAAGTGATGAAATGCCCGAGAATCATTTGCTATTTTGTGAACATCCCCATGTATATACGCTCGGGAAAAGTGGAGATAAGGCAAACCTTCTGCTAAATCAAAATGAATTGGTAAAAAAAAATGTATCTTTTTACCACATCAATCGAGGTGGTGATATTACGTATCACGGTCCTGGTCAACTTGTAATTTACCCTATTTTTGATTTAGAACAATTTTTCACGGATATACATAAATACATGCGTTTTTTGGAAGAGGCTGTGATCAAAACGCTCACCAAATTTCAGGTAATTGGAGAGAGAAGTGAGGGATTAACAGGTGTTTGGATTGAACCGAAAACAGCAAGAGCTCGGAAGATTTGTGCCATGGGCGTGAAAAGTTCAAGGTGGATGACTATGCATGGAATAGGGTTTAACATATCTACAGATTTAAAGTACTTTAATCACATTATTCCATGCGGAATTCAAGATAAAAATGTAACTTCATTGGAGAAAGAAATTGGAAAGTCAATTTCGGTTGAAGAAATAATTCCAATTATTCTAGAAGAGTTGCAACAACTTTTTGATTTTGAAATGACAAAAAATGCATAGACTCATTAAGAAAATAAGCAGAGGGTTTTTATTTTTTATTTTAGGAGTTGTTTTAATCTTAAACATATTAATCCTTCTATCCGGAAGGTATTATTTGTATGCTGCGATTATGAAAACATATTTTCATGGAGCAACAGGGCCAGGAATTTATGATTTGAGTTTATTTAATAAAACAACAGTAAAGTCAAGTAGTCAAAATTTCAAATGGATAGATCACCCTCGGAAAAATAAATACAATTTTTCAGAGAAACGAACTTCTTATCATAATGATTACGGAACTAAAGCATTTTTGATTATAAAAAATGATTCACTCCTATTTGAAAAATACTTTGATGAACACACGGATAAAACGGTATCCAATTCCTTCTCAGTTTCTAAGACCATTATTTCTCTGTTAATCGGAATCGCAATAGATGAAGGATATATTAAAAGTTTGGATGAACCTGTTTACAACTACATTCCTGAGTTTCAGAATTTAGGACGAAATTCAATAACCATAAGACATTTGTTGCTTATGGCTTCAGGGTTGGATTGGGTTGAGAGTACGAATCCCACTGACGATACAGCAGAAGGGTATTATACGGATGACCTATCCGGGTTAATAACTAGACAATTAGCTATTGAAAAGCCAGGTGTTCGGTTTAATTATCAAAGTGGGAACACGCAAATACTCTCAATTTTGTTGAGTAAAGCAACCAAAGTTTCGCTCACAAAATATACAGAGGACAAATTATGGAAACCGATTGGAGCAAGTGCACAGGCATATTGGACTACGGATTGTAAGGGAGGTATTGAAAGATCATTTTGCTGTTTTTATGCAACAGCAAAAGATTACGCTCTATTAGGGAGATTACTATTAAACCAAGGTAATTGGAACGGCAAACAATTGATCTCTAAAAAATATATGGAAGAACTTATAAAAACTCCCAAACTCAAAACGGACGAGGGGATATTAAATCAGAGATACGGTTTACATACTTGGGTATATTACAACAAAGGAAATCCAGTTTATTATTATCGTGGTTTTAAGGGGCAATACATACTAACTATTCCTAAAGATAATTTGATAATTGTACGTTTGGGAACTGAATGGGAAGAAAATTTCAATATTCCTGATACGAAGAAAAATGATAAAAAATTTATTGCAGAAAATGTCGATAAGGTAGGACACTCAGTGGATATTATGAAATACATAGAGGATGCTTATTCCATCGTAAAGAAGTTAAAATGAGAGAAGAATTATTTGGACCTAAAGTGGAGAATGTTGGTGTGGCTGTTGTGCAACTAATGAATGAGGAAAATATTCCTGAATATGGAGTTTATCTTCTTAATCTAAGAGATGACATCATGGAAGGGATTATAATAACAAGTACTGGATATGGCGAAAATGCAAATACAGGCGAAAAAATTAAAACCTCAACTTTGCGCCATTGTATTGAATTATTATTACCAAATGAGGCCGCTAAAATTGAACCGATTATGGAGGATGTTTTTGGTATTGCAAATGAATATTGGGTGAGTTTTTGGGTCGATGAAGTAATGTATGATAAAAAATTTATTTTTCCGCCTGAAACCATTTGTAAGAAAAATATGAAGCAAATTAAACAATTGGGTGCTCTCGGGATATTGATTCAATAAAAAATGAAACAATTTGTAAAGTCTCTTTTTCTATTTCTACTCCTAAATTTTGGTGCTTTAAGTCTTGGTGGATTTCTAATGGGAAGCAGTCCCGCGGAAAATACTTGGTATCTTTCTCAAAATAAAGCACCGTGGACACCCCCGGGCTGGGTCTTCGGTTTTGCATGGACCTTAATTATGTTGTTGTTTTCGGTTTATATGTCTCTTATTTGGAGAAAAAATCCAGGAAAACAAAACGCACTAATTTATGGAATTCATTTGTTGTTAAATATTAGTTGGAATGGCGTTTTTTTTCAATTCCATCTTGTCTCCGCTGGATTTGTTATTTTACTTGCGCTTCTTATCGTACTTTTACTTACACAAAAGAAAAATTTTGGATGGTTAAATTGGAGTCTACTTTTAATTTTACCCTATTGCGTTTGGCTATGCATTGCAAGCTCGCTGAATTTATTTGTTCTACTGTACAACTAATCGACCTTTCCATTTGGGTTGAAACCCAAAAAAAGCAAATAACATAATCCCGTTCACAACAGGAAGAATAACTAGATATAGGGGAATGGACAACCACAAACCAAGTTGTTTATTTTTTCGATAGTAGCTAAATGAAAAAAGTAACTCAGCAAAAATTTTCAAAAAAAGCAAAGTAAGAGCATATTTCGTGGGAAGAAAAAGCAAACAGCCCACTAAAAATCCGATGTTTAAGAACGAAAGAGCAAATTGAATTTGCGCAGAGGTATTTGCCAATCTATCACCAACTTTTATCGCTTTTCCCAACCACCTCATTCGTTGATGAATACATTCATTCCACGTTAGCGGAAGTTCAGTTTGAACTGCAAAATCTGATTCAGTATGTAACTCAATTTTTTTATTTTTTTGTTGCATCGCCCGCAATAAGAAAATATCATCCCCACTATCTATTTCAAAGTAGGAGGGATTCATCACAATTTCAAAGTAAGAATGCCTATGAATTAAAAGATTTGCACCACTGCATAGAATAGGCCTTTTCCATCCTGAAATGCATACATTTAGAAAACTAGCGAGTATGACATCCTGTTGAAAAAAAAGCCGTATAAAATTTGAACAGTGATGTTTGACGGGTAAAATATGAAGATTCGCAGGGTTCAATTTTTCAAGATTCCCGAAAAAGTGAGGCGAAAAGCTAACATCTGCGTCTAAGGTTAAGACATAATCTGTTTCTGCAGCATTAATCCCTTTTTCAATTGACCGCTTTTTGCCCGATGTTTTCTCCATAGATAAAATCTTGATTTTAGCATTTGCCACTTGTTTGATCAATTTTAGTGTCTCATCATCCGAATGATCATCGACAAAAATAAATTCTTTTGGTAATGACTGGGATTGTTTGATACATCCTAATAAGGGGGTGATTCTTCGCTCTTCGTTTCGAAAAGGAATAATAACAGTAATATTTTCAAGTTTTATTGAATCACTTTTGCTAGTTGAAGCCTTTTTTTTGAAAAAAAGAAACGCCCCCCCCAAAAAAAACACGAGTAAAAAGAGTACGTATAGTATTAAATAAATTATGAATATATTCATTTAATTTTATTTTTTACGGCAAGGTACATCCAGGCAATGCAGGCGGGGATTAAATTATTAATAAACCAAATGCAAAAAGCGGCGGTTAATATTGGAAAAACAGGATAATGACCCAATTGAAATATTGAAACAGTAATACTCTCCCGAACGAGGATATTTCCGAGAAATAGAGAAGGGGAAAAAGAAACAACCAAATAACTTGTCCATATATAGGCAAATAAGGTAAAATCAAAAGAAATCGAAAGTGCATGAAGTAATAAACCAAATTGCAATGAGAAAAATAAGAAACGAAGAAGGCTAAGGAAAAATAAATAATACAATGACTTCGAATCTTTTTTAAATAAGGATAAATTTAAGATGTCTCTTAAAGGGTTAATGAAATTAAATTTTTGTGAAACCAAAAAAAGTAAAACCAAAAAAGCTAAACTACAACAGAAAAAAATTACATTGTTTGAAATAGATAAATTTAAGTAAAGCATTGAAGCCAATCCAAAAATAAGCGTCACTAAAAATTGGGTGAAGTTTGCCAATTGAATCCATACGGATAATTCAACTCGTTCTTCCTTTTCAAAAAAGAGTATTCTACCAAGAAAATTTGAGGGGATTCCAGGAATTAAAAATTCACTTAATATTCCTGAGGCAAAAGATTTTTTCGCAATTTTAATACATAACCCTTGCCTTTTCATGACAACTTTCCATTTGAAAAATTCAATTACCCAATGAAACGGCATTAATAAAATCACAATCCAGAAAGAGAAATGAAAAGATAGATTAAACGATGAAAAATCGAATTTAGGTTTATAGTAAAAAGTCAGAGCAAGCAACAACGGAAGTGCTACAAATTGAAATAAAAGATGGTATGATTTTAAACGCTTCAATGGATTTGTTGAATTACAAATTTAAAATATTACACTTTTGCAATTGTTAATTATGAATTATTTTCACTGTGAATGAGTTATACAAATTTTGGCAGGGGGATTAATTTTTAAATAATGCGAGACCTTAGCGGAAATATTTTTAATTTAGAAACTAATTTCTTACAAAAATGAAAGTATTTTATATTACCTTTTTATTTTTATTAAGTTCACTACATAGCTTTACACAAACACTCGTTTTTGCCGAGTTAACAGGCTCTCCAAATGTGAATACAACCAATTGGAATTTGTCTGGAGCAAGCTATGCCGGAGATACGGGAGGAGATGCTGATATTTTTTCTGACGAAATAATTTTAACAAATGCTGTAAATAATTCCAGTGGAGGGATATTTTACAATCAATCAATCGATTTATCCACATGTTATCAGTGGAAGGTAGAGTTTGATTTTCGCATGTGGGAGGGAAGTGCTGCTGATGGCATCGCATTTTGCTTTTTGGATGTACCACCAAGCGGTTTTGTGAGTGGTGGAGGAATTGGTATTCCCGCTGCATCCAATGGATTATTTGTTATTTTGGATACATATGATAACGGCTGTGGAAATAATCCTGAAATACAGATATATCAAGGCACCAACTACTCAGAATGTGGTCCAGGGATGATTAACCGCATCGAAAATATGACTTTTTTACGATCCAATGAATACCAATCCTGTCTTGTGGAATACAATAGCGGTGTAATTTCAGTCTTCATAAATGATGTATTATACTTAACGGGAAATTACAATGCAAGTTTTATCGGATATATGGGATTTACAGCCAGCACCGGTGGCTCAACGGATAAACATTCCATAAAAAATGTAAAGATATTCGCAGATATTGCTGTTGCCGACGCTGGACCAAATGTCACGATTTGCAGTGGTGGAACTGCCCAGCTCGGAGCCCCTTCAATTCCCACCCATACCTACAATTGGACGGGAACGCCAACGGTGAGTGCCGCAAATATCGCCAACCCTACAGTTACCTTAACGAACAACACAAATGCGCCCATAAATTACACCTATAATTTGGAAACAACCTTGACCGCCTCACCAAATTCCTGTCCAGATGATGACGAGGTTATTGTTACTGTAAATCCAATTCCGACTATTCCAATTAATGCAACCATTTGTAGCGGTCAAACTTATACTTTTCAAGGTCAGTCATACTCAAATTCAGGAGTATACACTTTTTTGACAACGGATGCTCAAGGATGTCAAACCAACAATCAATTAACCCTAAACGTATCACCCAATTTAAGTTCTACAGTGAATCAAAGTATCTGTCAGGGCAGTAGTTTTTCATTTAACGGCCAAAATTATTCAACAGCGGGAAGTTATCCGGTAACATTACCATCGCAATCGGGTTGTGATTCGATCGTCACCTTAAATTTAACCGTCAATTTGGCCCCAGTGACACAATTGAATCAATCAATTTGTGAAGGAACATCCTTTCCCTTTGGAAGTCAAAATTTAACGCAATCCGGTCAATTTAGTCAAACACTTCAAACCGTCGCAGGCTGTGATTCCATTGTAAATTTAAATTTAGTTGTGAACCCGGCGTATACATCCACGCAAAATACCACAATATGTCAAGGAGAAGATATATCATTCTTTGGTCAATTATATTCAAGTACGGGTTCGTACAGTGAAACTTTACAATCGGTGAACGGTTGCGATTCAACCTTTGTTCTTAATTTACTCGTTAATCCTACGCCAATGACTCCAACTGTTAATAACAGTGGGCCTGTTGAGTGTCCTGGTGATCTTATTACGTTGAGTGCGTCATCGTCTGCAAATGCACAATTTGTTTGGAGTGGCCCTCAAAACTTTTCTTCTCAAAGCAACCCGGTTAGCTTTGCTGTGCAAGAGGATGGAGTAGGCGAATATTCTGTTTACGGAATCATCAATGGTTGTTTGTCGGAGATTGCAACCTCAACTGTCGCTATCGTTAACAACAATGATTTCGAAGATTATGATTTCCCCAATATTATCACTCCAAATAATGATGGCGTTAATGACTCTCTTGATATTTCATCGAACTACAAGACCTGTCAAGAATATACGCTCTTGATATTCGATCGGTGGGGAAATTTGGTATTCGAACAGACCCCTGATTCAGAGATGTTTGCAGGAAAGTCAAATGGATCCTCAGAGCTTCCCGATGGGGTTTACTTTTATAAGTTATCCTTCGCCGATACGTCAAAATCAGGATTTATTCATGTGATTCGTTGATCTCTATTGAGCAACTATTTTTAGTTTTATTTAGTCAAAAAGTAAGTTAAAGACGTCATTCTTCAAATGTTCAGATTCATTCGACTCCTAGTTTTGTTTTGCTTTCTTCTTGTGAAAGGTTATGGGCTTAGTCAAAATTCTCTCAATACCTCAGGTTTTGGGTTGCGCTGGGTTGCAGCCGGCGACATCGATGTCTCGGGTAACCAAATTACCATTGAAGCAATTTTCAAAAAAGCCAATACAGCAAATGCAACGAACATCGTTTCTAAACATACCGATGAGGCAACTTGCAATTATTTGCTGCGACCGAATAGCTTTCAATTGGCCACAACAAATGGTTTTTATGTCTGTCTTAACACGCAACCTACTCTCCAAAATACGTGGTATCATGCTGCAGCGACTTATGATGGGAGTCAAATAAAATATTATATTAACGGCTGTTTGATAAATTCAATTCCCGCAAGTGGAAATTTAGTCAACAATAATCTTATCACCGGTATTGGAATGCAGTCCACCAATCTTGGCGCAATAACAGAAAATTTCAGAGGAAATATAGATGAGGTACGTATTTGGAATGTTGCACGTACTGAACAAGAAATTCAGCTCGGCATGAATTTTTTAATCCCCACAACTCAGCTAGGACTGTTAGCGTATTACAAATTCAATAACGACTATTTAAATTCACAAGGAAATGCTGCTTTTGATGGTGTTCCTCAAGGGACCTTGAGTTTTGATGTCGAAGCACCAGTATTTATTCCTTTGGCCATTGTAGCAGCCTTACCAACAGATGCTTCCTGTTATGGATTTTCTGATGGGTCACTTGCAATTACCGCAGTGGGTACAGGCGCCTTAACTTATTCCCTAGATGGCACGACTTATGTTGCCAATTCAACGTTCAATAACCTGTCTGCCGGGCCATACACGGTTTATGTAAAAAGTTCGCAGGGCTGTATTGTAAGTCAGGAAGTTACTGTCGGTGAACCTCCTCAAGTTCCTACACCCGTTATGACGTATCCGTCTCCTCTTTGTGAAACAGATGACTTGGCACTTCACATAGACCCTGTTTTGGGTGCAACATGCACCTGGACAGGCCCAAATGGTTTTTTTACAAGTAACTTGGATACGGTAATCACAAACTCAGGATTTATACACAGTGGAAACTATTCT
>Ga0194128_10004188_pt1 | contig 21388 bp, 22 predicted proteins | sample TA2KigCa65mmetaG_FD_148650 | JGI IMG/M metagenome (GOLD analysis project Ga0194128, IMG submission 148650) | Freshwater microbial communities from Lake Tanganyika, Tanzania - TA2015037 Kigoma Deep Cast 65m | ecosystem: Environmental > Aquatic > Freshwater > Lake | place: Tanzania: Lake... | reverse complement strand
GGACGCCAAACTCACGCCGGACAAGATTGATCGCATCCTGCTGGTGGGCGGCTCCACCCGAATGCCGATGATCGTGTCCTTCGTCCGCAACATGTTCGGCAAGGAGCCGAGCAAGGACATCAACCCCGACGAGTGCGTGGCGCTGGGTGCCGCCATCCAGGGCGCGGTTTTGTCGGGCGAAGTGAAGGACGTCGTGCTGGTGGACGTCACTCCGTTGACCCTGGGCCTGGAGACCCAGGGTGGCGTGATGACGAAGCTCATCCCGCGCAACACCGCCATCCCCACCTCGAAGTCCGAGACCTCTACCACGGCGGCGGACTTCCAGACCACGGTGGAGATCCACGTGCTGCAGGGCGAGCGCGAGTTCGCCTCCGACAACAAGACGCTGGGCAAGTTCCACCTGACGGATCTGCCTCCCGCGCCGCGCGGCGTGCCGCAGGTCGAAGTCACCTTCGACATCGACTCCAACGGCATTCTGCACGTCACGGCCAAGGACAAGGCGACCAGCAAGTCGCAGAAGATCCAGATCACGGCGAGCACCACGCTGGAAAAATCCGACGTGGAGCGCATGGTCCGCGAGGCCGAGTCGCACGCTGAAGAGGACAAGAAGCGCAAGGAGCTGGTTGACGAGCGCAACCGCGCCGACCAGGTCGTCTACCAGGCGGAGAAGACCATCAAGGACGCGGGCGACAAGGTGACCGACGAGCAGAAGAGCAAGGCCGAGGCCGCAATCGAGGCCGTCAAGAACGCGTCCAAGACGGAGAACGTCTCCGAGATCAAGAGCACCATCGAGGCGCTCACCAATATCCTGTACGAGATCTCGCAGGCGCTGTACGCGGCCGCCAACGCGGGACCGGGCGCCGGTTCCGCCGCGGGCGGCGCGGGCACGCAGCCTCCACACGACGGCGGCGCGAGCCACGACGCGAACGTGGTGGACGCCGAGTACAAGGTGTCCGAAGAGTAACGCGTAGTTTGTTGGCCCCTGGGGATTTCCCCAGGGGCCAAATCTTGGAGACCCCATGGCCGAGAAAGATTATTACGGCATCCTGGGCGTGGCGAAAGACGCCAGCGAGAAGGACATCAAGATGGCCTATCGCAAGCTGGCGCGCGAGCATCACCCGGACGTCAACAAGGCGGACAAGGCTTCCGAAGAGCGCTTCAAGGAAATCAATGAAGCGTATTCGGTGCTGTCCGACAAAGAGAAGCGGGCAAAATACGACCAGTTCGGCCAGTACTGGGAGCACGCCGGCGCGGCCGGCGGCTACGGTCCGGGACCGGGTGGCGGCGGCGGTTATTCCTACAACACGGGCGGCGGCCGGGTCAACGTCAACTTTGAAGATCTGAGCAGCATTTTCGGCGGCGGCGGCGGTGCCCGCGGCGCCGACTTCAGCGATATCTTCGGGGATATTTTCGCGCGCGGCGGCGCCACCCGCGGCGGCGGCTTCCAGGATTTCGCGCAGCGCGAGGCGCCTCCCCAGGACGTCGAGGGCGAGCTCGAAATTACCCTCGACGAGGCGGTCAGCGGCGGCACCCGCATGGTCAACGTGCAGCGCCAGGACGCCTGTCCGCGCTGCAAAGGCACGGGCCGCAGCGGGAAGACCCTGTGCATCGAGTGCCACGGCAGCGGAGAGATCGCGTCGCAACGCAAGCTCGAGGTGACGATTCCCAAAGGCGTGCGCCCCGGCACCAAAATCCGGGTGCGCGGCGAGGGCGGCATTGGTCCCAGCGGCAAGCCCCGTGACCTGTATCTCGTGGTGAAATTCGCGCCGCACCCGAATTACGAAGTGAAGGGCGACGACCTCTACACCGAAGTGCCGGTGTCCGTCACCGAGGCGGTCCTGGGTGCGGAAATCCGGTTCTCGACCTTGCGCGGGACGGCGAGCATGGTGGTGCCGCCGGGCTCGCAGCCCAACCGGCTCTTCCGCCTCAGCGGACAGGGCTTGCCCGGTGCCGGTAACGCAAAGGCGGGCGACTTGTATGTCAAATTGCGGAACGTGGTCCCAACCAACCTTAACCCGGAAGAGAAACAACTCTACCAGCGGCTCGCGGAGCTCCGCCCGGAAAATCCCCGGGCGCCGCTCTCGGACTCGCGCGGAAAGTAGCATGGACGAGATCGAGGTCGGCGGGTGCTTCTCCATCAGCGTGGTATCGCGCATGCTGAGTTTGCACCCGCAGACCATCCGGCACTACGAGAAGCTCGGCCTGATCTCGCCGTCACGCACGGCGGGGAATGTCCGGCTGTTCTCCATACGCGACGTGAAGCGGCTCAGGGTCATTCACATGTATACGTCCAAGGGCGTGAACCTCGCGGGCGTGGAAATTATTGTGGAATTGCTGGAGCGCATGGAAGCGCTTGAGGGTGGTCCGACAGAGCCCCCGGGACCTTGACCAGATGGGATGCCGGCGCCATGGCCCGGCGCGAAGCGCTTTAATGGTTACGGTGGGGCCCTTGCTCGCACCAGGATTCACGCACCTCAGGCAGAATAGGGCCGGCCCATGTTGGCGCTGTTGGAAGAGCTTGGCCTCATTGTCATCCGCTGGTTTGAGTACCTCGGGGCGCTCGTCTATCTTCTGCTCGACACCCTGTCCTGGCTGGGCAAGGGGAAGGTGCGCGCCAGCCTCGTCATGTCGCAGATGTCCCTGCTGGGCGTCGCCTCGCTCGGCATCGTCGTCATTACCACCACCTTCACCGGCATGGTGCTTGCCCTCCAGCTCGCCGATTATGCCGTGCGCTACGGCGTGACCCGCTATGCGGGAGGCGGCGTGGCGCTGGCCATGGCCCGCGAGTTCGGGCCCATGCTGACCGCCATCGTGGTGTCGGGGCGCGCGGGATCCGCCATCACCGCAGAGATCGGCTCGATGAAGGTGACCGAGCAGGTCGACGCCCTGAGGGCCATGGCCGTGAGTCCGGTGCGCTACCTCGTGGTCCCACGCTTCATAGCGCTGGTGGTGATGATGCCCGTCCTGGCCACCTTTGCCGGCCTGGCGGGGACGGTGGGCGGCGCTTACGTGGCCAAGGTCCACGCCAACATCGGGTATGCGACGTTCTTCGACTCCATCCGCACCGTCGTCGTATGGTCGGACGTGACTTCCGGGCTCATCAAGGCCATGGTCTTCGCGGTCGAGATCTGCCTGATCTCATGCCTGCACGGCCTGCGCACCAGCGGCGGCGCGGCCGGCGTTGGCCGCGCCACCACCGAGTCGGTTGTCAACAGCATGCTGATGGTATTCATCTCCAACTACTTCATGTCGGAATGGCTTTTTCCCGGACAATGAGCAAGACGCAGGCAACCCAGAAGGTGACGGAGCGCCCTCCCGACGACGTCGCCATCCGCATCAGCAACGTCAGCGTGACCTTCGGCTCGCGGCAGATTCTCAAGAACGTGAGCCTCGACATCCCCCGCGGCCACACGTTGTGCGTGATGGGACTGTCCGGCGTGGGAAAGAGCACCCTGGTGAAGTCGATCATGGGATTCGTGAAGCCGCAGGGCGGGCAGATCTTCGTGCTGGGCCAGGACGTGCTCAAGCTCTCCGAGCCGGACTTCAACAGCCTGCGCATGCGCATCGGGATGGTGTTCCAGTCGCCCGCGCTGTTCGACTCGATGACCATCGGCGACAACGTGGCTTTTCCGCTACGCGAGCAAAAGCGCATCGCCGAGGAGGAAATCCAACGGATCGTCTCCGAGAAGCTCTCGCTCGTCGACCTGGAAGGCATGGAACACCTCTTCCCCAACCAACTCTCGGGCGGGATGCAGAAGCGGGCCAGCATCGCGCGCGCGATCGTCACCGACGCGGACGTCATCTTGTACGACGAGCCCACCACCGGACTTGATCCGATCATCTCGAACGTGATCAACGACCTCATCATGAGCCTGCAGCGGCAGCTCGGCGTCACCAGCGTGGTCATCACGCACGACCTGGGCAGCGCCTACAAGATCGCCAATGACATCGCCTTCCTCTACAGCGGGAACATCGTGGAGAAGGGGACGCCAGAGGCCTTCAAGAATTCGACCAACCCTTACGTGGTGCAGTTCCGCGAGGGGAGCGTCCAGGGTCCCATCAAGGTCTGAGGGAGTTCTACCAAGTGGAAATCAGCCCGGCGGCAAAAGTCGGCATGATCGCGGTACTCGCGGCGATCATCCTGGCGCTTATCTACACCTCGCTCAACGTCAACCGGACGGCGCGCGAGGGTGTGAAGTACTACGTGGTCTTCGACCGCGTGGAAGGGCTTCAGCTCGGCTCCACCGTGCGTCTGGCCGGGGTCAACATCGGCAAGGTGACCAACATTGATATCACCGAGAACAAGCAGATCAAGGTCGAGTTCACGGTGACCTACATGAAGGACAACGCCCCGCTTGCCATTTCCAGCACCTCGCAGTTCGGCATCACCAGCAACCTGCTGGGGGACAAGTGGCTGGAGATCACGCCGCGCACCGGTCCTCAATTGGCGCAAGGTGGCACCGTGATGGGCACGCCGCCGGTCACCATCGACCAGCTCATGGCCAAGGGCGAAGAAGCCATGTCCGAGCTTGAGAGGTCGGTCCAGGACTTCAACAAGCTGGTCGGGGACCCCGAGTTCAAGCGCAACATCCAGGAGACGGTCGCCAACTTCAGCGCGCTGTCCGGGGACATGCGGGTAGCCGCCAACAACATCAACAGCGTGATCACCAACGTGAACAGCCGCGTCAGCGTGATCACCCGCCACGTGGACGACCTCATCGTCGGGTTGCAGGGCGACATGCGCGAGATCGGCTCGGACTTCCGCCAGCTCTCCGCATCGTTCAGGCGCATGACCGCGCGCAACGAGCCGGAAGTGGGCGTCATCGTGAACAACCTGCGCGACATGTCCGCCAGCCTCAAGGTGACCATGGCCTCCGTGCAGCAGCTCGCCACCAACAAGCAGCTCCAGGGTGACATCGTGGGGACCGTCACCGCCCTGCGCAAGGCCGCCGAGGAGGTTGACTCGGTGGCCCGTGGCATCGCGTCGGTCACCAACGATCCCCAGGTGCAGGCGAACCTGAAGGACACCATCACCGACGCCCGCGAGACGATGGCCGGCGCCAAGCAGCTCGTTGATCGCCTCAACAAGGCGGTGGGCGGCTTCATGGGCGGCAGCGACAGCTTCAAGCTTTTCCAGTTCCGCGGCGAAGGCGAGTACAACACGCGCAGCACGCACCTGTACTCGAACGCGCTCCTCACGTTGCTGCCCGACTACAGGTACTCCGGCATGATCGGCGTGGATTCCATCGGTTACCAGAACCTGGTGAACGCGCAGATTGCCACCGGCAAGCCGAGCGGGCGCATCCGCGGCGGGGTGGTGCGCTCGAAGTTCGGCGTGGGCTTTGACACGATGCTCTTCAGCCGGCTCGGGGTGAGCGCCGACGTGTACGATCCGGCGGACGTGAAGATCGACGTGATCGGCCGCATGACGCTGGCCCGCGACTTCTACATCATGGGAGGCGTGCGCGACGTGATCGACAACCGCCGCTATCCCGTGGTGGGTCTGGGCAAACGCTTCTGATGAGTCTCGTGGAGGAGCGGCTGCGCCCCGGACACATCCTGGACGGACGTTACCGCATCGCGCAGCTCATCTGTGCCGGCGGCATGGGAGCCGTGTACCGCGCCGAGGATTTGAAGCTCAACCAGAAGGTCTGTGCCATCAAGGAGATGCTCGAGTCGTTCGAGAGCCCCGGCGAGCGGCAGGCCGCCATCGACCGCTTCCTCAGCGAGGTGGCGGTGATGGAGACGCTCAAGCACGCCAACATCCCCCGGGTCACCGACCATTTCGTCGAGAACAACAAGTATTATTTCGTGATGGAGTTCATCGAGGGCGTCGACCTGCAGACGCTGCTCGAGCGCGAGGGCGCGCCTGGCCTGGAGCCGGAGCGCGTGCTGACGTGGGCCGTCCAGGTGTGTGACGCGCTCGAGTACCTCCACTCGCAGAAGCCGCCCATCGTCCACCGCGACCTGAAGCCGTCGAACCTGATCCTCCGCGACACTGACGGACGCATCCTGCTCATCGACTTCGGCATCGCGCGCGTGACCAATCCCCAGGCCGGCTGGATCGGCACGCCCGGCTACGCGCCCCCCGAGCAGCAGTGCGGCAAGCACGAGCCGAGCAGCGACCTGTTCGCGCTGGGGGCCACCGTTCACGAGTTGTTGACCGGGCAGAAACCGGATGACTTCTACTTCAAGTCGTTCGAGGAGATGGGCATCACTCACATCCCGGCCGGGGTCTGGGAGGTGCTGGTGAGCGCGCTGCAGACCTTCACCGACGAGCGCTACCCCAACGCGCGCGCCATGCGGAGCGATCTGGTGGGCGCGCTGGGCTACGAGCCGGATATCGCGCACGACGCGAGCTTCGCCTTCAACGAGTCCGTCGCCCGGCTCAAGGACAGCGTTCTGGATCCGTCGTTGCGCCAGCTGATCACGCGCTACGGCAACGACTGCCAGACGCCGTTCCTGCCCCGCATGCTGGAGCGGCTGGTGTTCACGCTGGGATCGTCGACTCCGTTCAAGCTCATCATGCAGGCCAACGAGGCGGCCGGCACGGTGGACTTTTTCGAGCAGCAGGGGATTCTCGACCAGTCGCTGCTGGGCGCGGTGCGGCCCGACGACGCCGAGGCCGGGCGGCAGGCCAGCGAGATCCTCGACCGCTTTGTCCGCGACTACGAGTCATTCAAGAATTCCAACTGGGGATTTTGATGGTCGAGCCGCTCTTCGGGGGCAGGGACGCGCTCAGCGCCGAGGTCTACGAGGCGGTGCGCGACGCGGCGGAGCGCAACGGCCGAACCTGTCCGGATGATCACTTCGCGGCGACGGACAAAGGATATCCGTTGGATGATGATAAATGTCCATACTGCCCCGAATGTGGGGCACCCATGACGATTGAGGCCAGCGGCGATCTGTCGCATCCGGCGCCGGCCTGCACCGCGACGAGGTAAACGGGCGATTTCCACCGACAAGCTTACCGGCCTGACCCAACAAAAGGAGTTCGAGGAGCGGCTGGCCATCGAGGTCCAGCGGGCCATGCGCTACCGCCGGCCGCTCACCGTGCTCCTCATCGAGGTCGATTTCGAGCACTTCAGCCCCGGGCAGAACGTCAAGTGGGGAATGGCCTACACCATCTACAAGCAGCTCGGGCCGCTGTTCATGCGCCAGCTTCGCAAGGTGGACCTGGCCGCCCGCATGGGGGGCGAGCAGTTCGCTCTGCTGCTGCCGGAAACCGGCCTGGCCGGCGCGCAGATCGCCGGCGAGCGCATCCGCAAAGCCGTCGAGACGCACGAGTTCATCGGCGAGGACGTCTCCTCGCGGGTGCGGGTGGCCATCAACGTCGGCATGGCGACCTTCCCGGACCACGGCACCGGCTCGGACGAGCTCATGGCCACCGCCCAGAAGGCGCTGCTTCTCGCGCGCCGCGACGGCGGCAACCTCGCGCTGGTGTATCCCGAGCGCCTGCACGATCCTGAGGTGGTCTTCCGCACGCTGGCGCCTCCCAACGCGGCGGCCGGGTCGCCCTCTCCGGCCCGGGCGGAGCCGGATTGAAATCATGATGTAACCTTACCGGATGGCGCCCGGGCAGGATTGTGAGGGGGGTTGCGTGAAATAAATCCTGCCCCGACCGTGGCGCACGAACTTGCAAAGAGGCCCAACTCTTGGGTTCCCATTCCAGCTTTCTCCCCTACATCGGGTGCTGGGCCAGCGGCCTGGTCCTGACCGCGCTTCTCTGTCCCCTGGTCCATCGACTCGCGACGCGCATGGGGGTGATCGATCACCCGGACCATCGCAAGGTACACCGCGAGCCGATCGCGCGCTGGGGCGGCCTCGCCATCTACTTGAGCTTTTTCTTCACGCTCGGCATGGCGCTGTGGTTTTCCCTCGGGGAGGCGGTGTCCCCGGTGGCCCGCTTCACCGGCGGCATCATTGGCGCGGTGAGCGGCTCTGGCGACCAGTTGTCCAGTGATCTCGCGGCGCGCGGCAACCTCGTGGGGATTTTCCTGGGCGGCAGCCTCATGCTCATCCTTGGCATGCTCGACGATCTGCTCACGCTGTCGGCGAAGATCAAGCTCGTCGGGCAGATCGCCATCGCCTCGATGTTCGTGAACTACGGCATCTCCATCGGATTCTTGAGCCATCCCAGCAGCGGCATCGTGTTCTTGCCGGACTGGTTCGCGGGCTTCCTGACCGTGTTCTGGATCGTGGGCCTGACCAACGCCATCAACCTGCTCGACGGACTGGACGGGTTGCTGGCCGGGGTGAGCGGCATCTCCGCGGCGTTCCTCTGCGTGGTGTCCATCATGAAGGGACAGATGCTGGTGGCCATCATGCTCGCCACGTTGTCCGGCTCGGCGCTCGGGTTTCTGCGCTACAACTACAATCCGGCGCGGATGTTCATGGGCGACACCGGCAGCCTGTTTCTCGGGGTGATGTTCGCCTCGCTCTCGATCATGGGCGCGCTGAAGTTGTCCACGACCGTGGCGTTCATGATTCCGGTGCTGATCATGGGTCTGCCCATCCTGGACACCTCGTGGGCCATCATTCGTCGGGCCGCGCGGCGCAAGCCGATCTTCGCGGCCGACAAGGAGCACCTGCACCACCGCCTGTTGGGGTTGGGATTGTCGCAAAAGCAGGTGGTGGCGGTCATCTGGATGTTCAACGTCATGCTGGGCGTGGTCGGGGTTATTCTCGCGTACAGCGTGCACTGACAAGGAGACAAACATGAGTCGCATTAAAGTGATGAGCATTTTCGGGACCCGCCCGGAAGCGATCAAGATGGCGCCGGTGGTGAAGGCGCTGGAGCAGGACGCTCGCTTCGAGTCGCGCGTGGTGGCGACCGCGCAGCACCGCGAGATGCTCGACCAGGTGATGGGGTTGTTCGAGATCGTGCCGGATCGAGATCTGGGCATCATGCAGGCCAACCAGACGCTCACCGAAATCACGCAGCGCGCGCTGGGCGGGCTGGAGCAAGTATTCCTTGAGGAGCGCCCGCACATCATCCTGGTGCAGGGCGACACCACCACCGCCTTCGCGGCCACCCTGGCGGCCTTTTACCAGAAGGTCGCGGTGGGCCACGTGGAGGCCGGGCTGCGCACCGACGACATCTACAATCCCTTTCCCGAGGAAATGAACCGGCGACTCATCAGCGTCCTGGGCGACGTGCACTTTCCGCCCACCGAGCTGTCCCGCAAGCATCTTCTGGCGAGCGGCGTGAAGCCGCAGCACATCTACCTGACGGGGAATACTGTCATTGACGCCATGCAGCATATCCTCGGCGCCGCCCAGGGCGCGCTTCCCCCGGCGCTCGTGGAAACAAAGAACCGCGTGCTGCTGGTGGAGACCCATCGCCGCGAGAATCTGGGCCGGCCCATGGAGAACGTGTGCAAGGCCCTCAAGCGACTCGCGGAGGAATTCGAGGACGTGGAAATTGCCTTCAGCGTGCACCGCAATCCTAAAGTGCGCGAGGTCGTGTACGGCGTGCTCACGGACGTGCCGCGCGTGCACCTGCTCGAGCCCATGGATTACGCGTCGCTGGTGCAGTTGATGAAGAAGTCGTACTTCACGCTCACCGACTCTGGCGGCATCCAGGAGGAAGCACCGTCGCTGGGCGTGCCGGCGCTCGTGCTGCGCACCACGACTGAGCGTCCGGAAGGCGTGGACGCGGGCAACGCGCGCCTGGTGGGTACCGACGAGGAGACGGTGTACGAGGCGGCGGCGCAACTCTTGAAGGATGCCGCGGCCTACAAGCGGATGAGCCAGGCCGCCAATCCATACGGCGACGGCGGCGCCGCCCAGCGCATCGTGCAGGCCCTGGCCCACCACTTCGGTCTTACCGAGGAGCGCCCGGCCGAATTCATCCCCCGCGCCGCGGCCCCCAACGGCGCGGCGCATCACGTGGTCGCGTGACTGAGCAATCCCCCACCCCGGAGCACCTGCAGGGCCGCATCGAAAAGCTGCGGGCTTCCCAGGACCGCACCGAGAAGCAAGGTCTGGCGCGCGCCATGGCCTTTTTCATGTCGATGGGCGCGACCATGGTGGGGGCGATCTACGGGGGATATCTGCTGGGCACGTACCTGCAGAAGCAGACCGGCTCGGAGATGTGGCTGCCCGTCATGCTCCTGGGCTCGGTGGCCGCCGGGGCCAGCATCGTGTACCAGATGCTGAAGCCGTTCCTCAAGTAGATGGACGCGGCATCGTTCGCGGCCGGGGTCATCGTGGGCGCGGCCCACTTCTTCTTGTTCTTGCGCGCGATGTCGAGAGCATTGTCCCTGGAAGTGCGCGGCGGCTTCCTGATGGTCGCGCTGTTGTTCCGCCACCTGCTGCTGGGCATCGCCTACTTCGCGCTTTGGAAGGGGCTGGGGATGCAGCCGTTCTATCTCGCGGGCGGCATCGTGCTGGCGTATGCGCTGCTGCGGATGCGGTTAACGCTTGGCCGGTCAGGGTAGCCTCGGGGTATCGGGGCACCAGCGACCTTCGTAAGGTGCCATAACTCGGTGAGCACCGCGGGCGTTACCGCCAACCGTTCGTGCTGTAGTAGGCCAGCGCTCTCGCGTGATGCTCGTCCCCCGTCAAGCGCTGTGAAAAATTTCGCAAACGGTGGGAGGAGATCCGGAGGGGGGCGCGTATTGTCCTTGTGGATGGACTTTGTGAAATAATTCGCAAAGTCGCGCGGGTGGCTCGGTGACGGCCCTCGCGAACGATTTTGGTGCTGGAAGCCGCGGCATGGTGCGGCGCACCGCCTGCAATAAGTGGTTTTGTCCGAGAAAGACTGAGGGTTTCTGAGAGATGCTGTACCTGGCATCTACGACGGGCGCCGAGGCGCCCATCACCGAGCATGCCGCGGAGTCGCATGGGTACCTGACCTTCCACGCCCCCGACGCGCACCTGCTCACGTTCATCTTCTGGACCTGGGTCATGATGGCCATCGTTATCGTGGTGGCCGTCCTGGCGCGCAAGGGCGTCGGCATCATCCCCAAGGGGTGGGCCGGGGCCATGGAGCACATCTACGACTGGATCGTCGACCTGTCGCTCAACATGATGGGCAAGGAAGGGCTGCGCTACATCCCCTTCGCGATGACCATCTTCTTGTTCGTGCTGGCCTCGAACTGGCTTGCGCTGTTACCCCTCCCCACGATTCACTTCGGTGAGGAGGCCGGCGCGTACGACTTCAAGATGCACGTGTCCGGCCCGCCCGTCATCGGCGGCCGCGAATTTCACGAGCTCGCGCTGGAGGCCCCCTCCGGCAACCAGAACACCACACTGGCGCTCGCGCTCATCTCCTTCGTCGCGTTCACCTTCTACGGCCTGCGCAAGCACTACGAGCGCGCCCGCTACGGCGGCGGCCATCATCATCACGACGTCCCTGGCGAGGCGCCCGACGAGTCCCACCACGATCCGGAGCCTTCCCACGACCACCCGGTTCTCGATCCGTTTGGCGCGACCATGGTCGGATTCTTGTCCTGGCTGGCCCACTTCATCGAGCCCACGCCCACCCTGTGGCGCTCGCTGGACGGCGTGCTGCGCTACGCACTGGTGCCACTGCTCTGCATCCTGTTTCTCTTCTTGAACATCATCGAGGAATTCGCCCGCATCATCTCGCTGACCATCCGCCTGTTCGGGAATATTTTCGGCGAGCACCAGGTGAAAGCCGGCCTGCTCCTCGCGATGGGCGCCTTCGCCGGCCTGGCCGTCGGGGGCATCAAGGCGGCCGCCGCCGGCGCCGTGCTGGGCGGCGGGCTGCTGTCCGTGCTCCTCTGGGCCAGCAGTGTTTTCGTGACGCTGCTGGGGGCGCTGGCCGGGTTTATCCAGGCCTTTATCTTCATGGTGCTGTCGCTCAGCTATATCGCGCACGCGGTGGCGGACGAGCACTAGCCCACGAACGTCGTTCAAAGCATCTGGCGGGCAACCGCCGGAAAAAAATTCCCTGGAGAATCTGGGGAACCCAAATCTAGGAGGATAGCAACATGACCGTCGGAATGTTCGCCGCGCTTGCGGCCGGGATTGCAATCGGACTTGGCACGATCGGGACCGGTATCGGCCAGGGCATCGCCATCTCTCACGCCATGGACGCCATGGGCCGCAACCCCGAAGCGTCGGGCACCGTCCGCACCTCGCTGCTCATCGGTCTCGCCTTTGTCGAGTCGCTCTGTATTTACGCACTCGTGATCGCGTTCATGCTGATGGGCAAAGTCCAATAAATAGCACAGCCGGCAAGAGGGGTTTTCCATCATGGAAATGTCATTCAACGTCCCCACGCTGGTCATCCAGATCGCGAATTTCCTGATTCTCTGGATCGCGCTCGACATGGTGCTGTACAAGCCGATGCTCGGAGCGATTGCGGAAAGACAGGAAAAGATCAAGAAGGCCATCGATGAGGCGGAAGCGGTCAACCGCGAAGCGCTCTCCCTCAAGGAGCAGTACGACGCGAAGCTGAAGGAGGCACGCCAGGAGGCGGCCTCCATCGTGAACGCGGCTGCGGTCGAGGGGCAGGCACTGAAGAGCCAGCTCGTGGCCGAGGGCAACGAGGACAAGCAGCGGATCATCGAAAAGGGACACTCGGAGGTCTCTCGCGAGCGCCAGGAAGCGCTCAGCGAGGTGAAGGGCCGGGTGGTCAACCTGTCGGTGGACCTCGCTAGCCAGCTCTTCAAGGACGCGCTGGGACCCGATCAACACCGCGCGCTGGTGTCTGAATTCGCTCGAAAGGCGAGCCAGATCCATGCGGGATGAGAGCGTCGCCACGCGCTACGCCGAGGCCCTGTTCTCCCTGGCGCAGGAGCGGAACACGGTCGACGCGGTGCAGAAGGAGCTTGACCAGGTCGGGCACGCGCTGAAGTCGCAGCCCGCCCTGAGTCGGGCGCTCAACCTGCCCAACGTGCCCGACCCCGTGAAGCACGACATCGTGACGCGGGTGTTCGGGCATCACCTGTCTCCAACGATGGTGAACTTCCTCAACGTGGTGGTGAACCATCGACGCACCGAGGCGCTGGAAGCCGTGGTGGACATCTACCACGGCCTGGCCCAGGCGGCGCGCGGCGAGGTCACGGCCGAGGTGCAGACCGCGGTGGCGCTGCCCGAGGATCTCCACGCCGAGGTGGAGGCTCAGGTCTCGCGCATCACGGGACGTAAGGCCAAATTACAGTGGCGCACCGATCCGGAAATTCTGGGCGGCATCGTGGTGCGCGTCAAGGACAAGCTGATCGACTACAGCCTGCGCCGCCAGCTCAATGATATGAAAGAGCGCCTCTTGCGGAGCTCATAAGGAGTCCAGATATCATGACCATGCCCAAAGCGGAAGAAATCAGCGACATTCTCGCGAAGGAAATCAAGGATTACAAAGCCGCCATTGAGGAAGTCAATATCGGCACGGTAATCCAGGTGGGTGACAACATCGCCACCATCTACGGCCTGACCGAGGCCCGGGCCGGCGAACTGCTGCTCTTCGAAAAGACCAATATCTACGGGGTGGTGTTCAACCTCGAGGAGAACACCATCGGCTGCGTGGTCCTGGGCCGCGACACCGAAATCAAGGAAGGCGACATCGTCAAGCGGACCAACCGCATCGTGGAAGTCCCGGTGGGACCCGCGCTGCTGGGCCGCGTGGTGAACTCGCTGGGTATCCCCCTGGACGGCAAGGGCGAGATCAAGACCGACCTGCGCCGCCCCACCGAGTGGGTCGCCCCCACGGTCATCGAGCGCCAGCCGGTGGGCGTGCCGATGCAGACCGGCCTCAAGGCCATCGACGCCCTGGTGCCCGTCGGCCGCGGCCAGCGCGAGCTGATCATCGGCGACCGCCAGACCGGCAAGACCGCCATCGCGGTGGACGCCATCCTTAACCAGAAGGGCAAGGACGTCATCTGCGTCTACGTGGCCGTCGGCCAGAAGACCAACAACGTGGCGGCCATCGCAGCCATCCTGGAGAAGGCTGGCGCGCTGGAGTACACCATCATCGTCACCGCCAACGCGAACGATCCGCCGAGCCTCCTGTACCTCGCGCCCTACGCCGGCTGCGCGATGGGCGAGCACTTCATGTACGAGGGCAAGGACGTCCTCATCATCTACGATGATCTCACCAAGCACGCGAAAGCGTATCGTGAGCTTTCCCTCCTCTTGAGAAGACCGCCGGGACGCGAAGCCTATCCGGGCGACGTGTTCTACCTGCACTCCCGCCTGCTGGAGCGCGCCGCGCGCCTGTCCGACGATTTGAAGGGCGGCTCGATGACCGCGCTGCCCATCATTGAGACGCAGCTGGGCGACGTGTCCGCGTACATTCCCACCAACGTCATCTCGATCACCGACGGCCAGATTTATCTCGATACCGACCTGTTCTACCAGGGCGTGCGTCCCGCGGTGGACGTCGGTCTCTCGGTGTCCCGCGTGGGCGGCGCCGCGCAGGTCAAGGCCATGAAGCAGGTCGCCGGCCAGCTTCGCCTTGATCTGGCGCAGTTCCGCGAGCTGGCCGCGTTCACCAAGTTCAGCGCCGATGAGCTGGACAAGGCCTCCCGCGACCAGCTGCGCCGCGGTGAGCGCACCGTGTCCGCGCTCAAGCAGAAGCAGTTCGCGCCCATGGGCGTGGAAGATCAGGTGGCGATTATTTTCGCCGCCGTGAACGGCTACCTCGACGAGATACCCGCCACCCACGTGGAAAGGTACGAGACGCGCCTGCTCAACTACCTGAAGACCAACCAGCCGGCCATTCTCACTTCGATTGCCGAGAAAAAGGCCATCGACGACGAGACCATGGGACGCCTGAAAAGCACGCTGGTGGAATTCGAGAAAGTGTTCCGCGCGGAAGAAGGTTTATAGGTCATGGCTGGCGTTCGCGAAATCAAGGGGCGGATTCGCTCCGTCAAAAACATCCAGCAGATCACCAAGGCCATGAAAATGGTCGCCGCCGCGCGCATCAAGAAGGTCGAGACGCGCATGAAAGCGTCGCGTCCCTACGCCTACAAGATGCGCGAGGTGGTCGGTGAGCTGACCTCCCAGCTCAAGGGAGCCCTGCATCCGCTGATGCAGGTGCGTCCCACCAAAAAAGTCGGGCTGGTCGTGGTCACCGCCGATAAGGGCCTGTGCGGATCGTACAACAACAACCTGGTGAAGCTCGCCTTCAACTGGCTGCGCAAGCTGCCGGCCGGCCTTGAGACCGAGCTCATCACGGTGGGCGGCAAGGGCTACCGCTTCTTCTTGAAGCGCAACGCACACATCGTCAAGGAGTACCTGGGCTGGAATCCCGAGTACGCGCTTGCCAGGGCGCTGGCCCAGCAGGTCAGCCAGGATTTCATCGACGGCAAGGTCGACGAGGTACACTGCGTGTACACCCGCGTGCTGTCCGCGATGAGCCAGGAAGCCACGGTGGTGAAGATCCTGCCGTTCACCAACGAGGGAGCCGAGGGTCCGACCAGGCAGCTCGATTATATTTTCGAGCCGGATCCGGCCACCGCGCTGGTCACCATCCTGCCGCGGTATCTCGAGGTGATTTTCTTCCAGATTCTCCTCGAGGCCCGCACCGCCGAGCTGGGCGCGCGCCTGCGCGCCATGAGCAACGCCACCGACAATGCCAGCAAGCTGGTGGGCGACCTCACGCTGGACTTCTTCCGAGCGCGCCAGGCCGCCATCACCAACGAGATCCTCGAAGTCGCCGGCGGCGCCGAGGCGCTCAAGAAATAATTTCTCCCCGGAGGTAATGAAAAAATGGGACTCGGCAAGATCAGCCAGATCATCGGCTCCGTCGTGGATGTCGAATTCAAGCCCGGTGAATTGCCCAACCTGTATAACGCGGTGAAGATCATGCGCCAGGAAGCGGCCGGCGGCCGCGGCGCCGGCGAGTATCTCTTCCTAGAGGTCATGGGTGAATTGGGCAACAACCAGGTGCGCTGCCTCGCGCTGGGCAGCACCGACGGCCTGTACCGCGGCATGGAGGCCATCGACACTGGCGACGCCATCCGCGTGCCGGTGGGCCCCAAGACGCTGGGCCGCATTTTCAACGTGCTCGGCCAGCCCATCGACAAGAAGGGCGACGTGCCGACCGACAAGACGTACTCGATCCACCGCCCCGCGCCCCCGCTGGATCAGCAGGAGCCGACGACGACGGTTCTCGAGACCGGAATTAAAGTCATCGACCTGCTGGCGCCCTATTCGAAGGGCGGCAAGACCGGCCTGTTCGGCGGCGCCGGCGTGGGCAAGACGGTGCTCATCCAGGAGCTTATCCGCAACATCGCGCAGGAGCACGGCGGCTTCTCGGTGTTCGCCGGCGTCGGCGAGCGCACGCGCGAGGGCAACGACCTTTATCTGGAAATGTCCCACTCGGGCGTGATCGAGAAAACCGCGATGGTGTTCGGCCAGATGGACGAGCCGCCGGGCGTGCGCTTCCGCGTCGGCCTGACCGGCATCACCATGGCCGAGTATTTCCGCGACGAAGAGGGCAAGGACGTGCTCGTCTTCATCGACAACATCTTCCGCTTCGTGCTGGCTGGCGCAGAAGTGTCCGCGCTGCTGGGCCGCATGCCCTCCGCGGTGGGCTACCAGCCGACCCTGTCCACTGAGATGGGCCTCCTCGAGGAGCGCATCACCTCCACGAAGACCGGCTCGATCACCGCCATCCAGGCCGTCTACGTGCCCGCCGACGACATCACCGACCCGGCCGTGGCCACCACCTTCACCCACCTGGACGCCACCACGGTGCTGTCGCGCGCCATCGTGGAGCAGGGGATTTACCCCGCCGTGGACCCGCTGGCCTCGACCTCACGCATCCTGGAGCCGCGATTCCTGGGCGACGAGCACTACCAGGTGGCCCGCAAGGTGCAAGAGATTCTGCAGCGCTACAAGGACCTCCAGGACATCATCGCGATTCTGGGCGTCGAGGAGCTGTCCGAAGACGACCGCATCATCGTGGGCCGCGCGCGCCGCTTGCAGCGCTTCCTGTCGCAGCCGTTCTTCGTCGCCGAGACCTTCACCGGCCGCAGCGGCAAGTACGTGCCCCTCAAGGAGACCATCCGCGGCTTCAAGGAAGTTGCCGACGGCAAGCTCGACCACCTGCCCGAGCAGGCCTTCTACATGGGCGGCGGCATTGACGACGTCCTTGCGGCCGGCGAGAAGCTCGGCGTCCCGGTGGGCGCGAAGGGATAAGCCATCGTGGCCAAGAGGTTCCACTTTGAGATCATCACGCCCGAGCGTCCGCGCTACAACGGGGACATCGAGGCCGTGACCGTGCCCGGCTCGGAAGGGCAGATGGGCTTGCTTGCCGAGCACGCCGCCATCCTCGCCCTGACCGAGCCCGGGGTGTTGACGGTGCGGATGCCCGGCAAGGAGATGCGCATGGCCGTCGGCGGGGGCTTCGTGAAGATGTCCAACAACCGCTGCGTGTGCCTCGTCGACTTCGCGGAGACCGCGGACGAGATCAACGCCGAGAAGGCGCGCGCCGAGCGGATTGCCGTGGAGCGCGAGCTGGCCCACCCCATGGCGCTGGAGCAGCGCGAGCCGCTGCGCCTGCGTCTCAAGGAGCAGCTCGCCCGCCTGGAAGTGGCCGGCGCGAAGTGAGCCCGCCAGGGCCTCGATCAGTTTGCCGCGCTTAATCATCGAGGGTGGCCACCCGCTGCGCGGCGAGACCGAGGCGCTCGGCGCCAAGAACGCCGTGTTGCCCATCATGGCGGCCGCCATCCTGTGCAGCGGGGACGTCCTGCTCGAGCGCGTCCCGGATATCTCCGACGTGCGGGTCATGGCCGGGATCCTGACCGAGCTGGGCGTCGAGGTTGAGTTCCTGGGCGGTGGCCGCCTGCGCCTCAACGCGGATCGACTGGCCAACACCCGTGCGCCCTACGAGCTGGTGCGCCGCATGAACGCTTCCTTCGACGTGGCCGGGCCGCTGCTGGCCCGCTTCGGGGAGTGCGAGGTGGCCCTGCCCGGCGGCTGCAACCTCGGGCAGCGTCGCGTGAATCTTCACCTGGACGCCTTTCGCGCGCTGGGGGCCGAAGTGCACCGCGAGCACGGAATGGTGAAGGCGCAGGCGACCCGGCTGCGGGGCACGTCGATCTATTTTCCCAAAGTCAGCGTGGGCGCCACCAAGAACGCCACGATGGCTGCCTCTCTGGCCGAAGGCGAGACGGTGCTGGAAAACGCCGCCTGCGAGCCGGAGATCGTGGACCTGGCGCGCTTTCTGCAAGCGTGCGGAGCGCGCGTCGAGGGCGCCGGCACGCCGCGCATCCGCGTCGAGGGCGTGCGGGAGCTGCGCGGCGCTTCCCACGCGGTCACCTCGGACCGCATCGTGACCGGCACCATCCTCTGCATGACGGCGCTCAGCGGCGGTGAAGTGACCGTCCGCAACAGCCCGCCCGAGCACCTGGAAGCGGTGCTCGGCGAATTGCGCAAGGCCGGCCAGGAAGTGCGCGTCCAGGGAAATGACGTCACGCTGTCCGCGCGTCGCCCGGTGCGCAGCCTGGAAGTCACCACGGCGCCGTTCCCCGGCTTCCCGACCGATCTCCACCCTCCGCTGGTCGCCCTGCTGGTGCTGGGTGACGGCGTCAGCATGCTGCACGAGACGATCTTCGACGGGCGCTTCATGTACGTGGGCGAGCTGGTGCGGCTCGGGGCCAACATCCGCGTCTCGGACCACACCGCGGTCATTAACGGAGTGCGTTTCCTGGCCGGCGCGCCGGTCGAGGCGTCCGACATCCGCGCAGGCGGCGCGCTCATCGCGGCGGCGCTCGCCGCGGAGGGGGAGACTTCCATCGGCGGCCTGGAGTTCATAGACCGCGGGTATGAAAACGTCCACACCCGACTTGCAAGCCTGGGGGCACGAATTCGCCGGGTGGAATAACCGCACCCTGGACTAGGAATATCTTTCAGGCGGGTCGAAAGTGCCCGGCGTGGCGCAGAAGAAAGTTTTTCGCAGCAATACCAAGAGGATGGTGCCCTTCGTGTTCATGGGCATCCTGTTGTCGGCGGCGCTCGTGTACATCGGCTACCGCCAGTACCTGCTCCCGCGCACCCTGGGATTCCCGCCCGACTCGCTGTTCTACGGGCTCGCCTGGACCGTGGCCGGCCTCATTTTGCTGCTTCTGTTGCTGGTGTACCTGGCGAACGCCGACAAGAGCATCGTCGTCACGCCGCAGTACATGGAGTTCATGCGTGGCCAGAAAGTGGTGTTCCGCTGCCTGTGGAACAATCTGTCCTTCACGCCTCCCCGCCAGGATCAGAAGCGTCTCCGCGCCTGCATTCTCAGTGACGGCAAGCATTACGAGCGCGTCGAGGATTTCTTCTTCCCCGACTTCGAGCTGTTGGTGGACTTCGTGCGGGAAGCCAAGAAGCACGCGCGCGACGACCTGTCTACATCATAGGCTACGGTTACGCCGCTTCGGGAATAAGTTGCGAGCAGAATCGCGAGGCTCGAGGCAATAGGTAGACCGTTCATTGCGCCAGAATCTCGCCGAGAAAGGTGAGGGTTTGTCGCAACCGCAGTCGCCCCAGTCCCCCGGCATGTGGTCCCGCTTCCGCCGCGTCGCCGTCCGCGCGTTCATCTACACGTTCATGGCCGTGCTGCTGGGCTTCATCGCGCTCAAGGAGGCCGCGCTGTGGGCCGTCAATCGCCAGCTGGTGGGCCGCGCCACCTGGGAGGATCTCGCGATCGCGCCCGGCGTCGTCACCCTGCGGGGCGTCCAGGTCTGGGATGAGGCTGGCGCCGTGGTGGCCACCGTCCCCGAGCTGCGCGTCCGCTTCGCCCTGGACGCCCTGTGGCGCAGCGGCGTTCCCGTGGCGGCCCTCACCGAGGTGGTGCTGGAGAAGCCGCGCCTCAACGCCACGATCCGCGCGGACGGCCGTTTCAACCTGTTGAGCGTGCTGCGCCCGCCCAAAGAGCCGCTGCCCCCCGGCGGCGCGCTGGATCGCTTCCGCGGCGCCGTCCTGGTGCGCGACGGCCAGGTATTCCTCAAGGACGAGCGCGGCGCCGGCTACTTCGCCAGCTTTTTGAAGGTGGACGGCCTGGTGGATTTCACCGGTCCGGAGCGCGGCAGCGGCCACCTGTACTTCTCACAGCCTGGTCCGCCCGACGCGCGGGTGCGCCTGGACGCCACCTGGCGCCGCACCCTCCGCGATCTGCGCGCGACCTTAACGGTCGACGACCTGGACCTGGCGGCCTGGACCAACTACTACGTGGGCCTCGCCGGCCGCACCCTTCCCGCGATGGCGCGCGGCAAGCTGCTGCGCGGCACCGCCTGGGCCAAATTGCTGGTAACCGCGGACGGCCCGTGGGACGAGTGGCCGCGCACCGCGACCCTCACCGGCGCGGCCGCCTTTGCCAGAGTCGACGGCGCGCTGGAGCGCTTCGCGGTCCCCATCCGCAACGCCCGCGGACAGCTCGTCCTCACCCAGGACCTCCTCGAGGTGAGCGGACTGAGCGGGCTGCTCGGGCCCAACGCGGTGCGCGCCTCGGGCCGCTTTTTCAACCGTAAGGATCCGCAGATCGACGTGGCGCTGCGCTTGAGCACCGACGACCTGGCGCGCAGCCTCGCGGAATTCGGCATGCAGCCGCGGGGACGCCTGGGCGGGCGCGGCGAGCTGGCGGTGCGCTTCGTGGGGGCCCTTGCGCGGCCGCTGATGGACGGCACCGTGAAGGCGCCGCTCCTCCAGGTGGGCGGCCAGACGCTGCGCGACGTGACCGGCAATTTCGCGAACGTGCACGGCCTGTGGCGCCTGGACGGCGTCGAGGGACGCGCGGCGGACGGCGTGGTGCGGGCCAGCGGCTGGGTGCTCGGCGACGCCCAGAACCGCCTGGTGCTTGACGTAAGGACCACGGACCTGGCGCTGGGCCGCCTGCTCAACGGCGTGGAAGCGCGGGTGACCGCGGATCTCGCCGTGCTGGGCGCGCCGGCCGACCTGCTGGTGACCGGCGCGGGCGACTTTCGAGGGCTCAGGGTGGGCGCGCTGCACTTCTCCGATACCCGCGGCGCCTTCGTGTACGGTGACCGCGCGCTCTTTCTGTCGGGGGTGGAAGCTGCCACGCAATTCGGGCGGCTGCGCGCTCCCTTCGGCTTTGTCGACTTCGCCAGCAAGCGCATCCTCATGGACCTGCGCGGCCACGGGCTCGATCTGGCCGCCGGCAACGGACGCCTGCGGGGCGTGGACGCCGCGCTCATCCTGACCGGCACCACCGAGCACCCCTTCGGGGTGGGCAGCCTGCGCGCCGCCAGCGCCCGTCTCGACCGCTACGCACTGCAAGACGTGGACGCCCTGGTGGCCGTTTCCAACGACACGCTCCTGTTGCCGCGGGCGGCCTTTACCTTCGGCGGGACCCGCACCGAAGCCAGCGGGATCGTGGCCATGCGCCCGGTGGTCGCCTACGACTTCGACTTCTGGTCGGGCAGCGCCAGCATCTCGGGCCTGATGGCCGGCGCCGGCCTGGGGG
>Ga0194128_10004187_pt1 | contig 21409 bp, 20 predicted proteins | sample TA2KigCa65mmetaG_FD_148650 | JGI IMG/M metagenome (GOLD analysis project Ga0194128, IMG submission 148650) | Freshwater microbial communities from Lake Tanganyika, Tanzania - TA2015037 Kigoma Deep Cast 65m | ecosystem: Environmental > Aquatic > Freshwater > Lake | place: Tanzania: Lake... | reverse complement strand
CAAGACGAGCATGCACATCGAGACGCTGAAGGTTTTTTGCGACCTGGTCGACACCGGCAGCTTCTCGGTGGCAGCGGCGCAGAACTTCGTCACCCAGTCCGCGGTCAGCCAGCAGATTCGCACGCTGGAGACGCGTTACGGCCGAAAGCTCGTCGAGCGAGCCAAGCGCCGCGTCCGACCGACGCCCGCGGGCGAGATCTTCTACGAGATCAGCAAGGAGATCGTCTCCCGCTACCACGACCTCGAGGGCCGCCTGCAGGCCTTCGCGAACATCGTCGCCGGTACGGTGCGGGTCGCGACGGTGCACTCCGTCGGGCTGTACGAGTTCTCCGAGGAGCTGAAGCGCTACGTCAAAGCGTATCCGAGCGTCAACGTCCGCCTCGAGTACAAGAAGTCGAACCAGATCTACGAGGACGTGCTCTCCGGCACGCTCGACGTCGGCGTGATCGCGTATCCGAGCAAGCGCCCACAGATCAAGCTGATCCCGTTTCGCGAGGACCGGCTCGTGCTGATCTGCAACCCGGCGCATCCGCTCGCGAAGCTTCGCGCGGTCCCGATCCGGAAGCTCGACGGGCAGAACTTCGTCGGCTTCGAGAAGGACATCCCGACGCACAAGGCGATCGAGCGCGCGCTGCAGAAGCACAACATCCGCGTCCACCACGTCGCCGAGGTCGACAACATCGAGGTGATCAAGCGGATCGTCGAAGTCGGCACGGGCATCTCGATCGCGCCCGAGCCGGCCGTCCGGCCCGAGGTGCGCAACAAGACGCTCGTCGCGATCCCGTTCACGGACGAGAGCTTCATCCGGCAGCTCGGCATCATCCACAAGGAAGGACGCCACTTCTCGCCCGCCGCCGAGAAGTTCATCGAGACCCTGACGAGCGACGTTCCGCCGCTCGAAACCTGAGCCCGGCTTCACTCCGTCCGGAGGAGGTCCTCGATCGCGCGCATCTCCACCTCGAGGTGCGCGCGGGTGCGCTCTCGGAGGAGCGAAGCAAAGGAGCGTGCCGACTCGTCCGGCTTCGCCGCGAGCTCGTCGCGGACCCGGCGTCGCCGGTCGAGCTCGAGACGCCAGCGACGGCGCTTCCCCGCGAGGGGCGCCGCGGAGCGCTCGAGCACCGCGAGCTCGACGAGAAGCCTCCGGCGAAGCAGCGAGCCGCTCGCGCGCGGCCGATCGAGCCAGCGGCGCAGCTCCGCCTCGCCGCGCTTCGTCGGGTGGTGGAGCTTGCGCGTCCGCCCGCGATCGCTCTGCTCGGCGCGCGACGCGACGAGACCCGCGTCCTCGAGGTCGACGAGAACGCCGTACACGCGCGACGTCTCGCGTGGCGAAGCGAGCGCGAGCAGCTCGGCGACGCGCTCGTGAAGCCGATACCCGTAGCACTCCTCGCTTTCTACGAGTGCCAGAACGACGTGCTTGAGCGACATCGCGATCCTCCCGGTGCGACTGCACGCGAGAGTCGGCGAAGACGCAATGTGGACGACCGAAGCTTTGTCGCCGCGATCAATTCTTCCGGTGCGAGCGGAGAGCGGGCAGGACCTCGTTCGCGAAGAGCTCGATCTGCTCGGCGCTCCCGAAATCGCCGAACATCACCATCAGCGACTCGACGCCGAGATCGAGCCGGGCTCGCAGCGCCTCGGCGACCTGTGGCGGCGTTCCGACGTGCACGTCGCCGTCGAACTGCGCGAACGCGCCGAGGCTCTGCTGCGCGCGCTCCTTCTCGCGTCGCACCGCCGCCTCGTCGCGGCCGAGGACGACGAGGACCTGCTCGGACACCTCGAGCGTCGCGGGGTCGCGTCCGATTCCGTCGCACTCGCGCAGGAGCGTCTCGCGCTTCGCCGCGAGCTCGCGCCACGCCGGGTTCGGACAGTTCCAGCCGTCCGCGTGCCGGGCGACGAGGCGGAGAAGACGATCACCCGCGCCGCCGACGAGGATCGGGAGGCGCCCGGGCTTCGGCAGGAGAGGCGCGTCGTGAACGCGGTAGTGCTTTCCGTCGAAGGTCGCGCGATCCTGTGTGAACGTCCGGCGCAGGATCTCGAGCGTCTCGCCGAGCTGCCGCAGACGATCCCGCGCGGGCGGCATCGCGTAGCCGTAGGCGCGGTACTCCTCCTCCATCCACCCGGCGCCGACGCCGAGGACGAGACGCCCGGACGAGACGCGCGCGAGGCTCGAGGCCATCTTCGCAAGAAGCCCAGGCGAGCGGAACGACTGGCAGAGGACGAGCGGCCCGAGCACGAGCCGCTCCGTCGCGACGGCGAGCGCCGTCAGAGCCGTCCAGACCTCGAGATGATCGCGATCGGGAGCCCCCGGGAACCAGAAATGATCGTCGAGCCAGAGCGAGTCGAAGCCGAGGCGCTCGACGAGCGAGGCGCGCGAGCGCAGCTCCTCCCAGGTGAAGCCGACGAGGGGCAGGAAGACGCCGCAGCGGGGCGAGCGGCCGGGGCTCGACATGGTCCGAGTGCACCGTGTCCCGGCGCTCGTTGCAAGTCGACGCACGTGGAGACGCGCTCGAGGGCGTCGGTTGACAAGCCCGTCGCTGGTTTCGACCATACGGGACCGAAAAGGAGTCAGCCTTGGCAGCGGACAAACAGCGCAAAGTCGCGGTCGTCGGAGCGACCGGTGTGGCAGGTCAACAATTCGTAGCGGCGCTTCGCGGCCACCCGTGGTTCCGGATCACGACGCTCGCGGCCTCGGAGCGGTCCGCGGGGCGCTCGTACGCCGACGCTCTACGGGATCCGTCGAGCGGCTCGCGGCGCTGGTACTGTGACGAGGAGCCCGACGAAGCGGTCTTGAAACTCCGGGTGCTGGACGCGCGCGATCTCGATCCGGCGACCGTCGACGTCGTCTTCACCGCGATCGAGAGCGACGCCGCGAAGGAGATCGAGCCGCGGCTCGCCGAGCAGCGCCCGGTGTTCTCGACCGCCTCCGCGTTCCGCTACGAGCCGGACGTTCCGATCGCAGTCCCCGCGGTGAACCTCGATCACCTCTCGATCGTCGCGGAGCAAAAGAAGCGCGGGTGGAAGGGCTTCGTCGTCCCGCTGCCGAACTGCACCACGATGGGCATGGTGATCACGCTGAAGCCGCTCGCCGACGCGTTCGGGCTCCGCCGCGTGATCATGACCTCGATGCAGGGCCTCTCCGGCGCGGGCCGCTCTCCCGGCGTTCCCGCGCTCGACATCCTCGACAACATCATCCCGTACATCCCGAAAGAGGAAGAGAAGGTCGCACAGGAGACGGGTAAGATCCTCGGCGCGGTCCGCAACGGCGCGTGCGTGCCCGCGAAGGTCCCGGTCAGCGCGACCTGCACCCGCGCGAACGTCCGCGAGGGACACACCGAAGCGGTGCACGTCGACCTCGAGCGTCCGGCGTCGGCGCACGAGGTCCAGAGCGTCTTCGCGGAGTTCGGCCGGGAGTTCTGCGCGCGCGGCCTGCCGTCCGCTCCGAGCCGCATGATCATCCTGCACGACGACCCGTACCGTCCGCAGCCGCGCCTCGACCGCGACGTCGAAGGCGGGATGGCGACGTCCGTGGGGCGGATCCGCTCCGACGAAAACGGCCTTCGCTACATGCTCGTCTCCCACAACACGAAAATGGGAGCCGCAAAGGGCGCGGTCCTCGTCGCCGAGCACATGGTCGACACGGGCGTCATTTGAGGCGCGGGAGCCGCAACCCCTAGCAGCAGCCGGGGGGGATGGTTACGCTCGCCGCAGATGGCGAGACCACATCGGGCGGGAGACGGCGGCGAAGACACCGCGGTCGTCACCCGAACCCGCACAGAAAAGCGCCTCGAACGTCCCAAGCTCTACAAGGTCCTTCTCCACAACGACGACTACACCACTCGGGAGTTCGTCGTGTGGATCCTGGAGACCATCTTTCACCGTAGCGAGACCGAGGCGGTGCAGATCATGCTTCACGTCCACAACAATGGAATCGGAGTGGCGGGCGTGTATCCCCACGACGTCGCGGACGTGAAGGTCCGCCGCGTCACCGAGCTCGCGGAGCAGAACGAATATCCCTTGCTGACCACGATGGAGCCGGAGGAATGACGCCTCCCTCGATCACCCAGGAGCTGCAGGCATCGCTCCGCCAGGCGATCGACGACACGCGCCGCCGCCGGCACGAGTACCTGACGCTCGAGCACCTCCTTCTGGCGCTGCTCGACAACCCGAGCGTCATGGACCTCCTGCGCGATCTCGAGGTCGATCGCGACGCTCTCCGCCAGGAGCTCGAGAATTTCCTCGCGGAGTCGCTCGAGACGGTGCCCGTCGGGGTCGACTACACTCCGCACGAGACGCCCGGCATCCAGCGCGTGCTCCAGCGCGCCGCCGTGCATGCTCTGAACGCCGAACGTTCGACGATCGACGGCCCGGCCGTGCTCGTCGCGTTCTTCCGCGAGCCGAGCTGTCACGCCCTGTACCTGCTGGAGCAGCAGGGGCTCTCGAGGCTCGACGTCTTGCGCTGGGTGTCGCACGGACGCGGCAGCGTCGGCGGGGTCGGCGAAGACGGCGAGGGCGGCGCGAACGGCTCCGCCGATCCGCGCACCGGCGACGAGCTGCCGATCGGCGACGAGGAAGACGCGCCCGAACGCAATCCGCTGGAAGCCTACACGACGGACCTCCGCGCGAAGGCCGCCGCAGGAAAGATCGATCCTCTGATCGGACGAGCCGAGGAAGTCGAGCGCGCGATCCACGTGCTGTCTCGTCGGCGCAAGAACAATCCGGTGCTCGTCGGCGAGCCCGGCGTCGGCAAGACCGCGATCGTCGAGGGCCTCGCACGCCGGCTGCACGAAGGAGCGGTCCCGAAGGCGATCGCGGACGCGAGCATCTACGCGCTCGACATGGGAGCGCTGATTGCCGGCACGAAGTTCCGCGGCCAGTTCGAGGAACGCGTCAAGGCGGTGCTGAAAGCGCTCGAGAAGATCCCCGGCTCGATCCTCTTCATCGACGAGATCCACACCGTCGTCGGAGCGGGCGCGACGAGCGGCGGGACGATCGACGCCTCGAACCTGCTGAAGCCGGCCCTCGCGAGCGGCGAGCTCCGCTGCATCGGCTCGACGACGTACGCGGAGTACAAGGCCTCCTTCGGGCGTGATCGCGCGCTCGAGCGCCGCTTCCAGAAGATCGACGTGCGCGAGCCCTCGGTCGAGGAGTGCATCGACATCCTGAAGGGGCTCCGCAGCCACTACGAGGAGCATCACGGCGTCAAGTACACCGACGGCGCGATCGACGCGGCTGCACGGCTCTCCGCGAAGCACATCAACGAGCGTCACCTGCCCGACAAGGCGATCGACGTGATCGACGAAGCGGGCGCCGCGGACCGGATCCGCCCGGAGGAACAGCGTCGGCACGTGATCGACACGCCCGAGATCGAGGCGATGGTCGCGCGCATCGCACGCATTCCCGAGAAGAACGTCTCGACGCGCGATCGCGAGCAGCTCGAGCTGCTCGAGCCCGATCTGAAGAAGGTGATCTTCGGACAGGACCAAGCGATCGAGCAGCTCGCTTCGGTCATCAAGATGCAGCGCTCCGGCCTCGGCCACGGCGAGCGTCCGATCGGCTCCTTCCTGTTCGCGGGACCGACCGGCGTCGGCAAGACCGAGCTCGCGCGACAGCTCGCACGCATCCTCGGCGTCGAGGTGCTTCGCTACGACATGAGCGAGTACATGGAGAAGCACACCGTCTCGCGGCTCATCGGTGCGCCGCCGGGCTACGTGGGCTTCGACCAGGGCGGCCTTCTCACGGACGCGGTGCGAAAGAATCCCTACGCCGTCGTCGTGCTCGACGAGATCGAGAAGGCGCATCCCGACCTGTTCAGCATCCTGCTGCAGGTGATGGACCACGCGACCTTGACGGACAACACCGGTCGCAAGGCCGACTTCCGGAACGTCGTCGTCATCCTCACGACGAACGCGGGCGCGCGCGAGATCAACGCCAAGGGCATCGGCTTCACCGGCCAGGACGGTGCGACCGGCTCCGCGAAGAACGCGATCGAGAAGACCTTCAGCCCCGAGTTTCGGAACCGACTCGATGCGATCGTCGTGTTCGACACGCTCCCGCCCGAAGCGATCGCGCGCGTCGTCGACAAGAACCTCGCCGAGCTCCACGAGCAGCTCGCGGAGAAGCAGGTCACGCTCGAGCTGAGCGACGCGGCGCGGCAGCTCCTCGCGGAGAAGGGCTTCGATCGTTTGTTCGGCGCCCGGCCGATGGCCCGCCTGATCGAGAAGGAGCTGAAGAAGCCGCTCGCCGAGGAGATCCTCTTCGGGCGCCTCCGCTCCGGCGGCCACGCCAGGGCGGACGTGCAGGGCGACGCGATCGTGCTCGTCTTCCCCGACGCCGGCGAACCTGCTTAGATCGTCGTTGCGGATCGCCACCCCGCCGGTCCCGCGGCGGCGCGCGGCGGCTCGTTCGGCGGCTCTCAAGGAGGCGATCGTGTCCGATGCGAACAAGCAGTTCGAGCTCCGTCAGCTCCTCAAGGCCTATCGCAAGGGCTTGATCTCCGATCAGCTCTTCGAGGAGCAGATGCGGGAGATCCAGATGGGCGACGGGAACGGCGCCGGTCCGGTTCGCGCTCCCGAGCGGACGTACCGCGCCGGGAAGAAGACGTACTCGAGCGAGCGCGACATGGTCGTCGAGTTCGTCGATCAGTTCCGCGCCGGCGAAGCGTTCGGCGGTGTCGTCTTCGCGCTCTGGTCGGAGGTGACGCAGAACGCCTGCTTGCGCGGCGGCCTGCGCATCGTTTGCGAGCGCGAAGCGATGCACGGGCGCGTCCTCGGCGCGCGGCTCAGCGAGCTCGGTGCGCAGCCGACCGCGAGCATCCCCGAGAGCTTCCGCGAAGCCGCGCGCACGCGCCTCGGCTCGCCACACGTCGCGGACGAGGAGAAGCTCGCGGACTTCCTGCGCCGCGTCCCGGAGGGCGAAGCCGCGGTCGCTCCGATCCGCGAGGTGATCGCGCAGATCGAGGAGGACATGGAGACGCGATCCCTACTCGAGTCGATCACCGAGGACGAGCTCGCGACGATTCGCTGGTTCTACGCGACCGGCAAGGCGCTCGGCGTCGCCGAGGCGAGCGGAGCGAAGCCCGCGCGGTCGACGTCCGAGATGCGAGCTTGACCGAAGGCTCGGCGTATCCCTATCGCCGTATCCTCTTCGTCTGCCACGCGAACACCGCTCGGAGCGTCATGGCCGAGCACCTCCTGCGACGGCGGCTCGTCGAGATCGGCGTGTCTCCGGAAGAAGTCGTCGTCGAGTCCGGCGGAATCGCGGCCTTCGCACGCGACGGGAGCCTCGTGTCGCTCGATACGCGCCTCGTCCTCCGCGATGTCGGGATCGGCCTCTCGGAGGAGCTCGGCGCACGCGACCTGAAGCGCGGGCATCGCCATCTGCTCGACACGGCCGATCTGATCCTCACCATGACGTCCGAGCAGATCGACATGGTGCGAACGCATCACGATCCCGGCGAGATTCCTCTCCTCACATTGCGCGCTTTCGCCGGCTTCGCGGGCGACATCGACGACCCCGCCGGACACGGCGAGGACGTCTTCGCGGCGGCACGGGACGAGATCATCCACGCGATCGAGCACGCCCTGCCGCGCCTCGTGCCGAGCGCTCCGCCGCTGCACTCCTGCGCGAGCTGCGTGAGCTGAGGGCCGCCGCGCGCGGGAGGGGGCGCGCCCTCCCGCGTCGCAGCGATCGCAATCTCGTTCCGGTCTATTCGCCGGGATCGAGGTGTCTCCGATTCCGCCCGTCGTGCGGCGTCGGCTGATACGGGAACGACGTGGCGATGCCGTTCGCGGTGACGCTCGTTCCCGGCGCCCCGATGTTGAAGTGCGCGCCGTCGCCGAGCGCCGGAACCGGCCCGAGGAGCGCGCCCGCGGCAACGCGCAACACGATGTCGGTGACGTCGTCGTTCGGCCGGCGTCCATTCGGGAAGCCCGCCGCGTCTCCGGCGAGGCCGCCGAGGCGCTTCTGCGCCGCCGGTGCGGTCGGCGGCACGCCGACGTTCAAGCGTAGGAGCTCGGCGCAGGGATCGTCCTTCGAGCAGACGGCGGGGTCCTGTCCCGGATACTTGAGGAGGGCCGCAACGAGGTCCGTTCGGTTCGTCGTCGGGAACGCGGTTCCGAACGCGGTGTTGACGACCGCGACGAGCCGCGGGTTCAGATAGAAGTCGACGAACCTTCCCTCGTCGGACGGCTCGGTCGCGTTCCACACGTCCTTCGAGCCGGTACCGATCAGGAGCTCGTTCACCAACGGATTCGCGAGGCGCGAGACTTGCACCTTCTCCTTGCGGCCGACCACCAGCGTCGAGCCGTCGTCGCGTTCGCGGATGCGATCGGGCGCTCCCCTGCGGCGCGTGCTGCGGCTCCGACTCGTCGAAGCGTACATTCCGATGACCGCGCCTGCGTCGGACGTGATCTCCGCGATCGGGACCTCGAGGACGATCGAGTTCACGTTGAAGCCGGAGAACATGTCTACACCGAACGGATTGGCTCCGTCGTTCGCGTCGTTCGCGGGGGCGAGGATGGGAGGCGTCGCGCGGAAGTTGAGCGTGTCGAAAGTCGCCCCGAGATCGATGTAAAAGGTCTCGTCGCGCTGGCCCGCGAAGATGCGGCCGCCGTTTCCGAGGGCGTAGTGGCCCTTCTCGGCGAGCGACTCGTAGTCCGGCATCGTCCGCGGGCCGATGTTCGACGGCACCGCGAACATCGGCCCGACGCCAAGATCCGTCCGATCCGACTTCTTCGAACCGGTGACCTTCGTCACCGTATACCGCTGACGCAGACCGAGACCTTCGGAGCCTGGCCCGTCGAGCGCTGTGATCGCCGGCGGCAGACCGGGCACGCCGTCGACGCCTGCGTACGCGACCGGCAAATCTTTGAACGGATCGCGAATTTCGGTCTCGAAGACGATCTCGTAGACGACGTCCTCGGCTTCGCCGTCCTGATTCGTGTCGAGGCTGAACCGGTATACGACCTCGTCGTCGAAGTTGAAATAGTTCGGACCGGCGCTCGGCTCCTGCGACGGGATGACGCTCAACACCATCACCAGGTTTGCCGGATTCTCCCAGCTCCGGAAGAAGTACGTGTCGGTGTTGTCGGCAGCGGGATCGTTCGAGATGAGTGGGGCCTCGCGATGGCTGGCCGCCCTCCCGGCTCCCGGTACGACGAGACAGGTCACAATGGCCGCCGATACGGCGACGAGCTTCGGGCGCATCTTTCCTCCTTCGCCCCGGGCGGGGCGTCCCTGGAACACGCTCAGGTCGGTTCGAGTTCAACCTCAGATACGTTTCGAGCGCTCTTTGCGGATTCGTCGCTCCGGGAGGCGCGGAGAAACCTCGAATCCAGTCTGGACCGGACATACGTAACTGCAGCGAACGAATGCCGCTCGCAACAACAGCCGGTTCACGATAGATCGCCCAGCGAAAGTTTCCGCGCCGTTGCCCCAGATCGCCAGTCATCCAGATGATGCCGCTCTGGTCTCCCGGGTTGCTCGGGGTGATTCGGCTGCGCTGCGCTCGCTCTACGATCGCTGTGGCAGTCGTGCGCTCGCCGTTGCATACCGCGTCTTGTCGAACCAGGAAGAAGCCGAGGACATCGTCCAGGAGACCTTCGTGCAAGTGTGGCGCCAGGCAGATCGCTTCGACGCCGGCCGCGGCGGGGTGATGGCGTGGGTCATCACGATCGCCCGGTCGCGCGCTCTCGATCGCGTGCGCGCGCGGCGCGGCCGAGCGCCTCGTCGCCTCCGCCCGAAACGAGCCCGAAGCCGGAAACGCTCCCTCGCCGAGCGACGCCGTCGAGCAGTCGGAGATGCGCCGGCTCGTCGGTGACGCGATGGCCTCGCTGCCGATCGAGCAGCGAAGGACGCTCGAGCTCGCCTACTTCGAAGGACTGTCGCAAGCCGAGATCGCCGAGCGGCTCGGCGATCCGCTCGGAACCGTCAAGACCCGCGTCCGTCTCGGACTCGGAAAGCTCGCCTCGCTCCTCGCGAACGCGGGCGCCGGAGGATCGGCGTGACCTGCGCGGAGTTCAAAGAGAACGTCGCCGCGCTGGCGCTCGGAGCGCTCCGCTACGAGGAGCGCGTCGCGTGCGAGGCGCATCTCGCCGAGGCCGGTCCGCACGAGGGCTGCCTCGAGGAGCTCCGGAAGGTGAACGAGGCGAGCGCGCTCCTCGGTCTCTCGCTGCCGCCGCGCGCTCCAGGCGAGCACGTCTGGGCCGCGATCGAGCAGGAGATCGGCGCGTCCGGGCAAACGCCTGGCGAGAAGCGTCCCGCGCACCGCACCGGTGCGCCGTCGACGCGACCGGGCGGCCGCAGCGGAGGCGATCGCGGACGTCGTGGCCGGGAGGGACTCGCCTGGGGTCTCGCCGCCGCGGCGGCGGCCGCGGCGATCGCGGGTGTGCTCGCCTGGCGCGGCGAAGGCGAGCACCGCGCGGATCTCGAGCGGCGCCTCGCCTCGAGCGAGAACGCGCGCATCAAGGCGGAAGACCATCTAGAGACACTGCTCGCACGCGTACGGAACGTCGACGGCGAGCGCGAAGTGTGTCTCGACGAGCTCCGCAACGCGCGCATCACGCTCGAGGAGAAGGAGCGTACCCTCGACCTCCTCGGCGCGCCGACGACCCGCCTGATCCAGCTCGCCGCGCAGGGCGACGTGCCCTATCGCGCGAGTGCGCTGCTGAACGGCGACCGGAACGAGGCCGTGCTCCTGTCGAGCGCGCTCGAGCCGAAGCAGGGCAAGGACTACCAGCTCTGGCTGATCCGCGGGAACGAGAAGATCTCGGCCGGCCTCCTCGAGGTCGCCGCAGGAGAGCCGACGGTCGCCCGGATCGCGCCGGACCTGCTCCGCGCCGGACCGCCGGACGCGATCGCCGTCACCGTCGAGCCGGAAGGAGGCGTTCCGCAGCCGACCGGGCCGATCGTGCTCCTCGGCAAGGTCCCGGCGTAGTAGGCGTCGTAGGCGTCGTAGAAAGAAGGGAGAACACGATGAGCCAGCCGACCGACTTCTTCACCGCCGTCGCTTCGCTAGGCAAGATCGAGCAGCTCGACGTCGATACGATGCGGCTCCTGTATCGCATCGAGCGCAGCGGCGAGGACTTCTACAACATGATCGCCGACCGCATCGGCGACGAGGAGAGCGCCGTCCTCCTGCGCCAGAACGGACGCGAGGAGCGTGGCCACGCGGAGCGCGTGCGTAAGGCGATCGGGATCAAGCTCGGACACGCGTACGAGCCGACCGCCCAGGACCTCGAGAACTTTCCCGTGCCGCTGCCCGACGCGATCCCGCCCGAGGTCCTGCCGGTCATCGTGCAGGGCGAGATCGACGGCGACGCCGGCTACCAGAAATGGGCGGATCGCGAGAGCAACCCCGAGGTCCAGGCGCTCCTCCGCCAGAACGGCCGCGAGGAGACCCGACACGGCGAGCGCGTTCGCGAGGTGATCGCGCTTCTCTCCAAGCGGAACCCCGCCTGAAGCACCGCGGGCTCCGCGACACCGGCCTTCGGATCGTGCGCGACGGCCGCCTCTCGCGCGCCGCGGCCTTTGCGCTCGCCCTTCTCGCCGCTCGCCGAAGAAGGCTACAGCAGCACGCCTGGGTTCATGATGCCGTTCGGGTCGACGGCGCGCTTCACCGCGCGGAGCACGTCGATCCCGACTTCGCCGAGCTCGCGCGGCAGGTAGTCGCGGCGCACGCGACCGATGCCGTGGTGATGCGCGATCGTCGCGCCGCACGCCATCGTCGCTTCCATCGCCGCAGCCCACGCTCCCGTGTAGATGCGCTCCTGCTCGGCTTCCTCGGTCGCCTGTCCGACGAACGTGAAGTAGATGTTCACTCCGGTCGTGTACGCGTGCGAGGTGTGCCCGCTCGCGACCAGGACGCCGGGCACGGCGCCGATCGCCTCGGTGACGCGCGCATGTAGCGGTCCGACGCGATCCCACGTCGCCGCGACCTCGATCGTGTCGACGACGAGGCCGTTCCCGAGGAGATCCGCCCAGGAGGGAACGTGGTTCCGGTGGCCGAGCCATTTGTCGAGCGGCTCGCGCCCGAGGTCCGTTCCCCCGCGACGCAGGCAAGCGGCGCGCGCGGCCGCGATCTCGAGCTCGAGAGCACCCTGCATCTCGTTCGTGCCCTCGCTCATCACGAGGAGAAGCGGTGCCTGGTCCGGGAACCACGCGGAGAAGTTCCGCTGCGCCTCGACGCCGTCGTAGAGCCGCAGGATCGCGGGCCGCCAGCCGGCGCGCAGGAGCTCGCGCGTCACCTCGATCCCGTCTTCCCAGGTCGGGAGGCGCACCGCGAAGCCGTCCTGGTGCTCCGGCTTGGGCGACAGCTTGACGGTGATCTCCGTGACGATCCCGAGCGTCCCCTCCGAGCCGAGGAAGATCTGCCGCAGGTCGGGACCCGTCGCGGCGCGCGGCGCGGGGAACGTGCGCAGCACGCGTCCGCCCGGCAGCACGACCTCGAGAGCGAGAAGCAGGTCCTCGATGTTCCCGTAGCGCGTCGAGAGCTGCCCCGAAGCGCGGGTCGCAACCCAGCCGCCGACGCTCGACACCGCGATCGACTGCGGGAAGTGGCCGAGCGTGTAGCCGCGCTCGTTCAGGAGCCGCTCGCACGCAGCACCGTTCAGCCCGGCCTGCAAGCGCGCCGTCGCGGCCTGGTCGTTCACCTCGAGGACGCGCGCCATGCGCGAGAGATCGACGACGAGCGCTTCACCGCCGGGTCGAACGCCGCCGCACACGCCGGAGCCCAGCCCGAACGGTACGACCGGGCAGCGCTGCTCGTTCGCGATCGTCAGGATCTTCGCGACCTCGTCGGTCGATTCCGGGAAGACGACCGCCGGAGGCGGCGTCGTCGGGTTGCCGCCAACGTCGTGGATCGCCTCGAACGCCCAGTAGTCGTGCGCGTGCGCCCGCCGGATCTCCTCGCCGCGCTCGATTCGCCCCTGGGGAAGCGCGCGCTCGAGTTCCTCGAGTGCGATCTGGACGGCCATCGTGTTCCCCTCTCGGCGCCCTCAGGCGCCCGCACGCCAGGCGAGGTCCTCCGCGACCCGGCTCCGGTAGGCGGCGACCTCCGACTCGCGGCGTCCGTTCTTCCAGCCGGCGCGCGCAGCGAGTGCGCTCGCGACGGACTCGACGTGGTCGAGCCCGTTGTCGCTCGCGAAGAGGTTCGCGCGAACACGCCGCTCGAGCACGTCCGCGACGGTCATCGCACACTCCTCGTCGATCGCCTTCCGGACTTCGCTCGTGTCGAGCGACGCACGACCCATCGGAATCGGCTCGCCGTCCTCGACGAGCGGCACCTCCGCCGTGCGGCACGGCGCCGTCTTCGCCGCGAGGCGCTGCACGACCTGGTCGACCACGCGCTCGGCCATCTGGCGGTACGTCGTGAGCTTGCCGCCGCCGATCGAGACGAGTCCGCTGGGCTCGATCAGGATCTCGTCGCGCCGCGAGATCTCCGAAGGAGACTTCCCCTCCTGCTTGACCAGCGGCCGTACGCCCGCCCAGGCGCCGCGCACGTCGCGGTCCGAGATCTGCACTCCCGGCCAGGTACGATTGACGGCGTGGAGCAGGTAGTCGACGTCCTCGCGCGTGATCGTCGGCCGCTCCTCGGGAGCGGGATAGAACGTGTCCGTCGTCCCGATCCAGACGATGTCGCCGTGCCCGACCACGAAGACCATGCGATGGTCGACGGCGCGCATCACGACGATGCCCTCGACCGGTAGCCGGTCGCGCGCGATCACGAGGTGGATGCCCTTCGTGAGCTGCATGCGCGCGTTGCCCTCGCCGCTCATGCGGCGAACGCTGTCGACCCAAGGGCCCGCGGCGTTGACGACGACCGCCGCCTCGACCGCGACGATGCGGCCGCTGAGCTCGTCGCGCACGTGCACCTCCAATCGCGGGGTCGCACTCTTTCCACCGCCGCCCGTCGTCACGCAGCGCGACTCGGCGATCGAGACCGCCGGCGCGTAGCTCGCGATCCGCGCGCCGTGGCGCTTCGCCGACTTGATCGTCTCGAGCGTCAAGCGCGCGTCGTCGGTGATGTACTCGGTGTAGATCACCGCACCGACGAGCTTGTCGGTGCCGAGGCCGGGGACGCGCTCGAGCAGCTCGTCGCGCTTCCAGATCTCGTGGCGGTCGTCGTCCGGGACCTTCGCCATCTTCTCGAACGTCCAGAGACCGGCGCGGAACTTGACGAGCCCCGCCCCCGTTCGGCCGTGCACCGGCAGCACGAGACGCGCACGCTTCGCGAGGTGCGGCGCGATCCGCGTGAGCGCGCGCCTCTCCGCGGCGGCTTCGAGAACGAGCCCGACCTCGCCCTGCTCGAGATAGCGAAGCCCGCCGTGGATCAGCTTCGAGGAGCGGCTCGACGTCCCGGAAGCGAAGTCGCCGCGCTCGACGAGGCCCACGCGAAGGCCGCGCATCGCCGCGTCACGCGCGATTCCAGCGCCGGTGATGCCTCCGCCGATGACGAGAAGCTCGAGGGGCTCGCGGGCCAGATCGTCGAGGTCCGCCTCCCGGGTGTCGATCGAGAAGGTCAGTAGCCCATCTCCCGCATGCGTCGGTCGGAGAAGCCGAAGAAGTGCCCGATCTCGTGAACCACGGTGCGCCGGATCTCGCGGCGCAGATGGTACTCGTCGGTGAAATCCTCCGCGAGAGGGAAATAGTAGATCACGACGCGGTCGGGCAAGGCGCCGCTGTGCATCGCGTCGCGCTCGTCGAGCGGCGTTCCCTGGTAGAGGCCGTAGAGCGATTCCTCCTCGGGATCGAGCTCGAGATCGAGCAGCGTCTCCTCGTCGGGCTCGTCCTCGACGACGACGGCGACGTTCTCGAGATGGCTGCGGAAGTCGTCCGGGATCGAGTCGAGAGCCTCCGCGACGATCGCTTCGAAGCGCTTGCGCGGGATCCAAAGCTCACGATCGGGATTCCGCGCCATGGCGGCCGTGTAGCACAGAACGTCGAGATCTCGACGCCGACCGGGCCGGCGCGAGGGCCGCGAGCAACGGTTTTCAAGTGAATCGCTCGCTTCCCCCGTGGCACTGGAGTTGCAACCCGACTCCTCTGCCCCCGAGAGGGATGTGGGGATGTCGTTGGTGGGGACGACTCGGGTGCCGTCCGGACGGCTGGCGAAGCGGTTGCCGCGGCTGCGTGGAACGATGATTGGGGGGTGGAAGGCACCCCTTCGCCGCCGCCTCCGGACGACCAAGCTCCATTTGCGTGAGCGCGCGCGGGCGCGGTATCCCGCAGCCCATGGCCCCTCGCGCACTTCGGTTCGGCATCCAGACTCCGCAGGAAGGCGCCCGCTTCGAGGACCTCGCGCAGCATTGGCGCGAAGCCGAAAAGCTCGGGTACGACACGCTCTGGCTCGACGATCACTTCTACGGCGTCGTCACACCACCGGAAGCGGATCAGCTCGAAGCGTGGGTGACGCTCGCCGCGCTCGCGCGCGAGACGAGCACCGTCCGCTTCGGCCTTCTCGTCGGATGCAACTCGTATCGCCAGCCGTCGCTCGTCGCGAAGATGGCGGCGAGCCTCGATGTGATCTCGGGAGGACGTCTCGAGTTCGGGCTCGGCGCCGGCTGGTTCCAGCGCGAGTACGAGGACTACGGCTATCCGTTCCCGCCCATGGGAACGCGCCTCGCGCAGCTCGCGGAGGCGCTCGAGATCTGCGTCCGCATGTGGCGCGAGGAGCCCGCGGGCTTCGACGGGAAGCACTACCGGCTTCGGAACGCGCTCAATCAGCCGCAGCCGGTGCAGAAGCCGCATCCTCCGATCATGATCGGCGGCGCCGGCGAGAAGGTGCTGCTCCGCCTCGTCGCGCGCTACGCGCAGATGTGGAACATGGGCGGCTCCGTCGATGTGATCCGCCAGAAGAGCGCCGTCCTCGATCGGCACTGCGCGGATCTCGGACGGAACCCGGCCGAGATCGAGCGAAGCTGGTTCGGACCGGTCCTGATCGACGACGACGCGGAGCGCCTCGACCGTCGCCTGCGAAAGCGCGCCGAGCGCTCCGGCTCGGATCCGCGAAATGACGGCAGCATGATCGTCGGCACGCCGGAGCAGGTGATCCGCCGGATCGACGAGTACGTCGCGATCGGCGTTACACACTTCATCGCGATGTTCGGCCGCGTCGACGACCTCCGCGCGACGCAGGTTTTCGCGGAGCACGTGATCCGGCACTATCGCTGAGGGGGACCCGGTCCCCCTCCTTCACGCGGCAAAGCCGCGCGAAGCTTCCTCCCCCTGGCTCGCTTCGCTCGCGTCTCGGCGCGATCTTGCGGGGGCGGGGCGCATTCGCGAGAGTGACGCCATGAGTGACCGGCCCTTCTCGATCCTCGGAGTCCAGCAGATCGCCGTCGGAAGCGACGACAAGCAACGACTCCGCCGCCTGTGGGTCGACCTCCTCGGCCTCTCCGTGCACGGGACGTTCAAGAGCGAGCGCGAGAACGTCGACGAGGACATCGCGGTCGCCGGCCACGGGCCGTTCGCGGTCGAGGTCGATCTGATGCAGCCGATCGATCCCGAGAAGCGGCCTCGTGTCCACGAGCCGCCGCTGAATCACATCGGCCTCTGGGTCGACGATCTCGCGACCGCCGTCGCGTGGCTCGAGAAGAGCGGCGTTCGCTTCGCGCCGGGAGGCATCCGCAAGGGCGCCGCGGGACACGACGTCTGCTTCATCCATCCGCGCGGCAGCGAAACCTCGCCGGTCGGGGGCGAAGGCGTTCTGATCGAGCTCGTGCAGGCGCCAGCCGAGGTCATCGAGGCGTTCCGGGGCGCGCGCGGCTGACGCGCGCCGCCCGTCATGCAAGGCCTCCTCGTCACCGGGCTCGCCGGCGTCATCACCGTCGGCGGGAGCCTCGTCGCGCTCCGCACGCAGCAGTACCGCGGACCGGTGTACGCCGTGTGCGCGGGAGCGCTCATCGGCACGGCGCTCCTCGCCGTCGTGCCCGAAGCGTTGAAGCTCACCGCCTCCGGGGGTCGCACCCCCGAAGAGCTCCTTCTCGCGAGCGCGATCGGCTTCTTCGTCTTCTACGTCCTCGAGAACCTGCCGCACCGGAAGCGCGCGCACGCCGAGGTGCTGCACCACACGCACGGGCACCCGACCGGAATCTGGGCCGCGGCCGGTCTCGCCGCACACAGCTTCATCGACGGCGTCGCGATCGGCGAAGCGTTCGACGAGCATTCGGGGCTCGGGTGGGCCGTCGCCTCGGGCGTGATCCTGCACAAGTTCGCCGACGGATTGAGCGTCGCCGGCGTGATGCGCGGCACGCGACAGAGCGACCGCTGGACGTGGGGCATGGTGATCCTCGTCGCGGCCGCTCCGATCGCGGGCGTGCTGACGGAGCCCTTCCTGCACGTCCCGCCCGGCTTGCGCGCCCTCCTGCTCGGGTGGTTCGCGGGCGTGTTCCTCTATCTCGGAGCGACGAGCCTCCTTCCCGCCGCGCACGAGGCGAGCAGCTCGCGATCGCTGCCGCTCTACGCGATCGCGGGCGCGACGTTGATCTTCCTCGCGCAGCGCTTGCTCGGCTCGCACCGCTGATCACCTCGCCGGTCTGGCGACGGGGCTCCGCTTCGTGGCAGGCTCGAAACGAGCCGACGACGACCGCGACGATCGCAACGATCGCGACGAGAGGAGGCACAGAGTGACCCATCCGATCCGCTTCGGAGTTCAGACCGGCGAGCAGAACGTCGAGTGGCCGAACCTCGTGAAGGACCTGCAAGGGTTCGCGGAAGAGGTGATGCCCGCCGTCCGATGAGGGCTCCCCATGCCGAAGAACGTCGCGGTCACCTGGTGGCTCTTCTCGGCCGCGGCGTTCGCCGGCGCCCTCTGCCTCGCTCTTCACGCGGCGAGCCTCGCGCGGCGCGCCCTTCGGCCCGACGGCGGGGAAGAGCGCCGCGCCGTCGCGATCGGCGCGGCGCTCTTCGCCCTCGCACTCCTCGTGCGCGTGCTCGTTCCCGAGTGGGTGCCCTACACGTTCAACGACGAGTACGACTACCTCCGCAGCGCGACCGTCCTTCGCGACACCGGCGTGTACGCTCTCTCGGGACAGCCTCCGGCTCTGATCTACCTCTACGCGGTCGCGTTCCTCGTGTTCGGTGCTTCCCCCACGGTCGCCTTCGCGACGACCGCGGTGCTCGGAAGCGCGACGGTGCCGGCGCTCTACGGATGCCTGCGCGCGATGGCCGTACGCCGCGACGTCTCGCTCGTCGCCGCGGTGCTTCTTCTCCTGCACCCCCTCCACGTGAAGCATTCGGGGTCCGCCTCGCTGGAGGTCGCCTCGCTCCTCTTCCTCGTCCTCGCGATTGCGACATTCGCGCGCTGGCTGCGCGCTCCGAGCAGCTTGGCGCTTCTCGGCTTCGCGACGAGCGTCTTCGCGGCGCTCACGGTCCGCGTCGAGAACTTCGCGCTCGTGCCGCTCTTCGCGGCCGCGTTCCTTCTCGCTCGCCGCCGGGGCGGCGCGGCGCGCGTCGCAACGCTGCCCGCGCGGGACGGTGTGGTTCTCGCGTGCACCGTCGCCGTCGCGGCTCTGTACCTGCCCGACGCGCTCCAGTTCCATCACGGCCAGCAGGGATGGTGGCAGAGCGAGCTCTCTCCACCGGCTCTTCTCGCCAACAACCTCGCGTTCTGGATCGGGGGATCCGTCGCGACGGGGAAGATCGCGCTTCTCCTCCTGCTCGGCGGTGTCGCGGCGGCGTGGCGCTGGAGCCGTGCGGCGTGCATCGCATGGCTCGCCTTTCTCCTGCTCTTCTCGGCGGTCTACGTCGTCCACGGCGCGAACCTCGGCTACCACGCGGAGAGCCTGCATCCTCGCTACTTCGCCTCGCGCAGCGGCGGACACGACATGTTCCGCTTCGACGTTCCGCTCCTTTCGGGGGTGCTGTTCTTCCTCGCGACGGGAATCGTCGCCGCGGGACGGATCGTCGCTCCTCTCGCCGCGCGCCTCGGCGCTCCGTTGGCGAGCGCCATCGCCGCCGCGTCCGTCGCGCTTCTACTTCTCGTGGGGCGCGAGTACGCCGCGTGGGATCCGATCGCCTTTCTCCGATCGCCGTACAATCGGCCGGTCGAGATCGCGCAGTACCGCTTTCTCGCGCGGCACCTGGCGGAGCGGAACGAGAGCCTCCGTTGCTACATTCTCTCGTCGCCGCTGGCGCCGTTCTTCGGTGACGCCGTGGAGATCGTCGTGCCGGAGTCGGCGCGGGACATCCGCCTCGACGGCAAGCCGAGCTACCTCGTCGCGAGCACGTTCGACCTCGCGCGGCCGCGCAAGCGACGCCTTTTCGACGAGATCGGATCCGCGTTCGCCGTGACGGAGGTCGCTCGGGAGCCTGTCGCGAAAGGCGAGCTTCGTCTCTTCAGGGTCGAGCCGCGAGGCTGAAGCCGGATCTCAGCCCGGTGGATACGTCTCGCAGACCGCCCCGACGGGAGGAGCGGACGCTGCCTCGACACGACGACGCTCGGCCTCGCCCATGCCGAGCACGGGCTTTCCCCACGCTTCGACGGCAGCGGGACCGCGGACGAGATACTCCATCGAGGCGTCCGCCATCCGGTTGAGACGCTGCTCGAGGTCGATGCGAATCGTCTCGAGCTGCTCCGGCGTCGCGTTCGCGGGCACACGGATCGGCTCGTCGCTCAGGAACACGGCTCGGCCGAACGGCAGCGGGAAGCCGAGCTTCATCCAGGTGCGCTCGAGCACGATCAAGTTGCTGCCCCAGGCGCGCGCCGCGATGATCGGAAGCCCGGTCTCGCGAGCGAGCTGCACGGCTCCCCAGCGCGCCTGCCGCGCGGGACCGCGCGATCCGTCGACGGTGATGAAAACGCTCCGGCCGTCCTTGCGGCCGTCGAGCGCGAGCTGATCGAGCGCCGCTCGCCCGCCGCCGGAGTTGGAGCCGCGCGCGAAGCGGAAGTGCCACGGTGCGAGGAGGTTGACGACGAAGTCGCCCATCCGTCCACGGCTCAGCATCGCCGAGCACGGATAACCGCGCGTGTAGCGGATGAGCTCGAACAGCAACGGGATCGAATCCTGGTGCCAGTACGCGATGATGCAGGGACGTTCGTTCTTGATGTACTCGAACAGCGGACCGCGGCGATCCGATCGAACCAGGCGGTGCATCGCGAAGCACCAGATCCGGCCGACGATCCGGATGAGCGGAAAGAAGAGGACCTGGAGATCGGTGATCCGGCGCCGGACCGCTCGCAGCGGTGTATCCCGGCTAGAACGCTCTGGGTGCGCCACGCTCTGGTTCCATCTCCGCAAGTCGCTCAGCGTGGAACGATCGCTTTGGCCTCGCGCTGGCGCAGCTCGGTCACCGAGGGATCGTGAAGGAGCGAGCCGGCGCAGTCAACATGAGCCTCGACCCGGCGGAGACCGCGCTCCTATCGGCGACGGTCTCCGCCGGGGCTCGGCTCAGGGGAGGCAGCTCGCGTTCGCGACGCCGTCGTCGGCCGCGTCGCAGTCGATCGAGAGCTCACCCGCCTCGGCGAACGAGCGGCACGCGCGACATGCGATCTTCGCCGCGAGGCACGCGTGCGCGTCCTCGACGCTCGCGGCCTCCGCGCAACCCGGGAGGACGTCGCCTGGCGTCACGCCGCGTGCGAGGCACAGCTTGCCGAGGTCCTGCCGCAGGCGGTCCGGCTTGTTACCCGCGAGATCGCACGCACTCGCGATCTTCCCCTTGGGATCGACACCGATGCAGGCCGCGAGAGCCGGCTCGCTGGTGATCGAGCCGTCCTTCAAGCCCGCCTTCGCGCACGCCGCGATGCCTTTCAGATGCGCGTCGAGGCAGCCTCGCGCCGCTCCGAGAACGCCGCGCTGGCAGCGCGCCCCGGCGCCGTCGACGTCGTCCGCGACGATCACAGCGTCGAGATCGGAGCCGAGAAGATCCGCGACGACGGAGAGCGCCGTCCGGACGGCGACCGTACCGATGCGTTCACCGTCCACGGGACCGAAGTCGGGCGCTTCGCTGCAGCTCTTGCTCTCGGCGTCGACGGACTTGCCGATCGCCTTCGCCACCTTCCCCTTCGCGTCGGCGGCGATGCACGCGGCGGCTGCGGGAGCCTTGCCCTGGGCGAAGCTCTTCGCGCACTGTGCGGCCTCGCCGAGCTGCGTGGCCGAGACGAGCGGCAGCTGCGCGAGAAGCGCGTTCGTGCACTTCTGCTGCGCCTTCGTCTGCGCGTGCGGCGCCGCCGTGACCGCCGGTGTCGGAGTGGGCTGCGGCGTGGGAGTTGGGATCGGCGTCGCCGTGAGCGCCGGGCTCGGAGTCGCGATCGGCGTGGGAGTCGGAGTCGCGGTCGGTGCAGGGGTGGGAGTCGCGGTCGGCTCCGCGGTCGGAGTCGCCCCCGGGCTCGGTGTTGCCGTCGGCTCAGGGCTCGGTGTTGCCGTCGGCTCGGGGCTCGGTGTTGCCGTCGGCTCGGGGCTCGGTGTTGCCGTCG
>Ga0194128_10004185_pt1 | contig 21411 bp, 18 predicted proteins | sample TA2KigCa65mmetaG_FD_148650 | JGI IMG/M metagenome (GOLD analysis project Ga0194128, IMG submission 148650) | Freshwater microbial communities from Lake Tanganyika, Tanzania - TA2015037 Kigoma Deep Cast 65m | ecosystem: Environmental > Aquatic > Freshwater > Lake | place: Tanzania: Lake... | reverse complement strand
GTGCGGGAGATTCTGCTGCCAAAGGTCAACCGGCAGTTGGTGGGTATTCAGGCCGGGCTGCAGGTCGAAGAAATCTGCCTCATCGCCCCTGATGGCCGTGAATACGCCCGGGTCGTTCGCGGCGAATTGGCGGCCGACTTGTCGGAAGATGAATCGGGCGCTCCCTTCTTCGAGCCGAGTTGGCAGCTTACCGGCGGCAGTCCCTATGTCACCCAGGTCTATCGCTCGCCCGACACCGGAGAGTGGGTGATTGGTTACGCCATGCCGGTCGGGGGGCCGGGCGAGCAGGATGCGCTCCTTCATTTGGAACAGAGCCTCTGCCGAATACTCTTGTTACTGGAGGCAAGGCCGGCACCGAACAACGTCCGCTGGTATGTGATCGAAGACGACGCGCTCACGCTCTATGACAGCGATCTGGGAGCCAAGTCGCTGTCCCCGGCCTCTGAGTCGGCCGATCCCGCCGGCCGATTCTCGAAGCCGCCCTTCGATCGCTCCGTGCTCATCGCGATCGAGCAGAAGTCGCTTCAGGGTGAAAGCCTGGGCGTAAGTCTCGAAGGTCAACCGCACAATGCCGCGGCCCGGCGCTATGGCCGTTGGATGGTGCTCGCGCTGCGAGAGGCGGGGTCATGATTCGCCTCGATCTACGCTCCAAGATCCTGCTGCTCTTCCTCGTCGGCGCGGTTCTGCCGATCGTCATCTTTGGTGTGTTGGCCCGCGGTCATACCGAAGCAGCGTTCTTCGAGCGCGAGTACGACCAGCTCGATGAGGCGGTCAGCAATGTGGAAGCCACCGTCATCGGGTTCTTCCGTGAAACCGCGGCCGATGTCGAGCTGGTCAGTCGCTTGGCGCCTTTCCAATCCATCATGATCAATGATGCGACCGGTGAAATTCGGCAAACGCTTCAGGAAATCAAGGCATCTCGGCCGATATACTCTGAGTTCCTCGTGGTCGATGCCGAGGGCTACGTGGTTGCCGCGACCACCGAGGATCTCGTGGGCGAAGATGCATCCTCGCTCAACGCCACCGTCAACGTGCGCCGAGGCCAAACCTTCAGCGGCACCACGCGCGGCTTCTTCGGACGCGATGGCACCGGTCTCGTCGTCGCTTCTCCCGTGGTTGCCCGCTATGACGAGGGAACGACGATTGGCGGCCTGATCGCTGTGCTCGACTGGACGATCGTGCGCGAGGTCATGGCCAAGGTGTACATCGATGGCCATCCGCAAGGGGCGGATCATTTCCTGATGATCCAGAATCAGGACGATGGTCGCTCGCTCTATGTTACGACAGGCTTCGAGGCGGCCGCCGAACTGCCGGCGGTTCGGAGCGCCGAGAACGGCCGGCCCCTGGATGCCGAGATCGGCGGCGTGGCGTTCCTGGCGGGCAAGCATCTCATCACGGTGGGCAGCGCGGATGACCGCGAATCCTGGTCGATCGTTGCAGGCATTGCGGCCTCCGAAGTGCTCGAGGAGACTGCCGAGCTAGGCCGGTATTTCTGGGCGATCGGCCTGATCGTTTCAGTCGCTGTGCTGGTCCTCGCCTGGTGGTTTGCCCGCACGATCAATCGTCCGATCGGCGCGATGACCCAGGCGATGACCCGCCTGGCCTCGGGCGAAAAAGACGTCGCAGTGCCGGCCATGGGTCGGCGCGATGAGATCGGCGACATGGCGAAGGCCCTCGCCGTCTTCAAGGAAACGGCGCTCGATCACGCCAGACGCGCCGTCGAACTCGCAGACGCGCGCGATGCCGCCAATGCCGCCAATCACGCGAAGTCACTATTCCTCGCGAACATGAGCCATGAGATCCGCACGCCCCTGAATGGCGTGCTGGGCATGCTCGAGCTCCTGCTTCGCACCGATTTGCCCGATCGCCAGCGCCGCTACGCCGAGACTGCGCACCGCTCCGGCGATTCGCTGCTGCGGATTCTTAACGATGTGCTCGATCTATCAAAAATCGAGGCCGGTCAGCTTCAGTTCTCTGCCGAGGACTTCGACCTCCACACCCTGATTGATGACTTGGCGGTTTCCTACGTGCAGCTCGTCGAGCGCCGGCCGATCGAAGTTCTGGCACGCATCGCGCCAGATATTCCCCGTTCGGCACATGGTGACACTGGGCGCTTGCGGCAGGTGCTCACCAATTTGCTCGGCAACGCGGTGAAATTTACCGAATGCGGCGAGATCGTGGTGTCGGCCAGCCTTGTCGGGCAACAGGCCGACCATCTCACGCTCCGCTTCGTCGTGAGCGACACAGGCATCGGCATCACGGAGGAGCAGCGTCGGCGTATCTTTGAGCCATTCGTACAGGCAGACGCCAGCACGACGCGACGCTATGGCGGAACCGGTCTCGGCCTCACCATCAGCCGCAGACTCGTCAAGATGATGGGCGGAAATTTAGAGGTTGATAGCACCCCTGGTAAGGGCGCGACCTTTTCGTTCACGGCACGCCTCGGCAAGAGCAAATCCGTGCCCGAGCGTATTTCGGTCTCGCCCGATTTCCTGCGTGATCGGCGGGCTCTCGTGGTTGATGACAACGCGACCAATCGTGAGATCTTGCGCGAGATGCTCGAGGCACAAGGAGCGTACGTCGTCGAAGCCGTGGGGGCATCGGAGGCGCTCAACGCGGCGGACCACTCGATCGTCGAGCGCACGCCATTCGACATCGCGATCGTCGACTTCATGATGCCGGAGGTCAATGGCATCGAGCTCGCCGCCAAGCTCAGGTCGAAGCATCAAGCGGGCTGCCCTCCAATCTTGATGTTGAGCTCCGGCATCGACGTCGCGCCCGACGACGGCACCGTCGATGCGCTGCTCACCAAGCCGGTGCGGCGCGATGCCCTGTTTCACGCTGTCGCAAGACTCCTGGGCACCAAGGTTCCGGCCGACCATCGCCCGCCGCCGTCGTTGCCGGCAACCGCCGTTGTTGGCACGTCGGAGCGTCCGATCGCACAGTCACTCGGCGCGTCACGGCCGGTCCTCCTGGTCGAGGACAATGAGGTGAACCGGTTGGTCGCAAGCGAGATGCTCGCCGCTCTCGGCCTCAAGATCGAGATTGCGGTGAACGGCCAGGAGGCGGTCGATCGCTTCGCGCCCGGCAAATTTTCGGTCGTTCTGATGGATTGCCAGATGCCCGTGATGGACGGGTTTGCCGCAACCAGACGCATCCGTTCGCTCGATCGAGGTGCACAGGAAACGCCGATCATCGCCATGACCGCGAACGCGATGCCGGAGGATCGCGAGCTGTGCCGCCAGGCGGGCATGTGTGATCACATCGCGAAGCCGTTCACGGCCAAGCGTCTGGCCGAGACCTTGGCGCTTTGGCTCAAGGCGGAGCCGGCGAGCGCCACGCCGCTCGAGTCGGAGGCGCCACATGATGGCGCGGCCGAGTCAAAAATCGTGCGTTTCGACCCAAGCGCGCTTGATGCCTTGCGCGGTGTCGGTGCGTCAAGTGGCAGTTCGTTGGTCGAGCGCGTCGCCAGATCCTATTTTGAATCGACGCCAAAATTGATGGCGGAGTTGGAGCAAAGCCTCGCGGCGGGTGATCTGGTCGTCGCGCGTCGCGCGGCCCATACGTTGAAATCGAGCAGCGCCTGCCTCGGTCTCGTCGAGGTCTCCGCGCTGGCGAAGTCGATCGAGGAGCTGTGCCGCACCGGCGAGCTTGCCGGCACCGCGCCGCTCGTGCCGCGAATCCGGTCGGAGATCACCGCGGGCACCGACGCACTCATTCAAGCGCTCGAGGCCCCGCCCGAACAGTCAAAAGGTGCAGCGTGACGCCATGAGTGACGCAGCAGCTAATTCGCGCCCACGCAGATCGCTGGTGGCGCGGCCGGGCGCCAAGACCCCGGCCATGCCACCGGCACCGAAACCGAAGGCGCTGATCGCTGAAGACGACATGACTCAGCGCCTGATCCTGCACGAGTGCGTGGCGGGCGCTGGGTTCGAGGTGTTCGATGCGGCTGATGGCGCCGAGGCGGTCGAGCTCGCTCGCGCGGTCAAGCCCGACATCGTTCTGCTCGATGTCATCATGCCCAACCTGTCCGGCTTCGATGCCTGCCGTCAGATCCGCCTCATTCCCGAGCTCTCGGGCGTTCCCATTCTGATCGTGACGGGGAGTGACGATGATGCCTCGATCGACGAGGCCTTCGCCGCCGGCGCCAGCGACTTTCTGGCCAAGCCGCTGAACTGGCGGCTCGTGCCGCACCGTCTGAAGTTCATCGCGCGCATCAGCCAGATGGACGGCGATCTGCGCGCATCGAAAGCACGCGCCGAGGCCGGCAATGTCGCCAAGACCAACTTCATCGCCAATATGAGCCACGAGCTCAGAACGCCGCTCAACGCGATCATCGGCTTTGCCGATGTCATCCAAGGCGAGGTGCTCGGGCCGCTCGGTACCCCCGAGTACAAAGAGTACATCGGCGACATCAAGCGCAGCGGCAAGCATCTGCTCGAGCTGATCACCGACATTCTCGAATGGTCGAAGCTCGAGGCCGGCCAGATTCGCCTGAACCCAGAGACCACGGCGCTTGCAACGCTGATCGATTCGTGCGTCCGCATGGTCGCGCCCATCGCTGAATCGAAGGGCATCCATTTGTCGGCCGACGTGGACAGGATCGATCTGACCACCGATCAGCGCTCCGCGCGGCAGATCCTGATCAACCTGCTGTCGAACGCGATCAAGTTCTCGCCCTCGGGCACCACGGTGAAAGTCGTCGGTCGTGCGACCGACGCGGATCAGGTGAGGATCGAGGTGATCGACCAGGGAATTGGCATTCCGGGCGACAAGCTGAACGACGTGCTGCGCCCGTTCTTCCAGGTCGATGACAGCCTCGCGCGCCAGCACGAGGGTGTCGGCCTGGGCTTGACCATCGCGACGTCCCTGACCAGCGCGCTTGGCGGTAAGCTCGATATTTCAAGCGAGCTTGGGAACGGAACCACGGTCGGCTTGACCTTGCCACTGACCCTCGCCCCGCCACGCTAGCGCGGCTCCAGCCTTTTCCTTCAGCGAGGGGTCAGGGGCCGAGTTCCCTGTTGCCCTGAGGGCCGGATCGCGGCAGAACACGGCCATGAGCAGGCTTGTGGCCATCTATCACGTCCGCTGTGCGGCGCGCGAGATCGAGTCGCGGGCGGACGCCATCGCTCTCGAGCAGAGCGTGGAGTTGCCGCGCAGTGCGATCGATGACCCGGCGGTGCTTGCGGATATCGTCGGTCGGGTCGAGCACATCGTGCCGGACGGCGAGGGTGCGTTTCTGGTGCGGATCGCACTTGCCGCCTCGACCACGGGCCATGAGCCCGGCCAGCTCATGAACATGTTGTTCGGCAACACCTCGATCCATGAGGACGTCGCGCTGATCGGGGTTGAGTTGCCACCCGAGTACGTGGCCTCGTTCGGCGGGCCGCGTCATGGCTTGGCCGGTCTACGGCGTTTGGTCGGCGCCGATGACCGTGCGCTCACCTGCTCGGCCCTGAAGCCCCAGGGCCTGCCGCCGGATGCGCTGGCGAAGCTGGCCACCGCCATGGCGGCCGGTGGCATCGACCTGATCAAGGACGATCACGGTCTCGCGGATCAGGCCTATAGCCCGTTCCAATCTCGCGTGGCGGCCTGCGCCGCGGCGGTCGAGGCGGTGCGCCGCGCCGGCCGCGGACATGCCTGTTATCTTCCGAGCCTTTCGGGCCACCTCGATGCGCTGCGCCAGCAGGTTCGCTTCGCCCGCGACCATGGCCTCGCCGGCGCGCTGGTCGCGCCCATGGTGGTCGGCCTGCCGTCGTTTCACGCGCTGGTGCGCGAATTCCCCGACATGGTGTTCATGACCCACCCGGCGATGGCAGGAGCGGCGCGCATCGCCCCGCCGCTCCTGATCGGCACGTTGTTTCGCCTGTTTGGCGCGGACGCGACGATCTTCCCGAATCATGGCGGACGCTTCGGCTATTCGCCGGCGATCTGCCGCGCAGTCGCCGAGGCGGCGCGCAAGCCCTGGCACGGTCTGGCGGCGGCCGCGCCGGTTCCGGCCGGCGGCATGCCGGTCGATCGGGTCGGCGAAATGCTCGATTTCTACGGCAATGACGTGATCTTCCTGATCGGGGGCAGCCTGCTCGCGGCGCGCGAGCGCCTGACCGAGGAGACCGCGCGCTTCGTGCGCCTCGCGCGCGGGCGCGCGGCGGCCTAGGAGGCGCGACGATGGAGACGTTGGCCCGCATCCGCACCTTTCTCCAGGGCTTCCGCTGGCAGGGCGTCGAGCTGATGCCCTACAAGGAGGAGGGCGTCGCGCCCTTCAAGGCGATCAGCCGGCAGGTGCTGTTTGCCGATCCCTCGCTTGGCTGCGAGCTGCGCTATTTCGAGATGGCGGCCGGCGGCTATTCCACGCTCGAGCGGCATGAGCATGTCCATGCCGTCATGATCTTTCGCGGGCGCGGCCACTGCCTGCTTGGCCACGAGGTGCGCGCCGTCGCTGAGCGCGACCTGGTCACCGTGCCAGCGCTGACCTGGCACCAGTTTCGCGCGACACGCGGCGAGCCCTTCGGCTTTCTCTGCATGGTCAATGCGCTGCGCGACAAGCCCATGCTGCCGAGTGCGAGCGAGCTTGAGGAATTGCGGCGCAACCCGGCGGTCAGCCGGTTCCTCGACGGCAAGCCGGCCGATTGAGCCCCACAGAAACGTGATGCGCCTTGTCCGCCATTCGTTACCTTTGGGGGGCTTGGCGGCGGCCCTGGGCTGCGCCACATAGGGCGGGCCATTCGTCGACAAGGCGCGGATGGCAGCGCCACAATCCAAGCGGGCCGCCCCGGCCCGCCCCCTCATCCGAGACGGACCAAAGGAAAGACCATGAAACTCTATTATACGCCCGGCGTTTGCTCGCTCTCGCCCCACATCGTGCTGCGCGAAACCGGCAGCACGTTCGACATGGAGAAGGTCGATCTCGCGACCAAGAAGACCGAGAAGGGGGCCGATTACACCAAGGTCAACCCGAACGGCTACGTGCCAGCGCTGCAACTCGATGACGGCACGGTGCTGACCGAGGGTCCGGCGATCGTGCAATACGTCGCCGATTCCAAGAACGCGACCAGCATCCTGCCCAAGGCCGGCTCGCCCGAGCGCTACAAGGTGCTGTCGTGGCTCAATTTCATCTCGACCGAGATCCACAAGGGCTTCAGCCCCCTGTTCTGGCCGAGCACGCCCGAGGACTTCAAGGAAGGCACCGTTCGGGCGCGACTGCTGCAGCGCTTCGGCTTCCTCGACAAGCATTTCGCCAGCAACCAATACCTGATGGGCAATCAGTTCACCGTGGCTGACGCCTATCTCTACACCACTTTGACCTGGTCTGGCGGCGCCAAGGTCGACATCAGCGGCCTCAAGAACCTGGTCGCCTATCGCGACCGTGTGGCCGCGCGCCCCTCGGTGCAGGCCGCGCGCAAGGCCGAAGGTCTGCCGGGCTAAATTTCCGGAGAACTCAGCGCTCGGGACCGAACCTCAAGGTCCCGAGCAGCTTGAGCAGCCGCGCCATCTCGCGCTCGCTCTGGGCGTGGACCCAAAGGTGCACGACAAGCGGTGGTTGATTATCGGAGGCCGGCAGCGTGAACAGCGTCTGGCGCGCCAGCTGATAGTCCGAACGATCGGGCTTGGCCTCATACCAGAAGACCGCGTGCTGCCCTACGGTCCCTGATTCAATAGGGGCACCCTCCATCGGATCGAAGTTCGGGTGATAGCCCAGATAGAGGCCGAAGAAGCCTTGATCGTCCCGGCCCGGCATGGCGTAGCACAGGTCGAAGTCCGGCCCCTGCTGATAGACCCAGTTATAGCCATGGCGCGACGAGAGGCGGGGGCAACGGTCCGCGTCGGCGAGAGCGGTGCCCGCGCCCAACGTCGTGACGATGACCGTCGCGCCGATCGCGAGCGATCGACGCCAGAGCGTCATCGGCTCGGGCCTCAGCCGAGCTTGAGCTCCTGGAAGAAGTCGTTGCCCTTGTCGTCCATGACGATGAAGGCCGGGAAATTCTCGACCTCGATACGCCAGATCGCCTCCATGCCGAGATCCTCGAAGGCGATGCACTCGACCTTCTTGATGCAGTCCTGCGCCAGCCGCGCGGCCGCGCCGCCAATCGATCCGAGATAGAACCCGCCGTGCTTCTTGCAGGCGTCGCGCACCGCGGCGCTGCGATTGCCCTTGGCGAGCATGACGAGCGAGCCGCCGGCCGCCTGGAACTGATCGACAAAGCCGTCCATGCGCCCGCCGGTGGTGGGCCCGAACGAGCCCGAGGCATAGCCGCTCGGCGTCTTGGCCGGGCCGGCATAGTAGATCGGGTGGTTCTTGAAATAGTCGGGCAGCGGCTTGCCCTGATCGAGTGCGATACGAAGTCGTGTGTGGGCGGAATCGCGCGCGACAATCAATGGTCCGGTCAGAGAGAGCCGGGTGCGCACGGGATATTTCGTCAGGGTCGCGAGAATCTCCTTCATCGGGCGCGTGAGATCGATGCGCACGACCTCGCCCGCGAGCTGATCGTCAGTAATGTCGGGCAGGAAACGCGACGGGTTGGTCTCGAGCGCCTCCAGATAGATGCCGTCCTTGCTGATCTTGCCAAGCGCTTGGCGATCGGCCGAGCAGGACACGCCGATGCCGATCGGCAGGCTCGCGCCATGGCGCGGCATGCGAATCACGCGCACATCGTGGCAGAAGTATTTGCCGCCAAACTGCGCGCCGATGCCCATGTTTTGGGTCAGGGCATGGACTTCCTTCTCGAGCGCAAGATCGCGATAGGCGTGTCCGCTCTCGCCGCCTTCGGTCGGCAGCGAATCGTAGTAGCGGGCGCTCGCGAGCTTCACCGTCTTCAAATTTAGCTCGGCGCTCAGGCCTCCGATCACGACCGCGAGGTGATAGGGCGGGCAGGCCGCCGTGCCGAGCGTGCGGATGCGCTCATCGAGGAACTTGAGCAGGCGGTCGGGCGCCAGCACCGAGGGTGTCGCCTGATAGAGGAACGACTTGTTGGCCGAGCCGCCGCCCTTGGCCATGAACAGGAATTTGTAGCTGTCCTCGCCCTCCTCGAAGATATCGATCTGCGCAGGCAGGTTGGTGCGCGTGTTCTTCTCGGCATACATCGAGAGCGGCGCAACCTGGCTGTAGCGCAGATTGCGCTTCAAATAGGCATCGCGCACGCCATCGGAGAGCGCGTTCTCATCGCCACCCTTGGTCCAGACGCGCCGGCCCTTCTTGCCCATGATGATCGCCGTGCCAGTGTCCTGACACATCGGCAGCACGCCGCCGGCCGAGATGTTGGCATTCTTGAGGAGGTCATAGGCCACGAAGCGGTCATTCGCCGTTGCCTCGGGGTCATCGAGGATGTTGCGCAACTGCTGAAGGTGGCCCGGGCGCAGCAGATGGTTGATGTCGATGAAGGCCTGCTCGGACAGGAGGCGCAGTCCCTCGGCTTCGACCTTCAGGATATCCTCACCCTCGAACTTGGCATTCGAGACGTGGTCACCGCTCAGCTTTTTGTAGGGCGTCTCGTCCTTGCCCATCGGGAACAGGCCGGGATTGCCGGCGGCATTGGCGACGTCGGTCATGGCGATCAAGCCTCCATCCTGCCGCGTCTGCCGCGGCGACCCCGAGCGGCACTTATACACCTTTGGCCTTAGCGCGCAATTTGCACCCCGGACGCGCTCGCATAGAGTGAAACATCGGGTGCCGCAACCGGAGGAGGCCGATCATGACGCCGACTGACTTTCGGGAATCGCTTGAAGCCGCGGCGCCGCCCGATGGCATTTCGCTCGAGCTCCGGGCGCTGTGGCACGCCGCGCACAACGGCTGGGATGACGCGCACAAGCTGGTGCAGAACGAGCCAGGTGCCGAGGCCGCCTGGGTCCACGCCTATCTGCATCGCGTGGAAGGCGACCTGGACAATGCCGGCTATTGGTATCGCAAGGCGCGGAAGCCGAAATCGAGCGCGCCGCTCGACGATGAATGGGCAGAGATTGCAAGCGCGCTGCTGGCGAGAAAGTAAGGCCGTCGGGCCGCCCGAGGCACTCCGGCGGCCTGGCGCTCAGCTCTTGCGGGACATGGCCGTCTTGGCAGCCGCGTCGCCCCTGAACGGCCAGTAGATCTCCTGATTGGCGGTCAAGCCATTGCGCCGGAAGATCAGGATGATGAGCATCAGAATGCCGATGCCCACCTCGCGCCCGCCGCCGGGCAATGCGATCACCGATTCTCCCACATTGAAGCCAACCTCAAGCTGACGCAACGCCTCGAACAACGCCGAGATCACGATCGAGCCAAGCACGGCGCCCGAGAGGCTCTGCATGCCGCCGACCACCAGCATCGAGAGGGTGATGAAGGTAAGCGGCAGGCCGAAGCTGTCGACCGTCAGGATGCCGAGGAAGTGGCCGAACAGAGCACCCGCCATGCCGACGATGAACGCGCTGATCACGAACGAGAGCAGGCGCTGGCCCACCACATTGACGCCCGCAGCCTTGGACGCGACTTCGTCGTCACGCGATGCCTTGGCCGAGAGGCCATAACGCGAGCGCGCGTAGAGGAAGGCGCCGAACATCACGACCACGATGAACGGCAACATCACCCACGAATTGGTCTCTACCGGCAGGCCGGTCATGGTGCTGGCGCCGCGGGTCCAGGGGTCCCAGCGCAAATAGAACGAGTACATCACCATGAGGAAGGCGAACGTGCCGATCGACGCCGCGATGCCCGATAGTCGCATCAGAACCGAGCCCGAGATCAGCGCCACCACCGCCGCGAGCAGGCCCGACACGACGACCGAAACCAGGAACGGGAACTGATGCGTCTGGAGATACTCGGGCAGGCCCGGGATGAACAGCTTCTTGGTGCGCGGGCAGCACGTCATCCAGGCGGCGCCATAGGCGCCGATCATCATGAAGCCGATATGGCCGAAGGAGAGGATGCCGGAATTGCCGATGAAGACGTAGAGCCCGACAACCACCAGGAGCTTGATGAGCGCGTCGGTCAACGTCTTCTGCAGCACGGGGCCGCCGGCCAACATGATGATTGCGACGATGATGAGCAGCACGATCGACCACAGCACGGGCGGCCACCAGGCGCGCACCTGGAGCATGAACGGCGACTTGGCCTCGATGGTAAATCTGGAGCTGGTTGGCCGTTGGGCACTGTTGCCCTCTGTGGTCATCGCCATCCGAACAATCTCCAGACGTTCCTAGACGCGCTCGCGGGCGGCGCGTGACAGCACCAAGCCCTGCGGCCGAACTAAAAGAATCAGGATCACAAGCCCGAACACGAACACGTCTCGATAACCACGCACCTCAGCTGGCAGGCCCGCCTGAAGGACCGAGCTGACAATGCCGACCGTCATGCCGCCCACCACCGATCCCACCAACGAGCCCATGCCGCCAATCACGGTAGCGATGAAGGCGAACACCATGAGCGGCGTGCCCATGCGGAACATCAGGATACCGGTCTGCGCCTCGAACAGAAGCGAAACCACGGCGGCGAGCGCAGCCGAGAGCACAAAGGCGAGCGAGATCACGAAGTTCGCGCGCACACCAAGCATGCGCGCCATCTTGAAGTCCTCGGCGGCGGCGCGCATCTGCACGCCCCAGGGCGTCCGTTTCAGGAACAGCACGAGCAGTAGCAGGAGGATCAGCGTCACCGCGACGATCAGGATCGGCAATAGCGCGATCTCGACATCGCCGACCAGGAACTTGATCTCGGTGAGTTCGGACCATAGATTTAGCGACTTCGGCCGGCCGCTGTAGATCATGATGATCAGGTTCTGGATCACGAACGAGAGCGCGAACGACCCCACCATCAAGGTTGCAGCGGTCGCGTAGCGCAAGGGTCGGAAGATCAGGAACTCCGAGATCAGCGCGATCGCGACGATCACAAGAATGGTGCAGATGATGAGCAGTGGCGCCGGAAAATCGGCAATAAATCGGATCGCGTTGGGGCCGTAGGCGGGGACGATCAGGGCATAGGCGCCGAGTGTGATGAAGTCGCCATGGGCGAAGTTGATCAACCGCAGCACGCCGAACAGGAGGCCGATGCCGAGCGCGGCCAGCGCATACAGGCTGCCCAGGCTGAGCGCGTCAATGATGACCTGAAGGATATAGCCCATTAGAACGCGACCTCGCCCTCGTGCTTGACGCCTTCGGTGAAGCCGAAATAGGCCTGCTTGACCTTCTCGCCGTCGCGCAAATCGGCCGCGTTGCCGGAGAGCTGGATCTGGCCGCTGCGCAACACGTGAATCCGGTCGGCCGCTTTGAGCGCGCGCTCCGAACTCTGCTCGACGATCAGGAGCGTGAGCCCGATCCGGTTCCTGAGATCGGTCAGCACCTCATAGACCCGATCGACAATCTTGGGCGCCAGGCCGAGCGAGGGTTCATCGATGGTCATCAGGCGCGGGCGGGTCAGCAGCGCCCGCCCGATCACCAGCATCTGCTGCTCGCCGCCCGAGAGCTTGCCGGCCGGCTGGCGCTTGCGCTCGCCGAGCACAGGGAACATCTCGAGCACCATCTGGAAGTCCCGCTCGATCTCGGCGCGGTCCCTGCGCATGCGGGTGCCGATGCGGAGGTTTTCCTCCACATTCAGTGAGGTGAAGACGTGGCGTCCCTCGGGCACCTGCGAGATTCCCATGCGCGCCACATTCTCCGGGTTCATGCCGGTGATGTTGCGGTCGGAGAAGGTGACCGTGCCCTCGGTCGGCGACAGGATCCCTGAAATGGTCAGCAGCGTCGTGGATTTGCCGGCACCGTTCGGGCCGACGATGCAAACGATCTCGCCCTCGTTGACCTCGACCGAGACATTCCGCACGGCCGCCAAGCGGCCATAGTGCACGGTAATATTGTCGACCTTGAGCAGCATGGCTCAGCCGTGCCCGAGATAGGCTTGGATCACGGCGGGATCCTTCTGCACCTCGGCCGGCGTGCCGCGCGAGAGCGTCTTGCCGGAATCGAGCACATGGATGCGCTCACAAACGCCCATGATCACCCGCATATTGTGCTCGATCAAAAGCACGCCGCAGCCAAAGCGCTCTGGGATCTCCTTGACCAGCCGCATGATGTCGTCGCATTCGAGGTCGGACATGCCGGCGGCGGGCTCGTCCAGGAGCACGAAGGCAGGCTGCATGGCGAGCGCGCGCGCGATGCCGACGCGGCGCTCATCGGTGTAGGGCAGCACGCCCGCGGGCTGGCGCGCCTTTTCCTTGAGGCCGATCCACTCGATCAGCTCCATGGCGTGGCGATGCGCCCTGCGCCGTGACAGGCCCATGCTGACGCCGGCGACCTCGACGTTCTCGCTCACCGGCAGATCACGGAACAGGCGGCCAGCCTGGAACGAGCGCGACACGCCGTGCCGACGGATCCAGTGGGGCGACAGGCCTGAAATCACCTTCTGGCCGAGCTTCACCTGGCCGGAGGTCGGTTCCTGGAAGCCGGTCAGCGCGTTCACGAAGGTCGTCTTGCCGGCGCCGTTCGGCCCGATTACGCCCAGGATTTCGCCACGGTGCAGCGTCTCGTTGACCGTGTCGACCGCCGTCAGACCCCCGAAACGCACGGTCACGTCGACGGCCTGCAATGTCAGGCCATCGTCGCGGTGGCCCTGGGCCGCGCGGCTGTCGGTCTTCCTCTTGAGCAACGAGTCAGTCTCCACAACGCTATTCCGACGTGCGTCGACCCCTTCCGTGTCGCACGCATGGCGGGAAAATGGGCGCTCCCCTGCGGCCACGTTTCCTAATGAAGCACTGTGGGGGAATCAACAAGAAATTCGTGACGGGGCTAAAGCGCCGCAGATGTTACCCTCTTGACAAGCGTGGCTGAACCAAGATTTCGTGCCGTTATTCTTCTTCACACTGGGAGGCGTCGACAATGAAGCGAATTCTTGCGGCCGCGGGCATAGGCGCGCTGGCCGTCGCGGGCGCTTATGCGGGCCCCGCACAAGCCCTGGATAAGGACGGCAATATCGTCGTCGGCTATGCCGGCTCCTCGTCGGGCTGGATGCAGAACTACAGCGTGCCGCCGACAAGAGCCGGTGAAATCATGATCGAGGAGCTGAACGCCGCGGGCGGTCTCCTCGGCAAGAAGGTCGTGACCGTCTATGCCGACGGCAAGACGGACCGTGTCGAGAGCGCCAAGGCCGGCCAGTCAGTGGTCGATCAGGGCGCCGACCTCGTCATGGTCGACTGCGACTACGACTTCGGCGCGCCGGCTGCGCTCGCCGCGCAGAACGCCGGCAAGATCTCGATCTTCCTGTGCGCCGAGAGCGCGCTCGCCGGCATCGAAGGCGTCGGCCCGTTTTCGTTCTCGGGCTCGGTTCTAGCCGCGGTGCAGGGTGCCATCATCGCCGAGTGGGGCTTCAAGAAGAAGGGCTGGAAAACAGCCTACATCCTGCTCGACGACGTGCTCGAATATAACAAGGGCATCTGCTACGGCTTCGACTGGATGTGGCGGAAGCTCGGCGGCGAGATCCTTGGCCACGACGTGTTCAAGAACGAGGATCCCTCGATCGCGGCGCAAATCACCCGCATCAAGGGCCTCGAGAAGCAGCCCGACATCATCGAGATGTGCAGCTACGTCCCGGGCGGCGCCTCGGCGATCAAGCAGATCCGCGCCGCGGGCATCAACACCCCGCTCGGCCAGGGCAGCTCGATGACCGGCTCGCATTGGCACAATTGCTGCCCCAACCTCTCGGGCGTCTACGTTCCCGAGCAGGGCTCGATCTATGGTGACGACCCGGATCCGAAAGTCGAGGAGTTCAACAAGAAGTACGAGGCGAAGACCGGTGCTCGTCCGGAGAGCCAGTACGTGTATCCGGGCTATGTCGGCATCTATGTCTGGTCGCTCGCCGTCCAGCGCGCCGGCACGATCGACGCCGCTGCGGTGGTTGCCGAGATGGAGAAGATGCGGGATGAGCCCACCCTCTTTGGGCCGCGCACCTTCACCAACACGCTGCACCACCAGAACAAGGCGACGATGCGCATCATGGGCGTCGAGAATGGCAAGCCTGGCGTGGCCGACGTGTGGCCGCTCAGCGAGCCGGTGCCGATGGAAGTGCTGTTCGGTCAGGAGTACAAGTACTGAGCGATTAACCCCTTCGGGTTAGGTTGGGCCCCGCCGGCATGCCGGCGGGGCCTTCGTTTGTGGTGTAAGCTTCCGCGGACGTTCCCATGGCGCGGGGCTCGGCCTTAAGATCGGGCGAAATTCGACGCCGGCTTGGGAGGACAGGAGCAGCGATGCGCGATCCGATCCATATCGCAGGCCACGAGATCAAGGCGGGCGAACAGGTTTCGTTCGATGTCCCGATCGTCGATCTCTCCACCCGGACGCCGATGACCATGCCGGTCCAGGTGATCCACGGCGCGGAAGATGGGCCCAGGCTGTTCGTGAGCGCCGCCATCCATGGCGATGAGATCAACGGCATCGAGGTCGTCCAGCGCCTGATGGCCGATCGTAGGCTTGCCAATATTCGGGGCACGCTAATCGCGGTGCCGATCGTCAATGTCTTCGGCTTCGTCTCGCAATCCCGCTATCTGCCGGACCGGCGCGACCTCAATCGCTCCTTCCCGGGCTCGGCGCGCGGCTCGCTCGCGGCCCGCCTCGCGCATCTCTTCCTCACCGAGATCGTGGCCAACTCGACCCACGGCATCGACCTGCACACCGGCGCGATCCACCGCACCAACTACCCGCAGATCCGCGCCAATCTGGATCAGCCGGAGACGGATAAGCTCGCCCGCGCGTTCGGCGCCAAGGTGGTGATCAATTCCGGCTTCCGCGAGGGCAGCCTGCGCGAGAGTGCGGCCAAGTGGCGCGTGCCCGTATTGGTCTATGAGGCGGGCGAGGCGCTGCGCCATGATGAGCCGAGCATCGAGATCGGCGTGCAGGGAGTCTACAACGTCATGGACGCGCTCGGCATGTTGAGTGGCGTCGGCAAGGGCGGCACGGCCGATCCGCTGATCGCGCGCTCATCCTCCTGGGTGCGGGCGCCGCAGAGCGGCGTGTTGCGCGACCCGGTGTCGCTGGGGGCGACCGTCGGCAAGGGCGATGCCCTTGGCTATGTCGCCGATCCCTTCGGCACGGGCCGGAGCAAGGTCAAGAGCCGGGGTGATGGCATGGTGATCGGCCTCACCTATCTGCCCCTGGTCTATGAGGGCGATGCGTTGTTCCACTTGGTGCAGTCGAGCGGCGAGCAGGTGGATGCCGAGGAGCTTGACGTGCCGACCGCCGATCCTGACGAGGAGTGGGAGGACCACGACCAGGCGCTCACCTATGGCTGAGCGCTGAACGAGAGGTGCACTCCGATGATTGTGGTGACGGGAGCAACCGGCAAGGTCGGCCGCCAGGTGGTGACGGCGCTGAAGGCGCGCGGCGCTGCGTTCCGAGTCACCTCCCGAGATCCCAAGAAGGCGGCCGAGATTCTGGGCGCAGACGTGTCGGTGGTGACCGCCGACTATGCAAAGCCGGAGACGCTCGGACCCGCACTCCGTGGCGCCGATCATCTGTTCCTGCTCTGCGGCCCCAACGAGTTCAAGGCGGACCTCGAGATCCGGCTGGCGGACGCCGCCAAGGCGGCCGGCGTACAGCACATCGTCAAGCTCTCGGTCTATGGCGCGGATGAGCGCTCGAGCGCGACCGTCATGCGCGATCATCGCCGGGTCGAGACGCATATCGAGGGGCTCGGCCTCGATTGGACGCACCTGCGCCCCAACCTCTTCATGCAGCACTTTCTCAATCACGCCGCCTCGATCAAGGCCGAGGGCGTGTTCCATGCGCCCCTGGCGGAGGCGCGCGTCAGCGTGATCGATACGCGCGACATCGGCGCGGTGGCGGCAGTGGCCCTCACCGAGCCTGGGCACGCCGGCCGCGCCTATGAGCTGACCGGGCCGGCGGCCCCGAGCTATGGCGAGATCGCCAAGATGTTCACGCGGGCGCTTGGCCGGCCGATTCGTTACGAGCCGATCAGCGCCGAGGAAGGGCACCGCCGGCTGCGGGCGGCCGGCAGCGCGGAGTGGCACGCAACCGTCTTGAGCGAGATCTACACCTTCTTCCGCGCGGGTGAGGGCGCGCGCGTCGATTCCGCGGTCGAGCGCGTCACCGGCCGCACCGCGCGCTCGATGGAGAGCTTCATCGCCGACCACCGTGCCGCGTTCAGTGCCTGAGGCCCGTGCCCGGTTGGTTGATTTCGGAGTTCCGCCATGCTTCTCACCTTTGCCAATGTCTTGTCGCCGGAGCAGCTGAAGTCAGTCGTCGAGAGCCTGAAAAGCGAAGATTTCGTCGACGGGCGCAAGACCGCCGGTTGGCACGCCAAGCTGGTAAAGAACAATCTTCAGATGCAGTCCGGCGAGGAGCGCACCAAGGCCCTCCAGAAGACCTGCCACGACGCGATCCTGGCGTGCTCGGAGTTCCATCGCGCGTACAAGCCGAAATTCGTCCGCCTGCCCATGATCAGCCGCTATGAGGTCGGCATGTCCTATGGTGCCCATGTCGATGATCCGTTCATGGGCAGCAACCCGATCATGCGCACCGATGTGGCGACCACGCTGTTTCTGGTCGATCCCTCGACCTATGAGGGCGGCGAGCTCGTGATTGAAGGCACCTATGGCTCGCGCAGCGTCAAGCTCGAAGCGGGCGCGATGGTGGCCTATCCGGCAACCACCCTGCACCGTGTCGTTCCCGTCACATCGGGTGCTCGGGTCGCTGCTGTCACCTGGGCGCAAAGCATGATTCCCGACCCGAGCCACCGCGAGATCATCTTCGAGCTCGACAATGCACGGCGCATGATCTTCGAGAAGGATGGCAAGTCACCGGCGTTCGACCTGGTCTCCAAGTCGCACGCCAACCTCATGCGGATGTGGTCGGACCTCTAAGCGGAAAACCTATGTTGGCTGAACGGGAGCGAGCGGATTCGCGTTCCGGTCAGCGCCGCGACCGCGTTGGCGACCGCGGGGCCAATCGGCGGCACGCCGGGCTCGCCCACGCCGGTGGGTCGCTCGGTTGATTCGATGATGTGCACGTCAATCTGAGGCATCTCGTCAATCCGCAGCACGTCATAGGTATCGAAGTTGGTCTGCTGAACGCGGCCGGCCTCGAGTGTGATCGTGCTCTTGAGAATCGCGCCGAGACCAAAGCCGATGCTGCCCTCGATTTGTGCCTTGACGATGTCGGGATTGACGGCGATGCCGCAATCGATCGCCGAGACCACGCGATCGACCTTGACCCGACCTTCGACCAGCCTCACCTCGGCCACCTGCGCGACAAAGCTGCCAAACGATTCGACAACCGCGACACCGCGACCGACACCGGCAGGCGCCGGTGTTGCCCAGCCGGAGACGTCACGCACCCGCTCGAGCACCGCCCGATGCCGCGCATGATCGCCCAGATTTGCCAGGCGAAAGGCGATCGGGTCCTGCCCGGCCGCCGCCGCCAGCTCATCGATCATCGTCTCGGTCGCGTAGGCGTTGTGCGTGCCGCCGACGGAGCGCCACCAGAGCACCGGCACGCCGACATTGGTGGTCACGAGATCGAGGCGGAGGTTCGGAATGTCGTAGGGCAGATTGCCGGCCCCGCCCTCAACCGACGTCGGGTCGTAGCCGCCCGTGCTCGCGAGCACCATCGGCCCGAACGGCGTGCCCTTGAGGATCGATTGACCGACGATCCGGTGCTGCCAGGCCACGATGCGGCCGTCGGAATCGATGCCGGCCTTCAGGGCGTGCACATAGAGCGGCCGATAGCGGCCGCCGGTCATGTCATCCTCGCGGCTCCACATCAGCTTGACCGGCGCCCGCCAGCCGATCGCCTTGGCGGTCTCGACCGCCTCGACGATGACATCGGCGTCACCGACGCCACGGCGCCCAAACCCGCCGCCGGTCATCATGACGTTGAGATTGACCCGATCCATCGGCACGCCGGCGATCTGAGCCGCCATCGACTGATAGAGGTCGGGCAATTGATGCCCGCCCCACACGTCGAGCCGATCGCCATCCATGTGCGCAACCGCATCGAGCGGTTCGAGTGCCGCGTGCGCGAGATAGGGAAATTCGAGAATTGCCTCGATCACTTTCGCCGCTGCGCCCAGCCCCACCGCGACATCGCCGACGCCGCGCACGGTGTGCCCGCCGCCCTCCGCGGCGAGGTTTCGGTACTCGGTCAGAAGCTCGGCCGTGCCACGGGTCTCAGCCTTCTCCTCGTTCCATGTCACCTCGAGCGCATCGCGCCCCTGGCGCGCGGCCCAGGCGTTGTTGGCGACGACCGCGACGCCCCGCGAAATCTGAACGACGTCGACGACCCCCAGGATTGCCTTGGCCGCCGAGGCGTCAAAGGCCGCAACAGTGGCACCAAAGCGTGGCGGATGCGCCACCATCGCGGTCAGCATGCCGGGCAATTGGACGTCGAGCGTGAAGGTTTGCTTCCCGGTTGTCTTGTCGACCGAATCAAGGCGTGGCAGATCGGTGTTGCCGATGAAGCGCCAGGCCGAGGGTGGCTTTAACGTCACCTCCTTTGGCGCCGGCAGTGTGGCGGCGAGCTTGGCAAGGTCACCGAAACCCGATGTCGTGCCATTGGCGTGCGACACCTGGCCATCGGCGACGCTAATCTCGGCCGCCGGCACGCCCCAGGCCTTGGCCGCGGCCTCGATCAGCATGGCGCGAGCGATCGCGCCGGCACGACGATAGCGCTCAAACGAGCTTGAAAGGCCGGTCGAGCCGCCGGTGCCCTGAGTCGAGCCGCCCCAAGCCATATTGCCATAGAGCCGCGGATTGCCGGCGGCCCCTTCGGCCCGCATCTGCGACCACGCGGCATCAAGCTCCTCGGCCACCAGTGTTGCCGTTCCGGTGTAGATGCCCTGACCCATGTCCATATGGGCGACCAGCACGGTCACGGTGTTGTCGGGCGCGATCCGGACGTAGGTTTCGAACGGGCCGCCATCGGCTGCGTGGGCAGGCAGGATGCGGCCGCTCGGCGCATGGAGGCCGATCACCAGGCCGGCGCCCGCGAGCGCGCTCGCCTTGAGGAAGCTGCGACGGGTCAGGCCGGGGGCGAGGCGCCTGGTGCTGGCCATGGCTCAAGCCTCCATCGTGCGTGCCGCTTCGTGAATCGCGGCGCGGATGCGCTGATAGGTCGCGCACCGACAGAGGTTGCCACTCATCGCGGCGTCGATATCGGCATCCTTCGGATTTGGCGTCGTCTGCAAGAGGGCCGCGGCGGCCATCACCTGGCCGGATTGGCAATAGCCGCATTGGACAACGTTCAGGCGCTGCCACGCGCCTTGAACCGCTTCGCCCGCTTTGCCCGAGAGCCCTTCAATCGTCGTGATGCTGGCAGTGCCAACATCACCCGCCGCGACGCTGCACGAGCGCGTTGGCTCGCCATCGAGGTGCACGGTGCAGGCGCCGCATTGAGCAATGCCGCAGCCATATTTCGTGCCGGTCAGGCCGAGCACATCGCGCAGCACCCAAAGGAGCGGCATTTGCAGGTCGACATCGACCGCCTCGGCGCGCCCATTTACGTTCAGCGTGATCACGGTGCTTCTCCCATCCGTTGACCCTGCAACGTCCCGCCAGAGCGACAAGGCGTGCGCCCGGTTCACTTCTCCGAAGCGGGTTCAGGAATGGAGCTAGGCCGCTCCGCGTTCACGGCAAGAGATTTTGATTGGTCGGCCGCAGATGCTCAGCGATGGGCGAGCTCGCGCGCTCGGCGTTGCGCCGTGTGACGGTTTATCAGGCTCGCGGTGATCACGCCGATGGTCACGATGCCGATCAGGATGGTCGAAATCGCGTTGATCTCGGGCGTCACGCCGAGCCGCACCTGCGAATAGATGCGCATCGGCAAGGTGGTGGCGCCGGGGCCGGTGGTGAAGGACGCGATCACCAGGTCATCGAGCGAGAGTGTGAAGGCGAGCAACCAGCCGGCTATCACCGCCGGCGCGATGATCGGCAAGGTGATGGACAGGAACGTTCTGAACGGCGGGCAGCCCAGATCCTGCGCCGCTTCCTCGACTGAGCGGTCCATGGTCGCGAGCCGCGATTGCACGATCACGGCGACATAGGCCATCGAAAAGGTCGCGTGCGCGATCAGCACGGTGAGATAGCCGCGCGCGAGCCCGAGCGCGATGAACATGAGGAGGAGCGCCAGGCCGGTGATCACCTCGGGCATGACGAGGGGCGCGTAGATCATGCCGCTGAAGAGGGTGCGGCCGCGGAAGCGCCCGAAGCGCGCGAGCAGCACGCCCGCCATGGTTCCGAGGATGGTGGCGAGGGTGGATGACGCGATGGCGACCTTGAGTGTCATCAGTGCGGCATCGATCAGCTGGTCATTTTGGCCGAGCGCGCCATACCACTTGGTCGAGAAGCCCGACCACACGGTAACCAGTTTTGACTCGTTGAACGAATAGATCACGAGCAGGAGGATTGGCAAATAGAGGAAGGCGAAGCCGATGGTCAGGGCAACCAGGTTGAT
>Ga0194128_10004167_pt1 | contig 21470 bp, 16 predicted proteins | sample TA2KigCa65mmetaG_FD_148650 | JGI IMG/M metagenome (GOLD analysis project Ga0194128, IMG submission 148650) | Freshwater microbial communities from Lake Tanganyika, Tanzania - TA2015037 Kigoma Deep Cast 65m | ecosystem: Environmental > Aquatic > Freshwater > Lake | place: Tanzania: Lake... | reverse complement strand
TGTGGGGCCTGGGTTCCGCCAAATCCATAAAGGCCGCCACGTCTCTCAAATCGCTGTTAATATTGTTACGGTTTGTCACCCAAACCTCCACACGGGTCACAATGACGCTGGATCGAACAATGGGCGGCGTGGCCATGGCCTGGTTGTATTGTTCGCGGAAGAAATTGGACAAGAAGAAATGCCGATTGACATCGTATTGGTCCACCGGTATCGAAAACCTTGTGGTTTGTGCGCCGCCTTGAACTTGGATTTGTTGGTTTTGACCCCTTTGTTGGGCCAGAACCGCATTAATCCGCAGGTCCCCAAATTGCATTTCAGTCTTGATCCCAAAAAGGCTCTGACTACCCTGAATCAGCCCGCTTCGAAGGGGAAGGTTGACGTTGCCGAGCTCTATTTTTTTGAAAATTTCATCCTCTTCTCCGGTATGTTCGAGCTTCATCATGTTCTCGAAATTGAATACCGCTTGCGTGTTCTGCGCGGTATTGAAGCGGACCTTTTCGCCGATTGAGCCAATCACATTCATTTGAATATTCATGTCAAAGTCGAAATTGGTCATTCGCCTTTGTTGAATATTCATGTTGGGATTGTTGATGTAGTTGGAATTCACGGCAAAGCGTAATTCCGCCGAACCCTGGGGACGGATGTCAATGGTGTTCCCCCCGAAGATCCGGTTGAAAATTTTGGGCCCCACATAAATCTTGGGGATTAAGCCGCCTCGTTCAGACGCCACACCCCCCCCACCGGAGGCGCCTTGGTTGCGTGATTTCCAATAAGCCTGTTTATCACGATTTTCGCGCCAAGTGAGGTATTCGCTGAGGCTCATCACGCGGGGAATTCCCACGTTGGTGTTTCCAATGCGCTTGCGCAGAATATAGAGCCCGGACGCAGGGTCGTATTCCACCACCTCTTCTTCTGGATTGCTTAACTCGATGGCCCCCCCGTATGCCGGCGGCTTTTGAGCGCTTTTCAGAGAATCTTGGCTGGACTGCACCAGGGCGGAAGAGTCGCTTTCCGCACCGCTGGTATCCAAAACCCCGCCCCAAAGGAGACAAAATGCGACGCAACAAGCAATTTTGGAAGGGGACCAATGCATGCTAATCCGAGGCTGTCGGGGAAGGTGGAGAGGAGAAATAATTAGAGACTATGGAGGACCGCCCGGATCAAACTTTCGGTATCATGCGGCGATTGAGGGTCGCTGAGGATATTTCGGAGGCTTTTTTCCATGGCGGGGCGGGAAAAACCCAAGGCAACAAGGGCCAATAACGCTTCTTCTTGAATTTTCGTATGCGATGAAGTCTCGTTGTCGGCATTCGTCGAAGGGCCAAGGGGATGCGGGGACCCCTGCAGGGCTGTCTCCGGCCGAATCCGGTCCCTGAGGTCAAGCACCAATCGCTGGGCGGTTTTGGGGCCTATCCCTTTGATTCGCTGAATTTCATGAACCGCCCCACGACGGATGGAGTCTTCCAAATCCGAGGGGGAGGCATAACTCAAAATGGTCCTGGCCGATTGTGGCCCTATGCCCTGAACGGATATTAAGTGTTGGAACATTGATTTCTCGATAGCATCCGCAAAGCCAAAAAGCAAATGCGCATCCTCCCGAATGCTCATGTGGGTCAGCACCTTGCACGGACCGTGATCGGGTAATTTACCGTAGGTGTTCAAGGAGATGTGCACCTCGTAGCCCACCCCGCCAACCTGCAAGATCATCAAGGTCGGAGTTTTGAGCGCGATATCGCCTTCAAGGAATGCAATCATGGGACGAGTAATTTGCCCGCAAACATACGATTTTTGGCATAATTTGGGGTCAAATGCGGCATAAAACCCGCCTTAGTCCTTATTTTGACCGCATGAAAAGCAACAGAATTGCAGGAATCGCCGCTCTGCTCTTGGGGGGCCTCTTCTTCTTGTCCTTTCCTGCCTTGGCGAATGCCCCTGTGATTGCCCCCGAGGTCCGTGCCTGGTCGGTGGTTCCGCCAATTGTAGCTATTGTTATGGCTTTGGTGTTAAGGGAGGTGTATCTGTCCTTGTTGCTGGCCGTCCTAAGCGGGGCATGGATCCTGGCCGCCGAGACACATGGATTATTTAATGGATTGATAATAAGCTTGTTAAGGGTTATTGATACTTATGTCATGAAAGCCCTTTGGGACAAAGATCATTTGTCCGTTATTGTATTTTCGATGTTGATCGGAGGTATGGTTGCGCTCTTGTCCCGGAACGGGGGGATGCAAGGAGTTGTCCACTATTTGACGCGCTGGGCCAAGGACGCGAGATCAGGGCAATGGGTTACTTGGTTGTTGGGGATCATTATTTTTTTTGATGATTATGCCAATACCCTGTTGGTGGGCAACACCATGAGGCCGGTGACCGATCGACTTCGTATTTCTAGGGCCAAATTGGCGTATTTGGTAGATGCTACAGCAGCGCCGGTTGCCTCCGTTGCCTTTATTTCCACATGGATTGGTGCAGAATTGGGGTATATTCAAGGGGGCTTGGACAAAATTGGTGAACTCAATATGTCTGCTTATCAAGTATTTATGTCCTCGGTGCCCTATTCGTTTTATGCTTGGTTGACGATTGCCTTCATGGCTATGGTGATTTACCGTCAAAGGGATTTTGGGCCTATGCTCAGTTCCGAGCGCCGTGCACGTCAGCATGGCGTTGGTAGTAGTTCTCAAGCAGCTTCTAAGGAAGCGAACGTCGAATTTGAAATGAAAGCGGGCATAAGCCCCAAGGCCTACCGGGCCATCGTCCCTGTCCTCACCGTGGTGTTAGGAGTCGTGGCTGGACTGCTGGCGACCGGTTGGGATGCCGCGTTGTGGTCGGATTCTTCCAAAGGACTTATGGTGAAATTATCCGGAATCGTGGGCGGTGCGGATTCTTTTAAGTCGTTACTATACGGTTCTTTTGCAGGATGTTGTGTAGCCTTAATACTCTCCGTGAATCCTCGTAACCTGACGCTGAACGAAGCGGTGGACGCCCTACTTCATGGATTCAAAACAATGTTACCGGCGACGCTTATTCTGGTCCTGGCCTGGTCCTTAGCCTCATTGACCGAGGAAATGCATACCGCGGATTTCATCAGTCGGGCTTTGGTATCTTTGGAATGGTCGGTCCGACTCTTGCCTGCTTTGGCATTTGTTATGGCGGGATTAGTCGCCTTTAGTACGGGGACTAGTTGGGGAACTATGGCGATCTTGTATCCTTTGCTTTTGCCGGCGGGTTGGGAATGGATCGGTCAAGCAGGGGTTTCTCCGGAGACCTCTTTGATGCTTTTCTATCAGTTGGTGAGTGCGGTTTTGGCGGGTTCTGTGCTGGGGGATCATTGTTCACCCATCTCCGACACCACCATCATGAGCTCTTTGGCCTCCTCTTGCAACCATTTGGAGCATGTCCGGACGCAGATGCCCTATGCCTTGTTGGTGGGACTGGTTTCGATCTTTGTGTGCTCTATTCCCGCTGCTTACGAGGTCTCTTTGTGGATCGTTTATCCCGTAAGTCTTGCTTTGTTTTGGTGGGTCCTTGGGCGTTGGGGGAAAGGAGCTGAGGCTTAATTTTGGGCCACGCTAAACGAACAAGAATCTGCGATAAGCAATCTTCGCTTGGAGCATAAGGAATTCCCTGATCTTGTTGAATAACGATTAAAACCTAAACCTTGTCCATCCAAGTTGATCAATTAAGTCGCCTCTACGGCAGTCAAAAAGCGGTGGACGGCTTGAACTTCCAAATTCCCGGCGGTCAGGTTGTGGGTTTGCTCGGTCCCAACGGTGCGGGTAAGTCAACCACCATGAAGATGTTGACTTCGTACCTGGCACCCAGTTCAGGGAAGGCCAGGATTTGTGGTCACGATGTGGTGGAAAACGCATTGGAATCCAGACGTATGTTGGGCTACCTCCCGGAAAGTAATCCCTTGTACACCGACATGTATGTGCGGGAATACCTTCTTTCGGTTGCAGCCTATTACCGCTTGGACCAAGCGCGCAATCGGGTTGAGCGAATGATTGAACAAACAGGCTTGGGCCCCGAAGCCCACAAACGAATAGGCCAACTCTCCAAAGGGTATCGTCAACGAGTGGGCCTTGCACAGGCGTTGGTTCATGATCCCAAGGTGCTCATCTTGGATGAACCCACCTCGGGCCTGGATCCCAACCAACTGGTCGGCATTCGGGAATTGATCGTGGGTCTGGCATCGGACAAGACGGTGCTCCTGAGTACCCATATTATGCAGGAGGTGGAGGCCATGTGCCAGCGCGTGATGATTATTCATCAAGGTCGTCTGGTGGCTGATGATACCATGGCGGCACTCAAGGCCCATGCGGGAAGGGTACGCCTGGAGTTGGAATGGGATCAAGAGCCCAACTGGGCGGCCTTGAAGCAAATTCCTGGCATTGCCTCGGTTGACCCACGCGATTCCCGTGCTGCGGTGGTGGAGGCGGCCGATGAGAAGGACCTTCGAAGCGTTTTGTTCGATTGGTCGGTTCAGGAAGGGCTCCGCGTCCTGCGCATGGAGGTCCCTGCCGGCCGTAATCTGGAGGCCGTTTTCCGTGAATTGACCCGAACCATTCCAGGGGGACAGGCAGCCTCCTCTCATCAATCCAAAGCATCCTGATATGTGGGCGGTCTTGCGTAGAGAATGGAATGGATTCTTGAACAGCCTGGTGGCGTATATCGCCATGGTGGTTTTTCTGTTGATTACCGGTTTATTCATTTGGGTTTTTCCGGATTATTCTATTTTGGAATTTGGATACGCGCAGTTGGATCAGCTCTTCGTAATCGGTCCTTGGGTTTTGATGTTTCTGGTTCCGGCGGTGACCATGCGTTTTTTTTCGGAAGAGAAGCGAAGCGGGACCGCAGAGTTGTTGTTTACCAGGCCGCTTAGCGATTGGTCCATTGTGACCGGAAAGTTTTTGGCAGGGTGGGCCCTGGTAGCGTTCAGCGTTTTGCCAACCCTGTGTTATGTCTTTGCATTGTACATGTTAGCCGAACCCACGGGCAATATCGACAGCGGCGGTATCGCAGGCTCGTATTTGGGGTTGATGTTGTTGGGGGGTGTATTTGTGGGCATCGGAACCTGGGCTTCGGCCGTCACGGATCATCCGGTGGTTTCCTTTGTTTTGGGCGTTTTTGTATGCTTTTTTATGTATGCGGCCTTCGATTCATTGCGCTTTCTGCCTTTATCCAACACCACCCTCTTGGTCTTGGAGCAGCTGGGTATAGGGGCACATTTTGAAAGCATGAGCAAAGGGGTGATTGATTTTAGAGATTTGGTGTATTTTGTTACAGTGACCCTGTTTTTCTTTTTCTGGACGAGAACGAACCTTCAAAGCAGAACATGGTGAATCAATATTCACTGCGTTTTCAGTCCTATTTGAGGCTTGTCTTGGTTTTGGGCGCCTTGATTTTGATCAATGTGTTGGCGTCTTTTCAAAATTGGAGATTGGATTTGACGGCAGAGCAACGTTATTCCCTGCACCCCAACACCAGAGCCTTGATGGCAGGGCTCAAGGACGTGGTCTTTGTGAGGGTGTATTTGGAAGGGGATTTCCCCCCGGGTTTTCGCAAATTGCGTAACACGACCGAGGATTTACTCCGGCAAATGCGCCGTGAATCAGGGGGGAAATTGGAATTTGAATTTACCGACCCTTCGGCCCAAGCGGACCGCAAAAGCACCAACGAGCTCTTTGAACAATTGTACAAACAAGGCCTGCAACCAACAGATTTGCAGGTGCGGGGGGAGGATAATTCCATGAGTCGGCAGGTTATTTGGCCGGGGGCCATGGTTTATTACCGTGGTCAGGAGAAGTCCGCTAACTTTTTGTTAGGAGGTAGCCCCGGTGCAACCCCGATGCAGATTTTGAATGCCTCGGAAGAAAACCTGGAATTTGCCTTGGTGGATGCGATTGACAAAATCGTTCGCATGAAGAAACCCAAAATTGCCTTCACCGAGGGACACGGGGAATTGGAGCCGGCGATGGTATCGGATATTGCCAAAACACTCAGTGAACATTATTCAGTATCACGCTACGATTTGAACAGGGTGGAGGCGGTGCCCGAAGACGTGGACATGCTGGTAATCGCCAAGCCTTCGGCCTATTTCAGCGATTGGACTCGATACAAACTGGATCATTTTGTGATGCGTGGTGGGAGAATTCTATGGTGTTTGGAGGGGGTTGGTGCCTCCATGGATTCCATGGGTCAAGAAAACGCCTTCATGGCCATGCCGGTGGAGTCGGGTCTTGAAGACTTGTTGTTTCGGTACGGAATCCGGGTGAATGCCAATTTGATTCAAGATTTCCGAGCCGCGCCTATTCCGGTGGTTTACGGCTCCATGGGTGGTCAACCGCAGACCAAGTTATTTCCGTGGTATTACTTCCCCTTGGTTTTGGGTGATGGTCAACATCCTTTGTCGCGGAATTTGGATCCAATTTTGCTTCGGTTTGTGAGCAGCATCGATACGGTTACCGCACCCGGGATTCGCAAACATGTCCTGTTGGCATCGTCCGATCGCAGCCGGCCCTTGGCCTCCCCGCTTAGGGTGCATTTGGGTACTGCCACCGAGGCTTTGGAAGAAAGTCAATTTCAGAACAAGCGGATACCGGTAGCGGTTCTCTTGGAAGGCACTTTCAATTCGGCTTATCGCAAAAGGGTGTTGAATGAATTTGCCCAAAAGGCGGTGGATTCACTCCAAATGCCCAAAAAGGACAGCATCAACAACGGCCGCATGATTGTGGTGGCGGATGGTGATTTGTTACGAAACGAAGTCAGGGTATCCACCGGGGAAATTTACCCGCTGGGCTTGGATCGATTCACCGGCCAGCAGTATGGGAATCGCAATTTTGCGCTCAATGCTATAGCCTATTTGCTCGAAGACCGTAGCACCATCGAATTACGTGCTCGGCGAATCAGCCTTCGCCTGTTGAATGCCAAACGGGTGAAGGAAGAAAAGTTGTTTTGGCAGGTCATGAACCTTGGCTTGCCTTTGTTGTTGCTTTTGGCCTACGGTGGTCTGCGTTATTACCGTAGAAGAAGAGCCTATGTCAAACCGTTGGTGGATTCATGAAAAAAAACTGGCCTTATTTGTTGGTCTTTGTGGTTTTGGCGGCCTTGAGCGGGTACGTTTGGAACAACCGCAATTCAGGAACCCTGGATCCGAACGACACCAATTTTGCGATTGAGGATACCGCTTCGGTGGTTCGAATATTCATTGCAGATCGCAAAGGTCAGCGGTTGACTTTGGAGCGCAAGAAGGGCGGGCTCTGGCGGATGGGTTCCGGCAAAACGCCCAGACCTGATGCGGTCTTTACCTTGTTGGAGACCCTAAGGCGCTGGGAGGTCAAGACCCCCGTTCCAAGGCCGGCGGTTCAGAACGTTTTCAAAAGCCTGGCCACCATGAGCGTGAAAGTGGAGGTGACCATGGCGGATGGTTCTGGGCAGGTTTACTATGTGGGATCGGGCACTCAGGACATGAGGGGGACCTACGCCATGAAGGAGGGGTCCGAGCTTCCGTACATTCTTCATTTGCCGGGATGGGAGGGGTATTTGAGTACCCGTTTTTTTGCCAACGAAGAAGAAATGCGAGAAAGGGTTTTGCTGCGCATTCGGCCCAGTAATTTGGAAAAGTTGGTGGTGGAATATCCTGTTGAGCCGGAGAACAGCTACGATTTGAGAATATTGCCCACCGGCACCTTTGAATTGCGTGATCTGAGTGGCTCAAGGGTACCATGCAACGAACGAGCGGCTGCCGCTTTATTCGCGGGATTTGCCCTTATGCCGGTAGAGGGTTTTGAGAACATGCAACCCATGCGGGACAGTGTTCCGGGAAGGGTACCCGAGAAAATGCGTGTCAAACTCTGGGAAAAGGGCGGAAAGCTCCATTTTATCTCAGTTTATCCCAAAAGCCAACTCAATCAACTCGATGTGGTGCTCCTGAACGTAGCCCCGGATATGGACCGCGATTATTTCTACCACCACGGGATGAATGATTTTGGGGTTTTGCAGCGAAGAGCCATCCCATGGTTTTATGCTACAAAACCTCAATTAAGCGAAGAGGGCCTTAGGCCTTGATTGCTTACCTTTATTGCTCAATTAATATCAACATCGCTTTATATGAAATTCATCGTTTCTTCTTCGGCCCTCCTCCGTCAATTGCAAGCGGTTCAAGGCGTAATACAGACCAACAACGTCCTTCCCATTTTGGACCATTACCTGTTCGATGTGGATGCCAAGAACCTTACCATCTGCACCACGGACCTTAACACCACTATGCGGACGCGGTTGGGCGTTGAGGGCAATGGTCAGGCCAAAGTGGCCGTCCCCGGGCGTATTCTTTTGGAAACCCTCAAAACACTGCCCGATCAGCCGATCTCCATTTCTTTTGACCTCAAATCTTTTGCGGTCGAATTGCATACCGACAAAGGAAAGTTTAAGCTCTCTGGCGAAAACGGAGAAGAATTTCCGACCCTGCCGGATATGCCCGGCAACCAGCATTTTTCGTTGCCCTCTGATGCCTTGCTGACCGGAATTTCCAACACGTTGTTCGCGGTGGGCACGGACGAATTGCGATTGGCGATGACGGGGGTCAAAATGGAATGTGCCGGGGATACCCTCAGCTTTGTGGCAACGGACGCCCACAAGCTGGTCTTGCACAAACAAGGCGGAATTTCTGTTCCCGCCGCTGCAGGGTTTATCGTTCCACGCAAAGCCTTGAACCTGTTAAAGGCCACACTGCCCGGGGATGAGACCGCCGTGAAAGTGGACTATAACAATACCCATGTCGCTTTCTCCTTCGGAGATTTGGAATTGGTCTGTAGGTTAATTGACCAGAAATATCCTGATTATCAAGCTGTTATACCCAAAGAAATCGCCAACCGCTTGGTGATCAAGCGCACGGAGTTTCTTTCGTCGTTGCGTAGGATTTCCATTTATTCCAGCAAGTCCACGTACCAGGTGAGGTTGTCCATCAAAGGGAGTGAACTGCAATTGTCTGCCGAGGATCCGGATTTTGCTAACCAGGCGACGGAGACGATTTCCTGTGATTACAACGGGGCAGATTTGGAAATTGGTTTCAATGCGCGCTTTTTGGTGGAGATGCTGTCCACCTTGTCGGGGGATGAGGTACAGTTTGAGCTAAGCCTATCGAGCAGACCCGGAGTATTGCGGCCTGTGCATCAGGAAGATCAAGAGGATACCTTGATGTTGTTGATGCCGGTGATGCTATCGGATTACCGCTCTTGATTATTTACCCGCCAACCAAGGCAATGGATTAACCTTGGTGGTTCCTTTCCAAAGCTGGAACTGAAGGACTGACTCTCCATCTTCTTGGCGGGTATGCAAGGTGCCCAGGGCTTGTCCTGTGTTGACTTTCTGCCCTTTGTTTACGGTGGTTTCGGATAAATGGGCATAGACCGTCAGATATTGTCCATGGCGTAGGATGACGGTTTTCTGCATGCCGGGGATATTGACCACCGCAGTGACCTCACCACGAAAACAAGCCTTGACTTCAGCTCCTTTTTCGCCTCGGAGGGTAATGCCGTCGTTGCGAATATTCACGTTCTTGAGTTGCGGATGGGCATGAAATCCGAAGGTTTCACTAACCATCGCCTTGCGCAAGGGCCAAGGTAATCGGCCTTTGTTTTCTTCAAAGGCCTTCCCCAGGGCTTTGGCATCGGGGGTTAGTTCCAACAAAGCTTGATTGCGAGCCGGACCGGGCTCCCGGTTGGTGGCACTGCTTATGTCTTTGTCACTCTTGGCAGATTTCAAAGCGGCAAGCCTGGCGGTCTCGATTTCTTTGCGAACGAGATCTTCGATGCTCTTCTGGAGTTTGTTTCGAGCAATTTCTTGATTGCGTAATTCTTGACGAAGTTTTTTCTCGTCCTTTTGGAGGGCTTTAACGATTTTATCTTGTTGTTGGCCCTCTTTGCGGAGCTCTTGTTTGTTAGCTTCTTCTTGGGTTTTGAGGACTTCCTTTTCGTTTTTTTCGTTTTCCAGAATTTTTTCTTTCTGGGCCATTTCGTTTTGTAATTCGACAATGGCGTTAGCTTGTTCTCGGCGGTATGCGTTGTATTGCTTCAGATGCCGGCTTCTGCGCAAGGCTTGGTTGACGTCTTTGGCGGAGAGAACAAGCAATGCAGGGGATTGGGTCTGCATTTGACGGTGATATTGTCGAAGCAATTGAGCATAAGCTTTTTTGAGTTGTATCAAATCGGATCGCAGGGCTCCAATCACGCCCTCTAGTTCAGAAATTTGTCCTTGACGAACCTCAATTTCGCGGTTGTAGTTGAGGATGATTTTCTCGCGGGTTTGAATTTGACCACGAATCAGCTCGAGTTGTTTGAGTCCGCTGCGTTTTTTTTGTTGGACCTGTTCAAGTTGGAGCCGTGTTTTTTGGATGCTTTCGTTGAGGGTGCGTCGTTGTTCTTCAAGGCCTGCTCTCTGTAGGTTTTTGGAATTTGAGGGTTCGTTCGAAGTGGCAACTTCTGCGTTCTTTTGGGCGGTAGCCGAATGAATCAAGAGATCCCCAAGTAAATCGTGCCCAATGATGATCCCTAACAAGGCGCAGGACACTCCAAGTACTGGTGATCGCAACCGTTTATTGAGCATCATGGATGGGTGATGTTAGGGATTGATTTTGAGTTTATGATAATCCTCGGGGATTTTGATGGTGGGTAATTCCACGGTTTGGATTTTGGGCTCTTTCCAATGCATTTCCAGCTGGGCCTGATTACGCGGAATTTGGAGGGAAAAGGTCATCTGGGTGGGCAGGGAGGCGCTTTCTGTTTCGAAGATTTTGAGGTAATCCATTTGGAGGCTCCCGCTGGAGGTTTGGATTTTGAGGTGATGAATCTTGGAAGGCCAACGCCCCCATTCGGCTTGGAACATGGCGTTACGCTTACCCTGTGGGGTTGTTCCCAAGGAGATATCTTCAAAGCGGATACGTTGCTTCTCGGAAGATGAAGGGGATAAACCGCCAAGAACCGCTCGGTCAATCAAGGAACGATGCCCGTGGAGCAGGGCGTCTTGGAACCAGCGATAATCCAACGACATCCCGAGGGAGGGTTCCAATTCAGCCCAAGTACCGCTCCAATAATTTTTGTTGAGGCGGCTAATCATCCAAACAGAATCTGGTCTTAGGATTATTCGTAACATTTCTATTCCAAGGGCAGGACGAATGCTCAGGTATATAAAATGTTGCGGACGTACCAGCATGATCACTGGTGAGGCTATTTGAGTTTCGTTGTAAGTAATGCCCCAATTCCCCTCCATTTTGAGATCGCCTCTGAGGTAATCCTTGCGACCCAATATTTTGAGCCAGCTCCTTTCTAAATCTGCGGGACTCGGCCTTGTGGGCTGTTCATCTGCCTTGGGGGATTCAGGAAGGTAAGTGGTGTCTTTGGAGGGGTTATTGTTCAACGCTTGTTTGGTAGTACCTGCGTTTCGTAGCCTGGAATGGCAGGAGGATGTCATCCACAGGAGGGCTACGCAAAGCAAAAAGAAGTTCCAACGAAGCTTGGGATTGAAACGGGGATTCCAAAGGCAGTACACGGTCTTTGAAATGGATTTATGGTTGCAGCGGAAGGCCGTGAAGGATTTTGTTCCGAAGAGCTGAACTATCAGGGTCGGATTCCGAGGCTTTGAGCCATTGGGTCTTGGCTTCTTCCGTTCGATTCAGGCGAAAGAGGATGTCCCCGTAATGCTCCAGCAAGGTTGCATTGTCGGAAGGGCTGTTTTGCAAGGCTTTTTGAATAGGCGCCAAGGCCTGTTCGTAGCGTCCCATTTGGAACAAAACCCAGGCGTAGGTATCCTGGTAGGATGCATTGGAGGGCTCTTCCAAGGTTGCCCGCAGGCTCATGGCCAAGGCCGAATCCAGATTCTCGCGACGTAAACCGAGGTAATAGGCAAAATTGTTAAGCACCAATGAATTCTCAGGCTGTAAGCGCAAGGCTTTACCGTAACAACGATCCGATTCGGCATGATTGGCTCTGCGGTGTTCGATATCGCCCAACATGATATGAAATTGTGCTTCCAGCTCGGGTTGATCAGCGATGTAGATCAAGCCGCTACGAAGGGTAGTGGCCGCTTCATCTTCCTTGCGGTTTCTCTGAAGGGCAATTCCAAGGAAGAAATAATTAGCACCTTGCGAAGGATACAAATCAATGGCCCGACGAGAAACCGCCTCCAAGCTGTCCATGAATTGAAGATCCAGAAGGCATGATTGGTATTGCTGCCAAATCACATACTGCACCGAGACTGATGGTATGGATAGGGCCATACGGTATTGTTCCGCCGCATCCTGGCCTCGATCTTGCTTCATCAGACTTTCGCCTAACAACGCATAAAGTAAATTGACCTGCGGGTAGGCCTTGAGGGCTCGTCGCAACCACGCTTCTCGCGATGCTTGATTATCGCCTTGCCTTTCCAACATACGGAACATCCCTTGCAACAGCTCTTCGGAGTCTAAACCTTTGGTTTCCAGTGCATCAATAAATTTCTTTTCGGCATCCTCGGGTTGACGCAAGGCATAAAGCAATTCCGATGCCGCCAGGTACAGTCTCGGCAAATTACCGGGATCATTTCCCTTTAGGGCTTCTTCAATCAGGCTAAGGGCCTGGGCATATTGACCCCGTTCGGAATGCATTTGAACCAGGCTAAGCTTGTAGGTTAACTCGTCAGGGTACAAAGCGATGAGGCGTTGCATTTCTTTGACCGCAAGTTCTTTGCGATTCATTAACACATACAGGGTTTTCTTCTGCTCCAGAATTTCGGCCTGCGGTCCCACGATTTTCTCAATTTCTTGGTAGCATTGAAGGGCCTTGGGGTATTCCTGCAATTGAAGATGAATCATCCCCATATTTTCCCAGGCCTCCAGGGCATGTTCCTCGCCAAGGGTTGTTAGGTACTTCAGCGTCTTGATGGCTTCTTGGTTCAAGGCATTGTTCTGCTCCAATTGGGCAAGCAATTTAAGAAACCAGGGATTCAAGGGGTTCAGGGCTACGGCCTTGCGGCTATGCTCCAAAGCACGGCGGGCATCTCCGCTTTGCAAGGCCATGCGCGCTGCCTCGTAAGCGCATGTTGCATTGGATGGATCGATGGACAGGGCCCGCATAAAACCCTGTTCGGCTTTGTCCCATTGACCAATGGATTTGGCAGCGGTCCCCTCAAAGAAATAGAATTGCACCTGGCTTCTTTGAATCTCTGACAGAACAGGGCTGCTTGTCGATTTGGATGCGGTTGTCATGGGTCGCTTGGCGCAAGAAAGGCCGGCCAGCATGAGGATCAGAAGGAAGGGTAGTCTTAAGGGCATAAAATTTCGCTGTAATCGCTAAGGCTGAGTTCCAAGGGCATGGGTGATGGGTTCCCGCTTAGTTTAACGTGACGTCCCAGCATGGAATTGCGCAAGGTCATTCCTTGAATCGCGGAATATTCACCCACAATGGAGGAGGTGATGATGGATTGGGAAACCCGGGTCCCTGCCCCTACGGAAACATGAGGCCCCAGGGTTGAATGGCTAATTTGACAACCAGGCCCTATATAACACGGGGCGATAAGCTCACAATCCTCCAGCGAGGCCGTGGGATCCACCAGGGTTTCACTTTGACGCTCGTTCAAATAGTCCAAGTAGCGCCCGTTGGTATGCACCGTCGCGTCTTTGTTCCCGCAATCCAGCCACTCGGTCACTGTACCCGGATAAAAGCGCAAGCCTTTTGATTTCATGTTTTCCAAGGCGGAAGTCAATTGGTATTCGCCTTTGTCCATCACGCCGTGATCAATCAGGTATTGCAATTCGGAACGTAGGTTAGCCCCGTCTTTGAAATAGTAAATACCGATAATAGCCAGGTCCGATATGAAGACGGGGGGTTTCTCGTGAAATGCCCCAATCCAACCCGCCTCGTTCAGTTCCACCACCCCAAAGGCCCGGGGATCTTCCACCTGCTGAACCCAGATTATGCCTTCCTGTTCGGTATCCAAAACAAAATCAGCCTTGAACAAGGTATCCGCGAAGGCCACCACTACAGGGCCCTTCAGGCTGTCTTTGGCACAAAGAATGGCGTGAGCGGTGCCCAAGGCTTCTTCTTGGTAATGAATACTACCCTTGGCACCAAGGTGACGAGCAATGTCCAGCAATTGTTCTTCGACGGAGGCCCCGAAGGAAGGGGCGGTGATGAACGCAATATGTTCCACCTTCTGCCCGCACACCTTAACAATATCTTCCATCAATCTTTCGACGATGGGCTTTCCGGCAATAGGCAACAAAGGTTTGGCCGTGGTCAAAGTATGAGGCCGCATGCGCTTGCCCAGACCAGCCATGGGGACTATTATGTTCATAAACTCAATTTAACTCACAAATTTAAGCCATTTGCTCAAGGGGATAATGCCCAAGAGCGCCCCCATGAGCAGCACTTTGAAGACGGCGGTCACGGCGGTAATTTCCTGGCCAACCCAAAGGCGATCAACGCCAAAAAGAAATATAGCCCAGCAACCCAGCAAGAACCAGGCTTTCCAAGGATAGGGAATGGGATGGAGCCGGTGGCCAATCAGCGCTGAGGCCCCAAACAATGAGGCATAACACAAGAGTGTCACCCAAGCGCAGGCCGTGTAGCCGTACAACGGAATGCCCCACCAGTTTCCGGCCAAGGTGATGACTGCTGAACCCAAGCTCAGCCACAGACCCCAGCGGGTTTGATCGCTTCGCTTGAACCAAATCGAGTGATTGTAGTACCAGCCCAGGCATAGATTGGCGGCTAACAAAATCGGAACCACCGTCAGTCCTTCGTGGTAGGCCGGTCCGATGAAAACTTTGGCCCAATCCAACCAGAGCATGACCGTCAAGAAAATTCCCCACCCCGCCAAACTGTAGTACCAGAAAACTTCCCCGTAACGAGGCTGTCGAGGTTGCCTGTCGGCGGGATCATCTTCGTCAACAGACCGCACTGACCCCAGAAAATACGGCTCAGCCCCCATGCGGAATGCTTGGGTAAACAAGCTCATCAGGATGGATAATTTGTAAACCGCCCCGTAAATGCCCACCTGCCACAGCGCCTCCTCCGCCGTCCCAGCCCAACGGAATTTGAGCATGATTCGGTCCAGGGTTTCGTTGAGCATTCCCGCCAAACCCGCCACTAACAAGGGCCATGCATAGACTAACATGGGCTTCAGGGTGGACCATTGGAAATCGCTGGGTCTAGGCCATAGCCTGACCAAGAAGAGCAAGGTCAACAAATTTGCAAACACATTACTCAAAACCACCCAATCCAAAGTAGCCGCCTGATGACCCTGCAAGGGCATCTGCTTGAAGCCCAAAAAATAGACTTGTATTCCCACCAAAATTAGAATATTCGAGAACTTGAGTGTAACATATTGCAGACTTAGCCCCTCTTGCCTCAGTTTGGCGAAGGGCAGCGCCGAGAGGGCATCTACCGCAAAAATGATGGCAAACCAACGAACGTAGTCGGAATGCTCCGGATGCTTGAGTAAAAGCGCCCAATGTTCGGCACCCAACCAAAGCAGCGAGCTGAGGGCAACCGAAGTCACCAATAATGCGTAGAATCCTGATGCATAGACTTTTGATGAGTTACCTGCTGAAGCGTTTTCTTTGTTACGGAAACGGAAAAAGGCAGTCTCCATCCCGTAGGTATAAAGTACCGCTCCCAAAGCGGCCCAGGCATAGAAATCGGTAATCACGCCGTATTCTGCCGGGGCAAAGAGCCGGGTATGCAAGGGAACCAGCAGGTAATTCAGCAAGCGTCCTACCACGGTGCTCAAACCGTAGAGCACGGTTTGGGAAGCCAGTTGACGCAGATCGGACGGGGATTTCACCACTATAATTTGGGAGGCCAATCAGGCAACGAGGCCATGACGCTATCGCGCAATGCCTTGAAGGCCGGCAAATCTCCTGCCTTCATGGGCTCGGCTTGGGGGGCTTGAAGTTTCCGCGGGTTCACCTGTACCCCACGGTTCCAGAAACGGAAACAGAGATGCGGCCCTGTGGAGAGCCCTGTGCTGCCGACGTATCCAATGACCTGCCCTTGCCGAACCTTTCCTCCCCGCCGAATACCGGAGGCAATACGGCTGAGATGCAAATAGCCGGTAGCGTGGTCACGCGAGTGCTTGATTTTGACAAAGTTACCGTTGCCTCCCCGGTAAGCAGCTTCCAGAATTTGCCCATCCCCTACTGCCCGAACTGGGGTTCCTTTGGGGGCCGCATAATCCACCCCAAGATGGGGCCGAAGGTGCCGTAACACCGGGTGCATGCGGCTGGTCGAAAAGCCGGAGCTGATCCGCGTATAATCCAAGGGGGCTTTGAGGTAACGACGCTTCATGCTTTGGCCCATTGTATCAAAGTAGCTGTTTTGGAAGCGAATAGCCGTGTGGGTTTTGGAACCGACCCTAAATTCTGCCGCAAGGATTTGGGCGTTACCGTAAGGTACGGAGTCTACCGTTTGTTCCGTGTAGTAAACTCTGTAACAATCACCTTTCTGGATCTGAAAGAAATCCACGGTCCAATCAAAAACCCCCGCCAAGGCCATCGCTAATTCTTGGCCAGCGCCTGCCGTAGTCACCGATTCAAACAAGGATGACTGAATAATGCCCACCAATTGCTTGTTTCGGGTCATTACCGGTTTGCGGTGCGTGCTCAGCAGCGGTACACTATCGCGCAGGTCCAGGATCAACGATTCAATCCGATTCTTTTCGAAGATCCAGAATCGCATTTGACCAGAGGCGCTGTCTCGGGCAGACCAATACCGCTGGCCACTGCGCAATTGCCTGGCATTAAATAAGCTATCCGGTTGATCGACAAGGAATTGCACAATGGAATACGGTATCCCCAAGGCTTCAAATACCGACCCAAGATCATCCCCGTTTTGGATGCGTGCGCTGTCCACCACCAAGGTATCTAGGCGTATTCCCGCAATGCGCAAGGTATCACATGGCAGAGTCTTGGGAGAATGCGATCCTTGGTTCCAAGGGGAGTACTCGCTTTTCCACAACCACCCAAGGCCCAGGATAAGCAAAGCAATTCCAACGATTGTGGCTATCTTTCTCTTCATCTCAACGAAGGGCTGGACTGCTTCGCAAAACCTCGGAACATCTTGGATAAATATGTTTGAACCAAAACGTAAAATCCTCGGGCCGCCGGTCCATCCAAGATTCCAAGTCCGCCAAAGAAATCCAAAGGGCAGATTGAACTTCGGCGGGATCAATTTGAAAGGGACCGTCCGAATGCCCGATAAATACATGGTCCAGTTCGTGTTCGCTCAGCCCGTTTTCGAAGGCTGTTTGGTAGATGAACCAGAAGGGGGAATGCAAGTCGCAGACCATCCCCATCTCTTCTTGTAAGCGTCGGTTGGCGGCTTGGTTCACCGATTCACCGGGAAGCGGATGGCTGCAGCAGGTGTTCGTCCATAGCCCTCCGGAATGGTACTTGTCCAGGCTACGCTGTTGCAACAGCAACTCCCCTACCGAATTGAACACAAATACCGAGAATGCTCGATGAAGCAAGGCCTTCTGGTGGGCCTCCATTTTGGGGGCCAGGCCGATTTCACGGTCTTCGTGGTCCACCAGAATAACCAAAGGCTCTGCATTCAAAGTCATGTCGCAATTTAGCCATTAACCCCCAATGCCCACCGCCATCTCCAAGACCAACACGCCTCCTTGTGTTGCATCAAACGTTTCTCCTGATCTTTAACGTAAGTTCCGCATCAAAGGGCGGAGGAGGACCAAGGGGAATTCCCTTGCCGGGCACAAAAACCGCTGTTCTCAAACCATGCAATCCTGGGTCATGTTGGCCTGAATCGTGCGGGCCTGGTTCATGTTGGGCTGGATCATGCAGGTGCAGCCTGTGCGCCTGCGGTGTCTGCAGGGCCTCATGGACCCCCCTTACCGCACCCGCAGGAATATGGGCCTCTTCCAACATCTCCAGCCAGGTTGCGCAGTCCCGCTGGATGAAGGCCGAAGCAAGGGCGCCGAGCAAGGCTTCTTTGTGCTGATGCCTACCGCTCAAAGTGGTCCAGTCCGGGTTCATTGCCCATCCCAGAACCTCGCATAATCTCGCAAATTGCCGATCGCTGCCCACCGCCAGGGTAAGGGGTAGGCCGTCCGCACAGGCAAAACTCGATCCATAAGGCACAATGTTCGGATGTTCTGAGCCCATCGGTTCCGGCAAATGCCCGCCCATCCACCAGTTGGTGGCCTGGTTGGTGAGGGATGATAGGCCGGCGTCCATCAATGACACGGTCACCTCCTTCCCCATCCCGGTGTTCATTCGTTCAATCAAGGCCAGCAAGAGCCCCTCTTTCAGTTGATGTGCTGCCATCACATCCATCATCGCTACCGGCATTTTGTGGCCTGGTCCACCGCGAGGTCCGTTCATGGAGACAAAGCCCGTTTCGGCCTGGACAATGGAATCGTAACCCGGACGATGCGAGCCCGTTCCATAACCGTTGATTCTGCCCACGATGAGCCTTGGATTGATGGCGTGCAGAACAGACCAGGACAGGCCCAGGCTCAGTTCTTGATCGGGTAAATTGTTGGTAATCAACAGGTCTGCCCCTTTGACCAATTCCCGGAATTGCATTTGATCATCCTCCTTCCTGAGGTCCGCAACCAGGGAAACCTTCCCCCAATTGACGGAGCAGAAATAGGCCGAACGGCCCCTCGAGACCTGTTCATTCGGCAAAACCCATTGCCTCGTAACATCGCCCCCAGGCGGCTCCAATTTCAAAACCCTCGCCCCGCATTCCGCCAAGAACATACCCACCGCCGGCCCAGCCAAGACGGTCGCTGTTTCTAGCACTTTCAGGCCAACGAGTCCACCACCCTCCGATGCCAGTTCCCTTGCCGAAGGCGTTGCGTCAACTCCCTGATGATGCCTCAGGGCCCTTTCGTAACATTGATCAAAAATGGAGTACGGAACCGTCGCCATAACTTAAGAATCGGTATTGATGGTCAAGAGCATGCTGATAAATTTGACGCCAATCATCGCCGACCAATGCGGCCACCAAGAGCAAGAGCGTGCTGCGGGGTTGATGGAAATTGGTGATCAGGCCTTGGACCATACGGGGTCGGTATGGTGGGGCAATCAAAAGGCTGGTCCTACCGCTAATTTCCTCCAAACCATGGCTTTGTGCATAATGAATGAGCCTATCCAAGGCCTCATGGGCCGACATTGCTCCAGGGGAATCCCCGTCGAAGGAGCCCTTCTTTTGGTCAATACCCGAATACGGTACCCATTGATCAGGATGAGGCCATTTGGAATCGGTGTTCAGCATGCAGGCCATCCAATACAGGCTCTCCAACATTCGAAGCGTGGTCGTTCCTACCGCATACAACGGGCCTTGGGCGGAACGTAGGGCTCGAAGGGTCGCAACACTGCACGATATACGTTCGCTGTGCATGGTATGCTCCGCCATTTGAGCCGCTTTCACGGGCAGAAAAGTGCCCGCCCCTACATGCAGCGTAATGGAATGGCAAGCCCCACCCCGCGCTGTTATTTCTTGTAACAAAGGACTTGTCAAATGCAAACCCGCAGTGGGTGCAGCTACGGCTCCGTGTTCTGTGGCATAGGTAGTTTGGTAGCGTTCCCGGTCCAGTTCCTCGGTAGGGCGTTTCAGGTATGGAGGCAGGGGAACTTCGCCAATCTCCTCAAGAAGTTCCTCAAATGTTTGAGGGCCAACAAGTTGACTTGAATTGGGTTGCCAGGTAAATTCCAACAACCATTGCCCTTCTCGGGGCTCAAGGCGTCGTATGTTCAGCTCACCCGCCTTCAAGGGAATGCACAGTTCACCGCTTTTCCAGGCGCGGTTATTTCCCACCATGCACCACCACCGCGTTCCAGTTCCCTCAGGGTGGGTCCTGGACTCCGGCTCCAATAACAATATTTCGATACCCTTGTTCTCGGCGATGGGCCAACGTAGCCGTGCCGGAATAACGCGGGTATTGTTCATCACTAACTGCACCCCCTGTGGCAGCACTGCAGGCAAATCCGCAAACACATGATCGCTAAGGTATCCGGCTCTGTAGCTCAGCAGCTTGGCCTGCTCCCTCTTCTCTAAGGGGTACAAGGCAATGCGATCTTCCGGAAGTTCGTATTGAAAGTTCTCGATGCGCAGTCTGCCGGGGTCTTGGTCCATCATCATCCTAGGCCGTAAAATAATCTGCAAATTTGCAATTCCCCCTCATTTTTGTGATTCTAAACGTTCATCTAAAACTCATTATCATGCTCAATACATCTTGTATACCCCAAACTTATCCAAAGCGGCCGCTTCAAAATGGTCTCGTCTTCCTTCTGGGTTTGTTCCTTGCAAGTTCCTGCCGCTGGGGGGTGGACATGGAGGCCTGTTATCGTCTGCAGGACGGGGATTGGCGGGGTTTGTTGATAACCGAGGGGGGGGATTTACCCTTCTTGTTTAGGGTGGAGCGGGAAGCGGGTCCTCAAAAATCCAAACCCTCCGATCGCAGCTTCAAGGTAAGGCTACAAGACGGCGAAACATGGGTTGAATCGCTGGCGGAGGTACGCGGGGATAGCCTGTATTGGCCATTTCCGGTTTTTGAATCCGTGCTGGTGGCTGCGGTGAGCACCTTGGGCGATTCTTTGAACGGGTATTGGTACAAGACCAAATACGATACGGGCTCGGCTGTTCCATTCCGCGCTCATCGAGGGGGGCAATACAAATTCGCATCCCGTTCAACCCGTCTTCCCGATGAAGTGGGAGGCCTGTGGAGCGGTGATTTGAGCCCTGGGACTACTGCGCTACTACCCCTCATCCAAAAAGGTCCCGAACTGAGCGGCACGGTTCGAACCCCTTACGGTGATTACCGTTACCTCACCGGTCTAATGGACGGGGACTCGCTGTGGATGAGCGGCATGGATGGAGGAAGCGCCTATTTGCTGCGTGGCCGTTTGGAAGAAAACGGAACCCTCCAAGGCATGATTTTCGCGGCCAAAGGCCCAGGCCGTCCATGGACCATGGCGCGTGATAGCAATGCAGTGTTACCGGATCCCTACGGGATGGCCGAATTGAGAGGTGCCGAGAGACCCTTGACTTTTCAGCTCCATGACATCGGAACGGATACCTTGGTGAGACCTGGTCCACCAGCCCGTACCACGGTCATACAAATGTTAGGCACCTGGTGCCCAAATTGCTTGGACGAAACCGAATACCTCGCATCGATTTATCCCGACCTCGTGTCGCGCGGTGTGCAGGTAATCGGCCTTGGTTTCGAACGAACGCATCAGCCGGCCAAAGCGGTCCAAAACCTCCGCAAACTCCAAGTGCGGTACAAGGTTCCCTACCCCTTGGTTCATGCAGGCAAACCGGATTCTATGTCGATCCAAGCGGTTATACCCCAGCTGGTCAAGCTCAAGGCCTTTCCGACCACGATCTTGTTGGATTCAACGGGCCGCGTTCGGTATGTGCACACCGGCTTTGACGGACCTGCTACTGGCGCGGCCTTTGAGAGGCAAAAAGTATTATTTC
>Ga0194128_10004165_pt1 | contig 21482 bp, 38 predicted proteins | sample TA2KigCa65mmetaG_FD_148650 | JGI IMG/M metagenome (GOLD analysis project Ga0194128, IMG submission 148650) | Freshwater microbial communities from Lake Tanganyika, Tanzania - TA2015037 Kigoma Deep Cast 65m | ecosystem: Environmental > Aquatic > Freshwater > Lake | place: Tanzania: Lake... | reverse complement strand
TAAAAAAGAAAGTTTGTCAACACCAATAGAACAACTGATTTCTGTTGGCAAATCTGGAATTTTACCAAATCAAAATGGTAAATAGTTCTTTTTGATTTTTCAAGGTTAAAAAAATACAATGTCTAGTGAAAATTTGCAGTTCGTTGCCACTTTGGATTCGACTCAGTTCAAAAGTTCTTTGCAAACTATGTCGAATGATATTGAAAAAACAGGAGATCAAGCTCAAAAAACGACAACAAAAATGCAAACAATGTCAAAAGTTGATTTTAGTAAATTGGCTATGGGTGTCACAGGTCTTGCAACTTCTGCAACGAGTGCCTTTATTGCTTTTGACAATTTGCAAGATATGCAAATTAAAGTTGCACAAGCTTCTTTGCGTGTGAGTAAAGCACAAGAGGAAGTGAATAAACTTCAACAAGAGGGAAAAACAGGAACATTAGATTATGAACAAGCGGTTCAGCGATTGAGCATTGCACAGGCAAAGCACAAAGACACCGTAGAACAAGTGGATCAAATGACAGTTCAATTTGCATTGAATCTGACAACAATGGCAACAGCTACGATTCCAATGGGAATTAAAAGCATAATGGACATAACAAAAAGCTTGGGTGGATTTTCCACAGCTATGAAGATTTTGCAGGGTTCAATGGGAAAAATTTTACTTGTTGCGACAGGTGTCATACTTGCATTTGAGGGAATTGCTCATTTGATCAAATATTTTTCGGGTGGTGAAATCGACATTACGATTGAAAATCTTGGTGCAAAATTAACTGAGGCTATCATGGGATCTTCTGATGCCTCACAAAGTTTCGTAGATAAAATGCCAGAAGTGCAAACAGGTTTGAAAGACATGGGTGATAGTGCGGAAGAAAGTTCAACACAAATCAGAGGATTGAATACCAATTTGAAAGAAAACACTGTGATTCTTACCGATAACACGAAAGCAAAAAAAGAAAATGAGAAACAAACTGCTAAAAATACAGAAGTAAATAAAAAATATCGAGAAACGGTTTGGCGTCAGGATTATATCAGTAAACATGGGTATAATCCAGATGAATCAGTTCCCCCATCTTTTTATAAAAAAAAAGCTGACTTCACATTAGCTGATCATCATGCCGAAGCAAAATGGTGGAAAGAAAATACAAATTATCAAGCGTACAAAGCAGAACAAAAACGAATTGATAAGGCAAATAAAGAGAGATTAGAAAAATTACGTTCTACCGTAAAAAGTGAAGGATATGTTATGGTGGAAGATGAAAACGGTGTAATCACAGCAGTTCCAAAAGCTAATTTTGATGAAACAGGTGAAAAAATAAAAAACATTACAATGAAAAAAACCATTTACAAAATTGGTGGAAAACAAATAGATCCATTTACCACACCTGCCGATTCAAGAGATCAAAAAGGAAAATCCATAATGTATGGTTCGGATTTGAAAGCAAGCATAAATGCAAAATCGTTTGCACTAATGAATAATTACAGAGCTATGGTTAATCAGAGTTATGCAAATACACTTGCAAACACTGCACAGAAAACTTTTGCTAGGAATGCAACTTTTCAAGGAAAAACAGTTTCAAGTGCGAATCCAAATTATGGTAAACCGAGTACAAAAAAAGGTCGTGCTAGTGGAATAGTAAATCAAGGAAAGTTTTTTTCAGAAAAAGTTAGAGATTTAATTTCTGGACAAATTGTGCAAGATGAATTTGGAAATATTGTGAATATTCCTAGCTTACCCGAAGCAATGATGAGAAACGCACAGGGTGGCAGTAGTTTAGGTCATACTCGTTCAGGTATTTTGGGCAATCTATCCAGCATGAGAAAAGGGTGGCTTGGAACAGCAATGGATTTGAGTAAATTTGGTCTTTTGCAAAATATTCCAGAATATCGCAGGGGTGAAAATCGTGGTGAGTGGAAAGATACACCGTATATGAGAGCTTATTCATCATTGATGAGTGAATATGGTAGAAGAAGCAATCTAAGGGGTGCGAATAGGCAAGAAATTATTCGCAGAATAAGGGAAATAGAAAATCTATACGGATATGATACGATTGACGAAGAAAAAATGATACCAATAATTGAAAATATGTTTCCATATAATTCGCTTCAAGGAATCGAAAGTTTAGCTGAAAATACTAGTCAATTCATCAACACTGTTATTCAGGATCAGATACTTGGAAAAGCACGATCTGATTATTTCACGAAAGCAGGGCTAGATATTTCAGGGTATGACATGACGAACCCAGAAGATTTCCGAGATATGCAAAACAAATTGGCTTTTCAAAATAAAGTTGCCTTTATGTCAGTTGGAACGGTGCTATGATCCCTGCTAATTATGATGCAAATCCATTATCACCTAGAATTTACATTTATGATAATTTTGGAAATCTAGCATACACTTATGAAAGCTCCAATATCACACCCAATGCAAAACAGGATTTTATTTTAAATTCTCTTTCATGTCGAATCGGAATAAATGATGATTGGGGTGTATTATCCTTAACAATTCTTGATCCAAATAACACGCTGACAGAAATAAATTCAAGCCAAAATTCAAAGATAAAAGAAAATTATACGATTCAATTATTTTTAGGAAAAAATTCTAACCATGTGCAAAGGTGGTTTTATGGCATAATAATGGAAACAAATGTTTCAAGAGGCAAAGGTGGATTTCAAGCAATCCAAGTAAATTGTGTAGGATATGGTGCACGATTAGCACAAAGATACACGAATTACCGTAGATTTATCTTAAAGGAATCAGATGGTGTGACACTTGACAAAAGTGATTTTCGATCATGGGTGTCAAATATTATCACAGAAATAATGACCACGACAGGTCATTTGCCTATTCCGAGTCTAGGATTAGTCCCAAAAATCACTGCCAATAATATTCAGTTTGATAGTACAGCTATTCCAGATTTCCAAGAAAATCTTCAAACAATCGCAGGATCAATTTCAAAAATGGCAGGCTCAACAGGCTCTATCTGGGGTGTAGATCCAGATTTAGATTTTTTCTTTAGAAAACCGCAAACAAAAGATTCTGGATTTTTATTTTCAAATAAAACTCAATCAAATGAATTTTCAAATTGGGAATCAAGCAAGCTTGGGATTATTACAAATCAAATACCATTGAGTTTTTCCACTGATGTGATAAAGAATGGATATACAGTAATCCATGCGTTTGGATCTTCTAGTGACAGTATTGATCTCAATCAAACCCAAGTAAATGCTAGTTTTTCACTTGCAACAGCTCATGTTGCAATTCCTTTCGTTCCAGCACAATTCAACATTTCTAAAATTGCAATCCATCTTAGACGCATTGGTGAAATTACAGATGATTTCATTGTAAAAATATTGGGTTCGACATCATCAAACACGCCATCAAATTCCGATTTACAAAAACGAATTGTGGTGAGTGCTGACAGGTTGATGCAACTGCCTACATTATACGACTATTGGCTAGAAATTCCGTTTGAAAAAATTTCGGTCACACCGCAAAAAATGTATTTCGTAGTTCTTGAAAAAACAGGAAACAGCTCACAAACACTTCTGCCTGCGTACAAGACAGGTGGAGTGGCACTTTCGTATTATGATTCAACTGACGGTGTGACATGGACAAGTCGAAGCGGTGGACAAATACCAGCTTTTGGATTGAGAACATACCCTACAAGATCAATAAATCATACTCTGATCAACGTAGATCAATATAGAAAATGGGGTGCTATTGAAAAAAGTTTTGCGATGAGGGATTTTCAAAACACCAATACTACAAGACAGGTATTGATCGGTCTAATTGAAGCCATTTCAAAAAGTAAAAGAGTTTACAAAAGTTTTCCAATTAAGCCGACAACAGAACGAATTCCTGTTGGACAATATGCACGAATCATGGATACGAAAGGACTCGACACGATTGCTGAAATTATTGGTATGGATTTTAGTGCAAGTGCTGATGATAATAGTGCACTTGGCGTGAATCGAATAAATGTAAATGTAATGGAGTTCAAATAAATGTCAAGTGTGCAAGAAATTTTAAATTATCTGTATTCCTCACCCAATTTGAGCAATTCTGAAATTTCTAGTATGATCACAGCTTTTCAAGGATTAAATCCAAGACTTGACGATTTCGTGGCACTAGAATTAATCATTTTTTCAGCTCCAAGAAGAACCAAAACATTATCAACTCTTGTAATGCCATCGGAAGCTTTAGGCTTGAGAAGAAGTTTTACCAAAAAAAGATCAGGGCAAAGAGGAATTTTTAAAAGAATACCTGTAAACCCGAACACCTATGTTTTAATTCATAACACTTGTGGACATGGAAAAATAACATATTCAGATAATCAAAACCTGCGAAAATTTTTGGGTGGTGCTATTTTTTCAGGTGATAACTGCATTGTGATAGATCACAATTCAAATAAATTCAATAATCTGACCGAAATTTCAGTGGCAACATGGCTTTATCTTGCAAGCACTATTGGTGGTGAAACCCAAACTTTATTTGATAAAAAAAATTTTAGTGTGACGATCACACACCCAAACACGATCAATGCAAATATTTCGATTTCTGGAAACATGAAAACTGTATCTGCACAGTATACACCGAATACTTGGTTCAGTTTGGTTGTCCAATGGAAAAGTGATGTGGGATTAATTCTTAAAATCAATAACATAATTAGTGCGTCTATGAGTGCAAGTGGAAATTTTGACAATTCGACAGATGCGTTTGTTATCGGAGCTTCAAGTGGTGGTGGATTCACTAGTTCTGGATTCACTTCGCAGGGATTTGAATTATGACCTTTAAAGTTGCTTCGGATAATAATACAGGAAGTGCAGATAAATTTGGTGCACCCGATCTAAATAAAATTACGAATATGTTGAATGGCAATGACATCAACGACACAGTGACAATTAATGCAAACGTATTTTGGCGATATGTTGATTCGGCATTGAAATTATTTAACACTGCAAAAACCTATCTTGTCACGATACGAACAGGAACACAAACAGGAAATTATGATTTGGCAATTCCGACTTTAATTTCTAATGACACGATAATAACATCTGGAACAGCACAAACGATTTCGGGTGCAAAAAATCTATCTAGTGATTTGACATTAGCCAGCACAAAAAGAGTCCTACTTTCAGCTTCAACTTGGATATTGGAAACGTCTTCAAACGTGTTTGAATTATTCGTAAATTCAGTTTCAAAATTAAACATTTCAAACACGTTGGCATTGTTCCAAAATTTAGATTTTGCAATTTCTACGACTAAGAAATTATTCTTTGATGGCGGTGGAAATACATACGCACTTGAAAGTTCTGCTGATAATTTGGATTTCTATGTGGGTGGCACGAAAGCACTTGCAATTTCGACTACCGAATCGGTTTTTGGAAATGATATTGTTTCCAAAGGTGGTTTAACTTTTAGAAAAATTTCCAAAGTGTTTGAAGATCGTTTTACAGGAAAAATTTTGGACACTGTAAATTTTTGGACTCAAAATAATGTTTCAGGTAGTAATACATACGCAATGGAAACAGGAATTGATTCGGGTTTCAAAATAACCACACAGGCAAGCAGTGGTGCACATGGCTCAATAAATTTCGGCACAATTTTTCATTTCAATCCCACAAACTGCACAATATTTGGAATAATTCAATACGACAATGCGAACAATCAAGTCTACATGGGTATAAGTTCTGGAACAGATCCTAGTTCTTCTTCTAGTCACACTTGCTGTGTTCGCATGACGACATCGACAACTTTCGTAGAGCTGATAAACAGCAATGGATCAAACCAAACTATAACTGCGACAGATGTAGCTAGAAGTGCCAATAATACTCCGTTCAAAATAATTTGTACAAATGCTAACATCAAACTTTTTCTTCATGTTGCAGGCGTGTGGGTTTTGAAAGCAACAAGCTCTACGACTCTACCCACGACAAGCTGTTCACCAATTTTTTCTGTAAAAAATAACAGCACATCATCAACGAATGGCAGAGCAATATTTTTAAGAGTTGAAAATGGTTAATAATTTAAAAAGTGGAAACATTGTTTCAGTTTTCACAATAATCGCAAAAAATGTTAATTCTGCTTGGATTGAAGATTTCGATAAAGGAATAATAAACACTAGTGATGGAAACACCGAGATTACAACAATCCCTTTTGCAAATGACGAAATCCCAAGACCAAATGCGACAGGTGGATTATTCATAAGTTCTTAATTATTAGATTTTATTTAGTAAAAAATATGTCCTTTGAAAAAGAATTTGAAAAAAGATTTGGAATGCCATTAGATCACGCTGTCATAACTTCGCAAAAATGGAACATAACGAAATGGACAGATGAACAATGGAAAACTTTGCCTGCAATAAATCAAAACAATTTTTTTAATTCGTTTGAAAAAATTTCCTCAGAAATAGCAAATGACATAATTAACAAAAAAAACACTACAACAAAACCTGAACAAATTGCAACTTATTTGAAACCTGAACAATTCACAAATAAATTTAATATTTTACTATTGGGTGGACTAACAGAGTCAGCGAATCGTGACGTTGGTGCAACATCATCTACCATTGATTTTATCGGTGTAGGAACAGATTCAACTGCGGAAAGCCAATCGCAAACAGGATTAATTTCAGCATACGGTTCTAGGCGACAATTTTCAGTAAATGGTTCTAGGGTGGTTGTTAATCAAACTGCAAAATACGGAATGATTTTTGATGATAGTGCACTTGCTGTTCCTGTCACACTGAAAGAAGCTTGTACTTTTACTGCCATTTCTGGTGGTGTGGCACATTGCAGAATACAATATCCAGATTTTTCAATGTCGGCAGGTGAAAGAATCGTATTCCAAATATCAGAGTTGATGGCAAATGGCTAGAAAAGTAAAAAAGAAAAGCAGTGGAAAAAAGAGTGGTGGATATTAGATGGGACTTGCTGATTTAATTTCTGACGAGCCAATCACTGCCGATATGATCGGATCTCGAACCATTGGGCAGGGTTCGGCATTTCCAGCTCAATGGCACGTTGGTGGATTTTTTCTAAGAACAGATGAAAGCAAAGTATACAGAAACACAGGAACACAGGCTACACCTGTTTGGAGTGTAGTTATTGAAACTGCTAGCGTAGGATCGATTTTTGCGGTGTAAAGAAAAATGGCGTGTGGGTGTAAATGTTTAGAAAACTATTCAATCGTTCATTGTGCTTGCAAATGTCAATCTACATTTTTAGAAAAATCGGTGAGTGATAATGCCAATAAATGAGATGTTCAAAATTGGAAGCATTTCTGATCTAAATAGCAGATTAATCGCACAGGGAACGACACAGGAAATACCGAAAAAAGCTTTCAAAGGTGCTATTTATTTTAACACCACTACGAATGAGCTTCTACGAAACGAATCAGATGTTTTTGATACACCTAATTTTCATAGTTTTGCGACACCAGCAGGTGATATTGTTGGTATGGCGTTAGCACTTGCGGATTAATTATTCTTTTTATTTTAATTAAAGTGAGTGTTCAATATGGGAATCAGTGTAAATGCGGTTCAAAAAAACTTCGAGTCAATTCCGACAATGACACAAATTACAAGATCAGCTGGGCACTTTACAACGACTTCAACTAGTGAAGTAGATATTCCAGATGTATTAGGGTTAAATTTTGTACTTGAACCGCTTGAATATTGGACAATTCGTGGCAATATGAGAGTCAGAAGCACAGGTAATCATCATCATGGCAATGTTCGTGTGAGGGAATTAACGACAGGAAATTTAAACATAATAGGTGATTTTTACATGAGAAATCCATATCCGTATGGAGCTGGGTTTGAAATTGAGGGAACATTTGGTGTTCATCACAATAGAAATACTCTTGGTGTCACACTGTCAAGCTATAAAATGACCTGTCACAATAGCTATGAAGCTAATCTTTGTATTGTAAGATTTTACAATAATAATGATACTTTTGTCGTGCAGGGAAAATATATCATTCCAAATGGATTCATAAATTCAGAACCAAATAAATTGTATATCGGTGTGAAGCAGTATATCGAACAAGTGAAAATAATATCTGTTAGCAGTTTTGCACAAACTTACTATAACCAATACCCCACTTTTGCAAATTTCATTGTTTATTCAAATACCATACCTCAAAACACACTAACAACAGTATCAGTTCAAGGTATAGATGCTAACGGACTAACGATTGCAAATGATCAAACTACATCAGGACAATGTTCTGTATTTCTTGATTGGTCAGGATTTAGGATTACAGTGGGTGCATGATCGTATTAATTTTACCAGCAATCGAAAATGATAATTTTTTGGAAAAATTTGACAAGATTACAAACGTCTATAAATTAAAATTGTGTAAAGATCCTACCAAACAGGCTTGCATAGACGGTGTGTGGGAATGGGAAATTAAAACTAAAACTGTTAAAAGAGAAAAATATGACGAAGTGACAAAAAAACCAATCAAAGACGAATTTGGAAACAATGTGACAGAAGAAGTGGAAGAAAATTATACCGTAGAAAAAAGAACCATGAAAAAAATAAAAATAGATCCACAAACACAGCTTGAATCAGATTCACCTGACGCAATAGAGGTTAATGATTGGGTTTCAGTAGATAGTGTAGAATTCAAAATACACCCGAAATCAAAAATAACTATGAAAGACATTGAGATTCAAAAAAATAAAACTCATGTAAATTTCGGAAATGGTTTTTCCAGCTCATTTTCTATTAATGACAAAATTTGCTCAATTATTGTTCTTGAAAAAGGTGAAGTTATTGATGATGAAATTTTCGATAAGATTGGCAAGGATTTTGCAAAAATATGAATGAAACGCCCATAAAACAAAAAACCTGTGGACATGAGGCTTCAAGTATGGATCAGAAAAATCTAAACGGACTTGGCGATTTTTGCCTAGAATGTAATATGTCATGCTGTAAATCTTGTTTCATAAATCATGTAGGTCATAAATGGCACAGAAGCCAATACACAGATGAAGAATTTACCAATTTGGTGAAAAAATTAAACGAAGATCGTATTATGATTTTTTAATTTTTAAAATTAAATTTCCAAAAATTAAAAAAAAAAATAATATAAACCATTACACATAAAATTAATCATGCAAAATTTTTGCAAAACAAACGTAAATGGCACAACAAGCTCAAATTGCCATGCTCGAAAGAGTGCTTGGAATACAACATCACCTATTATCGAAAATGAGTGAAAGTGAAATAGAGGCAAAACTCTGGACAGAATTCAAGTCGGAAAAAGATGATAACAAAAAAGTCGAAATTCTGCAAAAAATAAACGAAAGCCGAGCCAAACAAAATAAACCACAGTGGGATAAATGGAAGCCAAATATGCCAAAGTATTCTGGAAAATATACACCTGTTCCGAAAAAAACCACTGAGGAAAAGCTAGCTGACGCCCAAGCGTTCTACGCATTTTTAGAGTTGAAAAACTTAGTCAAAACAATAAGTCCAGATCAGATGGCAATCGTGTTATGTAGTGTTTTCAACGGAAAATAACTACCTTTTTTTTATTTTTTTTTATTTTGGATAGGTCATAAAAAAAATTTTTTTTGTTTGATTATTATTATTATCACTGACCAATTATTTTTTCTTAAAAAAAAATAAAAAAATGAATAGACGGTTTGCTATCGCCATGAATGACGTAGCACGATTTGTGAGGCAGAATGGCAAATGTGGAATTGGTGATTTTGTAAGCATTACAAATTATTCACCGTTGTATTTTTACTCGTTTGCAAAAGTAATACCGACAAAATTCCAAGATATAGAATTTGCAAACGGAGTGCTATCGCTGACAGCTACGACAGAGGAATGTCAGAGCTCCTAATCTTCTGTGCCAATGCAAATTGTACGAACACGTTATCAAGCCACGAAATTTTTAAAATTAAAAATTTTCATGGTAGATCAAGATCAAGACATGAGTTCTGTGCTAAATGCAGGCAGAAACCACATAAGATTCAATTTGTACATTGTAAAATTTGCTCAAATAGTTTTTCACCTAGGGGAATCAACGAGAGAACAAAATACCCTACGAAATGTTATTGTGAGAAATGTGTGAAAATAAGTGATAAAAAAAATGTCATACAGAATCAGGGTAGATAGTGAGGGTAGATCATGGAAAGAATGTACGATTCACGATATTGGATATTGGACTTGTATGTATTGCAAAAAACAATATTGCGAATATTGTGAGGGAAAGTATCATCGTGATATATGCGGAACATTAGCTTGGATCGATATGATGGGTTCGGATTCTAAGAAATGAGTTTTGATCTTGATCTTGAAATCGGCAAAGAGCTTGAAAAAAAAGTTTGTAATGTGATAAATAACACATATCCACTTGCGTTTGTCATAGAGGGAAAATGCAAAGCGTATGATATTTTCATTCCCGAAATTGGAAAAGGTGTGGAAGTAAAATCTGATCAAATGTCACAGTACACAGGAAACATAGTGATAGAAACGGAAATGTACGGAGTGCCAAGCGGAATAATGACGACAGAGGCAAGTTGGTGGATTTTTTTTACAGGTGAAAAATACATAATTATCACACCTGAAAAAATCAAAGAAATTTTAAAATTTGAAAAGTGTGTGACGTTCGTAGGATACGGTGATGTAGAGATGAAAAAAGCGTACTTGGTAAAACAGGAAAAAATAGAAAAAAATGCGTTAAGAGTGTGGACTTTGTACAATTTTACAAATTTTTTATAATTTGTATCTTTGCGAATTATGTCATCAATCCGAAGTCGAACATGATGTATATTGCTATCATCACAAGCATTATCACCATTATTGTGACGATTGCTTTCAATTTTTTAAAAAAATCACACAAAACGACTTGGTAATAAATGGTTTTAACGACAAAAAAAATGAATAAGTTTCCAAAACCCTCACCTATCAGCAGTAATGGCTTGGTATTGAAAAACGTAAGGTGCACAAAATGTGGAAAAATTCAGTGGACTTACGCAGTTTGCAGATTTTGCAATTCTAAGCAGGTGGCAGAAGTATTACCACGGAAGCCAAAGTCAGTGTGTCTACTATGTGGGAAAATTTTAACAACTAAAAAAGAGAAATTTCATCTAGTGTGTGCTAGCTGTTTTGCAATCTAGATCAGAAATCGCACAGAAATATTTTTTTTCCAAATGCTATATTTGTGAACGGAAATTTGGCAAATATTTCCAATATCATCATCTATGGTATGAGCCGAATGAAAAAAAATACAGTGATTTCCCAGATTCTAATCTGTATTGGGAATATGTATGCGAAAAAATAATTGAAAACCCAGAACGGTTCTTGCTGTTATGCCGAATCTGTCATAGTCGTATTGATCGAAAAAGGGGTGGATTATCGAGAATGAAAGCGGATAAGGTAGTTCGTTTATTTCTAGCAACGTTAAGCACAATACTTGCCAAACAAAAAAATGACAAAAAAATTCATCAATCAACGCAAAAAAACAATAAGTGAAAATTTCGGCTCATCTGAAATTCAAATTATCGCCAAAACTCTGACGGATTTGGGGTTCTCTTGCGTTTTTGAGCCAAAAATTTATTCAGATAAATTTTCAACAGCAAATAAAATACGCAATCCCGATTTGAAAATCAGTTTTGGAAAAATGATAACATATCTGGAATCAGATGGCAAAGTGCACCAAACTTTAGAAATGCCAAACGATAGAACACAGAAAAGAAACGAAGATTTCGAGAGAGCAGAAATTCCATACATTCTAATCAATCACGAAACGCTACATGAGTTGAAAAAAATTCTAAAAATAGCAATACCGAAAGACGACCTGATCAAAATAATATCGGTGTACTGTGTCCTAGAACAATATGCGAAATTTTTGGCGAAAGAAAAATGAGCTGGATCATTAGAAAAGATGATTATATTGAGCAAAACAAAAAAACATCAACGAAACATAACACATTAGGCGTTCCCAAAAAAAGAATAAAACTGCCAACGAAATACAAAACTAGAAGAAAAAAATGTGCACTTTGTATAAATTTATCAGTTAATTTTGTTTTTGTGGGTGCAAAGAAAAAATATCTATGTCGATCTCACTTGGATCAACTGCTGAGAAAAGATTTCAAATATGATGCAGTTTTCAAAAAAGCAAATGAGTCAATGTAAGCATTGCGGAAATGAAATTATTTTTGAAAGAAGCTTGGAAAGAAAACCAAACGGTGATTTTAGGTTTGTAGTGCTAAACCCAAACCACACAAAACACTATTGTTCTGATTTTTTTTTAAAAAATAAAAAATTTTGTCAATGCAAAAATTCCTTTTATCAGATAAATTGCATGGTATGCGGTTTACCAAAAGAAAATTGTGCGATATGCAGAAAATCTGTTAAAGTCGGGGAACATCATCACAAATTGTAAGCCATATATATAGTCGAAAACAGTGACTTTTTTAAGAATTAAAAAATATTCAAAGTAATGCATAGCAGAAAAAATATCTGGGAAGCAATCCCAGAAAATTCTAAAATCAAGTTGCAACAATGCAACTTGACTTTAGCAAAGGAACAGCCAACGAATGCACGACACGCTTTTGTAGTGTCACGATCATTTGGAAAGTTGGCGACCGATCTCAAAATCGGTAGTGACAGCATAGTTTGCTCAATCGAGCAGACAAAACAAATTAGCAAGTCCACACCAAAAAGATGGAAGCTAATAACACAAACAGAATCTGTAGAAATTCCGCAAGTCGAAACCGAAAAAGTTTCAGCAGAGCTGACGCAAACGAAAAACGGTTGCGAATTTCTAACGGTGCAACAACGAAACGAAAGAAAACACCAAAAAAGAATCAAGACACAACAAATCAAAAACAGAAACGAAGCAAAAAAACTAGCACAAAAATTCGTGTCAAGTGCCCAAGAAAAAACACAAGAAGTTCCTGTGCGAAGAATTGTTGGAAACGGAATCACGAAAGAAGTCACCGAGTTTTCCAGCATGGCAGAGCTCCACAAGATGTATGGCACACCACGAAAAACCGTATTCGTGAAAACAGAAAACGGACTTGAAAAAATTCAAAAACCAGCAAAGTTCGGAACGTGGACAGATGGCTTCGGTCGAATACAGGAAGTCATTCCAGATAACGCCATAATCGAAACATACTAGCATAGTCGAAACACAAAAAAAAATAGGAAAGGTATAGCGAAAGCACAAAAAAAATGAACCAACAAGAAAAAGAAATAGATGTTTGGGAATTGTGGTGTTCTTTGATGGCTTCTGAGATAACATCAAAGGTAGAATCTACAACATACAACCTTGAATACCTAAATCCGATAGTAAAGGCAGTGTTTGCCACAATGACAAAAGAACAAAATAAATTGTTCTTGGACTTTTGTGAAATTATGGTGCAGGATTTGCGTAGCCATATTGAGAATATGATTACGCTTGAAGCAAGAGCAAAGGATTCAAAAATAGAAATCCAAAAGGCAGAAAAACTACGCAATGCACTTCGACACCATATTTATGGGAAAGTCAATCCGACTTTATAACGCAACAAAAAAATGAACCAACAACAAAATCAAACCAAAAGGATTCCCTTGCCTTTAGATCATTGGGAAATACAAGAATTTTTTGAAAACACTAACACATTCCCAGCAATGTCAGATCGACAAATCAAACACTTCTTGGAATTCTGTCAGATTATGGTGAATATCCGTAGTTTTGACAGGCTTGAAGTTCAAAAACTGAGGCAAGAAGCTAACGAATTAGAAATGAAAATCGAAAAGGCAGAAAAACTACAAAATGCCTTTCAATACCATGTTTCTAATTATGAAAAATTCAATCTGACTCTATAACGCAACAAAAAAATCCAAACAGTGATCGTGATATGAACCAACATATCGACATAAGTCCAAAAATATGTCCACGATGTGGCGACATATACAGATCGCTGTCGTCACTTTCAAGGCGTGATAACCAAACCGATATTTGTGAAAGTTGTGGCACAAGTGAAGCATTCAACGATTGGACACCGTTGAACGAAATGAGCAGATCACAAATAGAAACGGAACGTAGGTTTTGCCGAATCGTGAATCGATCAGGCAATTTCAAAAAATGGCTAGATTTCAAGATCGACCAATGTGACGTATGTGGCACAAAATGGACAGATGTTGGACTTGCCAATGGAACATTTGCTGATTGGCTTGAGGTAAAATATGGAATCAAACCCAAGACGCCAAAGCAGAAAAGTGAGATAAACTTTTGATCTCAAGTCCAAAAGACGAAGAACGAGAGAAGAAAAATCTTGACGACTTTAACAGGCTTGCTGACACGAAAGAACGACTTGACGCAAGAGATATGGACAGATATGTGTACTTGCAAGACGCAAACCAAACCGAATATCGTGGATACACACACCGACAAGGAAATGAAAAATTCAAAGGTGAAATTGTCAAATACACATATCGTGGAAAAGCTAAAACATGGCAAAACAAACGAGTCAAAAAAGAAATCGTCAGAGAATTTTCCAAGAAGAAAACAATGTGGGCGTGGTTGAGGAAAAAATATGACAAGGCACAGGAAAGGATCAAAATCGCTGATGGTCGAAGAATGGAAAGACACCGAAAACACGAAGCGGAAAAACCACAATACACAGAAACGCAAAAACAGATCATGAAGTACACACAGAAAATCGAAAACGAGAATAAGCTGATCCAAAAAAGCAAGACCAAGATCAAACGATGCAATACACTGATCAATACCCACACGAAACGGATCAAATACTTTGCAAAACAAATCAGCAAATTGCAAACAAATGAGATCAAGGCATGACTAGTTGGTATATTGGTGAACGTGTACGCACATATTGTCGAATATGTGGAAACAAATTCCAAACGACAATAATAAACGCAAATGGAAACCACAAAAACCACTATTGCCGAGCTTGCAAACATACTCTATGGAACGATTGGTTTGAAAGACATGAATTCAAATGATTCTAACAAAATCTATTGCAATAGATGTCAAATGCTCGTCAAGTCAACTCGATGGCAGGGCGAACAAGTGTGCCCATATCATCAGTATACTATGCGAACAGAAGATGGCATAGAATTCATGTATGACGAATTCGATCAAGATGGCGAATAATACTACCATGAACCCACACAAAGTCAACACAGAGTCAGATGAGAAAGAAATGCCAAACGACATGGCGAAAGCTGTAAGGCGTATTTGGAAAAAACAAGCTAGAAATCTCAGAGGAAACGAATTCAATCCAGATTGCGGTTTTTTCCAATATCATGGCAATCTGATGGGATTGGACATTGAATTTCTAAACAAACTGGGATACCGAATTAGCGTGGTATTTCCAAAAGGGAACAAGTTGCAAGTGCACATCTCGAAAAAATACCAAGTCGGTCAAGTCGGCTATGCCTATGAAAAAAATGAGGAGCTAGCATGAGTTCCAAAATGAACGACATAGTCCCGATCGAAAGTGTTCCAAACCCAGAAAACACTTTTCACGAATATGGAATTGTGTCGAACTTCTTGCGAATCAACGGACAAACGACAGAGCAACAAATCGTTTTCAAGAATCAAAGGTTCGTGGCAAGTCTTGATCAAAGATACATGGTATTGCCTAACGAAGATGTGGAAAAACAACTTTCGGAGCTTGCAAAAAAACTCAACATGACAGTGATGGAAATTCCAAGTGCAAAATGGTATCGAAAAACGAAAGACGGTGGACTTGAAAACATAACGAAATACGGAGTGCCTACAAAGTATGCAGGCATAATCCAAAACCCAGAACCATTCGAGATGCCTGACGGAAGCAAAGTCAATCTAGGGCTAGCTGTGAAAAATAGCATAGACGGTGCTTGGGCATTATCAGCAAGTGCGTTCACCTTTCGTCATATCTGCCAGAACATGATGATCCATTTGTCGAAGCAGAAATTTACCAATGGGAAATATGTATCTCTCGAAAATAGCAACTTGAGTAAACTGCATGATATGCAAGTGATGCAAGTGGCGAATGGTGTGAAAAAGCATACAAGATCACTTGATCTGGACAAAGTTGCAGAAGTGCTTTCGGTCGTGTATGATGAGGGAAAAAAATACATTGAAACCTACAAACTACTTGCAGAGCAAAAAATGACTCAACAGCTAGGACTTGACATTGCCAATTCAATGCCAAAGTGGGTGATGGATCACGAACCTGTGAAAGAAATAATCCAAATCGACACCAAAGAGAAAAGTGTTAAAACGGATACGACAGCTACGAAGTGGAAAGCATTTCAATCACTGACCGAAGCGTTGACGCACAATGGCAGAAAATTCGACACGACACTAATGGCGTATGCCAAACTAGACCGAATAATGACACCGATCTAAAAGGCATGATGCAAGCAGAAAAAAAATCTAGCATGGAAAATACCAACAATAAAAATTGCAATAACTGTTTTCATGCAGGGAAAGAAGTGACCGAAACTGCGAAAATTGTGTGCGGTGCATACAGGGCATTCTTGGAAATACAACATGAATTTGGTCAAAAATTCCCATACGTTGACACCCAATGCTTTCATGATCCAGCTATGGGGTGCACGAATTTCGTGGCACGAATCCAAAGCGTAAAGGACAGGGATCTCACCTAATTTTTTTTTTCTATGGCGATTCGCTGTCCAAAATGTGGAAAATACATTGCCTATTCGGAACACGATATGCCGAAATATACACTTCATCTGATTCTCTGTGAAGCATGAGTCCAAAAACAAAAGATACAAAATTTTCCATTTCGGATCTAATGATCATTGAGTTGGTTTTCATTTTGAAATCAAATAAAGAGAATGATCCAGAAATGTCGAAAGTCTATTATGAAATAGCAAACAGAGCAGTAAGACAGCAAAGTGTAATGGGTATTTGACGATGAGTGAAAACAATAATCCACTTGGCAAGATGACCACTTCTGAAAAATGGGATACAGGAAAAAGAATCCGAGAAAATGTATCCATGTCAGCAAAAGGTTTGGCACAGATCGAAATCACTGTTGAGCTGTTGAACAAAGATATGTCAACATTGGCAAATAATCCGAAAGACGTAGCTGATTTAGAACAGATCACTATTGAAGATGAAATTGTGAAACGTGTGAAAATTCTAACAGCTAAACTGAATGAAGCAGGCATACGATGCACACACCAAACCGAATGATGTACAAAAAACCAATCGAGTCCAAGGCATGATACGAGATTCAATAGTGTATCGTTGTTGCAACAAGAACTGCAACAAAGAATATGACACACCACAAAAATGGTGCAGTATTTGTGAAACCAATGGGGTGCAAAGATGGCTACTCACCGAATTATTCACAAATGGTGGTCAAAAATACGATGAAATGTGGGCAAGAATCTATAACACTGCCGAATATGATACTCTTGTGGAACACATTTCTAATGCAAATCGCAAGCTGGAGTCCAAGGCATGATAGTACGAATCGAAAACGATTGTGACGAGAATGGAAATATTGTGCTAATTGAGTGCACAAAATGTCACAAAAAGTTCTCAAAAAGAGGAATCATTACACATCATGCAAAGAGGCATTGGTTAGATGACTAAGCATTCAGAAAAAGCAAAATCGGCAACAAGAAAACAAATAGATGGGTGGATTCGTGTGATCGAAAACTCAATCAAGTCTAAGGAAAAAGAGCTAGCTAAATTCCAGAAACTAGCTCCCAAAACGCCAACTAACTGGGATAATGAGATGATCCCAATACTAGAAGCTTCAATCGAGAAAACAAAAAGGCAACTTCAAGAGTGTTTGAAATTGAAGAAAGAATACGAAGAACAAGGACTAATCTAAATAACTTCAAAAATTAAAAATTTTAAATTTTTTTTTTTGACTTTTTGTCAACATCAATTCAATTTTTTATAACTTAAATAATTCTTTTAGTATCACTATAAAGTGATGAGGTAGTGCAAGAGCAACTTACAGTTGAACACATTATTTCTGAGGAAATAAAAGAATACAAACGAATCGAAAAAACTTCATCTGAAACCATAACAAACCTAGTTCTGATCGCAGGTGCGAAACTTGAAAAATCTGGGGTAGTTGAAACTAATGAAATTTCTAGGGTTTTATGTAAAAAATTCAATAACCATGTGAGGCTAATTCATAGGATTTCACCTGAAAAATGGAAATTAAAAACAAGACCAAACGAGAACGAAATTCCAAAGTCATTAACACAGGAATATTTTTACCTGTTAAACGAATTATACGCTGATCGAGCTAACATTGCTGGAAAAATTTACAAGATATTCAAAAACGATTCTAGCCTAGAAAAAGATAGCACAGTTCTATCTTCTGATGTTGAAGAAATTAAAGCACAAATTGCTGAAAATCAAACAATTAAAAACATGATCGACAAACGTGAAAAACTCCACACTTGGAACAAGATTATTGTAAGGAAAAAATCCCTAGAAGATACGCTTCATCATGTGGCACAGGAATTCGATCAATCGGCAAAATGGATAAAACACATAAACGAAGATAAAGATTTGGATAGAATTATGAAAGAAATAAATGAATGTCCTAAATGCCATTGGCGAATTGCCGATTGGTTCGATGTTCAATCAGAAAGAGTAAGGCGTGGATTGCCTGTTCAAGATCCATAGAAATTGGCTAAATCAGCTAAATCAGTGGTGATTTACTCAGATATTCATGTAGGCTCTAAAGTTGCGGTGTGTAGCGAATCACCGAAAATCGTAGATGGACAAGATTATGTGCCTACAAAACTTCAAAAAGCATTAGTCAAAGCTTGGAAAGAAACACCAAAATATTTTTTACAAAAATCACCTGACGTAATCGTTCTAAATGGTGAATGTGTAGATGGTATAAACAAAAGGTCTTTTGGTTCGGGTTCATGGTCAATGGATTTGAATGACCAAATTAGAGATTTTGAAAAAATTATAAAACATATTCCAAAACCGAAGCATTATGTAGTCACAAGAGGCTCAAATTATCATGTGACAACTGACGGTGCAACAAATCTTGACGAGTTAGTTGCGGAAAAAATTCAAGCGACACGATACAGAACACATGGCGGTTCGGGTTATTCTGATTACGAAGCTAATATAGAAATTAACGGAAAATATTTTAATTTCACACACCATGTCGGGTTCGCTGAATGGCAACAATATCGCACAACATCATTGGCAAGAGAGCTGGTAAAATTGCATTTTGAACATGAAAAAAGAGGCTTTCATACAGATATTGCTGTCAGATCCCATGTCCATTATTATGTTGAGGTTCGTTTCAAATCCACTTGTGGATTCACAAACCCAAGTTGGAAGCTTGCAGATTCTTTCATGTATCGTAGAGGAATTCCTACCACTTCTGATATAGGGTGTGTTGAAGTTTTGATCGAATCTAATGGGCAAATAATCATAAACCCAATTATAGCTGAAATTGAAATAAATCCAGAGGTATTACATCTATAATGAAAAAAATAAAAATTAAAATTCCAAGTTCAGAAATACCAAGAGAAAGAGAAACACTTGAACAAAAACTAAACATAATGATTAACCAACTTCAAAAACCAATGGTATTGAATGAAATTTACAAATATTTTTCTGACTACAATGATAGAAGTATTAGGCAGGCATTGTACAATCTAATGATGCAAAATCAAATTAAAAATGTGGGAAAATGCCAATGCGGTATAACTCGACTCTACGCAGGGAAGTGCTATGCAGTTAGACATTGAAAGATATTCCAACATAAGAGATCAAACCTGTATCGTGTGCAGGGTTGAAAATAAAAATCATACCAAAAAAAACGCACTTCGATGCAAGTTTAAAATTGAGCTTGCACATACCCAATTAATCAAAAATCATACAAAAATGATCAAACAAATTTTACAAAAATCACCCTATTCTGATTCAGCATTCGACACTGAAAATGATGAAATTAAGATTTCCGAATTGGAAGAAATTAAAATTCCCGAAATCGATGATATAACTGAGGAACAAGACGATATAGATCAAGAAGAAGATATAGATCAAGAAGAAGATTCCACAGAAGAAGATTTGGAAGATGAATAATGATGGTGAATTGTATAGAATGGTAGATGTTGAGTTTACGCCTGCTGAATATGGGCGACTAATCAAATGGTATGTTTTAGCTTTTGCACAGCTTGATCCAGCTTCGATCAAAGAAGCTGATAAAAAATTAAAAGCTAAAGTTGAGATTATGAAAGAAGCCGAAGAATATTTGCTGACTTTAGACGACAATAATGACAAATGATCGAAGCTAAATTTAGCAAAATAAGTTCAAAAATTGGTCTATGCCGTTCTTGTATGAGATCAAGAGTTGTTCTGATAATCGACAAACGTGAAGTGAAATGTGAAAAATGCTACATAGAAAACCAAAAAATGAAGTATTAACCAACGAAGAAAAATTTATGCTGATTCATGGATTCATAACAGGTCTAATGGTAGGACACTGCCAAATTATAAAAAAAATTCCACCATTAGTTGCAGATTACATGGGTATTGAAAACGAATTAATCGACTCTGCTCAAATTAATGATCTTATCATTGATGAAAATTTGTATACTAAATTATCCGAATTCGACATTCTCACAATGTACATGACGAAGAATTTTAAAATTAAACAATAAATTTGGTTATACAAACTACCACTTGATCATACAAACCTAGTGTTAAGTAGTCGGAAATAGTTCTTAGAATATTATGAATACTGTTAATTATATTGATAGAGGAATTCAAGTTAAAAAAAGTGCCAATCTCTGTTATTAAGTTTGATGAAACCAATCCTAATAAAATGTCAGAAGAACAAATGCAAGCATTAAAACTTACAATGACAAAATATGGTTATTTAGCACCTGTAATACTGAATAAAGATTTTACCATTATTGACGGTGAGCACAGGGTTAAATGTTATCAAGATTTAGGACAAGACGAAATATCTGCTTACGTTATTGATGTTGATAACGTAGACCATAAAATTTTAAGACAATTAATGAATAAATTAAGAGGTGAACATGATTTTAAAAAAGATAAACTAGAATTTCAAATAATGAGTGACAGTGGTAAACTGCAAGAGTTTTCTGAATTATTAGGCGTTAAATATGAAAGTTTAGAAAATATAATAAAAGAAAATAACGAAAGAGCAGAAAGAGAAAATGATCGTTATGATGTTGCAACAGATTATTACATTAATGGTGTCGTAAAACAAATTGTCATATTTGTAGAAAATAAGACATTTGATGAAATTATGCCAAAACTTGAATACTATATGAAAAAATTAAATATTGATAATCATTCTGATTTATTTATGGAGTTTTTTAGACATTATGAAAGAACTTACCCTCAAACGTAAAGAAAATTTCGATTCTAGCGTTTTACAATACAAATCTGTATTAGAATCTGATTATTCAATTTTTATTGATGAAGATACCATAATTAGAGATTTTGAAAGCGGTGAAATAGTAG
>Ga0194128_10004152_pt1 | contig 21528 bp, 14 predicted proteins | sample TA2KigCa65mmetaG_FD_148650 | JGI IMG/M metagenome (GOLD analysis project Ga0194128, IMG submission 148650) | Freshwater microbial communities from Lake Tanganyika, Tanzania - TA2015037 Kigoma Deep Cast 65m | ecosystem: Environmental > Aquatic > Freshwater > Lake | place: Tanzania: Lake... | reverse complement strand
GGGAGAACCTGTTCGTCTACTCGCCGATCATTCTGCCGTTCCCGTATTCCCGCGTGGCGCTGCGCATCAACCGCTCGCTCGTGCTCCGGGCCCTTCGACGATGGATGAAGGCGACGGGCTTTGGCCGCCCGCTGGTGTGGACGTTCCTGCCGACTCCGCTCGCGCGTGACGTGATCCGCGACCTCGAGCCCGAGCTGATCGTCTACTACTGCATCGACGATCTCGCCTCGAGCTCGCCGGCGGCGCGGCGGGTCAGTCGTAGCGAAGCGCAGCTGTTCCGAGAGGCCGACCTCGTGTTCGTCACCTCCCGGCGGCTCCGGGAGCGCGCGCGGCAGTTCACGGATCGCGTCCATCTCTTCCCGTTCGGGGTGGACTTCGAGATGTTCCAGGGGATCTGCCGCGCCTCCACCGAAACGCCACCCGAGATGGCCACGCTGACGCGCCCGGTGGCCGGCTACGTCGGCGGCATCCATCAGTGGCTGGATCAGCCCCTGCTCGCGGACGTGGCCGGGCGCCTGCCGGACGTCAGCTTCGTGCTCGTCGGCCCGCTTCAGACGGACACGAGCGTGCTGGGTCGCTGCCCCAACATCCACCTGCTCGGCGCTCGCTCGCACGGCGACGTGCCACGCTATATCAAGGGGTTCGACGTCGGCATTATTCCGTACCGTCTGAGCGACTACACGGTTAACGTGTACCCGACCAAGCTCAACGAATATCTCGCCATGGGCCTTTCCGTCGTCGCCACCGATCTGCCGGAGATCCGCCACTTCAACGCCGAGCACGGCGAGGTGGTCGGGATCGGCGCCACCGCACAGGCCTTTGCCGAAGCGATCCGGCAGGCGATCGAGAAGAGCGCACCGGCCGACGTGGAGCGCCGGATCGAGACGGCGCGGGAGAATGCCTGGTCGACACGCATCGCGCGGATGTCCGCGCTGATCGAGGAACGCGTGCGCGCGCGGAGGGCTGCGGGTGATCGATGGGAGGACTCGCTGCGGCGGCTCTACCGTGCGGCGAGGCGGCGGATCACCTCCGCCACGCTCGCCGTCCTCGCCCTCTACGTGCTCGTGTTCCACACGCCCGCCATGTGGCTCGCGGCCGAGCCTCTCGTCATCGTCGACACGCCGCGGCCTGCGGATGCCATCGTGGTGTTCGCGGGCGGGGTCGGCGAGTCCGGCAAGGCGGGCGGTGGGTATCAGGAGCGCGTGAAGCAGGCCGTGGACCTCTACCAGCAAGGGCTCGCCGCGCGCGTGATCTTCTCCTCCGGCTACTCCTTCGCCTTCCGCGAGACGGAGGTCATGCGCGAGCTGGCGATCGCCCACGGGGTTCCCGACTCGGCGATCCTCCTCGAGAAAGAGGCCTCGAGCACCTACGAGAACGTGTGGTTCGTCAACCGTCTCCTGGCGCGCGAAGGGTGGCGCCGCATCCTGCTCGTGAGCTCTCCGTACCACATGCGTCGCGCGCTGCTGACCTGGCGCAAGGTCGCGCCCGATGTCGAGGTGATCTCGACTCCGGTCCCCGCGACCCAGTTCTACGCGCAGGGGACCGCGCCCACGCTCGAGCAACTCGGCGGTCTCGTCCACGAATACGTCGGGATCGTCGTCTACTGGTGGGCGGGGCGCGTCTGATGGGTCACGACGGAGGGTTTCGCTGATGTGCGGCATCGCCGGCGTGGTCTACTTCGACCCGACACGGACCGTCGATCCCGCGCTACTCCGACGGATGAACGAGGTGCTCGCGCATCGCGGCCCCGACGACGCCGGAACGCACGTGGACGGGCCGGTCGGCCTCGCCCATCGTCGGCTCAGCATCATCGACCTGAGCCCGAGTGGCCACCAGCCGATGGCGAGCGCGAGCGGCGACCACTGGATCACCTACAACGGCGAGATCTACAACTTCCTCGAGCTGCGGCGCGAGCTGGAAGACTCGGGCGTCGTGTTCCGCTCCCGGTCGGACACGGAGGTGATCCTCGCGCTCTACGAGCGCTTCGGCCTCGACTGTCTGCGGCGTCTGCGCGGGATGTTCGCGCTCGCCATCTGGGACGGGCGCCGCCGGACACTCTTCGTGGCGCGGGACCGTCTCGGGAAGAAGCCGCTCTACTACTATCGCGACGACGAGAAGTTCGTCTTCGCCTCGGAGCCGAGGGGCATCCTCCAGGACCCGACGGTTCCGGTGACGCCTGACCTCGAGGCGATTCATCACTACCTCAGCTACGGCTACGTCCCGAACCCGTGGTCGGCGTTCCGCGGCATTCGCAAGCTGCCGCCGGCGCACTGGCTCCTGGTCGCGGACGGGACCGTCCGCGTGGAGCGCTACTGGGAGCTCCGCTATGGGCCGAAGACGACCGGGTCCGAGGCCGAGGTCTCCGATGAGCTCCTCTCCCGTCTCGAGGAGTGCGTGCGCCTGCGGATGATCAGCAGCGACGTTCCGGTCGGCGCCTTCCTGAGCGGGGGCATCGACTCGAGCACCGTCGTCGCGCTCATGAGCCGGCTCTCTTCTCGGCCGGTCAAGACGTTCTCGATCGGTTTCGAAGAGGAGCGCTACAACGAGCTGCCGTACGCGCGGCTGGTGGCCGAGCGCTACGGCACCGATCACCACGAGTTCGTGGTGAAGCCCGATGCCGTCGAGGTGCTGCCGGACCTCGTCTGGCACTACAACGAGCCCTACGCGGACTCCTCGGCGATCCCCACGTATTACCTGGCCAAGATGACGGCCCAGCACGTCAAGGTCGCGCTGAACGGCGACGCCGGCGACGAGAACTTTGCGGGCTATCTCCGCTACGCCGCCAACTGGGCGGCCTGGCACTACGACCGTCTGCCCCGGCTGATGCGGCGCTCCGTCGAGCGGGCCGTCGCGGTCCTTCCCGAGCGTGGCCATGTGCGGAGTCCGTACCGGCGGGTGAAGCGCTTCTTCACGGCCATCGGCGAGGAGCCGCGGCGCCGGTACGGGCGGTGGGTGACCGTGTTCCCGAACGCCTCGAAAGCGACGCTCTACACGCCGGCGTTTCGCGAGGCGACGGCCCACGTCGACTCGATCGAGCTTCTCGTCCGCGCCTACGATGCCGTCGACGCCGGCAACGTCGTGGATGCGACCCTCGGTGTCGACGTGGCGACCTATCTGCCCGATGACCTGCTCGTCAAGGTCGACATCGCCAGCATGGCGCATTCGCTGGAGGCGCGTTCCCCGATGGTCGACCACACCTTCATGGAATTCGCCGCGTCGATTCCCCCCGCGCTCAAGCTCAAGGGCCTGACGACCAAGCACATCCTCCGACGCGCGGTCACGCCGCTCTTACCGCGGGCGATCCTCGAGCGCCCGAAGATGGGATTCGGCGTCCCCATCGATCGGTGGTTCCGGCACGAACTCCGCGACATGGCCTACGACACGCTGCTGAGCCGCCGCGCGCTCGAGCGCGACCTCTTCCGGCAAGACGCGATTCGGACGCTGCTGGACGATCACGTCCGGGGACGCGGGGAGTGGCATCCGAACCTGTGGTGCCTGCTGATCCTCGAGCTGTGGTTCCGGCGCTTCATCGACGGCGCGCGATGCCGTGAGTAACCGCGTACCGCGCGCGCTCGTCCACGGGCTCGGGCTCGCGCTCGGCGCCGTCGCCATGGGGTACCTGGCGGCGACACTCGAGGAGGGGCTTCTCGGGTTCGCGCTCGGTCTCTTCTGGAGCCTGGCCATCGCGGCGGTTCTCTCCCATCGCAGCACGATGCACTTCGGGGGCGAGCCGTGGTGGCGCGTCGTCGTTATCGCCGGCCTCCTCATCCGGGTGCCGATCGTCTTCGTGCACATTGTGATCGGGTATCTGGTCTACGGGGGACAGCAGGACTTCGCGGCGTACCACTACTGGGGCGTCGATCTTGTAGTCAAACTGCTGCGCGGCAATTTCGAGTTCTTCGAGATCCCGTACCTCGACCCGTCCCAGGGCGGCGCGGCGGTGGTGACGCGGTTTCTCGCGGTCGCGACCTTCGTGTTCGGGCCGGGGCTCACGGGGCTGTTCATCATGTCGGGCATCGTCGGGTTCATGGGCAGCTACCTCTTCGTTCGGGCGTTCCAGGCGGCGTTTCCCGGGACGCCCGAGATCCGGCGTGTCGCGCTCATGATGTTCTTCTTCCCCTCGCTCGCGTTCTGGACGAGCCTGCTCGGCAAGGATTCGTGGACGATGCTCTTCCTCGGGATGTCGACGTACGCCGGCGCGCGCATGCTGGCCACGCCGCGTCCACGCTATCTCCTTGGCTTCTTCGCGAGCCTGGCGCTCGTCGCCACGATCCGCCCGCCGGTCGGCCTGGCGATCGTGGTGGCCGCGAGCGCGGTGCTCCTCATGACCGTGCGACGCCACATGGTGAGCGGACCGGCCGCCGTCCTGCGGCCCGTCGTTTGGGCCGCGTGCGCGATGGTCATCGTGGTGGCCGTCGCCGTCGTCGCGGAGCCGATCCGCAAGTACGAGCAGGCATTCTCGGCCGACACGCCGCTCACGGAGGGCATGCTCAACCTCGCCGTGCACAAGGGGGCGGGCCTGTCGACCGACCCGAACGCGTCGGGCTCGAGTATCCATCACAACATCCAGCCGGGCGTCGTCGGCTACCTCAAGTTTCTGCCTCAAGGCATGTTCGCGTTCATGTTCCGGCCCCTCGTCTTCGAGGCGCACAACATCCTCGCGCTCGCGGCGAGCCTGGAGGGGACGACGCTGCTCGTCATCACGCTCTGGCGGTTGCCGTCGCTCCTGCGTGCGCTGCGTCTCACCCTGCGAGATCCGTTCGTGACCTACTGCGTGATGGTGCTGCTGACGGTCACCGCCGGACTCGCGCCGGAGTCGAATTTCGGCGTCGTCGTGCGGCACCGCGCCATGGTCCTTCCGTTCTTCTTCATGCTGATGACGATTCCCCGCGAGCGCATGCGAGCGGTGGAGCGCGTACCCGCGAGCGCCAGGGTCGGCCCGACCGCCGCCATGCCGGTGCGTACGCGGCCATGACCGACCTCGGTCGTCCCGTGAAGATCGTCCGCGTCATCGCGCGGCTGAATACCGGTGGTCCCGCAATCCACACGATTCTCCTGACCGACGGGCTCGACGGTGGACGCTTCCGCTCGCGGCTCGTCACCGGAGCGGTCGGCGCGGGCGAGGGGGATATGGCGTACTGCGCGGCGCGGATGGCCGTGCGTCCGGTCGTCATTCCGGCGCTCGGTCGGGACCCGGCGTTCGCGAGCGACCTGAAGGCGCTGTGGCGTTTGTGGCGCTTCATCTGGCGCGAGGGGCCCGACATCGTGCACACGCACACAGCGAAGGCCGGGGTGCTTGGACGGCTCGCGGGGCTGTTCTACAACGTGCTCGCGCCGTTCGCTGGCCGCCGCCGACTCAAGATGGTCCACACGTTCCATGGGCACATCTTTCATGGCTATTTCGCGCCGTTCTGGTCTAAACTCCTCGTGTTTGTGGAGCGGGTCCTGGCTCGGATGACGCATCGGATCATCGCCGTGAGCGAGGCTGTCAAGGATGATCTCGTCCACCGCTACCGGGTGTGCTCCGAAGCGAAGGTGGTCGTGGTTCCCCTCGGCCTCGACTTCGGCTGGGTCGAAGCGCTCGACGACCACGTGGGCAGCCTCAGGCGGACGTTCGGGGTGCCGGCCGACGTGGTCACCATCGGTATCGTGGGTCGACTCACACCGGTGAAAAACCATGGGCTGCTGTTCGCGGCGTTGCGGCTCCTCGACCGCAAGGTTGCCGTGTTGGTGGTCGGTGATGGAGAGCTCCGGGCCGAGCTCGAGGCGCAGGTCCGCGCGCTGGATCTCCAGCACAGCGTCTTCTTCACCGGCTGGCTGCGAGAGCCGGCGCGAATCTACGCTGACATCGACATCGTCTGCCTGACCTCGAGGAACGAAGGGACGCCCGTCGCGCTCATCGAGGCGATGGCGGCCCGCCGGCCTGTCGTCGCGACGAACGTCGGCGGCGTCGCCGATCTGATGGCGGCGCCGGCGGCGACCCACGACGGGCTCGACTGCTTCGCGAATGGTATCCTCGTGCCGCCCGGCGACGCGCCCACGCTGGCGCGGGCGCTGCGACATCTCGTGGACCGCGCGGACGTTCGCGCCGCCATGGGCGCGACGGGGCGGACCACGGTTCTCGACCGCCACTCCCGGCAACGACTGCTTCGCAACATCGAAACGCTGTATGGCGCAGTACTGCACGAGCGTGAGGGAGGACTATGAGATCGCTGGTCACGGGCGGCGCGGGGTTCGTTGGCTCCCACCTGGCCGAGCAGTTGCTCGGGCGAGGAGAGGAGGTCATGGTCATCGACGACCTCTCCACGGGGAGCATCGAGAACATCGGGCACCTCAAGGACCAGCCGGGCTTCTCTTACGTCATCGAGACGATCCAGAACCGCACCCTCATGGCGGAGCTCGTGGACCAGGCTGACGTCGTCTATCACCTGGCCGCGGCGGTCGGCGTCCGTCTCATCATCGAGAGCCCGGTGCGCACGATCGAGACGAACATCAAGGGCACCGAGATGGTGCTGGAGCTGGCCGCCAAGAAGAGCAAGAAGGTCCTCATCGCCTCCACGAGCGAGGTGTACGGCAAGTCGAACAGCCTGCCGTTCAATGAAGGGGGGGACCTCATCCTCGGCGCGACCTCCAAAAGCCGATGGAGCTACGCGTGTTCGAAGGCCATCGACGAGTTCCTGGCGCTCGCCTATTACCGCGAGCGTCGCGTGCCGGTCGTGATCGTTCGCTTGTTCAACACCGTCGGGCCGCGCCAGACCGGGCGGTACGGCATGGTCGTCCCGAACTTCGTCAAGCAGGCGCTGGCGGGCCAGCCGATCACGGTGTTCGGCGACGGCAAGCAGTCGCGGTGCTTCACGTGGGTCGGTGACTGTGTCCGCGCGCTCGTCGATCTCGCCAACCATCCCGGCGCTGTCGGCGAGGTGTTCAACATCGGGTCGGAGCACGAAATCACGATCCTCGACCTCGCCCACCTGATCAAGGCGATCGCGCGAAGCGACTCGCCGATCGAATTCATTCCCTACGATCAGGCGTACGAGGAGGGGTTCGAGGACATGCGCAGGCGGATCCCGGACCTGTCGAAGATTCGCCGGCTCGTCGGCTACGAGCCGGCGGTCGATCTTCCCAAGCTCCTCGCCGAGATCGTCGAGTACTACCGGCCGCGCGTCCAAGACCGGCGATGACGAAAGGCCAGTGATGCTCCGAATTCCCACGCAACCGTCAGAGAGGATGAATCTCGCGCGGCCCTCATCCATGCTGCGCGTGATGGACCAGCCCGGTCGGCCCGTGCCCACTGTCCAGGAGTATCCGCTGAAGCGCACCCTCGACGCCGTGCTCGCGACCGTCGCATTGATCGTGTCGACGCCGCTCTGGCTCCTGATCGCCGCCGCCATCAAGCTCGAGGACGGCGGACCGGTGTTCTTCTCGCAGCGGCGCTGGGGACGGAACAAGCAGCCCTTCAAGGCGTACAAGTTCCGGTCGATGGTCGTCGATGCCGACGCGCGGTTCGGCGCTGCCCAGGCCACCGCCTCGGACTCCCGGTTCACGCGCGTCGGCGCGCTCCTCCGCTCGAGCAGTCTCGACGAGCTGCCGCAGCTCCTCAACATCTGGAGGGGCGACATGAGCTGGGTCGGCCCGCGCGCCCTCCCGATGAACGAGCGGCAGGTCAACGAGCGGGATCACACGCCGGACGAGGCAATCCCCGGGTTCGACCTGCGGTGCGCGGTCCGGCCGGGACTGACGGGCATCGCGCAGATCTTCGCGCCGCGCGACGTGCCTCGCGCGCAGAAGTTCCGGTACGACTGTCTGTATGTCCGGCGGCAGAACCCTTGGCTGGACGTGAAGCTGATCGCGATCTCGTGCTGGATCTCCTTGCGGCTTTCGTGGGAGGACCGAGGCCGCAAGATCTAGCGGCCACGGGATATCGGAGGGACCTGGAATGGAGACATCGGCTCCCATGATGATCCTCGAGTACTGGCGCGTCGTGTGGCGCGCCCGGCTCATGGTCGTTGCCTTGACGGTCTTGTCGGCGGTGGCGGCCTTCGGATGGGCGCGCATGCAGCCCAAGGTCTATACCGCGACGGCCACGACCCTGCCGCCGAAGGAATCCGCGCAGGGCTTTTCGTCGGGGCTTGGATCGATCCTCGGCGGCATGACTGGCGGACGTGAGGGAGGCGTGGGGGGAATGTTCAGTCTCCCCGGCGGGATTAGTATCTCGACGCCGAACTTGACACCGACCCGCGACACGTTCCACGCCGTTCTCACCAGCAGGACCATGCAAGAAGAGGTCACGGGCGAGTTTGCGAAGACGTGGGGACCGAACGTCGGATCGATGATCCTGGCCGTGCGAATGAACCCCAAGGAACAGACCGTCGTCTCCTTGAGCGTGGATGCGACGGACCCGAAGCTCGCCGCCGACGTCGCCAACTACTACTTTGCGCACCTGGAGCAACGGCTCCGCCAGCAGGCGGAGGCGGCGATCAAATATCAAGAGAAGTTTTACCGGGCTCAGCTCGAGCAGGCGGCCAAGGAGGTCGAGGCCGAGGAGGCGGCGGTGCTCAAGTTCCAGGCGGAGCACCGGGTCCTCGGCATGGCCGACGCGAGTGGCACGGGAGGTGGGAGGGGCGACACCGGCGCCAGTCTCCGGTCCTCGGTCCAGGGGCTCGAGATGCAGCGTGAGCTTCTCCGTATGCGCTACACCGACAACCATCCCACGATGCGAGAGCTCGACAAGCAGATCGCCGAGACGAAGAAGCTCTACTCGAAGAATCTCTTCGGCAGCGCGATGGACCTTCCCCCGGAAAGCCCGGGGGCACGGGGCTCGCGGAAGGAGTTCTTCGTGGCCGCCGCGAAGGCGACGCCCGTGCAGTTCGCGTTCATGAAGCTCGTCAGGAACCTTCAGATCCAGCAGGCGTTCTACGCGGCGGCTCTGCAGGGGCTCGAGCAACTCAAGTACAGCGCCGCCGCCCAGATCGCCCCGCGCGTGGAAATGCTCGATCCGGCGCTTCCGCCCGGCGGGCCCTCCAAGCCCAACGTCCGGTTCATCGTCATGACGGGCGCGGTGACCGGGCTGATCGCTGCGCTCCTTGGCGCATTTGTCGTCGAGTACCTGCGGCGGGTCCACGACCACGGTCGGCATCTCGCGCAGCGGGCGCAGGCAGGGTTACCCAGCTTGACGGGCGAGGCGCTCGCGAGACAGTGAGGAGGCGTCCGGAGCCGGTGCGGGACGCGCATCGTCCGTCTGATACCGCCGCATCATGCGTGTCGTTCCATCGACGACCGGGAGGCTGGCTCACCGTATGAAAGTCGTGATTTTCTGTGGAGGCCTGGGCACGCGCCTGCGAGAGGAAACCGAGGTGCGGCCGAAGCCGATGGTGGAGATCGGCGGCCGCCCGATCCTCTGGCACATCATGCGCGGCTACGCGACGTTCGGCTTCACCGAGTTCGTCCTCGCGCTCGGCTACAAGAGCGAGGTGATCAAGCGGTATTTCCTGGACTACTATCGCCTGCACTCCTCGAAGCTCTCGGTGTCGCTCGCCAGCGGGCACGTGAGCGTCGACCGCACGGCCGAGGAGGACTGGACGGTGCATCTGGTCGACACCGGCGTCGCCACCGAGACCGGCGGGCGATTGAAGCGCCTGGCGCCGCTGCTCGGCGACGAGACGTTCATGTGCACGTATGGCGACGGCGTCAGCGATCTCGACATCGCCGACCTCGTCCGCTTCCATCGCCGACAGGGTCGCCTGGGCACCGTGACCGCCGTGCGCCCGCCCGCGCGATTCGGCGGATTGCGGCTGGCCGACGACCGCGTCGTGGAGTTCGTCGAGAAACCGCAGATCGGCGAGGGCTGGATCAGCGGAGGCTTTTTCGTGCTCGAGCCCGGCGTGCTCGACTACATCAAAGGCGACGAGACGATCTTCGAGCGCGATCCGCTCGAGCGCCTCGCGTCCGACGATCAGCTCGGCGCCTATCGTCACACGGGCTTCTGGCAGTGCATGGACACGATGCGCGATGTCCGGCTTCTCGACGGGTTGTGGCAGAGCTGCAAAGCGCCCTGGAAGACCTGGGCGTCCTGAGTTCTTCCGGCCTCATCCGCGCTGCCTGAGCGCGCCGCGGCCTCTCGGCCTGCGCGCCGCTGCCCACCCCAGGACGCGGCTCGCGGGATCGGCGGCGAAGATGGAGAGAACCAGCTCCAGCGGAACGCGATGCTTGAGATTGATGGCCGTGAGCGCGTGGACGATCGCGATTCCCGCGACGGAGGCGACGAGAAGCAGCACGTCCCGGCGGCGCTCGCCGGTGCCGTCCTTCCACGTGAGCATGAGCCCGGTGACGCCGAAGGCGAGGAGCAGCGCGAAGAAGATCGTGTAGAGATGCTGCTCGGACGCCGTGTAGGTGACGCCCGCATTCGGCGAGAACCAGACAAAGGCATGGAGCCGGCTGAGCGTCAGCCGCGCGTACGACGCCGGCTCCTCGACGATGAAGCGCCGTGCCTCGGCGAGGAAGCGCTCGTACTGGACGAGTTCCGGCGCGCCCTCGATGGTCCGGCGGAAGCTGGGATCCGCCCGGAAGAAGACTCGTGTCCCCCCAGCGTCGCTGTAGGTGCCGTTCGACCACGGGTTGTTGCCGAGCCAGACGATGTGGGCGAAGTCGGTGGTGAAGAGCACGCGGTCGAACAGACGGTAATTACGGATCAGCCACGGCGAGATGAGCAGCGCGCACACTACGAGCCAGACGGCGGCCGTCCGGACACCGCGCCCGCGCTCCCCGGCGGGGGCGGTCACGACGCCGACCACCCACATCGCGCCCGCGGCGAGCAGAAGGGTTGCGCGCTGCCAGAGGCCGACCGCGGTCACGAGGCCCGTGAGAGCGCCCGCACGGAGCGGCGACGTCGCACGGACCGCCGCGATGACCGACGCGCTCGTCGTGACGAACAGCAGGCTGTCGAAGCTGAGCGGATGGACGAAATGCGTGTCGTAGTACGCGAGGAACGGATTGACGGCGGTCAGCAGCCCGGCCACCGTCACCCCGCCCGGCGAAGCGAGGAACCGGCGCGCGAGCAGCGCCACGGCGACCGCCGTGGCGGCACCGAACGCGATCTGCGAACCGACGACCGGCGTGGTCGTCGGGCCCGCCAGCCACTGGAGCGCCGCGACGAGGGCGATGTACAGCGGCTCTTTCCACGCGAGGTATTCGGCCCCGTACTGCTCGAACACGAACCCGCGCCCGCTCGCGAGCGCCTCGGCCACGGTCCACGGCTCGAGACGAACGAGGTCCGGAGCTGAGCGCGTGGCCAGCAGGATCACGCGGACGAGCACGGCGGTCGCTGCGATGCCGATGAGGTGTGATGAGACGATGACGGGGCGCGGGGCGGCTAGTGGCGCCATCGAGGGCAAGGCTACGGTGTGCGCACGGTTCGGGTGGAAGTAGGCACGCGGTGCCGCGCGTGGGCCGGCCCCGTGGTTCTCGTCGTGCTGGCCGGCGTCTTCCTGTGGCCGGTGCTGCTCGGGACACGCGTGTTGGTACCAGCCGACATATTGATGATGCATCCGCCATGGCGGCAGGCGGGCTCGGCGGAGCCACAGAACAGCCTGCTGGCCGACCAGGTCGAGGAATTCTATCCCGATCGTCTCCTCGTCCGCGACGCGATTCGGTCCGGGCGACTGCCGTTGTGGAACCCGTTCGCGGCTGGCGGCCGGCCCCTGCTGGGCAACGGTCAGTCCGCGGCGCTGTTCCCGTTGAACGCGCTGTCGTACGTCCTTCCCGTGGCCGTGTCGTTCGGGTGGATCGCGTGGATGAAGCTGTCGCTTGCGGGGCTGGGCACGTATGCGCTGCTGCGCAGTCTCGAAAGGTCGGCGGTCGCGTCGACGGCCGGGGCATCCGCGTTCATGCTGTGTGGATACCTGGTGCTGTGGCTCAACCATCCGCAGACGAACGTCGCGATCTGGCTCCCAATGCTCCTGCTGGCGACGCGCGCACTCGGGCGCACGCCCGGCCCATGGCAGGTCCTGGGGGTTGCCGGTATCATCGCCCTCCAGTTCTTCGGGGGGCGCCCCGACATCTCACTTCACGTGTTGGCCGCCGCCACGGCGTACCTCATCGTGCTCGTCGTGCCACGCTCGCCGGAGCCGCGGGTGGTGCGGCGTGGGCGCGTACTGATGGCGTTCGCGGCGGCGCTCGGCCTGGGCGCTGCCGTCGCGGCGGTGCAGCTCGTTCCGCTCGCCGAGTACCTGGGCGAGAGCTCGGTGGTGGAGCAGCGCGCAGCGCAGACGGGGCAGGGCATCTTTCGCGCGCCGCGACTCCTGGAAGTTCCACTCCTGGTATTTCCGTATCTCTACGGCACGCCGGTGCAACCGCGCAACGACTTCGGCACAGTCCTGGGGGTGAGGAACTTCAGTGAGGCCTGCGGCGGCTATGTCGGAGTGGCGGTGCAGATACTCGCCGTGCTCGCGGTCGTGTTCCACTGGAGAGACCGCACCGTCCGCTTCCTGGCCGGGCTTGGCGTGGTGTGCTGGCTCGTCGCGCTCGACGTGCCGCCGATCGCCCAGGCTGTGACGCTGGCGATCGGCGGCGGCCTCGTCCGCAGCAACCGGCTGCTCTTGCTCGTGGCGTTCGCACTGGCGTGTCTCGCGGCGTTCGGGCTCGACGCGGCTGCCGAACGCATGTCGGCGACCGCGCGACGCCGGCTCTCGACCGCGCTGATCGTGGCTGCTCTCGTGGTCAGCGTCACGGTCCTCGCCGCCGTGATGACGGTGGACCGGCGCTGGGACGAGTTGCTCGATCATGGGCGCGCACGCTTGTTCGCGCTTTATCAGGCCGCGCCCAGCGCGGAGCGGCAGGCGTCGCTGGCCGAGTGGACGACCCGGCTCCCGTGGATCGCCGCCGGCATCCGGCGCGCGGTCCTGAGTCCGACGATCACCGCTGTCTTCCTGGTGTTGACGGCGCTCTGGCTCGGTGGAGTCCTCGGCAGAACGAGGACGGCGACGCTCGCGAGGGCGGCGGTCATCCCGCTGATCGTCGCAGACCTCTGGCTGTTCGGGTACTGGTACAACCCCAAGGTGGAGCGTGAGCGCGTGTTCCCGACGACGGCGAGCCTGGAGTTCATGAAGCGCGAGGCAGGCGCGTCGCGCGTGCTCGGCCTCGATAAGGTCCTGCTCGAGAACACGGCGGCGGTCTACGGGATCAGCGACATGCGCGGTGAGGACGGAATCAACGTACGCCGCTACGCCGATCTCCTGGTCTCGACGTGGTCTCGGCCGATGCGGAACCTGTTCGACACCTCGCGCTATCCTGATCCCGAGTCGCGGCTCGTCGACCTGCTGGCCGTGAAGTACGTGGCCGTCGACGGCAAGCTCGACGGACCGAAGTTCCGCCACGTCTACGACGGTGAGATGAGCATCTACGAGAACACGCAGGCGCTCCGCCGCGCCTATGTCGTCTTCCAGTGGGTCTCGGCCCCGAGCCGCGAGCGCGCGTGGGCGCTGGTTCGCGCCAGCGACTTCGATCCTCGCACGACGGTCGTCCTCGAAGGATGGTCGGGGCCGCAGAGCGGGGGAGATGCCACGGGCACCGCGAGCGTCGACGTGGCGCGCATCGCGGCGGAGAGCGTCGACCTGCGTGTGCGGCTGTCGGCGCCGGGGTTCCTCGTCCTCAGCGACGTCTTCTTTCCCGGGTGGCATGCCGCCGTGGACGGTGCGGCGACGCCCATCTATCGTGCGAACTACGCGTTCCGCGGTCTCGCACTGCCGGCAGGCGAGCACGTCGTGCAGTTCTGGTTTCGGCCGCGCTCCCTGACGGTGGGCGGCTGGATTTCCGCCGCCGGCGTCGCGGCGATGGCCGGCATCGGATTGAGCGCCCTGCGCGGGAGACGGTCGTGACGACGCGGCTCTCTGTCATCCTTCCCGTGTACAACGAGTCGCAGCACATCGTCGACGTGGTCGGCCGCGTGCTCAGGGCAGAGGTACCGGCCGGCGTGACGAAGCAGATCATCGTCGTGGACGATGGATCGACGGACGGCGGCCACGCTCTCCTGGAGCGGCTCGCGCGTGAGGAACGCGTCGAGGTCTATCGGCTCGAACGCAACCAGGGCAAGGGCGCTGCGATCCGGCATGGTCTTCGGTTCGCGACCGGTGAGGTCGTCCTCATCCAGGATGCCGACCTGGAGTACAGCCCCGCCGAGTATCGCCCGCTGATCGAGCCGCTCATGCGCGACGGCGCCGCCGTCGTGTACGGCTCGCGGTTCCGCGGAACGATCCGCGGCATGCGCTGGTCGAACTGGCTGGCGAACAAACTCCTCGTGTCCCTCGCGAACGTGCTGTACGGCGCCGGTATCACCGACGAGGCGACCGGCTTCAAAGTCTTCCGCCGGGATGTCCTGCTGCGTCTGGACCTGCGATGCCGGCGCTTCGAATTTTGTCCCGAAGTGACCGCCAAGCTCTGCCGTGCCGGCTACGTGATCCGGGAAGTGCCCATCAGCTACGACGGACGCTCCGCGAAACAGGGCAAGAAGGTCCGATGGCACGACGGCGTCGTCGCCGTCTGGACGCTCGCGCGCTATCGCTTCTGGCGACCGCGGCCGATCGGACTCGAGGACGCCCATGGGCGCGCAACCTCGTCCGAGACGAGTCTTCACATCACCACCCGCAACACCACTCCAACTCCATGAGGCACTGAATGTCGCACGTCGCATTCATCACGGGCATCACCGGGCAGGACGGCTCCTATCTCGCGGAACTGTTGCTCGCGAAGGGCTACGTCGTCCATGGACTGATCCGCCGAACGAGCGTTGCCAACACCGAACGCATCGACCATCTCTATCAGGAGGGGCGCGACGCCGACAGTCGCCTCGTCGTCCACTACGGCGATCTGACGGATTCGAGCCACCTGACCAACCTCTTCTACGAAGTGCGGCCGGACGAGGTGTACAACCTCGCCGCCCAGAGCCACGTGCGGGTCAGCTTCGACATGCCGGACTACACCGCGAACGTGACCGGTCTCGGCGCGCTCCGGCTCCTGGAAGCGATCCGCAAGAGCGGCGTGTCGTGCCGCCTCTACCAGGCATCGACCAGCGAGATGTTCGGCGCCGCGCCGCCCCCGCAGAACGAGCAGAGCCCGTTCTGCCCACAGAGCCCGTACGCGATCGCCAAGCTGTACGCCTTCTGGATGGTGCGCAACTATCGCGCGAGCTATCGGCTGTTCGGGTGCAACGGGATCATGTTCAACCACGAGTCGCCGCGCCGCGGCGAGACGTTCGTCTCGCGCAAGATCGCGCGCGCCGCCGCCGCCATCGCGGCAGGCTCGCAGAAGAAGCTATACCTGGGCAACCTCGATGCGCGGCGCGACTGGGGCTATGCGCCCGAATACGTCGAGGCGATGTGGCTGATGCTCCAGCAGGACGCCCCGGAGGACTTGACGTTCGGAACGGGAGAGACGCACTCCGTGCGAGAGTTCGTCGAGGAAGCGTTCCGCTACGTCGGGCTCGACTGGCACGAGTACGTCGGCCTCGATCAGCGCTATCTGCGCCCAAGCGAGGTGCCGGTGCTCCAGGCCGATTGCTCTGAGGCGAAGCACCGCCTGGGGTGGATGGCCCGCATCGGGTTCCGCGACCTCGTCCGTATCATGGTCGACGCCGAGCTTGAGGCCCGCGCAGTCCGCGCGCCGTCCGGCCACTATCGGTCGCTGCCGAGGGAGATGTTTCCCTGGCTCCAGAGGCCATGACGGAGGACCCCGTCCGACTCGCCCGGCGGGCGCCCAGAAATACTTCTCAGGTCGGTGCCTTCTGCTACCGTTGCTGGTAGTGATGCTTCACGACCGGTGGGCCCGGATTCGGGGGGATGTCCTCGGTGTCGTCGTCGTGTCGGCGTTGCTCGTGCTCGCGGCCGCGCCAGCGATCGCGGGTGCGGCGGACCGCACGAATATCCCTCTGAAGAACTGGGGGGGGTTCTCGGTCTTCCGCGACGCGGTGTACGACGATCTCGAACGGCTCGTGACCGCGGGTCTGGCCGGCCGCGCGGTCCTCAACACCAAGCCGATGAGTCGCACCGAAGGTGCCAGGCTCGTCGCGCGCGCGATCGCGAAGATTCGCGCGGACGACGCGGGCGTCTACAACAGTCGCACGGATCTCGAGGCGGTCCTCGACCGGCTGATCGCAGAGTTCCGCACGGAGCTGGCCGCTCTCGGCGTGAAGATCCCGTCCGATCCGACGGCCGCGGCGCCGGGGACGTTCTCGTTCACCCCCGTCGATCGCGCCCAGATCCGCGCGGGCTATGCGAGCCGTGACTTCTCGCTGATCAACAGCCAAGGGCTGCGCTTCCAGCGGGGCGCGAACGCAGGGTTCACGTTCGAGACCCGGGCGCAGATCGGCGACCACGTGACCTTCTATCTGCAGCCCTCGGTGCACGGCAACGAGGAGTACGGCACGGCCCGGCTCACCGCCGGCTCCGTGAAGCTGACCGCGTTCAATGTGGAGCTCCTCGCGGGGCGCGAGAACCTCTGGTGGGGACCGGGCCTGCACGGCTCGCTCATCATGTCCAACAACGCGCCGCCGCTCGACCACGTGCGGGTCGGGGCCGCCGAGCCGTTCCACGTGCCGCTGATTGGCGACTGGATCGGCCCGACGAAGATCCTCGCGTTCTTCGCGCAACTGGAGGAGCGCCGCGACATCCCGCGCGCGAACCTCGCCGGCCTGCGCGCCACACTGTCGCCGTTTTCGTTTCTCGAGCTCGGCGCCGGCTACGTGAACATGTTCGGCGGCGATCGCCGTCCCCGGCTCCGCGGCCCGGAGGACTACGTGCGGGTGTTCTTCGACCCGCAGGCCTCGGACCAGAAGAACCCGACCAACGAGCGCTTCCGCAACAACGCGCTCTTCGCGCTGGACGCCGACATCCGCATCGCGAACGTCCATCGCTTCTTCGTGCCTGCGCAGGACGCCCGCCTCTACGGCGAGTTCGGCTGGGACGACACCTGCTGCAGCACGAGCTTCGTTCCGCTCAGGGAGGCCGCGTCGTACCTGTTCGGCCTGCACCTCCTCGGGCTCTTCGGCGACGAGGGGCTCGATGCCCGCATCGAGTTCGCCACGAGCTCACGCTTCTCGTTCAGGCACAACGAGTTTGTCTCGGGTTACTGGGCGCGAGGCGAAGTGATCTCGCACTTCATGGGGACCGACGGGTACGACGTCTTCACGCGGATCAGCAAGCGCGTGAGCCCGTCGCTCATGGTCGCCATCGGCATGAACCGGGCGGCGATCGGCAACACCGCGAACCCCGCGCTACCGCGCGAGAAGCGCATCGGCGGCGTGCTGGACGTGAGCTATCAGTTCGCGCGCGTCTACACGCTGTTCGCGCAGGCCCAGCTCCTGTACGCGACCAATCGCAACTTCGTGGCGGGGGACGACGGCCTGGACGGCGTCCTCCTGGTCGAGCTCACGCGCTCGTTCCGCTGAGGTGACTGCCGTCGACGTTCCGCGCGCGCCGATGCACGACGTCATCGTCGTCGGCGCCGGCCCCGCCGGGCTGTTCACCGCGCTCTGCCTCGCCCGTGGCGGGCGCGACGTGCTCGTCCTCGAGGAGCACGACGTCATCGGCGCGCCGACCCACTGCACCGGCGTGATCTCCGGCGAGTTGCAGGAGCTCTACAAGATCCCCGAAGAGGTTGTCCTCCACTGTCCGACGGTGTGCCGGGTGATCGCGCCGAGCGGCGCCGCAGCCGAGTTCGTGCGCGGCGGGGAGGACATCGCGGTGCTCGATCGCGCCGCCTTCGATCGGGCCCTCGCGCGCGGGGCTCAGGACGCGGGTGCGACGGTGGCGACGAGCAGCCGGGTCGACGACATCCGGGTCGGTCGCGGGGTCGTCGAGGTCGGCACCGGCCGCGGCCGCGTGCACCTGGCGCGCGCGGTCGTGGTGGCGTCCGGCGTGGCGTACCGCTTCCATCGGAGGATGGACTTCGGCCTGCCGCCGAGGCTGCTGCACACGGCGCAGATCGAGCTCGAGGGGACGCCGGGCGACGCCCTCGAGATCCACCTCGGCCGGCAGATCGCACCGGAGGGTTTCGCCTGGCTCGTGCCGATCCGCCGTGACGGCGAGCCGCGGCTCAAGGCGGGCGTGCTGCTGCGGGGCGATGCCCGGACCCGGCTCCGCACCTTTCTCGCGTCGCCGCGTGTGGCGCCCCGCGTGGGGGCGGTGAACGGCGAGCCAGTGTTCCGACTGTTACCCGTCGCGCCGCCGCGACGGACGTACGGGCCGCGCACGCTGCTCGTCGGCGACGCCGCGGGCCTGACGAAGCCGCTCACGGGCGGCGGCATCTTCTACAGCCTGCTCTCGGCGAGCCTGGCCGCGGAGACGCTCGAAGACGCGCTCGCGCTCGACGACCTCGGCGCCCGGCGGCTGGCCCGCTATGAGGCGCGGTGGCGCCAGCGGCTCGGAGGCGAGATCCGTACCGGCGGCTGGTTCCGGCACCTGCTCGCGAACTTCACGGATCGCGAGCTCGAAGCGTTCGTGCGCGCCGTCGGCTCCGACGACGTGCGCGCGCTCATCCACACGATGGCACGGTTCAACTGGCATCGCTCGGTGATCCTCGCGCTGGTCCGTCAGCCGGGCATCAAATCCATCCTGTTGCGCTCTCTGTTCCGCTAGGAGGGGGGATGGAGCCTGCCGCGCACGCGGCGTCTTCCGGCATGGCGGCGGCGACCGTCCGGCGTCGGCGCCTCGAGCTGGCGCTCCTCATGGTACTGGGGCTGCCGCTCCTGTTCACGGCACAACGGCTCGAGCTGCTCGACCCGGACGAGGGTCTCTATGCCGGCATCGCCCAGGCCATGGTGACGACGGGCGACTGGATGCTTCCGCACTTCAACGGGCTGCCGTACCTCGAAAAGCCGCCGCTCTACTTCTGGCTCGCGGGGCTCACGCTCGCGCTCGATCCGAGGAGCGAGCTGGCCGTCAGGATCTGGTCGGCGGTGGCGGCCTTCGGCACCGTGCTGCTCGCGTGGCGCATGGGACGTCGGCTCCACGGGCCGGCGGCGGGGCTCATGGCCGGGATCGCGCTCGCGACGACGGTCGGCTACGCGCTCTACGTGCGGAAGGCGTCGACCGACTTCGTGTTCGTCTTCTGCCTCACCCTGGCGATCTACGGCTTCGTGCGCGACGCCGCGCGCGCCGATGCGGGACGCACGCGATTTCTCCTCTGGTATGCGGGGGCTGCACTCGCGCTCCTGAGCAAAGGCTTGATCGGGCTCGTCTTCCCGATCGTCATCGTCGCGGTCACGCTGGCGTGGGTGCGCGGCCTTGAGTACCGCGACCTCAACCTCCCGCGCGGTGCCGCCGTCTTCGCCGCGCTCGCCGCGCCGTGGCACCTCTGGATCGCGTGGCGGGAGCCGGCGCTGTTCTGGTTCTACGTGGTGGACAACCAGATCTTGAGATTCCTCGACGCGCGCGCGTTCATCGAGGATGACGTGCCGGTCGGCGCGCTCGCCTTCGTGGCGCTGACCTTCATCTGGTTCTTTCCGTGGAGCGTGTTCGCGCTCGCGCGGCCGGCGCCGCCGACGACGCCAGCCGCGCGCTGGCGTCCGCTCATGGTCGTGTGGGTCCTGGTGGTGGTCGCTTTCTTCCTTGCCTCGCGCTCGAAGCTCGAGTACTACGCGCTGCCGGCGTTTCCCGCGCTCGCGGTGCTCGTCGGCGCCGCGTGGGCGAGCGGGCGTGACGTCGGACGCTGGCTGGCGGTGGGCGCGACGGGCTCGATCGCGGTCGGTCTTGCGGCGCTGTGGGCCGGCGCGCGGCTCACGCCGGACGGCGCGCTCGCGGGCCTCGCCGAGATGAACGTCTACTACCGTATCCTCCGCGAGCAGGGCCACCCGTTTCCGTTCGCGTCGGTCCGGCCGTTCGGCCTGCTCCTGCAAGGCCTCGGGGTCGCGCTCGTCGCGGGCTGGACACTGGCGGCGCTCACGTGGTGGCGGGGCTGGCGCCGCGCGGCGTTCGGCGCGGTGACCGCGAGCGCCGTCGCGATCGCGGTCCTGATCGTGGCGTTGCTGCACGTCGTCGAGCCACACCATTCCGCCGCGCCGGTGTCGGAGGCGCTGCGCGGGATGGCCGGGCCGGGCGACGTGGTCGCCCACGAGGGCTCGCTCGAGTACAGCGCGGCGTTACCGTTCTACAGCGGGCGGCGTGTCGTCGTGGTCAATGGCGAGCGCGGCGATCTCGACATCGCGTCGCGGCGGCCGGAGGCACGCGGCTGGTTCCTCGACACCCCGGGCTTCGCGGCCCGGTGGCAGGACTCCCCGCGGGTCTTCCTGGTGACACAGCGGCCGCGCGCGCAGAGTGTCGTCGCCGCGCTTCCCGCGGACTCGGTCCATCTGGTGGGGCGTTACGGGTCGCGCTGGCTCTACGCGAATCGGGGGAACTGACGGGCATGGGAACGATCGGGGTCTGGTTGATCGGCGCGCAGGGAAGCCTCGCGTCGACGGTCGTTGTGGGCGCACGCGCCATCGCGCGCGGCCTGGCGGGTCGCGGCGCGCTGGTCACCGAGCTCGCCGAAGTGGCGAAGCTGCCGCTCGCGGAGTTCGACCGCCTGGTCTTCGGCGGCTGGGACGTGGCGCCCACGGGCCTGCTGGCGCGCGCGCGCACGATGACCCACGACGACCGCGCGCTGCCGCCGGGGCTCGTCGACGCGCTCGCCGACGACCTGCGCGAGGTGGAAGCGCGGGTGCGCCCCGGCGTCGTCGAGGGCGGTGGGCCCGCGACTCGCGCGCTTGCGCGGAGTGCGTTCGTGGGGCGCCGGACGTCGCTGGCCGCGGCGGCCGAGCGCCTTGGCAACGACCTCGACACGTTCCGCCGGACGCACGGGCTCGACACGGTGGTCGTGGTGAACCTCGCCTCCACCGAGCCGCCGATCACCCTCGGTCCCGAACACCAGCGGCTCGATCGGCTGCGTCAGGCCATCCACCGGAACCGCACGACGCGCGTGACGGCGAGCATGCTGTACGCGTACGCGGCCCTCGAACGCGGGTGCGCGTACGTGAACTTCACGCCGTCGCTCGGGATCGCGCCCCCGGCGCTGCAGGAGCTCGGCTTCAAGCACCACGTGCCGTTCTACGGCAGCGACGGCAAGACCGGCGAGACGCTGATGAAGACGGTGCTGGCGCCCCTGTTCCGCTACCGCAACCTCGAAGTCCTGTCGTGGGAGGGCTTCAACATCCTCGGCGGCGGCGACGGCCGCGTGCTCGCGGACCCGCGCCACAAGCGCTCCAAGATGCGGAGCAAGGGCGGAGTGATCGCGGCGACGCTCGGGTACGCGCCGCACGCCGGCGTCGCCATCGAGTACGTGCCGTCGCTCGGCAACTGGAAGACCGCGTGGGACTACATCCACTTCCGCGGCTTCCTCGGCACGAAGATGACGGCGCAGTTCATCTGGGAAGGCTGCGACTCGATCCTGGCGGCACCGCTCGTCCTCGACCTCGTGCGGCTCACGGAGTTCGCCCAGCGCAAGGGTGAGGCGGGGCCGATGCCGCATCTCGCGTGCTTCTTCAAGGACCCGCTCGGCGTGAGT
>Ga0194128_10004145_pt1 | contig 21546 bp, 16 predicted proteins | sample TA2KigCa65mmetaG_FD_148650 | JGI IMG/M metagenome (GOLD analysis project Ga0194128, IMG submission 148650) | Freshwater microbial communities from Lake Tanganyika, Tanzania - TA2015037 Kigoma Deep Cast 65m | ecosystem: Environmental > Aquatic > Freshwater > Lake | place: Tanzania: Lake... | reverse complement strand
GCGAGGACGCGGCGCGATTGCGGCCGGCGGCGGCCCGCCGGGCGGCGGCGAAGGCGCCAATCGCGGGGTGCGGACCCGCGGCCGTCCCGTCCCGGAGCGCCTGGTCAATCGCGCGGGCGGCCACGCAGGCATCCGCCACCCCTGAATTCAACCCCCGCGCCCCGAACGGCGCGAAGACGTGCGCCGCCTCGCCGGCGAGCAGCAGGCGCCCCGTGCCGTCGGCGAAGCGATCGGCAATCGCCTGCCGGAAGACGTAGGTCGAGGCCCAGGTGACCCGCCGCGCGTACTTCCCCGGCATGACGCGCCCGAGCCACTCGCCCACGCCCGACTCCGAGCTGAATGCGTCGGGATCGTCCCCGGGATGGCACTGCAGGTCCACGCGCCAGTGTCCGGCAAAGGGCACGAAGAGGACGTTGCGGAATCCGGCGTCTGGATGCTCGTAATGGAACACGCGCTCGATCGGCAGCGGTTCGGCGGGATCCTCGGCCGTGTCGACGATCACGAACGCGCTCGAGGTGCGCGGCCCCTCGAGCCGCAGGCCCGCCGACTCCCGGACCGCCGATCGCGATCCGTCGGCGCCAATCACGTAGCGCGCGGTGAGCGGCGTCCCGGACGCGGCCGTCAGCGTGACGCCGTCCGGCGCGGCCTGCGCCGCCGTCACTTCGGCGTTCCAGACGAACTCGACGCCGGCGTCGCGGCACGCCTCGAGGAGCAGGGCTTCGGTGACCACCTGCGGCAGGCTCGTCGCCGCCGGCAGCACGCCTGCCGGCGCGGGCCCGTAGGTGCGGCGAAACAGCTCGCGTCCGCGGAAGAGCGTCCGCTTCGTCCGCCAGGTGAGCCCGTGGTGGACGAGCTCCCACGCCAGGCCGGGGCGGATCCCCTCCAGCAGGTCGAGCGTCACCCGGTGCAGGAAGATGGCGCGGCTCCCGGGCCGAATCCGATCCGCCGCCCCCGCCTCGACGACCGTCACCGGCCGTCCGGCCGCGCGCACGGCCAGCGCCGCGGTCAACCCGACGGGGCCGGCCCCGACGACGAGGATGTCGCGATCGGTCATCGCCGGGCCCGCACCTGACCGATCGGGCTCACGCCGGCGCCGTACTCGTGGGCGAAGGCGCGGAACCGCTCGGCCACGGGCGAGAAGTACTTCTGCCGCCGGTAGATCAGCTCCATGTGCCGCGTGATCTGGAAGCCGTCGACCGCGACGAGCCGCAGGTCCCCGACCGCCGCCTCGCGCTCCACGGCGTACGACGACACGAATCCGATGCCGAGATTCGCCTCCACCGCCTTCTTGACGGCCTCGGTGCCGGACAGCTGCATGACGACCGTCGGCGTCACGCCCGCGGCCTTGAGCCGCCGTTCCACGAGCTGTCTGGTGCGCGACCCGAGCTGCGGCAGGATACACGGCTGCGCCTTCAAATCCCGCACGGCCACCGACGTGCGGTGCGCGAAGGGATGCGACGGCGAGACGATCAGGACGACGGTGTCGGGGCAGACCGGCTCGACGCCGAACCGCCGGTCGACCGTCGGGCCGCCGACGAGCGCCATGTCGAGCACGTTCTGCAGGGCACTCTCGTAGAGGCGTTCGGTCGCGTCCACCTGCAGCGTGATCTCCGTCTCGGGATACCGCTCGCGAAAGGCGCGGACGACGCGCGGGAGCAGGTACATGCCGCCGGTCGTGTTCGCGCCGAGGACCAGCTTCCCCTTGGTGGCGGCGCCGAGCTCGTCCATGAGCCGGCGCGCCTCGTCGCGCGTGTGCAGGATGGACACCGCGCACCGGTACAGGGCATCGCCGGCCTGCGTCAGCCGCAGCTGCGGTCCGCCGCGCTCGAACAGCAGCAGGCCGCACGCCTTTTCGAGCGCGCGGACCTGCAGGCTCACGGCCGGCTGCGTCAGCCGCAGGTCGGCGGCGGCCGCGCTGATGCTGCGGCGCTCGGCCACGGCGTAGAAGATTTCGAGCTGGTGGAAGTTCATCGGGAGGTATTTAGCATTCTTTATGACTGGCCCGTCCATTATTTATTTGACGCGCTTTGTGACCGTTCGGTACGGTGGCCTCTCGGACATCCATGAGCGTCGCGTCCGCCGTCGAGCCCCGCCCCGAGCCGGCCTGGATCAAGGTCCTCGATCAGACGCGCTGCATCGGCTGCCACGCCTGCAGCACGGCGTGCAAGTCCGAGAACCAGGTGCCGCTCTCGGTCAATCGTACCTACGTCAAGTCGGTCGACGTCGGCCGGCATCCGCAGGCGCGCCGCTTCTTCCAGGTGACGCGCTGCAACCAGTGCGCGAACCCGCCGTGCGTCGCCGCCTGTCCCACCGGCGCCATGTTCCGGCGCCGCGACGGCATCGTCGACTTCGCCAAGACGATCTGCATCGGGTGCAAGGCGTGCATCGCCGCATGCCCCTACGATGCCATTTTCATCAACCCCGACGACCATGCCGCCGAGAAGTGCAACTTCTGCGCGCACCGGCTCGACGTCGGCCTCGAGCCGGCCTGCGTCGTCGTCTGCCCCACGCAGGCGATCGTCGTCGGCGACCGCCACGATCCGGCCGGCCGCGCCGCCCGGATCCTGCACCGCGATCCGGTGACGGTGCGCCGGCCCGAGAAAGAGACGCGCCCGCAGCTCTTCTACAAGGGCGCGCATGCGGCGACGCTCGACCCGCTGGCGGCGGCGCGGCCGGCCGGGGGGATCTTCATGTGGAGCCAGCAGCCGCGCGGACCGCAGGTGGTCGTCTCCGGCCATCCGTACGGGCACAACAGTTCGGCGGCGGCCGTGCTCTCGTACGACGTGGCCCACCGGGCGCCGTGGGACTGGCGGGTGAGCCTCTACACCTGGACGAAGAGCATCGCCGCGGGCGCCTATCTCGCCGCCGCCTGCCTCGTCTCCCTGGGCGCGCTCGACACCGGCAGCCTCGTCTGGCGCTGGCTGGCGCCGCTGGTCGCGCTCGCCTTCATGGCGATCACGGGCGCGATCCTCATCGCCGACCTCGAGCACCCGGAGCGCTTCTACCTGATCTTCACGCGCCCACAGTGGCGAAGCTGGCTGGTGCGGGGCGCGTTCGTCCTCGGCGGCTACGGCGGGGTGCTCGCCCTCCATCTCGGGCTGCACGCGATCGGAGCCCCGGAGGGGCAGCGCCCGCTCGCCGCGGCGGGCGTACCGCTTGCCGCGGCAGCGGCCGTGTACACGGCGTATCTCTTTGCGCAGGCCAAGGCGCGCGATCTCTGGCAGAGCGCGCTGCTGCCCGCGCACCTCCTCGTCCAGGCGCTGATGGCCGGCGCGGCGGCCGTCGCGTTGCTCGCGGTCTGGTGGGCGCCGGAGGCGGTGCCGGCGCTGCTGTGGGTCGTGGGGGGGAGCGCGGCCGCGCACCTGCTGCTCGTCGCCGGCGAGACGAGCGTGACGCACGGCACGGCGCACGCGCGCCTCGCGGTGGACGAAATGGTGCGCGGCCAGTTCAAGACGTATTTCTGGGTGGGCGCGGCCGCCGTGGCGGCGGGCGTCCTCGCACCGTGGCTCGGCGCGCCGGTCGCGCTGCTGCCGCTTCTGGGCCTCATCGCGTACGAGCACGCGTACGTGCAGGCCGGTCAGGCGGTGCCGCTTGCGTGAACTCACGCCGTTTCCCCCGAAGGACCGCTGGGACGACTGGACCGAGCTCGACTCGCGCGCGTGGCCCGAACGCGTCGAGCGGCGCTACGCGCTCGTGCCGACGACGTGCTTCAACTGCGAGTCGGCGTGCGGCCTGCTGGCGTACGTGGACAAGGAGACGCTGCAGATCCGGAAGTTCGAGGGGAACCCGGAGCATCCGGGATCGCGCGGTCGGAACTGCGCGAAGGGGCCGGCCACCATCAATCAAGTCACCGATCCCGACCGCATCCTCTATCCGCTGAAGCGGACCGGCCGCCGGGGCGAGGGCCGGTGGGCGCGCGTGAGCTGGGACGAAGCGCTCGATGACATCGCCGCCCGCATCCGCCGCGCGCTGCGCGAGAAGCGGCCGAACAGCGTGATGTACCACGTCGGGCGGCCCGGCGAGGACGGCTTCGCCGAGCGCATCCTGGCCGCCTGGGGCATCGACGGCCACAACTCGCACACGAACATCTGCTCGTCGGCCGCGCGCGCCGGCTACGCCTCCTGGATGGGGCTCGATCGCCCCAGCCCCGACCACGCCAACGCCCGCGTCATCCTGCTCATCAGCGCGCATCTCGAGTCGGGCCACTACTTCAACCCGCACGCGCAGCGCATCATGGAGGCCAAGCAGAACGGCGCCACCGTCGTCGTGTTCGATACGCGCATGTCGAACACGGTGAGCCACGCCGATCACTGGCTGTCGCCGTATCCGGGGTCGGAGGCCGCGATCCTCCTGTCGATCGCGAACTACCTGATTCAGCACCGGCTCTACGACCGCGAGTACGTCAGGCGCTGGTGGAACTGGGCCGAGTACATGGAGGCGATCGAAGGCGCCGCGGACGCGGGCTTCGAGGCGTTCGAGGAGGCGCTCGCGCGGCGCTACGCGGAGTACACGTTCGAGCTGGCGGCGCGCGAGTCGGGCGTCGACGCCGCGGCCATCGAGGCGGTGGCACGGGTGGTGGCGACGGCCGGGACCCGGCTGGCCACGCACACCTGGCGCAGCGCGGGCTCCGGCAACCTCGGCGGCTGGCAGGTGGCGCGGTGCCTGTTCATGCTGAACGCGCTCCTCGGCGCCATCGCGACCGACGGCGGCACGTACCCCAACGCATGGACGAAGCACGTGCCGCGCCCGATCCACGTGCCCCCGCATCCGCACGTCTGGAACGAGCTGACGTGGCCCGACGAGTTCCCCCTGTCGATGCACGAGATGTCGTTCCTGCTGCCGCATTTCCTGAAGGACGGGCGCGGCACCCTCGACGTGTATTTCACGCGCGTCTACAACCCGGTGTGGACGAACCCCGACGGCTGCTCCTGGCTCGAAACGCTGACGGACGAGTCGCGGATCGGGCTGCACGTCGCGCTCACGCCGACCTGGAGCGAGACGGCGTACTTCGCCGACTACGTGCTGCCGATGGGGCACGCCTCGGAGCGGCACGACACCCACTCGTACGAAACGCACGACGGGCAGTGGATCGGCTTCCGGCAGCCCGTCGTCCGGGCGGCGCGGGCGCGGGCGGGCGAGCCGACGAGCGACACCCGGGAGACGAATCCGGGCGAGGTGTGGGAGGAGAACGAGTTCTGGATGGAGCTCACCTGGCGGATCGATCCCGAGGACAATCTCGGCATTCGCCACCATGTGGAGTCGCCCTCCAGGCCCGGCACGCGGCTGTCGGTCGACGAGTACTACGGCCACATCTTCGAACGCTCGGTGCCGGGCCTCCCCGAGGCGGCCGCCGCACTCGGAATGACGCCGCTCGAGTACATGCGCCGGCACGGCGCGTTCGAGATTCGCACGCGCGTGGGCCCGCGGCACGAACAGGACGTTCCCGCCGACGAACTGAAGGACGCGGCCGAATCGCGCTTCGGCCGCGTGTACACCGCGACGCCGCGCCCGCTCGACGCCAACGTCGTGCCGCTGCCGACGCCGGAGCCCGACGGCGCGGGCCGGCGTCCCGTCGGGGTGACGATCGACGGCCGGATTCTGCAGGGCTTCCCGACCCCCAGCGGACGCCTCGAGTTCTACTCGGCGACGCTCGCGGGCTGGGGGTGGCCCGAGTACGCGCTGCCCACTTACATCCGCAGCCACGTGCATCCGTCCGCGCTCGAGCCGGGCGAGATGCCGCTCATCTCCACGTTCCGGCTGCCGATGCACATCCACACGCGCAGCGCCAACGCCAAGTGGCTCGACGAGATCGCGCACACCAATCCGCTCTGGCTGCACCCCTCGGACGCGGCGCGGATCGGCGCCGGCACCGGCGACCTCGTCCGCGTCTCCACGCGCATCGGGTTCTTCGTCGTCAAGGCGTGGGTCACCGAGGGGATCAAGCCCGGCGTTGTGGCCTGCAGCCATCACATGGGACGCTGGAGGCTCTCAGACGAGGAAGGGCAGCGGCAGTTCATGCGCACGGTGGCGCTCCGCCAGGAGGGCACCGCGTGGAGCCTCACGACGAAGGAGCCCGTGCGCGCCTTCGAGTCGTCCGACCCCGACACGAGCCGGATCTGGTGGAACGACGTCGGCGTCCACCAGAACCTGACGTTCCCCGTGCAGCCGGATCCGATCTCGGGCATGCACTGCTGGCATCAGGCGGTGCGGATTGAGAAGGCGCGGCCGCAGGATCGCGACGGCGACATCCACGTCGACACCGCCCGCTCGCGGGCGGTCTACCGCGAGTGGCTCGCGCGCACGCGCCCCGCGAGCGCCCATAGCCCCGACGGCACGCGCCGGCCGTACTGGATGCTGCGGCCGCTCAAGCCGTCGCGCGACGCGTACAGACTCAGTCGTTCACGCGTCTGATGCCTTTGAGGGCCAGCCCCACGAGCTCCTGCGCCTCACACGCCACATCGGAGTACGCGGCCTCCTCGCGCAGCACCCCGAGAATCGTGAGCCGCTTCAGCGCGGTTCGGCGGGTCCAGTGGACGTGTGTTCGGGGGGCCCGTAATCTTTCACACAGTTCGACCGATGGGCGCCTGCGAATATATCCCGGGCGCGATCCGGGACAGCAGCGCTTTCCAGCGCGGCAGCGCCGGGTCCACAGTGAAGTAGCGTTGCCTCTCGGACCCTCGGCCCGCCGGGCTCCCGCCTGACAAGACCTCGGCCAGCTCCTGCGGCGACCTCACGAACCGCACCCCCTCCGCCAGCCCGCGCAAAGGGCTCATGTTGAATGACTGGCCATCCAGCACCGAAACGACGGGGACCCCCATGCAGTAGGCATCCACGGCCGCGTTGGTCGTGTTGCTGGTGTAGGCGACGTCGCAGTCACCCAATAGCACGGACAGGGGGGTGTCGGTGAGCTGCATCGGCAATCCCGGATAGTCGCCGGCCCTGACGGGACAGTACGGATGGGGCCTGACGACGCAACGAATGCTCGCCGGCAACGACGGCGCCGCCTCCTGGAGCCATTGCAGCTGCCGATGGGTCGCGGAAGGCACAGAATCGGTCAGCACGAGCACGCGCAGCGGGCTCCCGGAGCGATTCCCTGCGATGTTCTGCACTCGAGGGCGCTCCGCCAGATAGAGAAAACGCAGGGCCTCCACTTCCACGATCGCGTCCTCCGGGTATCCGCCTCCCCTGCAGGCGGCCATGGCGGCCGGCCCGTTCAGGGCGACGATCTCGGGCATGGGCATATCGCTTCTCCCGGTGCCTGGACCGCCACCCGCGTCGGAAAAAAAACGGAGATCCCAGAAATTGATGCAGGTATGGGGCACGCCGACCAAGGTCCCGTGGCCCGAAGCCTTCCAGCAATGGACCCATGCCGTCTCCCAGCCCTGGTGTTCCTGCAGGTACAGTCCCAATTCCTGCCTTGGCAGTGCAGCCAGCACTCGCTCGATGAGATTGAGAAGCAGGCAGTTTGACAGGGCCTTGCTGCCGTACATGGAGCTGCGCCAGTCCCGCTTGAACAGCGGCCACAGATCCACGGTTGAATTCGCCGGACGGAAGCGGCGCCGCACGCCCCGCAGGCGCGCGCCCATCCGCCCGACACGGAAATAGTCCCGCAGCGCGTCCGTGATCACGCGCCAGCTCAGCGCGTCATCCAGGGCCGAGTGCCACTGCGCGCCCGCGCCCTCCTGGCTGAAGCGTCCGATCAGGTCCCGCTCCCGGCTCCCGCGCCCCGGTTCGTCGTGGACGTAGAGGTGTATCCAGTTAGTAGGGATGCCATCATGCGCGAGACTCCCCGGTAGCGCCGTCCAATAGCCGCTGTGGAAACGCCCTTGGCTCGCTTCCGCCATGTCCAGACAGGCCAAGTACGAGCAAAACGTGACCCGGCCGGTGGTCCCGGACAGCGCCTTCATGCCGGTCCGCCGCAAGGGCCACCGCTGCTTGAGATAGCGCAACAGATAGGCCATGGCCTGCACGGGGTGCGGCAGCGAGCGGTAAACCCTCCTGGCCAGCGACACAGGATCGTTCGGTTTCGGCAAGCGCCGCCACTGGAATGCCAGCTTCGCGTTCGCGCACCAGGCGCGGAACGCGCGCACCAGTGTCCTGTCGCTGCTCGCCAGGATGACGGTGCCGGCCGCATGGGCGCTGGCAACGTCCTCCAAAGCCAGCAACTTCACGGCGTCATACAGGTAAACCGACTCGTCGGAGCTTTTCTCCGCCAGCAGGGTCATCCACCAGTAGCTGAAACCCGGCCGCACCGAGAGCCGCTCCAGCAGCCGTTTCTCCCCGACCCGCGCCTCGCCGAGATCATGTATCCAGCGCAGGTACCGGGCCCTCAGCGCGTCCGCCTGCTCTTCCACCCGCTGGGGAATCGAAACCTCGGCCGCGCCGCCGGTGCGATAGCCCTTCCAGAGTACGGTGACCCAATCCCCCTGTGGCGCGGGTTCCTCGCTGTCCCAGACCAGGAGCGTCGGCAACCCGCTATTCGGCCGGTTCAACGCCATGCAGCGGGCTGCGTTACGGGATTCGTCACGACCGCCTCACGCGCTGCACGAATGCCTGGCAAGCGCTGTCGATGATTCGCTTCTTGATTCCAGCATTGCTGACCTTGATCGCGCTCTTGGACCCGATGCAGGAATCGGCGGCCTGCGCGGTCAACAACGCGGGCATCAAATGCTTGTATTGCTTGAATATTCTACGGAATCAGTACCGACCCCACAACGAATCGCTGCGGATGTGCGCCTCCACCTGCTGGACGTCGCGGGGCGAGTCCACCGAGAACGAGGGCCGGAACGGATAGGGCGCAATGCGCTGCCGATAGCCGTTGTCCATGATCCGGTTGCTGTCGCAGGACTCTGCCAGCTCCAGCGGCGATTCCGGCATGGACGTGAAGGTCTTCAGGAAGTCCCGGCGAAAGGCAAAGATACCGTAGATCCTCCGGGCGTCGATTGCGGGCGTCAGCGACGTGCAGTACGGAACCGGCGCCCGCGACGTGTAGAGCACGTCCCCACGCATGTCGTGGACGATCTTCACGATGTCCGGGTTGCGGAACTGCGCGTCGTCCACGATCTGCATGGCAAGCACGGTGCAGGACACCGAGGCATCGTCCTCCAGCGGCTTGATCGACGCGGCGATCATGTCCGGGTGCAGCATGGGCTCGTCGCCCTGCACGCACACCACGACGTCGCCGGCTTCCAGGGCCTGGCCGCATTCATCGGCCGCCTCGGCGACCCGGTCGAGGCACCGCGTATGGCGGTCCGAGGTCATGATCGTGGGCCAGCCCCTCGTCTCGCCCAGCGCGGCGATCTCGCGGTCGCAGGTGGCGAGGTACAGCCCGTCCCAGCGCGGAAACAGCCGAGCCCGGCGATACACGTGCTCGACCATCGGCATGCCGCAGATCGGATGCAACGGCTTGCCGGGGAACCGGCTCGACGCCATGCGCGCCGGCACCACGCCAATAATCTTCGTCGTTACTCTCCTCGGCAGGCGAGCCGCGCGGCGAGGCCCGGGCCATTCATGGGCTACAGCAGTGTCAGGATGTCCGGCGCAATCGAGTCATCGAGACCGTACGCCTTGCGCCATTCGGAGTCGGCGCAGTAGATGCGGTACACCAGCTGCATCGTCTTGAGCGCTTCGATCGAGGACCCTTCCACGACGGGACTGCCCGCCAGCACCGTGTCGACGAACTCCGCGATCTCGTCGGCCCAGGAATTGTCCTCATTGTAGCGCGTGATCTGCTCGCGCGGGTCGCCCGCATCGTCCTCGCTGGCGTACGCCACCGTCAGCGTCTCGGCGCCGTAGCTTTTCGTGCCGGAGAGTATCCCGGACAGGATCAACAGGCCGCGCTCGAGCCCGATCTCCAGATGGAAGCGGTGCCGCCACTGCGTGGCCGACGAGTGCAGGAACGCCACCACCCCGTCGCGCGTGCGCATCAGCGCGTACGCATTGTCCTCCACGTCGTGCTTCCAATAGCTGTTCGAGACGTAGCTGTGGACCTCGGAGAAATCCCCGGCGAACAGCCGCATCATGTCCACCAGGTGTATCCCCTGGTCGAGCAGAATGCCGCCCCCCGCCTCATGCCGGCGCGTGCGCCAGTCCGAATCGAAGCCGATGATCTTGGACTTGCCATAGACCCCGCGCAGGTTGATGACCCGGCCCAGCGCCGGCGACCGGACGACCGCGAGCGCATCGCGGACCGAATCATGGTAGCGGTGGTTGAAGCCGTACTTGAGCGCCTGCTGCGGGTGCGCGCGCTCACAGCGGATGACGCGCACGATGTCGTCCAGGTTGCGGCCGGGCGGCTTCTCGCAGAATACGTGCAGTCCCTTCTCGAGGCCCGCGATGGTGACCTCCGGCGCCAGGTAGTTGGGCAGGCACACGAACAGCAGGTCGAGACCCTCCGTGAGCAGCTGTCGGTAATGCGGATGGTAGCGGACGCCGTCCGCGAGCTGCCCCGAATCCACAAAGGTCCGGTCGCAAACGGCCACCGTCTGGAGGTGCGGATGCCGGTCGATGAAGTGCCGCCGGCGCTTGCCGACGACGCCATAGCCGGCGATGCCCACCCGCAGCGTGCTCATGCCGTTTCCGTGAACTCGGGGGGAGTCCGGTACAGGTTCGCGAGCGTTTCGTCCGGCCGCCCCAGCCGGGATGATTCCGCCGGCTCCATCACGTCGACCCAACCGCCCGCTTCGTCCGACCGGTAGAACGCGTGGAGCAGCTGGATCGAACGCAGGCAGTCGGTCCGGTCCACGAGATAGGGAGCCCCATGCCTGAAGAACGCGGCGATGTCGAGATACATGTCGCCGTGGCCGTGCCCGTACACGTTGCCGGAGAAATCCTCGCTGTGCTCCTTGCACGCGGCGGGATCGGGCGTGTAGAGCTGGAGCTCGTTGACCGCGATCCCGCCGATCTGCGCCAGCCCGTTCTCGCAGACGAAGGAGATGGACGCCTCGAAATCGTTGGGGCGCGCCGCCGTGGTCACTTCGAGGTTGCCCACGGCGCCGTCGGCGTAGGTCATGGTCGCCACGACGGTGTCCTCGACCTCGATGCTTGCGCCGAAGGTCCGCATGGTCGCATTCACCCGCTGGACCTCGCCGCCGAGGTGCCGCAGCAGGTCGACGTGATGTATGCCCTGGTTGGTCAACGCGCCGCCGTCCTGGGCAAACTTGCCGCGCCAGGGCGCCATGTCGTAGTAGCGCTGCGGCCGGCACCAGCGCACGCGCACCGACACGATCCTGATGCGCCCGAGCTCCCCGCTCGACAGCCCCCGCCGCACCCGACGCACGGCGCGGTTGTAGCGGTTCTGGAACACGGGAAACACGTGCAGCCCCAGGCGATCCGCCAGCGCGTACGCTTCGGTCAGCTGCGAGGGCCGTATGAACGTCGGCTTTTCGACGATCACGTTCTTGCGGTAGAGGCGCATGATCTCCGTGGCGTGCTCGAAGTGCATGCCAGAGGGGGTGATGATCGCCACGGTGTTGATCTGCGGCAGCTTGCGAAACATTTCGCGATAGCTGGTGAAATGAGGCACCCCGTACTGCTTTCCATACGACGCGCTCTTCTCCTCCACCAGGTCGCACACCGCCGCGAGCTCCACTCCCTCCACCCCTGCCATCGACCGGCAATGGTGTCCGGCCACCCGGCCGCAGCCGATGATGGCCATCTGTACCGTGTTTTCCGCCTCGCTCATCGTTCCGCTCGCCGGCTCCCGCGTACCGCGTCGGCTATGCGCCTGATGATGGGCTCGAATCGTTCTTCCGTCGTCGCGGTAAAGCGGCTGTAACCGCTGAGGCACGGCTCGTTCGCATCCTTCCGGTACAGAACGAGGCCTTCGAGCGCGCGATGGACATCCGGGGCGGCGGGCCCGAACGCGACATGAAGGAAATTCCCTTCTGTGCGGAGGGTCCGCAGACCCAACCGTGTCATCGCGGCCACGAACGCGTCGCGCCCCGCGTTGAGGCGCTTGACCGAGGCCAGCATGTCGCCGTCGTAATCCAGCATGCGTTCCGTCGCGGCGACGGCCAGCGTGTTGACCTCGTACATGGGGCGCACCTTGTGCAGGAGCCCCGCGACCGTCGGGGATGACACGGCGTATCCGATGCGCAGCCCCGCGAGGCCCCACGCCTTCGCGAACGTGCGCGCAATCACCAAGTGGGGATACTCGTCGAGCCATGACAGCGCGGTGCGATCGTAGAACGGGTAATAGGCTTCGTCGATGAGGATCAGGGCACCCGACCGACCGGCGGCCTCGACAATCCGCCGCAGGTCGTCGGGAGGAAATACAGTGCCCGTCGGGCTGTCCGGATTGGGCAGGCACACGACCTTTGGTCGCGTGTCCGCGATGGCGGTGATGACCGTCCCGGCGGGAAGGCTGGGGCCGGCCTCGTCCCGGCGATATTCCAGGGCTGCGACCCGTGCCCCGTACATCCGCGCGTACACGGAGTACATCGCGAATGTCGGCACTGTGTGCATCACCACATCACCGGGATTGACGAAGGCCTCAAACACCGAGCGGATCACGCCGTCCGAGCCCGCCGCAAGAAGCAGCTTCCCGGGTACGACGCCAAGATAGCTGGCAAGCTTGCGATACAAGGGCGCGCACTCCGGATAGGTGCCAAGCGCCACAGGATCAACTTCGCGAACCACGCGCTGCACGATGGCGCCGAGTTGGGGGTCGGCGTTCTCGTTCTTGTCGAGCCATAGCAGGCGCGGATCACGGACCGCGCGCTGGGTCCACTCGGGACGAAGGAGCTGCTGATCGAGTACCGCCTCACGCGCTGGCGGCACGGTATACGTCACGCTCGCCGTCTGTTCGTCGTTCATCGATCTCCGGATTCCTGAGAAGCGGTTTCATACCCTCCGCAGCGCGATGAGGGCCGCGGCGAGTTCAAAGGTCCAGCTCCGCGATGATCGCGCGCCAGGAGCGGTTCGATCTTGGTCCATTGCGCGTCGGTCACGCGGACGCCACGTCCGGCCACGAGCGCTACCTCCGGCCAGCGTGGTTCCAAATCGGCGATCACAGTACAAGGGGAAAGGGAACCGCTCAGGGGATTATGCAGCCGGTTCTAACGCTTGTGCAGCCTCGTCCCGGCCGGGTGCGGGTCACGCGTTCCACCACTCGAACGGTTTCTTGAAGAACCCCGGGCCGCATTTCAGCTCGTCGAAGCTCTTGATGCGCCGCGCCGGGTTGCCCGCCACGACCGAGTTTGGCTCCACGTCCCGGATGACGACGGCGCCGCCATACACTTGCGAGTGATGCCCGATGCGCACGCCGGGCGCGATCGTGACGTTCGCACCGATGGACACGAAGGACTCGACATGTGCTTTCGGCGCGCAGTCGGCATAACGCGGGCACGGCGGGTGAATGTCGTCGGTAAACACCGTATGCGGGCCGATGAATACATGGTCTTCCAGGACGACACGCTCCATGAAGACCTGAGCATTCACGCGAACGTCGTTGCCGATGCGGCAGCCGTTCTTGATGATCGTCTTCGGGCCTATCCGCACCCGGTCCCCGATCACGTTATCGGTGAAAATCGTCGTCTGGTCGCTGACGTCGAGGCCATCGCCCGCCGTGACGCCGGCATAGATCGTGCACCGGCTGCCGATAAACGCGTCCTTGCCGATCACGACGCGCCCCGGTGCATGAAAGCGGTCCTGGATGCCGATGATCGCGAACGGCTCCACGATGGCGCCCTCGCCCAGCTCGAGGTTGTCGTGAAGGATCGCAAACGGGCTGATCTTGCTCATTGCCAGTAAACGCAGGGCCACTGCATCCCGGAAAGGGTTTCGATTGTAGCATTCAGGCGGGTTGCCCTCGGGCCATGACTCCGGGCAACGCCTGGAGCCTCGATACGACCGGCATGACGCCGTGCGGCTACAGCCGACGCCGCGTCGATCGCACGCGATCCGGACTTGTCCGACGCGAACCTCGCTGAGGCCCTCCCGGCGGTCTGGTGTGCGGCCGCCGCGTCGAACCGAGAGTCGCCGACAGCGCTCTCGTGATCCGCTCCGCCGTGGACTATGCTCCACCGCGGAGCGCGGCCTGGACGTCCACCTCATCGACGGCACCTACGAGCTCTTTCGGCATTACTACGCGCTGCCCCCGGCCCACGACGCGGAGGGCCGCAACGTCGCGGCCGTCCGCGGCGTCGTGGCCTCGGTGCGTGCGCTCGTCGACGGCGGCGCGACGCACGTCGGCGTCGCCACGGACCATGTCATCGAGTCCTTCCGCAACGCGCTGTGGCCGGGCTACAAGACGAGCGAGGGCGTCGAGCCGGAACTGCTCGCCCAGTTCCCGCTCCTCGAAGCGGCGCTGACGGACATCGGCGTCGTCGTCTGGCCGATGGTGGAGTACGAGGCCGACGATGCGCTCGCCGCGGCGGCGGCGCGGGCGGCGGCGGACCCCCGCGTGGACCGCGTGATCATCTGCACCCCTGACAAGGATCTCGCGCAGTCGGTCCGCGGCACGCGCGTCGTGCAGTTGAACCGCCGGACGCGGGTCGTGCTCGACCAAGCGGGCGTCGTAGCGAAGTTCGGCGTGCCGCCGGCGTCGATGCCCGACTACCTGGCGCTCGTGGGCGACGCGGCGGACGGCTATCCGGGCCTCGCGGGGTGGGGGCGAAAGTCCACCGCCGCCGTGCTGGCGAAGTACGGCCACCTGGAGCGGATTCCGGCCGACTGCCGCACGTGGGGCGTCAACGCCGCCAACCCCGGCGCGCTGGCGCGCACGCTTGCGCTCGAGCGCGACCGCGCGTTCCTCTTTCGCGATCTCGCCACGCTCCGCACGGACCTGCCGCTGTTCGAGTCGGTCGACGAGCTGCGGTGGCAGGACCGGACGACGCGATATACTCTCGACCGCGGCGGTCCCTTTCCTTTGTAGTCCAACGGTCTGGTTCGGGGGCACCCTGGCTCGAGCGATCGGCGCGCGCGGCCTGCCTGGTCACCAGCCGGGAGGCGCTCAACGTCCGGGGCGAGTACGAGATGCCCGTCCCGCCGCTCCAGGTGCCCGATCTCTCGCGGTTCGGCGACGTGCCTCGGACGCGACTCGTGCACGCGCTCTCGCAGTACTCCGCCGTCAGGCTCTTCACGGACCGGGCCGCCGCCGTCCAGCCCGGCTTTCACCTCACGCCCGAGACGGCCACGGTCCTGGTCTCGATCTGCGAGCGGCTGGACGGCATGCCGCTCGCGCTGGAGCTGGCGGCGGCGCGGCTCAGGCTGATGTCGATCGAGGCGCTGCGCGATCGCCTGGCGCAGGCCGACGCGCCGCGCTTCCTCGACTTCCTCGGCGCTGGCCGGCGCGACGCACCGCGCCGGCACCGCACAATCGCCGCCGCGATCGACTGGAGCTACGGCACGCTGGCCGAGCCGGAGCAGCGTCTGTTCCGCGCGGTCGGCGTGTGTGCCGGGGGCTGGACGATCGAGATGCTCGGAGCCATGACGCCGGATGTGGCGCTCGGCGCTCCCGCGGATCCCGATCAGGCGATGGCGTCGTTGACGGCGAAGAGCCTCGTGTACCGCGTGGACGCTGCCGAGGGCTCGACGCGCTGGTCCATGCAGCGGTCGCCATCGCCGCCGCCACGACCACCTTGGCCCGCGTCCTCGCCATGGAGGGACGGCTCGACGACGCCCTTGCGCTGGCCGACGAAAGCTTGCCGGTGCTGCGGCGCAGCGGGGCGCCGCTCGAGGTCGTGGAGGCGCTCTCGACCAAGGTGATGATCCTGAACCTCGGCGGCCGGTTCCGCGAGGGCGTGACGCTGCTGGAGGAGGCGCTCGACATCTGCCGTACGGCCGGCAACCGGATGTACGAAGGCGACATGCTGCAGATGCTCGGCGTGCTCCTGTCCGGCGTCCCCGACCTGCCCCGCGCGCGCGACACCGTGGTCGAGGGCGTGCGCCTGCATCGGGCGCTTGGCTACGCCAGTGCCTGCTCGCCGTGGACGTCGAGCAGCGACTCCTGCTGGCCGGCGAACGACAGGCCCGGCAGGTCTTCGGCCGTGGCCGACGAGCGCACGGCCACCGCCGGACCGCCGAGGGCGCGGTAGGCGCCGCGTCCCTCCGCGGCAATCGGATCCGGCACAGCGTGGTTGCGGAACTCCTCCCGAATCCGGCGCGATCGGTCTTCGACGGCGCCCGCGTCGCGCGGATCGAGGCCCTCCAGCGCACTGGCGATCGCCGCACGGAGGCCGTGCGTTCCCACGAACCGGTCGTAGGCCGCCGTCGAGACGACGAAGCCCGGCGGTACCGGGAAGCCGGCCTGCGACAGGCGCGACAGCGCCGCGGCCTTGCCGCCCGCTGCCGCCAGGTCGGCGGCGCCCGGGCCCCGACACGGCCCTCGTGACGACGGGCTGGGTGGCCGAGCACCTGACCGACCCGCACGTCATGCTCGTCGAGGTGGATGGCGATCCCAGCCTGTACCCGGCGGCATGAACCCGCTCGACACCGAGTATTCGGGAGGCCTCCGCAGCGCCGAGGTGTACGACACGGCGACCGGCACGTCGACGTGGAGCGCCACGGCCAACCTGACCAGGGGTCGCTACTCGCACTCGGCTACGCTGCTGCCGACGGGCAAGGTGCTGGTGCCCGGCGGCGAGGGCGGGGGCAACACCGCGGAGCTATACGACCCGGCCGCCGCGGCGTGGATTTCGACCGGCGCGATGAACTCGGGCCGGTCCGGTCACACGGCCACGTTGCTGCAGAGCGGCAAGGTCCTCGTGGCCGGAGGAGCGGGAGGAGCAGCAAACGCCGAGATCTACGATCCTGCCGCGGAAACCTGGACGCTCACCGGCCCTTTGGCCCAGAGTCACGTCCACGGACACACCACGACGCTCCTGTCCGACGGCCGGGTGCTGCTGGTGGGAGGCGATCCTGACTACGCGAGCGTCGAGCTGTTCGACCCGGCGACGAACGCGTGGACCCGGAAGAGCGATATGGTTCCGGGCTCGTACACCGGCCGCTTCGATCACACGGCGACGCTGCTGGCCGACGGGCATGTGCTCGCGGCCGGCGGGCAAGGCGCCGGCGCCACGGCGGAGCTGTACGATCCGGCGACGGGGGGCTGGTCCGACATGCCCATGCCCGCCGCCCGTGAGAAGCAGACGGCGACGCTGCTGCCGGCGGGGCAGGTGCTCGTCGCCGGCGACGCCAGCGCGCCCGCTACTGCCACCCTGTACGACCCGGGCCTGGCCGCTCGCTCGGCGTGGCGGCCCGTGCTCGGCTCGGCCACGCCCGTACTGGCGCCGGGCGCCCGACTGGTGGCGGCGGGCAGCCGGTTCAGGGGAATCTCCGAGGCATCCGGCGGCGCCGCCAACTCGTCGGCGACCGACATCCCGCGTCTGCAGCTTCGCAGGCTGGACAACGACCGGGTCCGGTGGCTCGACCCCGACCCTGCGGCCGGCTTCTCGGACAGCGCCGTCACGTCGCTGCCCGTGACGGGCTTCCCGGCCGGTCCGGCGCTGGTGATCGTCTTCACCAACAGTATGCCCAGCAACGCGGTGATGATTCAGGTCACGACGTAGACCGGCGAACGGTCGCGGCCGGGCAGGGCGGGCCGTCAGGTCGGCTCGTCGTCTGGCTGCGTGGTGTTGCCTGCGGGTTCCCGCACGCGCCTCTGCAGCATCCAGAGCATCGTGCCGCTGAACGCCGCGAGCGCCGCCCCGACGCCGACGAGCAGGACGATGCGGCGCTCGATGAAGCCGGTGCCCAGGTAGATCGTGGCCGCCGCGAACGGCAGCTCGCCGATTCCGACGACCGCCAGGTACTTCCAGAACGGGTAGCGCAGCAGTCCGAGGACGTAGCCTGGCACTTCCGACGGCACGGCGAGCTGGAAGAGGAGGACGAGGCCGAACGGCGCCGACCGCGTGAAGCGCGCCTCGGCCCAGTCGAGCCAACTGGTGGAGACCAGGGCGTTGACGACTGCGCGGCCGAGATGGCGGCTGACGGTGTAGGCGAACACGCCGCCGAGGATCCAGCCGGCCAGCAGCAGCACGGTGCTGACGCCCGTGCCCCAGACGAAGACGGCCACCGGCACGAAGACGGCGCTGGAGACGAAGAAGAGCATCGCGGAGAGCGCCGAGAGCACCACGAACACGGCGACGCCGAGCACCGGCCGCTGGCGAATGACCGTGTCGACCACCGGCAGCCACCCGACCACCCAGGCGTGCAGGTCGTCGGCCGACACCACGCCGACGAGTCCCGCGGTCAGCAGCGCCACCGCGGCGGCGCGTTTCCTGGCATTCACCTGCGGCGCTCCCGCAGACAGATGTTATCGGAAAGACGTAACCGCACCGCCACGCGACGATTGCCGCCGCCTTCGGCGGACGTCGTGCACCCGGCGTCAGGTCCCGTGTCGACTTCCTGAGCTTTCTCAGAAAGTCTGATGTTGCCGGGAATCCGATGACCCACGTGTCACGCCAAGGTCGTTCGTTTTCGGACTGTTTTCGCGAATTGCCGCCCATCGGCTTCAGCGCCCGGTTGGCGTCGGGGTTGCTCAACAGGCCGGCATGAGTAACAGGACTCGTTCAGCATTCAAATGGTGCGTCGCGGCCTGTCTGGCCGCGGTCGCGCTGGTCCAGCCAGCGGAGGCGCAGGGCCGTGTCAAGGCCCGCATGGACAAGGCCGTGCGGGACAAGATCGCGACGAACCGCGCCGACGCCACACGCGTCATCGTGCGCGTGAGGCCCGAACGCCACCAGCAGATGCGGGGCACGATCGAGCGGGAGCGTACTCGCAAGGTCCGCCGCCACCTCCGTTCGCTGGCGGCGTACACCGTGGAGCTGCCGGCCAACGCAATTGAGGCGCTCGCGGAGACCGACGGCGTGGTGTCGATCTCCATCGACGCGCCCGTCCGGGCGATGAACGTCGTCCCGATCTCGGGCGACCTGCTCCAGCAAACGCTCGGCGTCAACCCGGCGAGCGGCGTCACCGGCGCAGGCATCGGCATCGCCATCGTCGACTCCGGCATCGCGCCGTCGGCCGACTTCGGCAACCGCATCACCCACTTCTACGACTTCACGACGGGCGGACAGCCGACCGCACCCCGTGACGGCTTCGGCCACGGCACGCACGTGGCGGGCCTGGCGGCCGGCAGCGGGGCGGGGTCGCTCGGGCTCTATCGCGGCGTCGCGCCCGGCGCCTCGCTCATCGGGCTCCGGGTGCTCGATGACGCCGGCGCCGGCTACACGAGCGACGTGATCGCGGCGCTCGAGTTCGCCACCGCCAACAAGGCGGCGCTCGGGATCGACATCATGAACCTCTCGCTCGGCCATCCGCCGTTCGAGCCAGCCGAGACCGACCCGCTCGTGCAGGCGGTCGAGGCGGCGGTCCAGGCGGGCATCGTCGTGATCGCGTCGGCCGGCAACATGGGCACGAACCCGACCACCGGCCTGGTCGGCTACGGCGGGATCAGCTCGCCGGGCAACGCGCGCTCGGCCATTACCGTCGGAGCAAGCTCGACCGAGGGGACGGTGACGCGGACCGACGACCTGATACTGCCGTACAGCTCGCGCGGGCCATCCTGGTACGACGGACATGCCAAGCCCGACGTCGTCGCGCCCGGGCACCGCCTGGCCGCGCCGGCCGCGCCCGGCAGCTACCTGGCGACCAGCTACCCGCACCTGCTCGTGCCGGGCACCACCGAGATGTACTTGCGGCTGACCGGCACGAGCATGTCGGCCGCCGTGACCTCGGGTGTCGCGGCATTGGTGCTCGAGTCGAACCGGCGGGCGTTCCAGGACCCGACCCGGCCGGACCTGTCGCCGCTCGGCGTCAAAGCGGTCTTCCAGTTCACCGCGCTGCGGCTGCAGGACGAGAACTTCGCGGCCTACGACTACATGACGCAGGGCGCGGGCGGGTTGAACGCCGCAGGCGCGATGGCCTTCGCCAGCGTGATCGACACGACGGCGCAGCCTGGCACGCCCTGGCTGGTCGGCGCCGTGAGCCCGTTCACCACCTTCGGCGGCGACACGATGTCGTGGGGGCAGAACCTGGTCTGGGGCGACAACCTGATTTGGGGCGACAACCTGATCTGGGGCGACAACCTGATCTGGGGTGAGAACGTCGTGTGGGGCGAGAACGTCGTCTGGGGTGAGAACCTCGTCTGGGGCGAGAACGTCGTCTGGGGCGAGAATGTCGTCTGGGGCGAGAACCTCGTCTGGGGCGAGAACCTCGTCTGGGGCGAGAACCTCGTCTGGGGCGAGAACCTCGTCTGGGGCGAAAACGTCGTCTGGGGTGAGAACCTCGTCTGGGGCGAGAACGTGCTCTGGGGCGACAGCTTCCTGGACGAGCCGGCCGCTGCGGTCAGCGCGCCCACTGTCGTGAGCGAGCCGACGCCGACGGCGGAGCCGCCGCGCCGCAAGGCCGCCACCAAGTTCAAGCAGGCGCAGAGCAAGAAGGTCGCGAACCGTGGAAGGAGGGCGCTGTGAACACCATGACCATGTTGAACCCGGCGCCCCGCATCCAGCGCAAGGTCGTCTGGGAATAACGCACGCACCGAGCTCGAGCCGCCGTCGCCGACGGCGGCTCGACTCTCCTGTTCCGGCAGCACTCGCCCGTCGGCTGACGCCGGACCGGCCAGAGGCGACAGTGAGACCTCACGATGCCTGGACGGCCTTCCACGCACTCCTGCCCGGCTCCGCTTCCGACATGGTGTACGACAGACGGCTTCCGGCGCCCACGAGCATGTCGCGAACCTCGGGCGTCACGCCGGCGAGGCGCAGGCGAATCCCGCGCCGGTCGAGCGCGGCGGCCCACCATTCGAACGCACGCAGCCCCGTGAACCGGAACTCGTGCGCGTGCGAGAGATCCACGACGACCAGCCGCGCGGCCGGCGGGAGGTGGCGCTCCACTTCCTCGAGCAGCGGATCGACGGCCGCATAGTGGACCGCCCCGGAGACCTCGAGCACCACGACCTCCGGATTGTCGCCCGGCTCGACCGGCACGAGCCGGTCGTCGCGGAAGGTGAGCGGCCGCACGCGCGGCGCGCTCGTGCGGACCAGATGGATGAGGAGCCCGAGGCCGGCGCCGACGAAGACGGCCCAGTGCAGCGGCATCACGAGCGTGCTCACCGTCGTGGCAACGAGGAGGAGCCGGCTGGCCGGTGAAGCGCGCCACATCCGCCCGAGCGCCGGCTGCCGCACCATCGACGCCGCCGTGATGAAGAGCACGCCGGCGAGCGCCGCCTGCGGAATATAGGCGATGAGGCGCGACCCGAACAGCAGGATGGGCAGCGTGAGCAGCGCGGCCAGCGCCGCCCCTGCCCGGCTGTGCGGCTGGCTGAGGCGCAGCAGCGCCGACCGCGTGAGACTGGCCGACGCGGGAAACGCCGCCGTGAAGGCGCCGGCGAGGTTGCCCGCGCCCTGCGCGACGATCTCGCGGCGCATGGCCGGACGCGCCTCGTCGGCCCGCACGCTGACGAGCAGCTCCAGCGTCCCGAGCAGCACGATCGCCGCCGCGGGCGCGGCAAGGCTCGCCACGACGGCGGGGCGCAGGTCGGGCAGCGCACCCGGCGGCCATCCGGCGGGCACGTCCGTGCGGTCGGCCACCAGCGGCACGCCG
>Ga0194128_10004136_pt1 | contig 21599 bp, 24 predicted proteins | sample TA2KigCa65mmetaG_FD_148650 | JGI IMG/M metagenome (GOLD analysis project Ga0194128, IMG submission 148650) | Freshwater microbial communities from Lake Tanganyika, Tanzania - TA2015037 Kigoma Deep Cast 65m | ecosystem: Environmental > Aquatic > Freshwater > Lake | place: Tanzania: Lake... | reverse complement strand
AGGGGACGACGGCGCTGTTTTGACTTCAGTGGAAGGAATAGCAAATCTCACCGACTCGTCTTGGTATGAAGTTGTCACGCGCCTGAACCCGCTTATAAAACGGGTGTACTATTGACATAAAATCTCTTTTGTGTATAATGAGAGGCGGAGAAAAAGGTTAAAAATCGGCCTTTCGGCTGATGCCTTTTTGTCAAAAAGTTCGTTGTTATAAACACGCCGAATGGGTGTGAGAAGAACATATGAAGGTTCTGTTGCGGGTAATCGTTGTAATGGCAGTTGCTCTATTAGTTGGGGCGGGACTCGGATTCGTTCTGACGTCTGCGCCACGCGCAACGTCATCGGAAACGGTGGCGTCCACTTCAACAAACGCGATCGCGGAGATTTCGTTTGAGTTCACTGTATCCAAGTAAAAAAGTAAAACCAAAATCAGAAATCAGAAAAACTGAAAGAGAAAAAATGAAAGAAAACAAAAAGACACTAGGTTTCGCGCTGTTCGCGATTGTATTATTCTTGTGTGCGTCGTTGATGCACGCTCAAAGTGCGGTTGACTTGCCGGACTCCCTACCAACGCTTTCATCCGTGGACAAATTACTTGACCACGCGTTGGAACAGGTGGAGCATGGTGGGACCGCTGAGATCCATGTCTATTCCGCTGACATTGATTGGCGGCGGGACATCAAACAGTCAGCTACCATTCAAGTGGTAGGCCGCGACATTCGTGATGTGCTCGCTGAAATGCGTAGCGTCAAGTTTCGCGTGCCGATCATTGATCCAACAAAGGCGCGGATTCAGGTCCACGGCGTAATCTACGGGCCGAAGAAGGAGAACGACTCTCGGGACATCCTATTTGAGGGGAGCCGGAGTTATAAACTGCAAAATGTTGGCGGAAAATGGGTAGTGCCACAAGATGCGCAAAAGGTGGAACTCTACCTCGTGTGGCAAACGCCAATTGTGCTTCCTGTCGTGGTCACGAGTGCGGAGGTATTGACGCGAGACACAGACGGAGATGCGCGTTGGAACAGCATTCCAACAGAAAACGGCGTTCTGCGTCTACAGAAAAATCTGGCGGGGGCAAATCTCGCCATGCGCATTTATTACCGTAGAGCGGACGACACATACAGTAATAAAGTGTATGCGCTCAATACTGGGTTTGCGATTACTGCGCAGGAAGTGGAACCGCGGCATGATGTGTCCATTGAATCATTTATGGACTTCAGTGACGCCAATCTCGGTGTTGGTAACGGTTTGGATATGCTCGTTACGGTGGACTATTGGCGTTCATATTCGCCACTCGTTCGGCTTAACTTGAACGCAGGGCGCAAGGTGCGGTTAATGGCGGCAGCAGTGGATATAAACGACAAAGATAATTCGGTCCGCGAAGTTCCATATGCAGTGGAATTACGAAGGCATGGAGCACAAGGAACACTTCTCATTCCACTGGATCTTCTTCCGAAAGGAAAAACGGAGTATAAACCCCACGAAATGGAGTTGGGTCCAGGGAGGTATTCGCTCTACTTCCATTGGAGGACCAACTTCCAGAATCGGGAGCGATTCGTTCCGGAGCCCGTAACCCCATCAGTTGGGACGAAGGGTTAAAGTTTGGGATGATTCACAACTGCTCTGGCGCAAGTCGGAGCGGTTTTTTGTTTTTGTGATAGAATTCTATATTGGAACAACAACACAAACCGCCAGATACCGTTATGAAAGAAAAATCATTACCTTACATTCGTGACTATCTTATCCTGTGTTTAATCGTTATTGCGATGTGTACTGGAACAATCGGATACTTCCTACTCTTTTTGGATGCATCTGGGGCGACACACTTAATCGCAAAAGTTGGTTTGTTCGTTGCAGCTTTTTTGGCAACAGTATATTCAATTATAACGTTCTTTCTGTGCGTAATTCTTCCGTTAAGTCATATCTTTGAGGCGATTCGTGAAAGGAATTAGGGATGACAAATCCAATCCGCGCAAACGCAGAAGCGTTTGCGCGGTCTTCTTTTTTTTGCTAACCTAAAAATATGTCACAAGACCGATTAATAAAACTCTCGTGCGGGAAGTGCAAGCGCATAAATTACTGGAGCGAGAAAAATAAGAAAACAGTGGAGCGCAAGATAGAGCTTGCGAAGTTTTGCAAGTGGTGCAAATCGCGCACTAAACACAAAGAGGCGAAAAAATAAACGAACGGGCGATGAGGGAATCGAACCCCCGACCGCGGTTTTGGAGACCGCTATTATACCACTTAACTAATCGCCCTTATAATTTATACTTCTCCAATGTTATCATAAAAACCGCACATAATTAATTATGATAGAAATAGAAAAAAACTTTGATTTGCGTGTTGGAGAAAAAGAAAAAATCATTTCCGGCGCGAAATTTCTTGGAAAAAGAGAAATAACAGATGTTTATTTTGATTCAAAAGATTTTTCATTAACCACCAAAGATTATTGGCTTCGTCAGCGCAATGGAAGATGGGAACTCAAGGTCCCAGTTATCGGAATTAAAACGGATGATAAAGCGATAGACAGGTATACGGAACTTGAAAGTGATAAAGAAATAATTAAAGAGTTAAAGTTAAATAAAGATAAGCAGATAAAAGATTCTCTGGCGGCAAGCAGTATTTTTCCTTTCGCTACAATAATCACTAAGCGCGAAACATACCAAAAAGGTGAATACCACCTTGATTTTGATGAAATGGATTTCGGATTTGTGACATTTGAAGTGGAAATTATGGTGAAAGATGAGAGCGAGATACCTTTAGCTGAAAAGAAAATTGCAGATTTTGTTAAAAAACAGGGGATTGATTCTGCAAAAGGTCGTGGAAAAGTGCAAGAGTATTTATTTAGAAAAAACAAAAAGCATTACAATGCGCTTGTCGCCGCGGGCGTGATTAGAAAGTAGTCTGCTTGATAAGTAGAAACTATTGTAAAAAAGATGTAAGCTGTCTTGGCTTATATGGAACCGCTTGCGTCAAAAATCAGGCCTAAATCGCTAAAAGAATTTGTCGGGCAAGAACATTTGGTAGGAAAAGGAAAGCCGCTCCATCGTGCCATTGAAGACAAGCGTCTTTTTTCTTTTATATTTTGGGGTCCGCCAGGTATAGGCAAAACAACTTTGGCGAAGATTTACGCGCATGCGCTGAATGCGCGCCTTTACGAGCTTTCTGCTGTTTCTGCCGGAAAGGATGATATTAGGAAAATAGTCGAAGAGAAATACACGATTTTTGAACAAAGGCCGAAAGTCTTGTTTCTTGATGAGATTCACCGATTCAATAAAGCTCAACAGGATTTTCTTTTGCCTTTTGTTGAAAGCGGAAAGCTTTCTCTTATCGGCGCGACAACTGAAAACCCGAGTTTTGAAGTAATTTCTCCGCTTTTGTCGCGATGTCGCGTTTTTGTGTTAAAGAGTTTGTCCGAGAAAGAATTGGAAAAAATAATTTCTCGGACAAAAATAAAAATACCGAAAGACGCAATGGAATGGATGGTATCTCTTGCGAATGGAGACGCGCGCATCGCAATTACAGCGATTGAGAACACACATCAACTTTACGGAAAAATCACGATAGACAATTTGAAAAACACTTTTGAACATGTTTTTATACGATTTGATAAAAAAGGAGACGAACATTACGATACAATTTCCGCTTTTATAAAAAGCATGCGCGCCGGTGATGCCGATGCTGCAATTTATTATCTCGCGCGCATGATAGAGGGCGGAGAAGATCCGAAGTTTATCGCTCGAAGAATGGTGATTTTTGCTTCGGAAGATATCGGACTGGCGCAATCAACCGCTCTCGTAGTCGCAAACGAAGTCTTTGAAGCGGTTGAAAAAATCGGTTTACCGGAATGCGCGATAAATTTGGCGCACGGCGCGTCGTATCTGGCTTTGTCAAAAAAAGACCGTTCGTCATACGATGCTTTGCGTCTGGCGCAGAAAGATGTGCGCGAGCTGGGAAATCTTCCAGTTCCATTAAAAATACGCAATGCTCCAACAAAACTTATGGAGGAACTTGGTTATGGAAAAGGATACAATAAATATTCAAAAGATAGTTTTTTGCCGGAAAAATTGAAAGGGAAAAAATACCTAAAGCGTCCGTAAAAGAGAAAAAATCTCTTTTCTTTGCGATGGCTGGAACCAGTGGATATTTTTATTGCGCTTAAACCATGTGTATTGGCGCTTCGCGTATTTCCAGCTCTCTGTTTTTAATTTTTCAATCATTTCTTCTTTTGTAATATTGCCGCGCAGGTAATGGGAAATATAACGATATTCAAGCCCAAGCTCATCCATTCGCTTCCACGACAAACCTCGCGCGTGTAATTTCTTTACTTCGTCAATCATTCCTCGGCTAATTCGTGAGAATAAGCGAACAGTGATTTTCTTTTTTAGTTCATTTTCTTGGAGAGTTAAGCCGATCCAGATTGTGCGCGCGTCGCGCGGAATATTCGCTTCGGCGTGCCCGCTCAAAGAGTTTTGATATTTTGCAATCTCAATAGCGCGAATTAGACGTCGCGGATTGCGCGCGTCAATTTTTTCCGCGCGCTCAGGCGCGAGTTCTTTAAGTATTTCAAATAATTCTTCTGGAGATTTTTTTTCTAATTCTTTTCGCAATGTTTGGTTTGGCGGCACCTCTGGAATTGTAATATTTCCGAGCAACGCGTCTATGTAAAGACCTGTGCCCCCACAAATTATTGGAATATGCCCGCGCGAAAAAATCTCTTCAAGATTTTTTCGCGCTATCCCCACATAATCAAAAACTGAAAATTGTTTTCTCGGGTCAGCGACATCAAGCAAGTGATGCGGAACTCCGCGCATTTCTTTTTTTGTGATTTTTCCAGTGCCGATGTTCAGACCGCGATAAACTTGCCGCGAATCGGCGGAAATTATTTCTCCGTCAAGTTTGCGCGCGAGCGTAATCGCGAGCGCGCTCTTTCCAATGGCGTTCGGTCCGACGATTGCTAGAACCCTAGATCCAAGATTCATGATTAAAGAAACAAGAATTTAAAAATGCCGGAGGTGGGACTTGAACCCACAAGAGCTTTCGCTCACAGCATTTTGAGTGCTGCGTGTTTGCCATTTCACCACTCCGGCGTAAAGCAATTATACACAATTTTACTCTATTGTCTTTTCTGATATAATTTCTGCGATGCAGACCGATTTTCAAAATAACGCGGTTTTTTGGATAGAAACGGGCAAAATAAGTCCGAACCCATTTCAGCCGCGCCGCGAGTTTGATCAGGAAAAACTAAACGATCTTGCGGAATCAATTCGCGCGTACGGTGTGCTTCAGCCTCTTGTCGTGACGAGAAAAGAAACGGTTCGCGACGACGGAGGAATTGGCGTTGAATATGAGCTTCTCGCCGGCGAACGGCGCTTGCGAGCGTCAAAAATCGTAGGCTTACCTCAAGTGCCGGTGTTGATAAGGAGCGGAGCGAATAACGACCGCGAGAAACTGGAAATTTCCATAATAGAAAACCTTCAACGCGAGGACTTGAATCCAGTTGAACGCGCGCGCGCGTTCAAGCGACTCGCGGAAGAGTTCGGATTTAAACATCATGAAATAGGCGTGCGCGTTGGGAAAAGCCGCGTATATGTCACAAACACATTGCGAATGCTTGATTTGCCGGAAATAATGATAAACGCGCTTTCGGCGGGAGAAATAAACGAAGGGCATACGCGTCCACTTTTAATGTTAATAGACCGTCCTGAAGAACAAAAAACATTGTTTGAAGAAATTAAATTACGCAAACTTACCGTGCGCGAAGTTGAACTTGAGGCGCGGAAGATTGCGGTTGAGCGAGCGCGTAAACGCGATTTGAAACCGGAACTTCTTGATATTGAAAAGAAACTGCGTGAAAAATTGGGGACACGCGTTTCAATTGAACCACGCGGTCAGGGCGATGGAGGAAAGGTTCACATTGATTTTTTCTCACCGGAAGATTTGCTGGTATTGCTTTCCGGTTTTCAAAAAATTGAAAAGAAACAAGCTGACGCGCCGATTGAGTCCAAGATTGAAGATTCCATTGAGGCACCGGATGAAGAATTGTATTCTGTACGCAATTTCTCCATTTAATATTATGGATATAAACCCATACATAGTCGGCGCCGCGGCGTTAATTGATAGCATAAATCCATGCGCGTTCGGCGTGCTTCTTCTCACGATAGGATTTTTGCTTTCAATCGGAAAGCAAAAGATAGAGGTAATTGCAACAGGTTTTTTTTACATTCTCGGGATTTTTATTGCATATCTTTTAATCGGTTTAGGCATAATGCAAGCTCTGTATTTTTTCAATACTCCGCATTTTATGTCCAGACTCGGAGCGTTTATTGTGATTGCCGTTGGCGTCGTTAGCATTATAGGAGAGTTATTTCCATCGTTTCCGATAAAATTTAAAATACTGCGCGGGGCGCATACCGGAATGGCCGCTCTTATGAGAAAGGCATCCATACCGTCCGCGTTTATTTTGGGAGGTTTTGTCGGTCTTGTTGAGTTTCCGTGCACTGGCGGCCCGTATCTTATGATTCTTGGTTTGTTGCACGACGCACAAACATATCTGCGAGGATTTTTGTATCTGATTTTCTACAACTTTATATTTATTTCACCTCTCATTGTAATACTTTTGGCGGCAAGTAATGAAAGAATATTGCAGAAAGTTCAAGCGTGGAAGAAAAATGAGAGCAGAAAGATGAAGTTGTGGGGAGGAGTTGCCGCAATCGCGCTTGGTATTATAATTTTACTTTTCTATTAATATCTTAATATGAGTGAATTAAATAAAGAAAAGATTTCGGAGTTTTTAGCGAAAGTCGCGGCGGTTAAAAAAGCCGGCGGAGTTGATTTGTCCGCGATGGAGGATTTGTCCATCGCTGTTATGAATCTGATTTCTCTTGAGGAACATTTCTTTTTTACTGGCGCGAAAACCGGAAATGCGGACTATTACGACACGAGCCGCGAAATTCGCGAAATGCGCACGAAATTAATGGGCGGACTTGTTGAAAAGCACGAGGGAGAGACATGGTGCGCGACAAAACATCTTCTGTCTTCATCTATGAGGCTTATTGAAGTCGGAAACAGATACCAAGCGGAAGGACAAAAAGAGAAAGCAAAAGATTTTTTTGAAGACGCTTATCGTCTGTATTCAATTTTCTTGGCGCTGAAAGCAAAGCTTATCTCAGCGAAAACACTGTCATCGGCAAGCAAAGAGGCTGGAGAAAAAGGATGGACTCTTGAAACATTATTAGCTAAGTTAGCGAATTGTTGCGATGAAAAATAATACAACCATCGTAATTTTTGCAGCAGTTATTTTACTTGTCGGGGCTGGTTTAACGGCATATCTTTCACGCGAGAAACCTAATCCGGCTTTGGACGCGTTTGCCCAGTGTCTTGCTGAAAAGAAAATAACAATGTATGGCGCGGCGTGGTGTCCGCATTGTCAAAATGAGAAAAAAACATTTGGCGGTTCTTTTAAGTATGTTCCATATGTTGAATGTCCTAACGACCCAAATAAATGTATAGCGGCTGGTATTAAGGCGTATCCGACATGGATTTTACCAGACGGTAAAAAACTTGTCGGAGAACAGGGTTTGAAAAAACTTTCCGAAGAAAGCGGATGTGCCCTGTAATTTGGTGTATAATTAAAGAATGAGGGGGGTATACAGTGTGACAGATATAGCCGCGGCTGAACAAATTGACGCAGAGAGTGTTTTAGCGTGCGCGGCATCTATGGCATATCTTTTTCCTGATCCTTTTTTCCGCGCGATTTCCGAAGAAGCAAGATACAGGGGAATCGCGCTTCTTGCAGTTGATAAAATTGAGAGAATTCCAGGTTTGGGTTTGCAGGCACTTCTTGACGGTTCGTTGGTTCAAATAGGAAACGCCGGACTTGTAAAAAGACTAGAAGCGCGTGGAGTGGAAATCTTCAGCGATATATCGGGTTCTTGGAAAAGGGAAGGAAAGGAAATTGTGTGGGTAATTGCGGGTGGACTCGTAGTAGGCGCAATAGGTGTTATTGGAGCGTTGTTTCTTTCTGCTCCAAAAAAGACGCCGGAAATTAATTCAATGTTCAGGTCATTTATTAATCTTTTATCAAAACAAAAAAATACATTATAATATATTTTATCCATGCTTCATTTTGACCGCATTTCAAAAAAATATAACGGGTGTTTGGCACTTGATGGAATAACATTTAAAGTTGCTCCGCGCGAATTTATTTCCCTTGTAGGACATTCAGGCGCTGGAAAGACGACGCTTCTCAAAATGCTTTTGGCTGAAGAATATCCAACAGAAGGTAATGTTTTTTTTGAAGATACCGACATACACACGCTTTCATCGCGGGATATGAATAATTTTCGCAGACGAATCGGCGCAGTGTTTCAAGATTATCGGCTTTTGCTAAATCGCACGGCTTACGAAAATATCGCTTTCGCGATGGAAGCGGCCGGAAGAACGGATGACGAGATAGCCTCCGATGTTCCGCACGCCTTGGAACTTGTGGACTTGGGAGATAAAATCTGGAACTTTCCTCATGAACTTTCAGGTGGCGAGAAACAGCGGGTGGCGATAGCGCGCGCGATTGTAAATCAACCAGATATTTTAATAGCTGACGAGCCGACCGGAAACTTGGATCCCGTGAATACTTACGACATCGTGCAGATTTTGAAGAGAATAAACGATTTGGGCACGACCGTTATTTTGACTACGCACAATAAAGGAGTGATTGATTCTCTCGGAAAGCGCGTAATCACTCTTGAACATGGTAAAATTGTGCGCGATGACCCCGAAGGAAGGTATATTTTATAAATTATGTTTTTCACTAATTTAAAAATAATATTTAGGACTGGTCTGAATTATTTTTTGCGAAACGGTTTCGTTTCGCTTTCCGCAGTTCTGATTATGTCAGTAACACTTTTTTCAATAGGTGCTGTTGCGTTTATGCTCGCGCTTTTGGACGCTTCAATTGCGGAAATTGAAAGTAAAATTGATTTAACAGTTTCTTTCGTGACGAACGCGCCTGAAGACGGTATTTTAGAAGTTAAGTCGGCACTGGAAAAATTGCCGGAGGTTTCTGGTGTTATATATACAACGCGCGAAAAAGCTCTTGAAGCGTTTCGCGCGCGCAATCAAGGAGACACTCTTATTTTGCAGGCACTTGACGAAATTGGCGACAACCCGCTTGGCGCGACTCTTTCAGTGCAAGCAAAAGATTCTTCTCAGTATGAAAGCATAGCTAAGTTTTTTACAAACAATACAGCATTGTCCGCTGAAAGACTTTCTATTGTTGACCGCGTGAACTTTGAAGACAATAAAATCGTGTTTGAGCGGCTTTCAAAATTTGTTTCTTCTGCAAAACAGCTCGGCGTTTCCATTTCGGTTATTTTGGGCGTGATTTCAATGCTGATTGCGTTCAACACGATTCGCCTGATTATTTATATTTCCAAAGATGAAATAGCTGTTATGCGACTTGTCGGCGCGACTAGCAGATTTGTCCGCAGTCCTTTTGTAATTTCAGGTATTTTGTACGGGCTTATTGCGGCGGCGTTTGTTTTAACGTTGTTCTTTCCTATTACATGGTGGTTACGCGACGCTACAGAACAGTTCTTTTCTGGAATGAATCTATTCAGATATTACAATACGAATTTTTTTGAGTTTTTGGCTTTAATTGGAGGTTCAGGGCTTATAGCTGGCGCGCTGTCAAGCTATCTAGCCGTGCGAAAATATCTTAAAGTGTAGGCATCATGTGGCAGAGAAATCATAAATATATTTTCGTAATCGGTGGCGTAATGTCAGGTGTTGGAAAAGGAATAACAACTGCTTCAATCGGAATGCTTTTGCAGTCGAAGGGTTTTAAAGTAAATCTTGTAAAAGTTGATCCTTATTTAAATGTTGACGCGGGCACTATGAACCCGACGGAGCATGGAGAAGTTTTTGTTTTAAACTCTGGGTTGGAGACAGATCAAGATATGGGGAATTACGAGAGATTTTTGAATATTGATTTAGGGAATGATGATTACTTAACAAGCGGAATGATATACAAGACGGTAATAGAGCGCGAGCGCGCGCTCGGATACAAAGGAAAGTGCGTGGAGGCGTTACCTCACATTCCAGATGAGATTATTACCCGCTTGAAGCGTTCCGCAGAAAGTTCCGGTTCCAATGTGTCTGTGATAGAAGTTGGCGGCACTGTTGGCGACTACCAGAACATTATGTTTTTGGAAGCAGCTCGACGGCTTTGGCTGAAAAACAAAAACGACGTGATTTTTATTTTGGTTTCGTATTTGCCTGTTCCGAACACGATAGGCGAAATGAAAACGAAACCGACGCAAAACGCAGTGCGCCTTTTGAACTCATATGGTATTCAGCCGGATTTTATAGTCGCGCGCGCCGCTGTTTCTTTGGACGAGAAACGAAAGGAAAAGATCGCAGTCTGGTGCAACACCGAACCCGCTCACGTGATTTCGGCTCCGGATATTGAAAGTATTTACGATGTTCCGCTCAATTTTGAAAAAGATAATATAAGTCAGCTTTTATTGACGGCGCTTGGTTTGAAGACGCGCGTGAAGCGCGACGGTTTTGACAAATGGAAGAAATTTGTCACGCGCGCTAAAACAGCAAAGGATGAAATTAAAATTGCGGTAATAGGAAAATATTTTGATACAGGTGATTTTGTTCTTTCTGACGCGTATATTTCAGTTATAGAAGCGGTCAAACACGCGGCGGCAAGAGTGGGGAAGCGCGCGGTTTTGTCGTGGTTGAACGCGAAAGAAATAGAAAAAGGAGGAAAAAATACCGCTGTTCTTGCGGAATATGACGGGATAATCGTGCCGGGAGGTTTCGGCGAGAGCGGAATTGAAGGAAAAATTAAAACAATAGAATTCGCGCGCGAACACAAAATTCCTTATTTTGGTCTTTGTTATGGAATGCAACTTGCTGTTGTTGAATACGCAAGAAATGTCGCTGGACTTTCTGATGCAAATACAACTGAAATAAATCCGGAAACCGCGCATCCAGTTATTGACATTATGCACGAACAGAAAAAACATATGGCTGAAAGCAAATTTGGCGCAACGATGCGCCTTGGCGCATATCTCTCGCGTCTTGCTCCTGGAACCATTGCTATGAAAGCGTATGGAAAAAGCGATGTTTCAGAACGTCATCGACACCGCTATGAAGTAAACCCGAATTATGTTGAACAACTGGAAAAAGCCGGCTTAATTTTTTCAGGCCGTTCTCCAGACGGAGTGCTTATGGAAATCGCTGAACTTCCACGCAAAAAACATCCGTTTTTCTTGGGAACACAATTTCATCCGGAGTTTCAATCGCGTCCGCTTTCTCCGCATCCGTTGTTCGTTGCGTTTCTAAAGGCTGCGTCGGAGCGTGTTAGTAAAAGCCAGTAATATAAGATGTCTTACTATCTTACATTCGCATTGTCCAATTCCAAACATACGCGAATATTCCGCCGATTATATATCCGATTATTGCCGTGACAATTATCAGTCCGATTGCTGTGCTGAAAGAAAATCCGTGTATCGTAAACGGCATATCAACCATGTGCAATTTTGAATAAAAATTTATAAGAGAGTATGCGGCGCCGGATGCGACAAGCAAAGACCAAATTGCGTGCATAACCGCAAAAAACGCGCCGATCCCCATTCCCGTCTTATGAGGATTTAATTTTCCCATATGAAAATATAAAAATTAATTAATAATTTATAAAAATCAACTTGTAAAAATTATAGCACTTCTACAGCGCATCATTCCGCACCATTGTGGATAAATACTGCTGTGTCTTCTGAACAAAATCAGAACTCTCAAAATTCTTGTATTATTGAGCGAATTTGAAGACTTGCATAATCTTAATATATGTTGTAATATAGATAGGGAGATTCAGATCTTTAACGTAAAACTAAAACAACCTACAACCTACGGGAGGTATTACTTGTCAACAAGAAAAGAGTTCGTTAAGCAGGTGTGGACCATATTTGGCCCATTCAAATGGAGGATCTTATTGGTCCTCGCCATGATCTCGGCCGGTCAGGCCTTGATGCTGGTCAGTCCGTACATTCAAGGTATGATCATCGACAACATCACTAAAGGTGTCGCAATGCATCAGACCTACTGGCTGATCGTTTTGGCTGGGTTCATCATTACCTTTAGTCACTGGGCGATTCAGTACACACGGGAACGCTACGAGAACGACAAGCTAGAGTTCAACATCGACGAGACGGCAAGCGATCACACGATGTCTCGTATGCTTGCGCTTTCAGTAGGTCAGCATAACACGCTTCATTCAGGTTTGAAATACAGCATTATCAATCGGGGCCAGCATTCACTCACATCACTGGTGTTCATGCTTGTTTACGAGATTGTGCCAACTGCGAGTCGCGCACTTCTCATGACGGTAGCCATCTGTTGGTTGAGCTGGACTATGGGTATTATCGTTCTTTCTGCCGTCGTGATCTTCACGGGTCTGACGCTTTGGCAGAATCATCTCTTCGGCAAGGATTTGAAGAAGATGGAAAAGATGTGGAACAAGGAATCCAAGTTTCGGAACGAAATCATTCAGCATATAAGTCATGTGTTGGTGAACGCTCAAGAGAAAAAGGCTAGGGCTGAAGCCGACGAGAAATATGCAGACACGGTCGGCTTCGCAAAACCGATCTGGCTCAGATTCATCACATATGCCTACCTTCGCTCGATGATCATCATTGTTGCGCGGATAGCTGTGATGGCGATTGGCGCCTACTACGTTTACAATGGCCGATTTAGCGTCGGCACCATTGTTGTCTTTTGGGCATGGTCATCGAACGCCTTTGATGGCCTTTGGACAATCGGGTATCTTCACCGACAGATTATCAAGATGTGGACTTCCATTAGTAGGTACTGCGAATTCCTGGCGATGGAAAGCGATGTGAAGGTCCCTCCGAATCCAGTTATACTCAATCCGATTCAAGGTCGGATCGAAGTACGAGGTGTGTCTTTCACATATAACAGCCGTATGCCCATCTCGATACATGATGACGATGACGACGAACTCAAAACGGTTAAAGCCAATGAGAAGTCGACGAAGCCCGCGCTTCAAGACATCTCGCTGGTTATCGAACCAGGCGAAACTGTCGCATTCGTCGGCGAGACCGGTTGCGGTAAGACCACTCTAGCTAATCTGTTGGTTCGCTCAAGCGATCCGACGGTTGGTCAGATTCTGATCGACGGTCAAGATCTACGGTTGATCGATCTGGAAAAGTTCAGACAGAAAGTCGGCATCGTGGAACAACATGTGCCACTTTTTGATCGGAGCATTCGCGACAACATTCTATATGGTCTCAACGGGAGAGCAAAGGATGTTATCATAGGTGAATTGGAGCGGATTTCCAAAATTGCCCAGATCAGCCGTTTTTCGCACAAACTCGAAAAAGGCTTCGATACCATGATCGGCGAACGTGGAATCAAGTTGTCTGGCGGTGAACGTCAGCGAGTTGGGATTGCAAGAGCATTGATCAAGGACCCCGCTATTCTCATTTTCGACGAAGCAACCAGTTCGCTGGATGCAGGAGTCGAAGCAGAGATTCGGGACGCGATCAACGAAGCGTCCAAAGGACGAACTACAATCATCATCGCTCATCGTTTCTCGACGATTCGGTACGCTAATCGGATTATCGTGATGAACGAAGGGCGAATTGTTGGTCAGGGTAAACACGAAGATCTTTATCAATCGTGTCAAACCTACCGTAATCTGGTCGATCACCAGATGGCGGGGTTAATCAACAATAGGTCGTAAAACAAAACCAAAGGAGCCTGACCAGCTCCTTTTTGTTTTGTGCGCGTCATTCCGCACCGGTGGGGATAAATAATCCGCCCAGTAGGATTCGAACCTACGACCGTTCGCTTAAGAGGCGACTGCTCTACCAACTGAGCTATGGGCGGTTGCATAAAAACTCTACCAGATTTAAAGTAAGGAGTGAAGGGCGGGTGGCGAAATGGCAGACGCGCATGCCTTAGGAGCATGTGGAGAAATCCGTGAGAGTTCAAGTCTCTCCCCGCCCATTTGAAACTGTGTTATTCTCGTATTGTTGCGGGATCGTCTAATGGCAGGACAACGGACTCTGAATCCGTTTATCTTGGTTCGAATCCAAGTCCCGCAGTATGAAAACTCTTGCGAGTCAGCGGACTTTGTTTTCAAAACCGGCCGGTGGTGTTCAGATTGAGAAAGGATGGAAGGACGCGTTGGCGGAAGAATTCGGCAAAGAATATTTTGTTTCTCTAAAAGATTTTGTAAAAAAAGAATATCAGAAAGGAAAAATATATCCGCCGGCGCATTTCATTTTCCGTGCTTTTGATTTATGTCCGTTTGATAAAGTAAAAGTCGTGATTTTAGGTCAGGATCCGTATCACGGCGCGGGGCAGGCGCACGGGCTTTGTTTTTCGGTTCCGGAAAAAATTGCGGTGCCTCCTTCTTTGCAAAATATTTATAAGGAAATAAAAAACGACATCGGCGGAAATATTCCCGCGCACGGCAATTTAGAACACTTGGCGGAGCAGGGAATTTTACTTTTAAACGCAACTCTCACGGTGCACGCGGGGACTCCGCTTTCTCACAAAGGAAAAGGATGGGAAGAGTTTACCGATTCCGCGATAAAGACCCTCTCGGACAAAAAAGAACATCTCGTTTTTCTTTTGTGGGGGAATTACGCAAAACAAAAAAGCGCGTTGATTGATTTTGAAAAGCACTTGGTTTTGGAGTCCGCGCACCCGTCTCCTTTTTCAGCGATGAGTTTTTTCGGATGCAAGCATTTTAGTAAAACAAACGAATACCTTACACGGCACGGCAGGGAGCCGATTCGGTGGCTCTAGAGAGTTGTGTTATATTGGAACTATGACGGTACATCGCTGAAGAGAAAGGATAGATGTCCCGTTATTTGAGGAACTGGTGGGGTTGCGGACGGTTCTTCATATGTTGGTGAGGTCTGTGCGCACAGCCCTCACCTTTTTTCATTCTTTCACATCCCACCATTCGCGCGAATGGGTCTTTGAATTATTTATTTGATTTTATTTTATTTATAGCTTGTTATGGTAATGGTATATGGACTTATTCGTACGAATGGTAGAATAACAATATGGCTGATTTTAAAAAGTTGGAGCGAGTATGCAAGGCGGTGGCGAATCGTAGACGATTGGCGATTATTGCGTTCTTAAAACACAACGGTGAAGCTCTGGTAGGAGACATAGCACACGCTATTAAACTTTCTTTTAAGGCAACTTCCAAACATCTAGGCGTTCTTTTTGCAGTTGATGCTGTTGATCGCGAACAGCGCGGCATGGAAATGTGGTATCGTCTTTCTCCATCGCCGCACTTTTTCATAGGATTTCTCATTAAAAATCTTGTCTGATATTTGTTTGATGTATTCAACCATTCGCGCGAATAAGTCCTTCTCTGAATCCTTTGAATACATGACGCGACACTATAAAGAACAGATTAAGTGGATGTAATAAGTAGATATGTATTATTACATTTCCGTTCCCAAAAGACATTTTGCTATACTGCTTGTTGTATGTTTAGTCTTTCAGGGCATCATGCGTATTGCATTGAAGGGGTAGGTAGAAACGGCGCCGAACAATTTGTTGGTGAGTTGTGCGGAATCTTTGGAATAGAGAGAAACAATCCGGATTTAATTTTTCTATCCGTCCAAAAGTTTGGGATAGATGAAGCGCGCGATTTTCGCGCGTTTGCGGCAAATCGCGCGATTGGCGACGGTAAAAAAATTTTTGTGTTGGCATCGGACTCGATTACAAATGAAGCGCAAAACGCGCTTTTGAAAACATTTGAAGAACCGTCTCTTGAAACAAAGTTTTTTCTTTTGGTAAAAACCGCAGATATGCTTTTGCCGACATTAAGGTCGCGGGTGGAAATAGTTAAATGGACACCGAGTGATCTGGAACTGAACACCGAGTGTTTGAAGCCTGCAACACTCGGTGTTCAGGAATTTTTGGCGGCCGCGCTTTCAGAACGACTCGCGCGCGCGCGCGAAATCGGCGAGTTGTTGAAAAAAGAAAAAATGACGCGCGGAGAGGCCGTATCTTTTATTTTAGATATAATCGCGCGCGCCAGAGGAGAAAGTTTTCCGCAAGAGCGAGCCGTCTCGCTTAACGAAGCATTACTTGCCGAGAAATATTCTTATGACCGCAGTTCGTCATTAAAGATTTTAATAGAACATTTGGCGATTGTGTTGCCTAAAATTAATTGATAAAATACAAACAATGCAATACAACTTTTCTTCTTTTCTTAAAAAATCACACGAAATTCACGAATGGCTCGCGCGCGAGTTTTCAGGTTTGCGCACGGGTCGCGCGTCTGCCGCGATTCTTGATGGGGTATTTGCGGAGGCATACGGAGCTAAAATGCCGATAAAACAAATCGCCGCGATTACGATTGAAGATGCTCGGACTTTGCGGGTTGTTCCATGGGACGCAAGCCAGTCAAAACCTATTGAAAAGGCGATTTCTTCCGCGTCGCTCGGGCTTTCTGCGATTTCCGGAGAAAACGGAATAAGAGTTGTGTTTCCAGAATTATCAACCGAACGTCGCACTGCTCTTATAAAAACAGCGAAATCAAAAGTGGAAGAAGCGCGCGTTTCTTTGCGTCGCGCGCGAGATGAAGAAAATAAAGCGATAGAAGCAAAAGAAAAATCTGGCGGAATGGGCGAGGATGAGAAATTTCGGCTGAAAAAAGAAATTGATAAACTTACTGAAGCGGAAGGAAAGAAAATTGAAGAAGCGCTCGCGCGCAAAGAAAAAGAAATTAATTCATGACTATCTTGTTGTTTTTTATAATTCTTGTAGCGCTTGTTCTTGTTCATGAAGCAGGTCACTTTTTCGCGGCAAAATTATTCAGAATAAGAGTTGACGAATTCGGCTTCGGTTTTCCACCGCGGTTGATTTCTTATAAAAAAGGAGAGACCAGATATTCTTTTAATTTGATTCCTTTCGGCGGTTTCGTAAAAATCTTTGGAGAAGATCCGACTGAAGAAATTAAAGATGGTGAAGAAAAACGCAATTTCACGCGCAAACCGCGTATTGTTCAGGCAATTGTTCTTGTCGCTGGAGTGTTCGGAAATTTTTTGCTCGCATGGTTTCTTATCTCCGCTGGTTTTATTTCAGGAATGCCAGCGCCTTCTGGCGAAACGTGGGGAGTTCAAGTTGAAAACGCAGTTTTGACTATCGTTGATGTCCTACCGGATTCTCCGGCAGCGCGCGGCGGTTTACTTGTTGGAGATAAAATTATTTCCTTGGCTCAAAACACTCGGAGTTTGAAAGATCCGTCCGCTGAAGAAGCAAGTAATTTTATTTCCGGCGCGCAGCCTCGCGCAATTAATATTTCCGTAGAAAGAAAAGGAGAAATTAGCGCGTTTTCTATTGTTCCCGCAAACTCAATATTAAAAGATAAACAAGCAATCGGGATTGCAATGGATGAAATCGGAATTGTCCGTCTTCCGTTTTATAAAGCGTTTTGGGAGGGAGGAAAGGTCGCAATCGCGCTTACCAACGAGACCGCGCGCGCTCTAACAAATTTTGTTCGCGACGCTTTTTCTGGAGACGCTAATCTGAAAAATCTTGCTGGCCCTGTAGGAATTGCAAATCTGGTCGGCGAGGCGCGAGCCGAAGGAGCATCTCACATTCTTCTATTAACCGCGCTCATTTCAATAAATTTGGCAATCATAAATCTTATTCCGTTTCCGGCTCTTGATGGCGGTCGTCTTCTTTTTGTTGCTATTGAAGCGATTCGTCGCAAGCCGATTTCACCGAAAATCGCGCAATACGCGAACGCCGTCGGCTTTATCATCCTGCTAATCTTTCTAGGTCTTGTAACCGTTCACGATATTTCCCGCCTTTTCAGTAGTTAAAAAATGCGATAATATTTGCGTCAGCCAGCGCGTTTAGCTCAGTGGTAGAGCGTTCCCTTCACACGGGAGAGGCCGTAGGTTCAATCCCTACAACGCGCAATGGGCCTATGGTCTAGTGGTACGACGCGTCATTCGCATTGACGAGACCCGAGTTCGATTCTCGGTAGGTCCACCAGATAGAACTTTCGCGTTTTGGGAGAGAGATTGCCTCGCGGCTTCGCCGCTCGGCATGGCCGCTTTGCGCAAGGCGCAAAGCGGCAGAATCCCACGGCGCGACGAACGAAAAGGAAGCGGATTTGTCCAAAAGCGTATGGTTCGTTCCGATCTTTTGGACAAATTCCTTAATTTCCCCGAAACTCTCGCTCTGCGAGAGTTTTTCGGCTTTCTGTATGTCTAAAATCCAACTCCGCAAGGGTTCAATCCAATTCTTTCCCGTTCGTCCAAAATCTGACTTTTGAGACGCAAGAGAAACCTTTTTGCGCAATAACTCTTCCTTTTTGACTAGGTAATTCTCCTTCGGTATGTCGCCGTCAATGTAGGCGGAAACAAGCTTGTCCAGTTTCTCTTGCGTCTCTTTTTGTTTCTCTCGCAGATTTTGGACGAACGATTGCGATGAGTGGACTTGTTCCTTTTCCCATTCTTCAACCTGCTTTAGTATTTTCTTCGTCCACTCATCGCAAAGCGCAACGCTTTGAAGCCGTGCCCTTAGTTGCGAAACGAGCAAATCTTCCCGCAGATATTTTTGAGCACAATTTCCCTTTTTCCGAGTACATCGGTAGTAGCGGTAAGTTCCTCCGTTGCCATGCGCGTATTGCGCCGTGATTGCGCTTCCGCACTCTCCGCAAGTGAGCAATCCGGTAAAAGGGAAATTGTGCCTTTGCTTGGATTTGCGAGGTTTCGCTTTCCTTTTCAAAATTTCCTGCACGGCTTCAAAGGTTGCGGGGGAAAGAATTGGCTCAAAGCGTCCTTCGTGATATTCGCCTTTGTGCGCCACAAAGCCGAGATATGCTCTATTGGTGAGCATTCTATGGACGGACGCTTTGGCAAGTGGCGTTCGGTGTCTTGTTTCTACGCCAAGTTCCGCCAAAAACTCCGAAAGAGATTTGAGTGTATGCGTTCCTTTGGCAAACTCCTCAAACGCTCGCGCCACGATTTTTGATTTCGTTGGGTGCGGCTCAATCTGCCGAGTTTTCGGATTATTCACATAGCCAAAGGGCGCGAGCGTCAGCCATTCTCCCCGGCGGAGTTTTTGGCGGATACCGCGATTGATGTTTTCAATCAAATTGTCGGAATAGTATTTGCTTTGGCCGAACGCCACTTGCAACATGAATTTGCCTTGCGGAGTTGGCTCAAACCAAAATGTCGGAAAGCGCAAAGAAACGATTTTGTCTGTATCCACGAGATAGATGACGCGCCCGCCGTCCACGCTATTTCGAGCGAGGCGATCCGGGTGCCATGCGAGTATTCCCGCGCCTTGCGATTGTTCAATGAGCGTCATCATCTCGTTAAATTTCTCTCGTCCGGGTTTCTTTGCGCTTTTCGCCTCGGTAAATTCTTGGAGAATTTCCAGATTTTCTCTACGCGCATATTCTCGTAGCTCAAAGAGTTGAGCTTCAATACTCATAATTTGGTGGTCATCATCTTCGGTGCTCTTACGAGCGTAGAGAAAATATTTTGGTTTGAGCATAATGCTTTGCATTAGGATTTTAGACATTCAATTTGTCCGCTTCCTTTTCGTTCGTCGCGCCGTGGGATTCTGCCGCTTTGCGCCTTGCGCAAAGCGGCCATGCCAAGCGGCGAAGCCGCGAGGCAATCTCTCTCCCAAAACGCGAAAGTTCTATCTGGTGGGAAATTCTGAACATTGGACGAACCCATTTTGAGAAAAACCCCCAATGAAGCCGCCCCGCCGCCGTGCCGGAGACCGGCACGCCCCACAAAAAAGTTTTCTTTGCTTTTCCCGATTTGCGCGCGCCGGATTTTTTCTTCTAAAAGGAAAAGAAAACTTTTTTGTGGTGCTCTGCTCTGAACGAGCAGGGCGGCGGGTGCGGCCTCTGTCTTTCGCTCGGGCGTGGCGGAATTCCTCCCCCCAACCCCCTCCTTCCGCCACGCCCGAGCGGGAGAAGCGGAAATTTGCGGCTATTTTAAAAATCGCACAATTCTTGCGACGGAATCCTCGGGATTTTTACGAAAAGAATGTCCCCAAGTAATCATAACCTTCCAACCCTTCCGTCGCAAGGCGAGAACGACCTTCCGGTCTCTTGCGCGGTTTTTCTTCAATTTAATTTTCCAAAATTCACTCGGCAATATATGTTCCCAAACGGGCAATCGCCAACCGTGCCAAAAATCACTGTGAAGAAAAACCGCTTTGTGCGATTTTGGTATTGCTATGTCTGGATTACCAATAACACCTCGGTAATGCGTTCTGAATTTAAGGCCACGTTTTCGCAATAAATGAAATAGCTCTTTCTCAAAAGCAGTATTTTTAGACTTTATGGACGCCATAATGGCACTGCGTTTTTTCTTCGAGAATATGTCTCTGCGCGTTTTTGGCGTCAATGCAGGAATTCCACTTTTGTAGTTCCCTTTTTTCATGTATAATTAAGTTGATTGTATCACTTTTTATGCTTCATAAAAATAAAAAAATAACCGCGATAGACCTTTTTGCCGGCATAGGCGGAATGCGAATGGGATTTGAGCAAGCCGGATACGAAATTGTTTACTCAAACGATATTGATAAACGCTCTTGCGAAACGTATCGAGCAAATTTCGGGGAAATAGACGAACGAGACATACGAGAGGTAAAAGCGGGAGAGTTGCCGAATTTCGACGTTCTGCTCGGGGGATTTCCGTGTCAGCCGTTTTCAATGATTGGCAAACGAGACGGCTTGGATGATCCTCGCGGTCAACTTTTTAACGAGATCGTAAGGATATTGGATGTAAAAAAACCGAAGGCGTTTGTTTTGGAGAACGTAAAAAACCTCGTCAATCACAATCGAGGGGAAACCTTCAAATACATTAAGGGCGCACTCGAAAAAGCGGGGGGAGGATATTCGATTTCTTTCGAGATTATTAATTCTAAAAATTTTGGCATTCCCCAGAAAAGAGAGAGGACATATATTATCGGCATTAAAAATGGATTGGCGTCTTTTGTTTTTCCGCAAAAAGGAAAGTATGCGCGGACGAAAAAACTGGGTGACGTTTTGGAAAGCGGAGTGGCTGAAAAATACTATTTAACCGAAAAATACTACAAAGGGCTTCTGAATCATAAGAAACGACACAACGAAAAAGGAAGCGGCTTCGGTTGCGCCGTCCTAGATCCAGACGGAATATCAAATACGCTGGTATGCGGTAATATGGGTCGAGAACGCAATTTGATAAAAGACGTACCCGCGCAGAAAAATCATCGGGGGATAAGACGACTTACGCCAAGAGAGTGCGCCAGATTACAAGGATTCCCGGATTCTTTCAAAGTTCCCGTTTCCGATACGCAAGCATACAAACAATTCGGTAACGCCGTTTCCGTTCCCGTTGCAAAAGAAATCGCCCTTGCTCTCAAAGATTATTTATTGGGGTTAAATCCATCAGTGTCGCGTCGCCAAATCGTCAAATCTTTACTCCTTGAATCTCCTTCGTATACTTCTTGAATATCTCTTTAATCTCGCCCTTTGAAAGATCCGGGAGAATTTTATAACCGCCCAAATAGTTTGCTCT
>Ga0194128_10004135_pt1 | contig 21600 bp, 15 predicted proteins | sample TA2KigCa65mmetaG_FD_148650 | JGI IMG/M metagenome (GOLD analysis project Ga0194128, IMG submission 148650) | Freshwater microbial communities from Lake Tanganyika, Tanzania - TA2015037 Kigoma Deep Cast 65m | ecosystem: Environmental > Aquatic > Freshwater > Lake | place: Tanzania: Lake... | reverse complement strand
CGGACGCATCGAAGGCGAGCGATTCCTTCCCGCCCGATGGGATCTCATTAACCGCGAAAACTATATGTGGGCCTCGGTTCAGACCGTGCGCGGCTGCCCGAAGCACTGCAGCTTTTGCTCAGTCTGGCGCACCGACGGCCAGAAGCCGCGCCAGCGCAACATCGATCCCGTGATCGAGGAAATCGTGCAATTGCGCCGAATCGGCTACAAGTTCATCGCGCTCGCCGACGACAATTTTTATCCCGTCTCTCTGCGCGATATCGAACTGGCCCAACGACAGAAAAACGAACCGCGCATCGCGGAACTGAAGCGCCTCCGCCAGGAGCGTTTTGATCTCATGGCCCGCATGGCCGAACTGCCCGAAGACCTGATCTTCTTCACGCAGATCACCATGGAAGCCGCCGAAGACCCAGAGTTTCTCGCCGCGATGAAGAAGGCCCGGATCAAGGGCGCGCTCGTCGGCGTCGAAGCGGTCACCGAGGCCGGACTGAAGGACATCTACAAAGACTTCAACCTCTCCGGCGACAATCTCGCCGCGCGCCTGAAGCTCTTCCGTTCAAGTGGTGTTCACGTCCTCGGCTCGTTCATCTTCGGGTTGCCGTCGGACCGCGAAGACACCTTTGACGCCACCGCCGAGCTAGCGAACACAGCCGATCTCACCTTCGCCCAGTTCGTGACAATGACACCTTACCCCGGCACCGTCGATTTTCAAAAGTGGGAGAAGGAACAGGGCGATCAGATGCCAAAAGTCGAAGGCGTTCCGATCAACCGTTACTGGCTCATCCCGGGCAACAAGCGGCCGAAGTTGTACTTCACGCACCCGACCATGAGCGCTGAAGAAATCCGCACCCGCACCCAGACCGTGTGGGACAAGTTCTACTCGACGGCTAACGTGTGGAAGCGTTCCGCGTGTACGCCAACGATCAAGTCGCGCCTGGCGTTTTTCATGATCAGTAAGCTCTACCGGCAGATGTACGGCAACACCGGCATCGCCGCCGACAGCGCCCGCCGCCGCACGGCGTCCAACTCGGCGCGCTGGATCGCAAAGTACACGCGCCGCTTGTTCATGGCCAAGCCGATGCCCGATTTGCAAGTACCCGGCAAGGCCGCGCCTTCACCGATGGAGTTGCGCGTCATCGCGTAGCGATGCGTTCGAGAATCGTCTTGCGGCCCTGATGGAATTGCTCTTGTAGCTCCGTCAAGGGCCGCTTGACGTTTCTGTGCTTCTCGGTGTCAGCCTTCGCGCGTATTGACAGCATCGCCGAAAGGCCGCCGGCAAAGGAAACCATCGAACTCCCTCGGCCCGTTGCGTTAGCAAACCGCGCGGACTTCCCGTTCAGCATCCCGCCCAGGTGTTCCGCCGCTTCGACGCGCTTGCTCACAAACGGAATCTTGCCATCCGCCTGCCGGCAAAACTTCATCAGAACAGTCTTGATGATCGATGTGTGGTCGTACTCCTTCGCGGACACAAGTTGCCGCTCCACCCACGGCGAGACAACAAACGCGGGCACGCGCGCACCGAGGCTCGTGAAGGCTGGGCTCTCCGGCTCGGCTGGATTCGCCTTCGGAGAGACGTGATCGAAAAAGCCGCCGTGCTCGTCGTAGGTGACGATCAACATCGTCTTCGACCACTGTGGGCTCTTCATTAACGCGCGGGTAATCGCCATCAGGAAAGCCTGCCCGTGCGCAACATCAATCGGCGGATGATCGTCGTTGGCGGCTTCGGTATCGATAAACCGCTGATGCCACTCGTCGCGCGGGTTCCAACCGAGCAGATATTCGCTCATTTCTCCGACATCCATAAAGTTTGGATCCACCCAACTCACCTGAGGCAGCGTCCCCTTCTCCGCGTCTTCGAAGAACTGGCCGATAGGCCGCAGCCGATTTGGCTTTCCGCTGATACGATTCTTAAGTTCGGAAGCGTAGCCCGCATCGATACAAAGCAAGGACGGAACATCCTGTGCGTAACACGCCCATTGAATGGGCTGGCCTTTGTATTTGTTCGCGTCGAGCGTGCGGAAAAACGAACGCTGATCCAACGGCATCTGATTGTCCACGATCCAATGCAAATGCGGAAAGTGCTCGTCCTCGCGATCCGGCACCTCGGCGTCTTTGGGCGCGCGGATCGCCGCGGCCGCTTGTCCAGTCATGGCGATGGTTCGATTCACCCACGTGTTGCCCGGAAACGAACTGTACCAGTATTTGCACACGCCGAATTCAGTCGCGAACAGATCGTAAGTGGGAACGTGCGTTGCCGGGTGGTAACCCATTACACGGCCAATCCGTTCGACAAAATCGTCTTTGGAGAGTCCGGCAAGCTCGCCCAACCCGTGACAACGCAGTAGCGCGTCCCGTGCGAATCCCTGCATCTTCGAGGGCAGATAACTCCGCTTGTCGCTCTGCGGAAACTCGCCGTTGTCGGGCCAATGCGGATCGAACTTGCCAAGGATCGTAATGTCCTTACCTTTTCTGCGAGCGGTCACATCGGGCAGGGTGTCGCCAAACACTTGTCGCGCGGCATGTTGGATCGAGTGCCCGCCGTCCATCTCGAGAAACGTGCTCCCCAGAGCGCGCGGTCTGAGTACCTCGTCGCCGGCAAGCATCGAGTTCCCGTCGGCGCCCTTGTAGCCAAAACCGTCCACGTCGGTTTTAAGCAGAGTGTTTGAGATATCCGCATCGAAAGGCTCGACGAAGTCGGGCCGCTTGCGCTCATGCTTTAAGAAACCGAGCATCTGATCGAACGAGCGGTTTTCCGGCATGACGACGACAATGTTCTCGATCTTGTCCAAGTTTTTGATCGCGTCGTCACCAGTGGCCTCCGTCGCCGCGGCGATCTCGAAATCCGCGTCGTCTACCTTGCCGTTCTTCACAACCCACTCATAGGCGACGTCATACGCCACGACATTGTTGCCAGTGCGTTTTTCCTGCTCGAAACGAAACTGGGCCATTCCCTTCCCGCCCAGATCGTTGATCGGCGCACCGGCTGGAACAAGCAAGTGGAACGGAACAACGATTGGCGGAAACATTTCATCGGCAACCGCGTGCACGACGGCGCCAACGATCGCCTCGGCGACCGCCGCTCCCGCCGCGCCAATCACTCCCGCCGCTCCGGGAACAGCCAACGTCCCAAGGCCAGCCGCCATCCCGGCCAGGAATCCTCCCGAGGCTGCGGCTCCGAGGAGGAGTGGAACGCCAAGGAGCGCCGAAACGCCTGCCGTGTACGCCGCGATCGTTAACTCGAAGAACTGCTTGCTCGACAGTCCGTTCTTCTCCATAAACTTCTGCATCCCGCCGAAATCTTTTTCGCCGAGATATAACGTCGCGAAGTAGAGCGAGTCGCGCCATAAACCGGGCCCAATCGGCATCTCGCCCAACTTGATGTTGATGGAAACCGGTTTTCCAACCTCGTGCAGACCCGCCTTCTTCCTGTCTTTCTTGCCAAACTCGCCTACCTTGAGCGGATTCTGCATCTTGTCGCGGTTGCTGTAGATGTCATGCGTGATAGCGCCGATGTAGATCTCGTCGCGGCCCCACTCGCGATCGAAGTCGTTGAGGCACGTAATCTGAGTCGCCCACAGTTCAACCTTTACTGGCCGCTCCTTGCGTTGCGACACCTCGTCCTGCAGCAAACCGCCGACGCTTTGGTCGATCTTTCTTTCGCTCTTCAGTCTCTGCCGCAACCGGTCCGCGGCCTTCTTCACCTCAGGCAGAGTGACAGCGTCCTTTTGATTCGCCATCCGCGCCGCCTGCTTCACAATCAGGTCAATATCGCGCCGGGTATTCGCGTCAACTCGCTGGTTCGATTTTCGTAGCATCGCATTTCTTCTTAAACACGCGCCGCCAGTGCGTCGCTCCCGATCGGCATCCACACGCGGGCGCTTTCACGCCGCACACGCCATTCATAGTCCACTTCCGCACCGGCGAGCCTCATCGATCCCACCGCGCGGTCCTCCGAACCATCGAGATAGAAGCTCAGAAACACCGGCGGTTCTTCCACCGCCGCGCACGCGGCCGCCATCAGCGCTTCGATCAGCGCTCCGCACAGAATAATTCTCGAACGCCCTTGCGAAGGCGGCGCGAACGAGAAGTGAAGCGGCACCCCGATCAATATCGCCGCATTCCATACAAACGCAGCCGCAATGCGCTCGAACCGCCGCCGGTCGGCCGTGTGAATCGTCGCGAAGTACAACGCGCCGCTTGCGGGTATCTCCGCCAGTAACGCGCCGGCTTCGCATACGGTCTCGCGCGCTTTGTCGCGTTTGCTCACGATGTCGTGCCCGATGACCGTGATCGGAACCGCCGCGCCGCCAGCGCGCGTAATCCATAACTCCACCGCTTGCGGCACGGATCGATTACAATCGGCCCCGCCCAGCCCAAACGTCAACTGCAATCGCAATCGCTCGGCGGCGTCGACGGCCGCCTGCGAAGGCGCGCCTTCGCGGCACGCCTCCGCCACCACCAGTTCGATATCGGCGCGGGTCTCGGCGTCGATCAGCTTCCACAATTTACGTTCCATATAGAACCTCGTATATCCAACAATTCGAGTCTAACCGGGAACGCGCGCGGAAGTTGTAAGGAAAAGGTAAAGGTTATGCGAGAATTTCGCGAATGATCTCGCCGCCGACCTGGCTCAACTGCTTCTCTCGCCCGGCGTGCAGATAGCGCAGCTTCGCGTCGTCGAGCCCCAACAAATGCAGCAGTGTAACGTGGAAATCCTTGATCGGATGCACCGCCTCGACGCCCTGCAACCCCGTCTCATCGGTCGCTCCAACAATCGCGCCGCGCTTCACGCCGCCGCCGGCAAGCCACGTCGACATCGCCGTCGCGTTGTGGTCGCGCCCCCACGCCTGCCCGCCCGCGCGGATACCGTTGTCCGGACTGCGCCCGAACTCGCCCGACCAGACAACCAGCGTATCGTCGAGCAACCCCCGCTGCTTCAAGTCCTTCAGCAACGCGGCGATCGGTTTGTCGATCGCCCGCATGCGCGCGGAATGCGCCTTCTCAATGTAGTCGTGCGAATCCCAGCCCATCACGATCACCTGCACAAACCGCACACCCGCCTCCACCATGCGCCGCGCCAGCAGACAACGCCGGCCGACCGCGTCGGTGTCCTTATTCGAGCCGCCGATGCCGTACATCTCGAGCGTCGCTTTCGACTCTTTCTCGATCTCCAGCACCTTCGGCATCTCGGCCTGCATGCGAAACGCAAGTTCGTAACTGGCGATGCGCGCAGCCAGCTCGGCGTGTTCGGGATGCTGCTGTTGATGACGCTTGTTCAATGCGCCCATCAGATCCATCACAGCGCGCTGCCGCTCCGCCGTAACCCCTGCTGGCGGAGCCATGTCGAGCACCGGCGCGCCCGCCGCGCGAAGTGGCGTGCCTTGAAATTCGGCGGGCAGAAATCCGTTCGACCAGTTCGCGGCGCCACCCTGCGGGAATGCTGTATCGGGCAGAACGACAAACGACGGCAAATTCTTGTTCTCTGAGCCAAGCCCATAAGTCACCCACGAGCCAACCGCCGGATCGCCGCCGAACTGATTACCTGTGTTCAGGTGATACAGCGCCGTCGGATGATTCACGCTCTCCGCGCGCAGCCCGCGATAGAAGCAAACATCGTCGGCGCATTCGGCGAAGTTCTCAAACAGCGAGTTCATCTCGACGCCGAGCTTCCCCGCCCTCTTGAACGTAAACGGTGACTTCACGTAATAGCGCTCGCCCGTGTTCATGTTGGCTTCAAACTTGGTGCGCTCTTTTTGGAACTTGGTCATGTGCAGCGCATCGAGCTTTGGCTTCGGATCGAAGGTGTCGATGTGGCTTGGCCCGCCTTCCATCAGCAGGAAGATGCAGTTCTTCGCTCTGGCTTTATGATGCGGCCCCTTCGCAGATGTCATGGCCGAAAACGCCACCGCGCCCAGCCCCATGCCGCCGCCGAAAAGAACGTCGCGCCGCCGAACCATACCGAGCCGCGGCCGTAAGAGAGCGGTCTTCCTGGTGTTAATAAACATAGACAAACTCGTTGGAATTGATCAGCGCCAGGGCGATGTCGCCCAGCGCCCGCGCCTTCGGTGTCACCTCGGACGGATGCAAATTGTGCTCGTAAGCCGCCGGCGATTCCGGATGCGTGAACTTATGCTGCTCGCCAGTCAACTCGCTGGTGATCGAATGCACAACGGGCCGCGCCGCTGCGCGCGGGGCCGGGACGGCGGCCGTGTGCTGCGCCAACAACTTCCGGTACGTACCTGTCGCCGAGCGCAACTCATCGGCACGAGGCGCCCGTCCCAAAACCCGCACAAACAACTCGCTCACGTTGGAGACACGCGCGCCCATCGCCAACGCCATATCGTGTGCGAACTGGCTATTGAACAGCGTGAACGCCTGTGTCGGCACCGTCGCCGCGTCGCGCCGGTCGCACGACAAGTCCATGCTCGCGCCGTTAAAGACCTCGACCAACGGATCGACCAGACTGCGCTGCTGAAAGGTGTAGATCGTCCGTCGATTCCGCATGCGCTTCAGCGCGTCCGGCCGATAGACCGGCGATAGCGAGCCCATGCGGTGCAGAGGCTGGCGCGCCACGTCTTCATTGATATCCGGGAACACGCCAGGCCCGCCACGCTCTTCGCTCAACTCGCCCGCGACGAATAGAATACTATCGCGCAGCACCTCGGCCTCCAAGCGCCGCCCTTCGCTGCGTGCCGCTTGGTACGCCTGCGAGTTCAAAATCTTGCGATGCACCGCCTTCACGCTCCAGCCTCTTTCGACAAGCTCGCTCGCAAGCCAATCGAGCAGTTCCGGATTCGACGGCTTTGCGCCCATCTTGCCGAAGTTGTTCGCGTCAGCGGCCAAGCCCTTGCCAAAGTGATATTGCCAGATTCGATTCGCCATCACTCGCGCCGTCAGCGGATTTTTCTCATTCGCGATCCAGTTCGCCAGTACCGCGCGCCGGCCTTCCACAGTCTCTGGAACCGCGGGCGACGGATACCCGCCGTACCGTTCCAACAGCGACAGCACGCCGGGCGCGACCTTCTCCGCGGGCGCCTGAATATTGCCTCCAGGCAACACGTGCACATCGGCGGGCTTGTATTCGGCTCGTTTCGGATAGCGCATATTTGCCCCGCCGTCCGTCTCGCCATTGCGAGGACCGCTCGACACCGCGAACGCCTTCGGCTCATAGCGATCAAGCGATTCTTTGTGCAGCGCATTGTGTTTCTGATAGAGCTTGTACTCCTCGAACTGATCGGGAGGAAGTTTCCCGCGGCCTTGCTGATAGCCCGGCGCCATCCGCTCCATCTTGGTCTTCACGTCGTCGGAGACTTTCTGCAAAAGCGATTTGCCGTAGGCGAGGTCGCTCGCATTCTCCGTAGGCAGAAACGGCAGCTTCGGCCGAGCGAACTCCGTTGTCGCGAATACCGCCTGCATTCGGTAGTAGTCCTTGGTCGGCAGCGGATCGAACTTGTGATCGTGGCACTTCGCGCAACCGAGTGTCAGGCCCAGAAACGTCGCCGCCGTTGCATGCGTGACGTCGTCGAGAAACATCTGCCGCGTTACCGCTTCCACCGACATGCCCGTATGCTCCCAAGGACCCGCGCGCAGAAAGCCCGTTGCGATCAGCGCTTCCGGGTTACCGGGAAACAGCTCATCGCCGGCGACCTGTTCGAGGATAAATCGGTTGTAAGGCTTGTCTTCGTTGAACGCGCGAATTACGTAGTCCCGATAGCGCCACGCATTGGGCCGCTCAAAGTCGTTCGAGTAACCGTTGGTATCGGCGTAACGCACAACGTCCAGCCAATGCCGCGCCCAGCGTTCCCCGTAGCGCGGCGAGGCGAGCAAACGGTCGACAAGCCGAGTCCACGCATCTTTCGAATTGTCCTTCACGAACTCGTCAATCTCTTTTTGAGTGGGAGGAAGACCGGAGAGATCGATCGTTACGCGCCGGATCAGTGTTCGTTTATCGGCCTTCGCGGCGGACGCACCAAGAAACGAATCGACCGTCTTCGCCTTATCGCGCGGCTTCGGCTGCCGAAACGCCCACAAATCCTCGGGCTTGTAGTCTTCTTTCCACGCCGTCCACACCGCGCCGCCGTTGATCCACTCGCGCACCGCCGCGACCAACTCCGCCGAAGACTTCGCGCCCGGGGGCATCTGCAAACCGTTGCGCCCCTCGATCGCGGCAAGCAGCAAACTCGCTTCGGCATTACCCGGCACAATCGCCGGCCCCCGCGCGCCGCCCTTCAACATCGCCTCGCGCGAACGCAGGTCGAGCTTCGACAACACCTGCCCCTCGCCATGACAGCCAAAACAATCGCGCTTCAGCGCCGACAGCACATCTACGGCGCCATGCACCGAAACCGCGGCCGCGGCCAATGCCAAAATCCTCATGCGGAACTATTCTCTCAAAAACACAACGTACTTGATGTCGGCGACCTGCTTCCCTTTCACCGACAACGCCCGCAGAGTCAACGGCGTGCGCGACTGCGTCAAATGCAGCTTGCCCGCGCGAAGCGGCTTGAACTCTTTGACGAAAGATTCTTGTCCGCGATCGTGCCGGTCTTCCTTTTTACCGACAAGCGGCGGATCATTCACCGTCGCAATCTTCACCGTCGTCTTAGCCGAGCCGACCGACACTTCAATCTCCGATCCAACATCGCCAGCGCCGCACGTGTAGTAGAGGTCGACGGCGTACGTGCCCGGCCGAAACACTTCGACGTCCCACGTAATCGCGTCCGCTGGCGCCGTCCAGTTCGTGAAGTAGGAGTCGTTTGGCGCGCCCGAGCTTCGCTTCACGCCGCCGTGCGCAACACCATCGCGCGCGGGCAGCCACGTCACGGCATCGTACCCGACTGGATACGGACGATCATCCTTGCCGGTCAACGCCAGCATCTCGGCCGTCCATTTATCGAGCGCCTTTTTCAGCGTGGCAGCCTCATCGGCAAAACGCGCTGAGACATCGGTCTTCTGATTTGGATCGGCGACCATGTCGAACAGCTTGCCCTCGGGATCGAGCCGGAACCGCTGCGTGCGGACGCTCGAACGCCGGTTCTGCAGTGAGAAAATCATGCGATCCGGCCAGCCCTTCGACGTGCCTTCCAGCAGCGGCCGCAAGCTCACACCATCCAGCGGCTTCTTCGAGACGACTGGAACGCTCGTCATATCGGCTAGCGTCGGCAGCAGATCGATCGCGCCGGCGATCTGCGGAATCCGCGTACCCGGCTTAATGCGGCCCGGGAATCGCACCAGCAGCGGCGAGCGGATGCCGCCTTCGTCGACGGTCCCCTTGCGTCCCTTCATGCCGCCATTCCAACGCCACCCATTCGGGCCGTTGTCGCTGAAATAAAGCACGAGCGTGTCGTTGTCGAGCTTCAACTCCTTCAACTTCGCCAACACGCGGCCAACGTTCCAGTCGATGTTCTCACACATCGCCAGCGCCGCCCGCGTGTGCGAGACGTCTTCCAGGTTCGGATTGGTCGCCTTCATCGCCGGATCCACGCCCGCAAATTTGTCGTAGAACTTGTCGGGCACCTGCATCGGCGAGTGCGGACTGTTGAACGGCACATAGCAAAAGAACGGTTTCATGCGGTTCTTCGCGATGAAGTCGATGGCGTGGTTGGTGAGGTCGTCGATGATGTAGCCTTTGCCCTTCACCATCTGGCCATTCAGGTCCATGTCGTAGTCGAAGTAGTGGCCCCAGTGGCCGCTCGTCATGCCGTAGTATTCGTCAAAGCCACGGTAAATCGGATGATACGGCGGCTGCGTGCCATTGTGCCATTTGCCGAAGATGCCGGTCGCGTAGCCGGACGCTCTAAACGTCTCGGCGATCGTTTTCTCATCGGTATTCAGACGTTCGAGCCCGGTCGACACGCCGCGCACACCGCCGCGGGCATGATAGCGCCCAGTCAAAAACTCCGCCCGCGTCGGAGCGCAAACGGAGCACACGAAGAACCGGTCGAAGATCGCACCGTCATTGCCAAGCGAATCGATATTCGGCGTCGACAGATTCGTGTTGCCGTGGATCGAAAGATCCCCCCATCCCTGATCGTCGGCAAGAAACACAACGACATTCGGCGCGCGCCGCGCACGCGGCTGGGCTGCAACAGTGAGCGAGCTGAAAAGGAATGTTCGTCGGTTCATGGTTTAGTCGTCCAACATCACTTCCGCCTGCTCCACCGGCCGCGGCCTTAACGACGGATCCCGCATTAACATCCGCGCGCAAGTATTCCACCGTAAAATCGCGTCGTCGTTCCCCGGCGGCCGCAACGACTCCGCCTGCTCATACCACTGCATCGCCTCGGTCAACGCCTCGTACGCCTCGAAACACGCAAATGGAGAGCCACGTCGTAACCGCGCCATCGCTTCGCGCTCTTCGATAAGCCCCGCGAAGTAAGCCCGCTCGTACGGATCGCGCAACTGCCGCAAAATCTCGCGCGCCGAGTTCGCCGGCACGCCCTGCGCGAATTGATCGGTCCGCGTCAACAGCAGCGCCAGCAGCGCCTTCTGATTCTCCGGGTCGACGCGCAACACGTCGAGGCAAATGCTCTCGGCCAACCACGATTCGTTCAACAGCCGGTACAACTCAACCTTTTCAAGCGCCACCGGAATCGAGTCCGGCGAAATCGGCTTCAGATCGAACATGGCTCCCTCCCTAGCGGAAGATCTTAAACAGCTTGCCGAGTGGATCGTAGAACTCGTCGACGACGCGCTCCTTCAACGGGATGATCGCATTATCCGTAATTTTGATCTCTTCCGGACACACCTGCGTGCAGCACTTGGTGATGTTGCAATACCCGATGCCTTGCGTGTCTTTCAAATCGGCCAGCCGGTCGTCGGAATCGAACGGATTCATCTCCAACGCCGCTGAATACACAAAGAACCGCGGCCCGATAAATTCATCGTACAAGCCGTGCTCGCGCAACACGTGGCACACGTCCTGACACAGGAAACACTCGATGCACTTGCGGAACTCTTGCGGCCGATCGACATCGGCCTGCTGCGCATTCCACGCGCGCTTGGGATCGGACTTGAACTTCTTGATCCCCTCTTTTACCTTGTAATTCCACGACACATCGGTGACCAGATCCTTCACGTGCGGGAAGGTCTTCATCGGCTCGACGGTCACCGGTTCGTTCAGATCGAGCGTGTTCAGCCGCGTCATGCACATCAGCCGCGGCTTGCCGTTGATCTCGGCCGAACACGATCCGCACTTGCCCGCCTTGCAGTTCCAGCGCACCGAGAGATCGTTCGCGTCCGCGGCCTGGATCTGATGGACCGCATCAAGCACCACCATCCCTTCGGTCACTTCGGTCGTGTAGTCCTGATAACCGCCGCCACCGCGCTCGCCTCGCCAGATTTTGAAAGTTGCTGTGGCCATGGCTACTTCATCTCCTCGATAATCTGCTTCAACTCGGCGGTCATCTCCTTAACCGGAACGCGTTCGAGAACCTGCTCGCCGTTGGAGCCGCGCTTGATGATGGAATTAAACGACGCGCCCTCGGCAGTCTTGTCCGGAAAGTCGTCGCGGAAGTGCGCGCCGCGGCTCTCTTTCCGCTCAATCGCCGACCGCGCGATCATCTCCGACGCTTCAATCATGTTCGGCAGATCCATCGCCATGTGCCAGCCGTTGTTGTACTCGCGATTCCCGTGTACATGCACCTTCGCGGCCCGCGCGCGCAGCTTCTGCAGGCCTTCGACGGCCTGCTCCATCTCCTTCTGCACACGCACGATGCCGACTAAACTCTGCATCAAATCCTGCAAATCGTGATGCACCGCATACGGGCTCTCGCCGCCTTCGCGGTCGAACGGCGCCAGCGCTTCACGCGCCGCTTCTTCCACCTGCGCGTTGTTTACCGATCCGCCGGTGTGCTCCTTCGCCCACTCCGCGGCAAACTGCCCCGCGCGATGGCCGAACACCAACAGATCCGACAGCGAGTTGCCGCCGAGACGATTCGCCCCGTGCAGCCCCGCGCCGCATTCGCCGGCCGCGAACAGCCCCGGCACCTTCGACATTTGCGACTCCGCGTCCACCTTCACGCCGCCCATCATGTAGTGCGTCGTCGGGCCCACTTCCATCGCTTCTTTCGTAATATCGATATCGCCAAGCTGCTTGAACTGGTGATACATACTCGGCAGCTTGCGCTTGATGTGATCCGGCGCGTTCGGAATCCGTTCTTTAATCCAGGCGATGTCGAGAAACACGCCGCCGTGCGGACTCCCACGGCCTTCGCGCACCTCGCGCTGAATGCAGCGCGCAACGTGGTCGCGTGTCAACAACTCGGGCGGCCGCCGCGCTTCTTTGTCGCCCTGCGTATAGCGCCACCCTTCTTCTTCGTTATCGGCGGTCTGGCCTTTATAGTTCGCCGGAATATCTTCGAACATGAACCGCTTGCCGTCTTTGTTGCGAAGCACGCCGCCTTCGCCACGCACGCCCTCGGTCACAAGGATGCCGCGTACGCTGGGCGGCCACACCATGCCGGTCGGATGGAACTGCACGAACTCCATATCGAGCAACTCGGCGCCGGCGCGATACGCCAGCGCGTGGCCATCGGCGGTGTACTCCCAGCTGTTCGACGTAATCTTATACGCGCGTCCAATGCCGCCGGTCGCAAGGATGACCGCGTTCGCGCGGAAGATACGGAAACGGCCGCGCTCGCGATCGTAGCCGAAAGCGCCGACGACACGGCCCGCGTCCATCAGCAGCGTGAGAATCGTCACTTCCATGTGGAAGTCGATGCCTTGATGAATCCCGTGATCCTGCAGCGTGCGGATCATTTCAAGGCCGGTACGATCGCCCACGTGCGCAAGCCGCGGATAGCGGTGTCCGCCGAAGTTGCGTTGCAGGATCTTGCCTTCCTTCGTGCGGTCGAAGATCGCGCCCCACTGCTCGAGCTCGCGAACGCGGTCCGGCGCTTCCTGCGCGTGCAACTGCGCCATGCGCCAGTTGTTCAGATATTGTCCGCCGCGCATCGTATCGGCGAAGTGAACTTTCCAATTGTCGCGGTCGTCGACGTTGCCCATCGCCGCGGCCATACCGCCTTCGGCCATCACCGTGTGCGCCTTGCCGAGCAGCGATTTGCTGACGACCGCCACCTTCACGCCCGCCGCCGACGCCTTCACCGCCGCGCTCAACCCCGCGCCGCCGGCGCCGATCACGAGCACGTCATGTTCGTATGTCTGGTAATCGCTCATCGCTACAGAATTCTCCAGTCGTGCCAAATGCCCATCGAGCACATACGCACATAGAGGTCGGAAAAGCCGACCGAGAAAAGACTCAGCCACGCGAACCGCATGTGGCGCTGATTGAGGCACGACGACCCGTCGTACATCTTCTTTCGCAACGGCGATTTCGAAACTTCATCGATCCGTCCGCCGACCAGGTGGCGCAGCGAGTGGCAGCCCAACGTATAGCTGCCGAGCAGACACGTGTTGGTCAACAACACCAACGTGCCCACGCCGATGCCGAAGCCATTGGAGAACTGCGTCGCCAGATAAACGTCGTGCGCGAGAAGCACGATGAACGCCAGCGCGAGATACAAGAAGTACCGGTGGATATTTTGGAAAATCAGCGGAAACGACTGCTCGCCGCAGTACGACTTTCGCGGCTCGCCCACCGCGCAGGCCGGCGGATCGGCCCAGAAGGCTTTATAGTATGCGCCCCGATAGTAGTAACAGGTGAAGCGGAATCCGCCAGGTGCCCAAAGGATCAGCAGCGCCGCGGTGAACGGCATCCATGTCGGCCACCACGCCGGCTTCGGTCCGAACCATGCTTCCGATGATCCGAAAATCTCCGGGGAGTAGAACGGCGACAAGTACGGGCCGAACCGGTAATGGTCGCCCTGGAACGCCGCCCACGTGGAATAAACGATGAATGCTCCGAGGCCGAGCGCAACGGCCAGCGGCTGTTGCCACCAGGCCTCTCGGCGCGAAGTCTGGCCGAAGCCATTCTTCTTTAGCGGAACGTCGATTGAAGACAAGGACACACCTCCCTATCGCGTGAAACAATGCGCATGCGCGAACTGGTTAGGATATCGTTCGAAGCCCGGTCGCCGCAAGTTTCACCCAATCGAAATTCCCGGTGAAAGAGGCACGATTGCGGCAGCCGCGCGCATCAAGTAGCATCGTTGCAGAGCCTGCCGCAGGAATAAATACTCGCTTTCGGCCGCGCTACTGGCGGTGGCCGCCGTGTGTTCCGCGCAAGTGATCACCTCCAGCTTGTTCGGTGTCGTCGCCGATCCCTCCGGCGCGGCGGTGCCATCGGCCCGAATAACAATCACGGCCGACGCGACCGGCATCGCGGCATCGGCCACGGCTGATTCGGCTGGTGAGTTCTCGCTCACCTCCCTGCAAGCCGGCCGCTACACCGTGCAGATCGAAGCGAATGGCTTCCAGACCCTCCGGCGAACCCGTTTGGATCTCGCTTCCGGCGCGAGAATTCGTACGGAGTTTCAGTTGGAGGTCGGCGCAGTCCAATCTACAGTCGAAGTCTCCGGCGCCTCTCCGATGGTAAACGCCGTGAACGCGGAACAGCGCACAAATCTCGAAGCCCGTTCGGTCCGCGAATTGCCAACCGCCCGGCGAGACTGGACCAACCTGCTCGGCCTCAATACCGGTGTTACTGTTTCAGGCGGCACCGATTCCCTAAACGGCCTCGCGCCCGCCAGCTTCCGAATCACCGTCGACGGCACCGACTCCTCGTCGGACTCCGAACTGCCCTCCCTATCGATGTCTGGAAACTTCAACTTCATCAAAGGGGTCAGCCTTGAAGCCATCGAAGAGGTCAACGTGGCCAGGGGTATCGCATCGGCGGAGATCGCCAACACCATGTCGGGTAACGTGAATATCAACACTCGGCGCGGAACCAAAGAAGTTCACGGCTCTTTGTTTTTTCTGAACCAGACCGAAAACCTCAACGCACGATTGCAGACACTGGCCAGCAAACCGGCGATCACCTACAACCAGTACGGCGGCTCGCTGGGCGGCCCGATCGTTCGCAACAAACTCTTCCTGTTCGGCGTGTTCGACGGCTACCAGTTGCGAGGCTTCCAGGGGTTAAGCGGTAATGTGCCCACCGAAGCCTTCCGCCGGAGAGCCATCGCGGCTGTGCCCGCCTATCAAGCGCTGTTCGATATTTTCCCGTTGCCGACGCAGCCGCCCGCAAACCCGAACGCGCTCGTCGCGCTGTATCAGGGAGCTGGTTCGGAGGTCGCTCGCGACAACCACGCCGTCGTGCGCGGCGACTATCACATCGGCGACCGGACGATCATGACCGCTCGCTATACACGCGGCCGCCCGTTCCGTTTGATTCCCCGCGTGCAGACGGGCAACCCTCGCGACTGGACCGGTCAAACCGAAATCGGCACGCTGAATGTCACCCATTCCCGTGCAAAGTGGGTTTTCGAAACACGCTTCGGCATGAACTACAACGTAATCGCCCGCGTGGATCAAATAATGCGCATCCGAGTACCTGGCGTGGGCGGCGGGATGGGATTCTCCGCCGGCGGCGAAACATTCTTCAAGGAAGGCACGAACCAGACCTTCGAGCAGTTCGCGGGCACAACGATTGGCCGCCACTCGCTGCGCATGGGTCTGATTTACGGCAACCTCTGGGCCACGCGCGACAACGTCGAGGTGCCCGGCGTCGACTACGCCAACGAGGCCGATTTCCTCGCCAATCTCCCCAACCGCGTCCAGGTCACCCTTGGGGTCCGCGCCTATCGGATCAATAGTTGGAACCTTGGCGGCTTCGTGCAGGACGACTTCCGCGTCTCTAGAAAACTCATGGTCAACATGGGCCTTCGCTGGGACTACTACGCCGTACCCAGCGAGCGCGACGGCCGCTTGTTCAACCGCAACGAACCCTTGGGTCAAGGCTCCTATCGCCCTTCCGATTCGATCTGGAACGCGCGTTACAACAACCTGTCGCCGCGCCTTGGCTTTGCCTACACGCCGGATTCGAACGGCCGGACCGTCATCCGGGGCGGCGCGGGCGTTTTCTACAATCCGCGGCCGATGTTCGGAGGGCCGGTCGATCTCGTCCAAAACGCCCTCGACGAGCCATTTCGCGTGGTCTACTCGCGCGCTGATGTCCTCCAGTTCGGACAAGTCTTGCGCTACCCGGTGGTCAACGAGCGTGTGTTGCCAATCGCCAAGGGTCCTCAGGCGATTATCGCCGGCACTTCGATCAACCCGGACTGGGGCTATCCGCGCAGCTATCAATGGAGCATCGGAGTCCAGCGCCAGTTGACCAACCAAATCGCGTTCGAAACGGGCTATGTCGGAACCCGCGGCATGGGCCTGATGCTGGTGCGGACCATGAACCCTCCTGACAGAGTGACCGGCGCGCGGCCCAATCCCGGTTTCGCCACCTTCCGATACCGCGATGGCTCGGAATCGACCAACTATCACTCGTTGCAGACCTCGTTGCGACAGCGCTTCACCCGGGGTTTCACATATAACGTCAACTATACGTGGTCGAAGACGCTGCCCTACACCGGCGACGCCGACCTGCTGCTGCCGGGATCGCCGCAGGATATCTTCAATGTGCGCGCCGATTACGCCCCAGCCAACTTCGATGCCCGCCACCGGTTCCTCACGGACTTTGTTTACGATCTTCCCTTTGCGAAATGGATCCGCTCCAAGCGCATCGGTGCCGGCTGGCAGGCTAGTGGAGTGCTGACGGTGCAATCGGCGTCGCCGCTGTCGATCACGCAGCCCTCTGGCCTCGATGGTTCCCGGCCGGACTAGGCCGGCGGTTCTCCCGTGCTCGGTGGTTTCGCTTCTTCGCTACAGTTCTTGAACGCCGCCGCCTTCCGCCAAGTACCACTAGGCGCCGTATCCCGCCTGCCGTTGAGGCCAGGCAATTTAGGTCGCAACGCCGTCTATGGGCTGGCCTTCTGGAATCTGGATGCTAATTTGGCCAAGTCGATAGCCGTCACCGAGCGCCTACAACTGCAACTCCGCCTCGAAATGTTGAACGCCACCAATTCAACGATGCTCTCCGGCGTGGTGACAAACATCACCGCGGCGAATTTCGGCCGAATCACCTCAACACGAGGGGCCCGCGTCGTCCAACTCGGCGCTCGGATGACTTTCTGATTTAACCCCGTTTGGCTAACCACTTTTCCCTATTCGCCGAAATCGAAATTTCCTCTAGCCAGGACGCACAGAACGTGTTATAGTGGAACTAACCCAAGGCGGCTGAAGGGCAACCTTCCATGCTAGGTTTATTATTCCTCCGATAGCGAGCCGGGACTATTTCCGGCTCCTTCAATTTTAGGGCCCTGTTTTCGATACGGTGGTTTGTTCATGCCTACGCTCATCCAGGCCCCCACGCGCATCGCCGCGGCGGGCAACAAACCAAAGCTCATCGACGAATACATTGGCCGCGTTAACAGCCAAACCACGGCGCTGTCTGTCGCCCACATGCGCAGCCCAGGCGGTTGGGTGGAACCCGGCCAGACCCCCGAGTTCGACGAATACACCGTTGTGCTCAAGGGCTCGCTGCACGTGGAACACACCGGCGGCGCCATCACCGTCAACGCCGGCCAAGCCGTCATCACAGCGGCGGGCGAATGGGTGCGCTACTCAACGCCCGGCGACGAAGGCGCAGAATACATCGCCGTCCGCCTCCCCGCTTTTTCCCTTGGAACTGTTCACCGCGATCCCGCATGAGCGCCCTCGACTCCTACTTCGAAAAATCCCTGGCCCTGCTGCAGTCTTTGAAGGCCAACGAAACAGACAACCTTCGCGCCGCCGCCGCGCTCTGCGCCGATCGCATCGCGAAAGGCGGTTTGGTCTTCCTCTTCGGAAACGGCCACTCCCGCATGATGTGCGAAGAGATGACGCCGCGACAAGGCTGCTTCACCGGCTGGGTCGCGCTGGTCGAACTCGCGCTGTCCAACCACGCCTCGATCATCGGCGCCAACGGCCTTCGCACGCCCCTGCATCTCGAAAAATACGAAGGCTACGCCGAAGAGCTACTCAAGAGTTTTCACTTCGGCCCCAACGACGCGATGATCGTGATCTCCACCAGCGGCATTCGCCCGGTCATTGTCGAAATGGCCGCCGGCGCGCGCAAGCGCGGCTTGCCCGTCATCGCGATCGTGGCGAAACAGCACTGCCAGAACGCGCCCTCGGGCCACAGTTCCGGAACGAAACTGATCGATCACGCCGACATCGTTATCGACAATCAGTGCCCGCCCGGCGATTGCATCATCGAACTGCCCGGCCTCGAATGGCGCACCGGCCCCACATCGACGCTCACCGGCGCGATGATCATCAACATGCTGCGCGTCGAAACCGCCGAACTGCTGCTGGCTAAAGGAGTCAAGCCCGTTCTCCTCCCGTCGCATCAGTTCGTCGGCAACACCTCGGCCGCGGAACAACTCGACCACTTCTACGAAGAGTATCGTAGATCCCTCCGCCACCTCTATGAGTAAACCAGTCCGCATCGCCATGCTCGGCTCCGGATTCGTCGCCGAGTTCTACATGCAAGGCCTCGCCAACGTCAACGGCCACGAGGTCACCGTCAACTACTCCCGCACGCCGAAACGCGCCAAGGCATTCGCCAAGCGCTGGTCGATCCCCGAATCGTCGACCGACATCGACGCCGTCATCGCCCGCGCCGACATCGACCTCTTCATCATCGCGCTGCCCAACGAAGAACACCTGCCCGTGTCGCTGAAACTCTCGGCGGCCAAACGCCATCAGGTCTGTACAAAGCCACTGGCTCGCAACCGAGCTGACGCCCGCAAAATGTTCGACGCCGCTCGTCGCGCCGGCAAGATCCACGGCTACGCCGAGACGGAAGTCTTCTCGCCATGCGTCGTCAAGGCGCGCGAAACAATCGAAAACGGCGGCATCGGCCGGGTTCTCTGGGTTCGATCGCGCGAGTCGCATTCGGGCCCGCATTCGCCGCACTTCTGGGACGTCGAAAAAACCGGCGGAGGCGCGATGAACGATCTCGCCTGCCATTGCGTCGAAGCCGCGCGCTACTTCTTCGGCAAGGAGAACAAGATCGTCGAAGTGATGGGCTGGGGCGCCAATCTCGTACACCACAACCGGACCAAGGGCGAAGACAACGCGCTGCTCGTCCTCAAGTTTGAATCGGGCGGCATCGGCCACTGCGAGTTGTCGTGGACAACAAAAGGCGGTCTCGATCTCCGCAACGAAATCCACGGCTCGGAAGGATCGCTCTTCACCGACGTCACGCGCGGCACGCCGATATCGAGTTTCACATCGCAACCCGCCGGGTACGTAATCGAAAAAGCCGACATCGACTTCGGCTGGACGCGCCCGCTCCCCGAAGAGGCCTTTGCCTACGGCTACCAAGCCGAAATGCGCCACTTCGTCGAGTGTGTCCGCGACGGCGCCACGCCTCGCGAAACCTACGAGGACGGTTACATCGTCAATACAATTCTCGACGCCGGTTACGAGTCGATGCGAAAGAACAAATGGGTTCGAGTCAAATACTAATCACAGGCTCCACGGGCATCGCCGCGGCCACGGCGGCGCTAGCCCGGGGGCGCGGCCACCAAGTCGTGACCGTCGGCCTCGAAGACAACGCCGATGTGCGCGCCGACCTCCGCGACGAAGCCGAAGTACACCGCGCCTTCCAAGAAGCCGTCGACAAACTCGGCGGACTGCGCGCCCTCTTCAACTGCGCCGGCGCCTCTGGCCGCCAGTGGGGCGACGGGCCTCTGCACGACTGCTCCACCGCCGGCTTCGACGAAACGCTGCGCACCAATCTCCGTACGATGTTCCTGATGACGCGTTCCGCGCTTAACTACTGGCTCACGCGCGGCGAACATGGCAGCGTGCTGCAAATGGGTTCGGTCACGGCATTCCACCCCCAGCCGGATTATTTCGCCGTGCACGCCTACGCCGCCGCAAAAGGCGCTGCCGAATCGATGACCACTGGCGCGGCCTCCTACTACGCCCGCTATCACATCCGCATGAACGTGATCGCCCCCGGCCTCGTCCGTTCGCCAATGAGCCTGCGCGCGCAGTCCGACCCCACCATCATGCACTACATCGAATCGAAGCAGCCGCTCACCGGCATACTTGAACCGGAGCAGGTTGCACGCACCGCGCTGTTCTTGTTGAGTGAAGAGTCCGCGCCGATCACCGGCCAGGTCGTCAATGTCGACGGCGGATGGGCGGTCTCGCCGTAACATGCAACCGACGCCCATTCGGACAACCGTCATCGGCAGCTATCCGTTCCCCGGCTGGCTCGAATTCGCCGCGCTACATCTCGATCAGTTCGGCGCCGCCGATCTCGCCGAACTGCGCGACGACGCCGCGCGCGCCGCAATCATGGACCAGGTCGACGCGGGCCTCGATGTCATCACCGACGGCGAGCAGACGCGCTTCGACTTCAATCTCTCCTTTTACGGCTACATCGACGGCATCGCGCTCGAACCCGCGCCAATCCGCAAGTTCGGCCCGCCCGCGCACGATCAACGAGGAAAACACGCAATCACCGGCCCATTGAAAGCGCCACGAGGACTCGGCTCCATCGAAGAATTCGAACGATTGAAACGGCTCGCGCCACAAGGCCCCGCGCTGAAGATGTCGGTGCCCGGTCCGTACACGCTCTCGGGCCGCCTCGCGGGCAAGGACCGCTGGGCGGCTACTGAAGAGTTGTTGCCGATTGTGCGCGATGAACTCGTCGCGCTCGTCAACGCCGGCTGCGCCGAAATCTGCGTCGACGAGCCCTCGAGGTCCTGCTACGCGCACAAGGAAGCCCCCGATCGCTTCGTCGAAATATTCAACCGCACCGTCGCGCCAATCCGTGGTCGCTGCCGTTTGAGCACGCATCTCTGCTTCGGCAACTACAAAGCCCGAGCCATCGCCCCCCGCCAATACGCGCCGCTAGTGCCCGCGTTCTACGAACTCGATGTCGACGAAGTACACCTCGAAATGGCCAGCCGCGAGTTCGCGGAACTCGAACTCATCGGCGAATTTGCGAAACACATGGACGTAAGCGTGGGCGTCATCGACGTGAAGAGCTAGCCAAAAATATTTGAAATTTGATTTCCATCGGCCGCTGAAGGATGATCGGTTTGCAAGGACTGGTCAACCGGAGGCAACCGATGGAAACATTCACAAAGCTGTTTGGCAGCCTGCTTGTATTTGTATACTACTGCTTTGACCGGATCGTGATCCACGGCTACCTGAGCGGATTGTCGCGGCCCGATCAGGTGGTGTACTTTTTCCGGAAGGTAGTGGGCGAGCCGGTTGTGAGCAAAGAACTGTTGAGCAAGCGCACTGGCGACTACCAGCGGTGGGTCGAAGCCTACGCCGGCAATCACGAGATCCGGGTGGAGTGGGCCGAGAAGGGCGTGCGGAAGGAAGACCACGTCCGGCCGTGGCTGCAGCAGATGGAGAAGCAAAACCGCTTCGGGGTGTACTTCCTCTTCAAGAGCATGGAGCAGGGGCCGACGTTCCGGATCAGTACCCCGAAGTTTCCCACCGCCGATCCGAATCACCGCATCCTGGCCCCGCAGCGGAGCCGCTTCACCCAGTACTACTTCTACCTCCGCGACGAACGGCTGGGGCCGATGGTGATGCGCGTCGCTTCGTTCTTCCCCTTCCAAACGACCTACTACCTAA
>Ga0194128_10004132_pt1 | contig 21618 bp, 14 predicted proteins | sample TA2KigCa65mmetaG_FD_148650 | JGI IMG/M metagenome (GOLD analysis project Ga0194128, IMG submission 148650) | Freshwater microbial communities from Lake Tanganyika, Tanzania - TA2015037 Kigoma Deep Cast 65m | ecosystem: Environmental > Aquatic > Freshwater > Lake | place: Tanzania: Lake... | reverse complement strand
GCGCCGCGACCAGCGGCGGGCGGGTGCTCGCGGCTCGGGGCAGCGCCACGCTCCAGCGTCACGCGCATACGTTTGGCGCCGTCATCGAAGAGGATCGCCATGAGACGCTGTTCGGCGAGGTGTCGCTGACCGGCGCCGACGGCCGCCACACCTGGGTCGCGGGCGGCGCGCTGCAGAGCGACCGGTTCCGGTCGCAGCAGGTGCCGCGGTTCGACTACACGTACGTCGTGCCGGGCGTGTTCGCGCAGGACGAGTTCCGGCTGACGCCTCGCCTCACGCTCGCGGGGAGCGCCCGCGCCGACGGGCACAGCGAGTTCGGGACGTTCGTGAGTCCGCGCCTGTCGATGCTCCTCCGGCCGGACCCGGCGTGGTCGGTTCGCGTGTCCGCCGGCCGCGGCTATTTCGCCCCGACGCCGTTCATGGAGGAGACCGACGCCACGGGACTGACACCGGTCGCGCCGCTCGGCGCCCTCGAGGTTGAGCGCGCCGACACGGTGTCGGCGGACGTGACCTGGACGCGGCGCCCCTTCGACCTCACGGCGACGGTCTTCGCGTCGCGCATCCATGGCGCGCTCGACGTGCGGGAGACGGGGCGGGCCGACGCTCCCGTCGCCATCGTCAACCTCGACGGCCCGACCGTGACGCGGGGCGCGGAGCTCATCGCGCACTTCCGCCGCGAGGGGGACATCGACGTCATCCTCACGCACATGTTCCTCTGGTCGACGGAGGCCGTACTGGCGGAAGGCCGGCGCGAAGTGCCGCTGAACCCGCGGCACTCGGCAACGTTCGACCTGCTGAAGCAGGTCGGGCCGGCGCGCATCGGCTTCGAGGTGTTCTACACGGGACGCCAGGCGCTCGACGACAACCCGTACCGGCAGCGGGGCGCTCCGCACGTGCTCTTCGGCGGCCTGGTCGACTGGGGCATCGGCGCCTCGCGCGTGTACGTGAACGTCGAGAATCTCGCCGACGTGCGCCAGACGCGCGAGCATCCCCTGGTCACGCCGGTGCGCGGCGTCGATGGCCGCTGGACGGTGGACGCCTGGGCCCCGCTCGAGGGCCGGACGCTCAACGCGGGACTCCGCTGGCGCTTCTGACCCGGCGCGCCCGCGGCGCTTGACCCCATTATTCAACTAATATATTGATTACTACCGCAGTGCGCCGGCCTGCCGCGCGGGACGTGGCCGCGCTGCCGCCGGTCCACGGGCGCTGGCCCTTCGCCATCATCACGATGTTCGACCGCTTCCTGCGCGTGACGAGCTCGAAAGGAGAGCCACCTATGACCGTCCAGCGAACGTTTCTCGCCGCGGCTGCCGCGTGCGCAGTGACGGCGGCCGCCGTGGCCGGGGCCGCTCAGCGGCCGACCGCGGCGCCGTACGAGGTGTGGATCGTCGACCAGTCAGACACCCGGGGGCTGAATCACGGCGGCACCCTCTACATCTTCGCGGGGCGCGACCTGGCCGGCCGCGGGTCCGCCTCGCCCGCTCCGGCCGCCGTGGTCGACCTGGGCGGGGCCGCCGCCGCGCTCTGCCGCGAGCAGACCGGCGCGAACCCGGTGCGGCCGCACATGCTGCTCTTCAACCAGGCGCACACGCACGCCGTGCTGGCCTTTGTCGCCAGCGGCCACGTCGCGGTCTTCGACGCGGCGGGGCGTCGGCCCCTCGCGTGCGTGCGCACGACCGAGTCGCCCACGGGGCGGCAGGCGCACGCGGCGTTCCCGTCGCCCGACGGGTCGTACATCCTGATCGCGAATCAGAACGGCAAACGGCTCGAGCGCATCGACGCGAACTTCTCCGCCAACAGCTTCGCGCACAACCCGGCCGCCACCCTCGATCTGGCGGCCTGCCGGACGCCGAGCGGGATGCCGTGCCAGACCGCGGCCATCGTGGGCTCGATCGCGCTCAATGGCGCGCTCACCACCAACGCCGCGCCGGATCTGGCCGACGGGGCCCCGGACGGCACGCTGGCGTTCGTCGCGCTGCGCGGGCCGACGCCGCTCAGCGGCGACCCGCACAATGCGACGGGGGCCACTCCCGGGCTCGGGGTCCTCCAGGTCACCGACGGCGGCCGGAACGGGCGGCTCGTCCGCATCGTGCGGCTGACCAACCTCGGGGCCGACGGCGTCGAGCGCGCCGACCCGCACGCGGTGCGGGTGCGACGGGTGAGCTGACGATCGCGATGCCGGCCGACGCCCACCGCGCGTTCAAGGACCGCCTGTACGGGCTCTTCGCCCGGATCGGCAAGACGCTCGCGAGCCCGCATCGCCTGGAGATGCTCGAGCTGCTGGCGCAGGGCGAGCGCACCGTCGAGTCGCTCGCGCAGGAGCTCGGCCTGTCGCTCGCCAACACCTCCCAGCACCTCCAGGCGCTCCGCCAGGCGGCGCTCGTCGAGTCGCGCAAAGAGGGCCTGTACGTCTATTACCGTCTGGCCGACCCCGCGATCTGCGACCTGTGCCGCAGCGTCCGCACCGTCGCCGAGCACCGGCTCGCCGAGCTCGACCGTCTCGTGCGCGATCACTTCGGGGATCGGTCGGCCGCCGAACCGGTCGGCATGGACGAGCTGCTGACGCTCGCGCGCTCGAAGCGCATCCTGATTCTCGATACGCGTCCTCTCCAGGAGTACGCGGCCGGCCACATCGCCGGCGCCATCTCCGTCCCGATTGACGAGCTGCAGCGCCGCCTCCGCGAGCTGCCGCGCGATCGGGAGTACGTGGCGTACTGCCGCGGGCCGTACTGCGTGTACGCCGACCGGGCCGTGGACCTGCTGCGCGCCAGGGGCCGCCGCGCCCGGCGGCTGCTCGAGGGATTTCCGGAGTGGAAGGTCGCCGGCCTGCCGGTGCAGGTCGGCATGGACCGAGGAACGCTCAGATGACCGATCGGCACACCGAGGCGCCCGCGCCGGCCGCCCCTCCGGTCCGGCTGGGCCTGCGGGAGAACCTCGGGCAGTTCGCCCTGCTCGTGGTCGTCAATGCCTTCGTCGGCGCGATGGTGGGCATGGAGCGGAGCATCCTGCCGGCCGTCGCCGAGGAGGAGTTCGGGCTGGCGGCGCGCACGGCGGTCCTCTCGTTCATCATCGTCTTCGGCGTGACCAAGGCGTTCGTCAACTACGCCGCGGGGCATCTCGCCGATCGGATCGGCCGGAAGCAGCTCCTCGTCGGCGGGTGGCTCGTGGCGGCGCCGGTCCCGTTTCTGCTGATGTGGGCGCCAACCTGGGATTGGGTGCTCGCCGCCAACGCGCTGCTTGGCGTCAGCCAGGGATTGACGTGGTCGACGACAGTGATTATGAAGATCGATCTGGTGGGTCCGCGGCAGCGCGGACTCGCGATGGGGTTCAACGAGTTCGCCGGGTACCTCGCCCTGGCGGCGGCCGCATTCGCCACCGGCTGGGTGGCCGCCCGCGCGGGGCTGCGCCCCGAGCCGTTCTATCTCGGCGTCGGATTCGTCGCGGCCGGTCTGCTGCTCTCGCTGTTCGTGCGCGACACGTCGCCGCACGCGCGGCTCGAGGCGGGTCCTCGGCCGGGGGATGGCGCGGCGCGTGTGACGGCCCGCCGCGCGTTCTGGCGCACCACGTTCGGCGATCGCAGCCTGTCCAGCGCCACGCAGGCCGGGTTGGTCAACAACCTGAACGATGGCATGGCGTGGGGCCTGTTCCCGCTGGTGTTCGCCGCGCAGGGGATGAGCCTCCGGCAGATCGGCGTGCTCGCCGGGATCTACCCGGGCACGTGGGGGTTGCTGCAGGTCGCGACCGGCGCCCTGTCGGACCGGATCGGCCGCAAATGGCTGGTGGCCTGCGGGATGTGGATCCAGGCCGCCGGCATCGGGCTGGTGGCCGTCGCGGACACGTTCGGCGGATTCGCGGGCGGTGCCGTACTGCTCGGCGCCGGCACGGCGATGGTGTACCCGACGCTGCTGGCGGTCATCGGCGACGTGGCCGCCCCGGATTGGCGGGCGTCGGCGGTGGGCAGCTACCGGCTGTGGCGCGATCTCGGCTACGCGGCCGGGGCGCTGCTGGCCGGCGTGGTGGCCGATCTCGTGAGCGTGAGCGGTGCGATGTGGGTCGTCGCGGCGCTCACATTCGCGTCGGGCGTGGTGGTCGCGCGGCGCATGCGCGAGACCCGGCCCTCGTTGACAGTATGATGCCCTGATGCCCAGGTTCTGCCAAGGAGGCACTCCATGACTCTTCGAATTGGCGATACCGCTCCAGACTTCGATGCCGAGACCACCGACGGCCGCATCCGGTTCCATCAGTGGGTCGGCGACTCCTGGGCGGTGCTCTTCTCGCACCCGAAGGACTTCACGCCGGTCTGCACGACCGAGCTCGGCTACATGGCCAAGCTCAAGCCCGAGTTCGACAAGCGGAACGTGAAGATCATCGGCCTCAGCGTCGATCCGGTCGACAGCCACGCCCGGTGGGCGAACGACATCAAGGAGACGCAGGGCCACGCGCCGAACTACCCGATGATCGGCGATCCGACGCTGGAGATCTCGAAGCTCTACGGGATGCTGCCGGCCGATCTCGTCGGGAGCTGCGAGGGCCGCACCCCGGCCGACAACCAGACCGTCCGCAACGTGTTCGTCGTCGGTCCCGACAAGAAGATCAAGCTGGTGATTGCGTATCCGATGACGACGGGCCGCAACTTCGACGAGGTGCTGCGGGTCATCGACTCGCTCCAGCTCACGGCGAAGCACAAGGTGGCCACGCCGGTGAACTGGAAGCACGGCGACGACGTGATCATCGCCGGGTCGGTGTCCGACGACGAGGCGAAGAAGGTCTACCCGCAGGGGTGGAAGGCGCCGAAGCCGTACATCCGCATCGTCCCGCAGCCGCGCGCGTAGACCTGCAGGCCTCGCGCGCGCGTTGGAGCTGTCGACATGGCCGAAGGAAGGCCTCCCTGTGGAGCCGCCTCGGCGACCGGTCAGGCGGCTGACGCCGGAGGTGCGGCCGGGAGCGGGTCCGGCCAGTCGAGGTACTGCCGCTCCTCCTGCCGCAGCCGGCGATAGCGCGCGAAGACCTCGCGCGAGGACTCCAGCCCGACGATCGATCGCCACGTCGTGCCGCGGAAGGTGTGCGCCAGCATCCGCGGCGCGTGGCGCAGCACGAACCAGGGATCGTGGCGGAGCGCCGCCGGCATGTGGCGCAGCTTCATCCAGCGCTCGGCGTTCCAGCGCAGGAACTCCACTTCCTCCGGCGCCAGGTGCGCGGTGCGGGTCACGGCGGTGGTGCCGTCGTACTCCTCCACGCGGCGGGTGACGATCAGGTTCCGCTCCTCGAACTCGCGCGTCATCGGCGTCCCCGGGTACGGCGTCGGGTGCTGGATGTACGGCCAGTCGACGTACCGCCGGGCGAACGCGAGGTTCGCGGCCACGGCCTCGGGGCCGTCGTCCGGGTTGCCGACGATCAGCCCGCCGACGACGAACATGCCGTGCCGGTGGAGGACGTCGATGGCCGCCGCGGCCGTGTTGACGCGCGTGTCGCCGCGCGGGCGGCTGTTCTTCGCGCGGGCCTTCAGGAAGACGAGGTCCGCGTCGAGCACGTTCTCGATCCCGAGGAACACGTAGCGGAAGCCGGCGCGGCGCATGAGCGGCGCCAGGGTGGCGCCGTGCGCGGCGATCGACGCGGTCATCGCCTGGACCAGGTAATCGACGGTGTCGAGGCGCGCGTCGATGATCGCGCGGCAGAGCGCCTCGAAGCGCGGCACGTCGAGCGTGATGTTGTCGTCGACGAAGAAGATCGCGCGGGCGCCGCGGGCGCGGGCGTCGGCGACGTCGTCGAGGACGCGCGCGATCGGGAAGCGGTGGAAGTTGCGGCCGCGCATCTCGATGATCGAGCAGAAGCTGCAGTCGAACGTGCAGCCGCGCGAGGTCTCGACCACGTCGATCGGGCGGCCGAGCATCGTGGAGCCGCCGAGGGCGCGCGCCGCGCGGTTCGGCGGCCGGATCTCGCCGCGGTCGAGCGCCGCCGGCGGGCGCGGCGGGTTCCTGCGGAAGCCGTTGCCCTCGCGGTACCACAGCCCCGTGACGCCGGCGAGCGGCCGGCGCGCTTCGAGCGCCCGCACCAGCTCGCGGAACGTCACGTCGCCCTCGCCGCGGACGATCGTGTCGACGCCGAGCGCCGGGTGCGTCCACGCCTCGGGCGCGAGGCTCGGGTCGTAGCCGCCGACGGCGACATGCGCCTCGGGCGCGAGCGCGCGCACGAGGCCGATGACCCGGCGCGCGGTGCCGCGCTGAAAGGTCATCACCGAGAGCCCCACCACGTCGGGGCCCGTACATGTCGCGCGCCATCGGCACGATCCAGGCCCAGCAGAGCCCGGTCACGAGCAGCAGACCCGCTGCAACGAGGAGGCGATCGCGGCTCGTCCGGGTCCCGCTGGCCATACGGGGCCCATCGTAACGCCGCGGCCCGGATCGCGGCCAGACCCCGGAGCGTGTCGCTGCCGCGTCAGGCGCGCGATTTGCTTCGGGCGGACAAAACCCTCCGCGTCGTGCGGGTTTTGTCTGTCTTCACTGCACCTGAGGGCGTGGGTCCGACGTGATTCAGTACGGTTTCAAGCTCAGCTGGCGGCATCCCGAGGCTCACGGGGGATGAAGGTCCGTCTGACCCGCAAGTTCTCGAATCTGCTGAACGGGATCGACCTCTCCCAGTACCAGAAGGGTGACGTCCTCGACCTGCCTGCGCGCGACGCCGAGATGCTCGTCGCCGAGGGGTGGGCCGAGCCGGCCCGCGAGCCCCCGCGAGACGGTGCCTCGGACGGGCCGGGCCGGGCGCGGCGCAGGACGAAACGCCGCTAGTCCCACTCCCGCTCGATGCCATGGCCGCGTGCGACGTCGCCATGGTCGGGCGTGATGAAGCCGAGCAGGCAGCCCGGTGCGCCGTCGCGCAGCAGGTGACACCGGACCTTCACCTTGTCCCCGGGCTGGACGTCTTCCTTCTTGACGCCGTTGGCGAAGACCCCCCGGGCGCTCGTCGCCTCGAGCGACCACGTGGTGACCTCGCCCTTCGCATCCTTCACGTCGAGATAGACGATCGAGTGCGGCGTCACCAGGACCACCTGCTGCACGGTGCCTTCCATCACCGTCCACTTCGACAGGTCGTAATTGCCGTGCGAGTGATGCGCGGCGGCCGCGCCCGTCAGCGCCACCACGGCGACGGCTGCACCCAGAACCTTGAGCTGCATGATCGGAACCTCGTCGATGAATGAAGAGCCGAAACCCGAACACCAACCGAGACGCGAGCGGATGGACCCTTCGACCGGCGTTCGATGGCCTACGGTGCATAGTCGGGGGCCGTCTGATCGCGCAGCGTGTGCGGCGGTCGGGTCGCGATCGGGAACTGCCACTCGCCCGCGTAGCCTTCCGTGTAGAACGTCCGGTAGCGGATGTTCAGCCCCTTCTCGTTCACGAAGCCGAGGTTCTGCATGAACAGGATCGGCTCCGGCATCCGGGGCGGCACGGTCGCCTGATGGATGTAGAGGCGGCCGTCGTGCTGATGGATGACCGCGAAGGTCCGCGACCCGTCGGCGTTGGTCTGCTGGAGCAGCCGGCCCGCCACGAGCTCGAGGAAGTACCACATGTAGTGCGTGGTCTTCACGCCGTCGCGCCGCATGAAGGTCCAGGCGGCGTAGTCCATGGCGCCGGCGACGTCGACGCGGAAGTCGTTCTGACAGGCGTCGCCGTCGAACCCGTCGGCGCCCTTGGCGGCGCGGCACTTTGCCACCGCGGCGTTGTGCAGCGCCTCGAGGCCGCGGTAGTCGACGACGGTGGTGGAGTAGCGGCCCATGCGGTCCTGGCCGCGGTACACGCGCGCGGGCAGCTGCTGGCGGTACTCGGTGTCGTAGGTGGTCGTCTCGACGGTCGGCGCGCCCGGGAAGGTGGCGCTGAAGCCGTCCGCCGTGCTGACGAAGCGCTCCCACGCGCCGCCGGCCTGGGCCGGGGGCGACGGCGGCTCCGCGGCGACGGCGCCCCCGGTCAGCGCGATAGCCGCCGCGATGACTGCGATCAGACGCATGCTCTGTCCTCCGCGCACCATGCTATCCGTGGGTCGCCCACGCGTCCAGATGGAATCGCTGGCGCCGGATGCCCCTTCGGACTAGTCTTAAGCCGGGCGCGGCGCCGATCCGGCGCCGCGCCGCAGACGGAGGCTCGACATGATGCGATATGTCATCGCCAGCGTGGCGCTGGCCGTCCTGCTGATGGGCGCGGCGGGATCGGCGCAGAACAAGGCCAAGGCCGAGAACGTTCCCGAGATCCCCTTTGAATCGGTCCCCAACTTCCTGAGCATGCCGCCCGACGTGTACCTCGGCGAGAGCATGGGCGTGGCGCGCAACTCGAAGGGCAGCCTGTTCGTCTACCACCGCCGCGACGACACGCGCCTGTTCGAGTTCGATCCCGCCGGCAAGTTCGTCCGCGAGTGGACGCCGAACCTGTACGGCTTCGAGTTCGCGCACAAGGTGCGCGTCGACCGCGAGGACAACGTGTGGGCGGTCGACGAGGGGACGAACATGGTGATCAAGTTCAGCCCCGAAGGGAGGGTGCTGATGGTGCTCGGCCGGCGGCCCGAGGCGGTCGAGGGCGCGGTCGAGACGCCGGACGGGGATCCGCCGCCCGACGAGCGGTATCTCTTCGGCCGCCCGACCGACGTCGGCTGGGACCCGCAGGGCAACATCTTCGTTTCCGACGGCTACATCAACCACCGCGTCGTGAAGTTCGACAGGAACGGCCGCTTCGTCCGCAAGGTCGGGAGCAACCTGCGCGGGAGCGAGCCGTACCAGTTCAACACGCCGCACTCGCTCGCCGTCGACGCGCAGGGCAACGTGTACGTCGCCGACCGCGGCAACCAGCGGATCCAGGTGTTCGACAACAACCTGGTGCTCCGCGCGATCTACGACAACGTCGGGAACCCCTGGGAGGTCTGCATCTCGCCGGGGCCGCACCAGTACCTGTTCTCGTCGAACTCGAACCCCGACTCGAACACGCCGGCCAGCTCCTGGGACGTCACGGGCGAGATCTACAAGATGGAGCTCGACGGCCGCATCGTCGGCAGGTTCGGGCGCGCGGGCAAGCAGCTCGGGCAGTTCCAGACGGTGCACGGCATCGACTGCCGCAACCCGGACGAGCTGATCGTGTCGGAGATCTCGGCCTGGCGCGTGCAGAAGATCCGGCTGCGTCCGACCACCACCACGTCGAGCCGCTGAGGGAGGGCGCCATGACACGTCTGCTTCTGATTCCCCTCGCGGCGGCGACGATCGCGTTCGGCGCGACGGTCTCGGCGCAGTTGAACTTCCCGGAGATCCCGTACGATGCCGTCGAGGCGCTCCAGCTGACGCAGGACGTCTACATCGGGGAGGCGGCCGGGGTCGCCACCAACTCGAAGGGCGACATCTTCGTCTACACGCGGACCGGCACGCCGCACATCGTCACGGCCGGCGCGCGGAACGTGTCGCACGGCGGCTCGCGCCTGCTCCAGTTCGATCGGACCGGGAAGTTCGTGCGCGAGATCGGCCAGGGCGTCTACGGCTTCCTCCAGGCGCAGCAGGTGCGCGTCGATCGGCAGGACAACATCTGGGTCGTCGACCAGCTGGCGAACCAGGTGATCAAGTTCGACCCGAACGGCCGCGTGCAGATGATCTTCGGCCGCAAGCCGGAGGCGATGCGCGTGCCGAACCTCCCGCTGTCGACGCTGGCCGACACCTACGCGCTCGTGCCGCGGCAGGGGAAGCCGACGCCGGCCGGCCGCGGAGCCGGCCCGAACGCGCCGCCCGGATCCGCCGCCCCGGGGGAGAACTTCAATCGTCCGACCGACGTCGCGTGGGACTCGAAGGGGAACATCTACGTCGCCGACGGCTACGGCAACTCCCGGATCGCGAAATACGACCCCAACGGCAAGTGGCTCGCGAACTGGGGCGCCACGGGCACCGGGCCCGGACAGTTCCGCGTGGCGAAGGGGATCGTGATTGACGCGGCCGACACCGTGTACGTCGCCGACCGCGACAACCGCCGGATTCAGGTGTTCACCGCCGACGGCACGTTCAAGACCGAGTACCGCAACGTCGGCTCGCCGTGGGCGATCTGCATCACGCCGGCGCCGCGGCAGTTCCTGTACGTGTCGAATTCCAACCCGCCGAACAACCTCGACTACGACGGCGAGATCGTCAAGCTGTCGCTCGACGGCAAGATCGTGGGCAGGTTCGGTCGCGCGGGCAAGCTCCTGAAGGAGTTCGGCACCGTCAACTCGCTCGACTGCCGCAGCGAGAACGAGCTGCTCGTCGGCGAGATCGGCAATTGGCGCGTGCAGCGCGTGACGCTGAAGGCGCCGCCGGCGACGAAGTAGCGGCGACGCCGGGCACGACCCGCGCCCGGTGCACGGCGTGTCGCGGGGCCTCGACCATGGGGCCCCGCGCGCTCCGGCGCCCTCCGGTACGCAGTCGGCTGTTGTCCACCCCACAGAACGCGTGCGCTCTGGAACGCTCGCCCCGTGTCTCCTCCGATTGACGCGCCGGGTCCGAGAGCGTATAACCTCGGTGTTCCGACACGGATTCCCGCTTCTGGATTGATACCCGACCAGGCCGGTCACGTACTCATACGGCGACCAGTACGGCGATAACGTTCGCTGCCCCCCGTTCGACGGACCGCAGCACGGCCGCGCGACGCGCACTCATTCGACAGGGTCCTCGGAGACGCGATCCTCGGTGTTCGGGCGAACCGAACGACACAAGGAGGTCCGATGTCTGCCTCGAGACTCGTGGTGCTCGCCGTGTGTGCCGCGCTCCTCCCGGTGGCCGCCTCCGCGCAGACGGCGGTGAGCGGCTCCGTCGCCGGAACGGTCAGAGACGTCTCGGGTGCCGTACTGCCCGGCGTGACGGTCGAGGCGGCCAGCCCGGCGCTCATCGAGAAGGTGCGAAGCGCCGTCACCGACGATCAGGGCCGGTATCGCATCGTCGACCTCCGACCCGGCGTCTACACCGTCACCTTCACGCTCCCCGGGTTCAGCACCTTCCGGCGCGAGGGGCTCGAACTGACGACGGGCTTCACGGCGACCGTCAACGCGGATCTGCGCGTCGGCGAGCTCCAGGAAACGATCACGGTGACCGGCGAGGCGCCCGTCGTCGACATCACGAACGTGCGGACGCAGAACGTCTTCTCGCGCGACACGCTCGACGCGCTGCCGGTCAGCAAGACGTCGAATGGTTACGCGGCGCTCCTGCTGGGGGCGAACCTGCCGGCCCGGAACCAGGACGTCGGCGGCAGCGAAGGCGACACCACCTCGAGCTGGACGATCCACGGGACCCGCGGCGACGACATGATTCCGTCGGTGGACGGCATGCGCGTCAACCGCGCGATGGCCGCCGGCGGCGGGTTCCGCGTGTTTGCCATCAACAACGCCAGCGTCCAGGAAGTCACCTTCCAGACGAGCGGCATCTCGGCCGAGAGCGAGACCGGCGGCGTCCAGGTGAACATCGTCCCGCGCGACGGGGGCAATACCTTCGCGGGCTACGGGGCGACCAGCTTCTCGAACTCCGCGATGCAGAGCAACAACGTGACCGCCGAGCTGCTCGCGCGGGGGCTGTCCGCCGAGAACGCGCGGCAGCTGGAGATCCAGCGGATCTACGACGGCAACATCGGGTTCGGCGGCCCGCTCAAGCGCGACACGGTGTGGTTCTACACCGCTCACCGCTGGTGGGGGACGACGAAACCGCTGCCCGTGCCCGGCTTCCACTTCAATCGGAACCACGGGACGCGCGAGGCTCACCTCTACGATCCCGACCTGAGCCGCCCCTATTTCGGCACGCTGCCGCGCCGGAGCCACAACCTTCGCCTGACCTGGCAGGCGGCCGACGCGCACAAGGTCAGCGTCCTCCACGACCTGCAGCGGCACTGCACCTGTCCGCAGAACTATGCGGGGCAGAACGCCACGCCCGAAGCCATGGCGAACCACGTGTACACCCCCCACTCCCTGAGCCAGGTCTCCTGGAACAATCCGGCCACCAACCGGCTGCTGTTCGAGGCGGGCGCCTCCTACTACGTGATGGGCATCAAGTACAACGAGCAGGCCGGCGTGACGCGTGACCACATTGCCGTGCGCGACCTCACGACCGGCTACACGCTCAACGCCCGCGCGATCAGCGTGCGCGCCGGCGATGCCTACGGCGAGATCCTCGACCAGGTGTGGGCGACCAAGGCCGGCGTGTCGTACGTCACCGGCACCCATAACTTCAAGACCGGGATCATGTGGACGTTCAACAGCGCGGAGGAGGACTCCCGCATTCACGGCGACGTGCTCCACACATTCCAGAACGGGGTGCCGGTCTCGCTGACGATGTGGGCGACACCGAGCGGGAACGACGCGAAGGCGGTCAATACCGGGATTTACGCCCAGGATCAGTGGGCCATCCAGAACCTGACGCTGAATCTGGGCGTGCGGTGGGATTATCTGCACGCCTGGGCGCCCGCGCGGCGGTCGGAGGCCGGGACGTGGGTGCCGGCGCGGGACTACCCGAAGCTCGACAACGTGCCGAACTTCACGGATGTGTCGCCGCGCCTCGGCGCCGCCTACGACCTGTTCGGCGACGGCCGCACGGCCCTGAAGGCATCGGTCGGACGGTACGTCGTCAACATCAACACCGACATCGCCCGCACCAACGCGCCGTCATGGGCGGAGGTCACCAACGCCACGCGGACCTGGAACGACCTCAATCGGGATCTCGTCCCGCAGGAGCACGAGCTGGGGCCGACGTCGAACCTCCTCTTCGGCACCCGGCGCCTCGGCACGCGCTCCACCGACGAAGTGCTGACCGGCTTCGGCAACCGGCAGTACAACTGGCAGGCGTCGGCCGTGCTGCAGCACGAGCTGCGAGCCGGGCTCGGCCTGAACGTCGGGTACTACCGCACGTGGTACGGCAACTTCGCCTTCAGGCACAACCTGGCGGTGGCGGCGGCCGACTACGACGAGTACTGCATCACCGCGCCGGTCGACCCGCGGCTGCCGCGCCACGTGAGCGGCAGCCAGATCTGCGGTCTCTACGACGTCACGCCCGCGAAGTTCGGGCAGGTCGACAACCTGATTACGCCGGCACGCCACTTTGGCGGCCGGAGCGAGGTCTACAACGGCGTCGACATCAGCCTGACCGGCCGGCTGCCCAACGGCGCACAACTCTCGGGCGGCGTGAGCACGGGCCAGACGGTGATCGACATCTGTTCGCTGAACAGCCTGCCGCACGTGGCCGACCCTACCCTCCCCGCCTTTACGGGCATCGCGGCGACCGCCGAGTTCCCCAGAACGTCCGAGTACTGCCGGAACACGCTGCCGTTCGCGGGGCAGACGCAGATCAAGGTCCACGGCGTCTACCCGCTCGTCTGGGATCTGGCGGTGTCGGCAACGTATCAGGATCTGCCCGGGATTCCGGTGCTGGCCAACTACACGGTGACGAGCGCCCAGATCCGGCCGTCGCTCGGGCGCAATCTGTCGGCGGGTGCCAACGCGCGCGTGACCATCCCGCTCATCGAGCCGAACACGGTCTTCGAGGATCGGCGGCGGCAGCTCGACCTGCGCCTGAGCCGCAGCTTCCGGGCGGGGCAGACGCGGGTGCTCGGCACGATCGAGCTGTACAACGCGCTCAATACCGGCCCGCTCCTGGCGTCGAACGCGACGTATGGTGTGCGCTGGCTGGAGCCGGTCGAGATTCTGACGGGACGCCTGCTGAAGTTCGGCGCGCAGTTCACCTTCTAGCGCGGGATCAGCGGGGAGGGGACCAGGAGGACCGCAATGACGAACACTGTGCCGATCTCTGCGCGGGTGGGTGGCACCGGCAGGGCGATCAGACGAATGGCCACGGCAGCCCTCCTGCTCGCGGCCCTGCCCGGCGTGGGCGCCGCACAGACGGGCAGCGGCATCACCGGCGTCGTCCGCGACCCGGCGGGTTTGGTGCTGCCCGGCGTGACGGTCGAGGCGAGCAGCCCGGCGCTCATCGAAGGCAGCCGGGCCGTGGTGACCGACGGCCAGGGCGTCTACCGGATTGTCGACCTCCGTCCGGGCACGTATAGGGTGACGTTCACGCTGCCCGGCTTCCGGTCGCTCGTGCGCGACGGCATCGTGCTGACGTCGGCGTTCACCGCCACCGTCAACGCCGAGCTGGCCGTCGGGGCGATCGAAGAGAGCGTCACGGTCACGGGCGCGGCGCCCGTCGTCGACACGCAGAACGTGGCGGCGCGGGAGGTGTTCACGCGGGACACGGTCGAAGCCCTGCCGATCGCGAGAACGACCGGCGTCTGGGCCGCCCTCATCCCGGCGATGCGGCAGCCGCCGGCGACGGACGCGGGCGCCACCGGCGGCCTCGACGTCGGCGGGACGCAGAGCGAGCGATCGCAGTCGGAGATCTCGGTGCACGGGGGGACCAGCGACATCCGCGTCGTGCGCGACGGCATGGAGGCGATGCGCGGCGTCTACAGCATGAACCGCGTGGACACGCAGGAAATCACGGTACAGATGGGCGGCAACCCGGCCGAGGCCGAGACCGGAGGCGTGCGCATCAACATCGTGCCGCGTGAGGGCGCCAACGCGCTGTTCGGAACGTTCGAGCTGGACGGGACGGCCGAGACCCTGCAGGGCCGCAACATCGACGACGAGCTGCGCGCCCGGGGCGTCGGCCGGACGCCGTACGTGAAGCAGGGTTACAACGTGGGCGTCGGCGTCGGCGGCCCGATCCGGCGCGACCGGGTCTGGTTCTTCGGGTCGTACCGCAAGTGGGGCGCGCAGCTGTGGCTGCCGGGGAAGTTCTTCAACGCGACCCAGGGGACCCCGTTCTACACGCCGGACCCGGGCCGGCCCGGCCACTCGAACGACTACTACCGGAGCATCACGAGCCGCGTGACGTGGGCGGCGACCGAGAAGCAGAAATTCGCTTTCTCGTACGAAGACAACGACAACTGCAACTGCGTCATCCGTCTCATAGCGCTGAACCGGGCGCCGGAGGCCACGGGCGACCACCACTACGACGTCCGCGTCCCGCAGGGGAACTGGCAGTACGCGGCGAGCAATCGGCTCCTGCTCGACAGCGGCTTCGCGTGGTACCGGGGACGGGGACACAGCGATCCGGTCGCGGGGGTCCTGCCCGAGCACATCGCGATCCGCGAGCTCTCCACGAACTTCTTCTACAACGCCCGCGCGGACAACATCGGCGGCACCGGCGCGTACACCCGCCAGCGCTCGATGCGGAACAACCTCACCCAGCGGCTCAACGTCTCGTACGTGACCGGGTCGCACAACGTCAAGACCGGTGTCTGGGTCCAGCAGTGGCCGAACTTCACGGAGTACTTCGTGAACGGCGGCATGCTGCAGAACTTTCGCAATGGCGTGCCGGTGTCGGTGGTGCTCTACGCGTCGCCGTCCCATACGCGGACCATGGCGCACAACATCGGCCTCTACGCGCAGGATCAATGGACGCTGCGGCGGCTGACGCTCAATCTGGGTCTGCGGTACGACAGCTACCGGGGCCACGCCCGGGACGTGCTCACGCCGGCCGGCCCGTTCGTGCCCGATCGCCGCTTCGACCGGACCGGCAATCTGGTGGATCTCAAGGACCTCAACGCGCGGATGGGGGCGGCCTACGACCTCTTCGGCGACGGCCGCACGGCGGTGAAGGCGTTCCTCGGCCGCTTCATCGTGGGCGGCGAGATCGCGGACCTGCCCGCGCAGCCCGCGCTCTCGGTTGTCACGAGCGCGACCCGCACCTGGAACGACCGCAACGGCGACTACGTTCCGCAGGAGAGCGAGCTGGGGCCGCTCTCGAACAGCCGGTTCGGCAGCCCGCGGCCGGAGTCGCTGACCGTCGATCCGTCGGTGCGGTACGGCTGGGGGAACCGCGCCCATACCTGGCAGGGCATCCTCTCGGTCGACCACGAGGTCGCGCAGGGCTTTGGCGTGCAGCTCGCGTACTACCGTACCTGGTGGGGCAACCAGAGCTTCACCGAAAACCGGCTCGTCACGGCGGCCGACTTCGACGAGTTCTGCATCACGGCGCCGGCCGACGCGCGGCTGCCGCGGCACGTCAGCGGCAGCCAGGTCTGCGGCCTGTACGACGTCACGCCGGCCCGGTTCGGGCAGGTGGACACCCTCCAGACGCTGGCCGGCGGCCGGATGACGCGGGTGTTCGACGGCATCGACCTCAACACGAGCGGCCGGTTCGGCAATGGCGCGACGATCGGCGGCGGGGTCGCCTTCGGGAACACGGTGATCGACGACTGCGGCGCCGCCATCGACAACCCCGCGCAGGGGCGCGTGGTGGCGCCGGGCGCAGCGCCGGCGCCGCTGGGGTTCTGCCGCGAGGTGTTCTCATGGCAGGACGACGTGCAGTTCAAGATCAACGGCTCGTACCCGCTGCCGTGGGACCTGCGGGCCAGCTTCGTCTTCCAGAGCGTCCCCGGCTACCCGATCGCCGCGACCTACGTCGTCACGAGCGCCATGGCCGCGCCGTCGCTCGGGCGGCCACTGTCGGGCGGGGCGAACGCCACCGTCGAAGTCGAGCTGATCGAGCCGAACACGGTCTTCGAGGACCGGACGAACCTGCTCGACGTACGGTTCTCGCGGCGGGTGATGGCGGGGCGGCGGCACATCACCGCCAACCTCGACGTGGCCAACCTGTTCAACGCGAACACGCCGCAGCACGTCAACACGCAGTACGGCCCGCAGTGGCTGCGGGTCACGAATGCCGTGTCCGCGCGGGTGTTCCGGTTGGGGGTCCAGGTGGGCTTCTGAGGTTCAGCGGCTCTCCGTCCCGCGCCGCCGCAGCTGCAGCTCGGGCGACCGGTTGCCCTCGTGGCAGGCGAACTCCAGGAGCTGGTGGCCGGGCGTGGTGTTCCGGCGGAGCGGGAACGTCATCGTCCACGGCTGCGTGTAGACCGCCGGGTCCTCGATCCGCGCCTCCCAGAGCAGCGTGTCGCGGTCGACCATCGTGATCCGCTCGGTGATCCGCGCATCGGCCGAGTAGAAGTTGCCGACGTTGTCGAGCCACTGACGGCCGTTCTGGTTCGTCGTCTCGATGACGAGCGTCGCGCCCTCCCACCGGCCGCGCGAGTCGCCCATCCAGGTGCCGATGTTCGCGCCGAGGCGGGGCCGGCCGTCCATGGCGATCACGCGAAACGCGTGGTTCTGCTCGTGCAGCGTGAAGATGAACGGCGAGCCCGGCGGCTGCACGAACTGATAGTCCATCATCCACATCTGCCGCGGCACCCCACGCAGGAAGCACTGCGCGTTCGGGTCGAGAAACTCGATCGACGGCGGATCGAGCGTGTTCCGCGCGCGCAGCTCCTGCTTGGCCGCGGCCCACGGCTGGTACGGCACCTGCCCGTCCGGCGGATCGACGATGAGCGTCGGGCCGCCCTGGTAGGCGAAGCTTCGCTCGTGCGCCTCGATGTCGAACGCCTGGCGGTTCGCGTTCCAGTAGCCCTGGAAGTCGGGCGTACCGTCGGGCGTGCGCGGCGGCTCGAACGTGCGGATCCTCTCCTTCGCGCACGCATGAAACGGCACCGGATCGGCGGGGCAGCCCGCGATCGTCCGCGGCCCGCCCTCCTGGGCAGCCGCGGGAAAGGCCAGGAGCATCACGCCGAGGGCAGAGACGATCGCAGTGTCGCGAGTCATCGTGTGGGTTGTATGCTACCCGATCGGCATCACATCTTTCGAGGGACGGGACATGAGACGACAGGGGCTCGCAGTACTGATGATGGCGTTCGCGGCGATGCTCGGGCCGGCCACGGCCGGATACGGGCAGGAGGCCGCCCTCAGCGGCGCGGTGGCCGACGCGACGGGCGGCGTGCTGCCCGGCGTGACGGTGACGGCCGTGCACGAGGCGACGGGCAACGTGTTCACGGCGGTGACCGACGGGGGCGGCACCTACCGGATCCCGGCGCGGGCCGGCGCGTACCGGATCACGGCGGAGCTGGAGGGGTTCACAACCGTCACGCGCACGGGCGTGGAGCTGCTGGTCGGGCAGCAGGCGGTGGTGAACTTCCAGATGGCGCTCTCCACCGTCCAGGAGTCGGTGACCGTGACGGGCGAGGCGCCGCTCATCGAGACGACCACCTCGAGCCTCGGCGGCAACATCGATCCGCGCCAGATGCAGGATCTGCCCGTGCTGGGACGGAACTGGATCGATCTGGTGACGCTCGCGCCCGGCAGCCGCGCCAACGCGGTGTCGGAGCAGGGCGAGCCGGTCGCGGGAACGAGCCGCCGCGACTTCCAGATCAATCTGGACGGCCAGCAGGTCACCAGCAATCTGACCCCCACGGCGAGCCAGCCGCGCATCAGCCGGGATGCGATCGCCGAGTTCCAGTTCGTGTCGAGCCGCTTCGATGCCACGCAGGGGCGGTCGAGCGGCGTGCAGGTCAACGCGATCACCAAGTCGGGCACCAACACGTTCGCGGGCACGCTGTCGGGATACTTCCGGCACGATGCCCTCAACGCGGCCGATCCCATCGCGCGGCGCGTGCTCCCGTACTCGCAGCAGCAGATCAGCAGCACGTACGGCGGCCCGATCGTGCGGGACCGGTTCCATTTCTTCGGCTACTACGAGTACGACCGGAACCCGGCCACGGTGGGCTTCGAGACGCCCTACCCGAGCTTCAATTTCACGCTGACCAGCCTGCGGCGCGTCGACCTCGCCGGGCTGCGGGCCGACTACCAGCTCTCGCCGCAGATCCGCTTCATGGTGCGCGGCAACCTCTACAACCGCGACATCCCGTACGAGGGCGCCAGCGGCGCGACGAACCATCCCGCCTCGATGTTCGACAACATCACCCGCATGAAGGGGATGAACGCGTCGATGACGCAGGTGGTCAACAGCCGCGCCGTGAACGAGGTCAAGGCCGGGTGGCAGAGCCTCTACTACGACAACGTGAATTACACCGAGTGGGCGCAGCACCCGGCCGCGGCGCAGGGGATCACCAGAGGCTCGCCGCGGATCACGTTCGTCGGCTACTCCATCGCCGGCAACGCAAACCAGCCGCAGTACCTCGGCCAGGATCTCTATTCGCTCCGCGACGACTTCACCGCGTCGTTCACGGCCGGCGGCCGGCACGACGTCAAGATCGGCGGCGAGTACCTCTTCGCCGACTATCGCATGCTGAACACGCGGAACGGCATGGGCGTGATCGACGCCCAGGGCGGTCGCCCGCCGGCGAACCTGGAGCAGCTGTTTCCGGTCTGGGACGACGCGTCGACGTGGAATCTGAATGCGATCTCGTCGCTCGTCCGGCGCTACACGATCGGCATCGGCAACTTCCTCTACAACCAGAAACGCCACGTCGCGGCGGCCTGGGTCCAGGACGACTGGACCGTCACCCCGCGCCTCACGCTCAACCTCGGCGTGAGGTGGGACTCGGCCTTCGGCGTGTTCGCCAACGAGGCCGAGCTGCTGCCGTGGCTGGCGGCGGATCGGCCCGGCGAGCCGACCAACCTCGCCCCGCGGCTCGGATTCGCGTACAGCCTCGACGACCGGACCGTCGTCCGCGGCGGCGCGGGGCTGTACTTCGGCGAGGTCCTGAACAACATCTCGTCGTTCACCCTCTCCTACGCGAACACCGTGCAGATCGAGCTCGAGAACGACGGCCGGCCGGACTTCGCCGCCAATCCGTTCAACGGGCCGTTCCCGACGTTCCAGCAGGCGCAGCAGCGGATGTGCCCCGTGAATCCGGCGCCGGGATGCCTGCGGCCGTTTGCGATGACGATCGCGCCGCCCCCGGCCTGGGCCGCCATCCCGTACAGCTACCAGACCTCGATCGGCCTGCAGCGCCAGATCGGCGCGCAGATGGCCGTCGAGGCCGACTACGTCTACACGGGCGGGCGCCAGGAGCGGTACGGCCAGGGACACAACCCGCAGTTCAACATGAACCTGACCTTCGACCCGGCCACGGGCGCCAACTATCGTTTCAACGACATCAGCCGCCGCGTCGATCCGAACTGGGGTGTGGTGCAGTGGGAGCTCTTCGCCCGCCGCTCGAACTACCACGCGCTGCAGGCGGGCCTCACCAAGCGGATGAGCGACCGCTGGCAGGCGGCCGCCTCCTACACGGTGGGCGCCCTCCGCGACGACGACCCGATGCCGCTCAGCGGGTTCGACCAGGTGCGGTTCACGGTCCCGGCCGATCTCGGCGGCGAGTACGGGCTGGCCGAAACCGATCAACGCCACCGCTTCGTGTTCAACGGCCTGTGGGACGCGGGCTTCGGGTTCCAGGTGAGCGGCCTGTACCTCTACGGGTCGGGCGACCGCTACCAGAACTACTACGGCGGCGATCCGCGCAACACGGGCCGCTCGAACAGCCGCCTGCGGCCAACCGGGACGATCGTGCCGCGCAACAGCTTCGTCGCCGACTCGATTCACCGCGTGGACGCGCGGGTGCAGCGGCGCGTCCCGCTCGGATCCCGGGTGGCCATCAGCGGCATCGTCGAGGTGTTCAACCTGTTCGACCGCGAGAACTACGGCTCGTACACGATCGTGGAGAGCAACCGGCAGTACGGGCTGCCGGTGCGGAGCACCAACGTCGCCTATCAGCCCCGGATGGTGCAGCTCGGGTTCCGCACCACGTTCTGACACCGAGGAGTCAGGAGACAGGAGACGGGGGTCAGCGGACCGTGTATCGCGGCGTCCTGCTGCTCGTCCCTCTCTCATGGCTCCTGGTCGTCGCCGTGCTGCGGGCCCAGACGGCGCCCGCGGCCATTCCCTATGCGGACGCGAGGCCGATCCTCGACGCCCTGAAGGCCGACCTGCTGCCGCCGGAGCTCGGGTCCGCCGCACCGGCCGCCCGCGAGGCCCTCTGGCCCGGGTGGGTGGCACGCCGCGATGCTGCCATCCGCTCGAGGCTGGCGCAGGCAGACGAGGACTCGCTCCTGAACCTGCTGCTGCTCGGCACGGCCTTCACGCCGCGGCCGCGGGTGACCGACCTGGCCGCCCTGCGCACGCGCGAGGCCGCGCTCGAGCGGCTCGACGGCCGTCTCGACGACCTGACGGCCGCGCTCGCCGCGCCGGGCGACGAGCGGCTCCAGTTCGCGCGCGACGTCGTGGTCGGACGCGGGCTCGATCCCGCGTTCCCCGGGGCGCAGCCGCGCATACGCGAGTACCTCCTCGGGATCGTGGAGCGGGTGACGCGCGAGACGGAGGCATTCGCGCGCACCGCCGCCGCGATGAGCCGGCTCGACGATCCGGCGGCGAAGCTGGCGCTCTCGGCGACCAACTACCGCGATCGTGGACTGTCGTCGGACACGTCGATCGTGCCGAGCTTCGCGGTCGACCAGGCGCTCGAGGACCTCGAGGCGACCGGACGGCTGCGGCGGCGGTCGATCCGGCGCGTGGCGCTGATCGGCCCGGGGCTCGACGTGATCGACCGCCGCGACGGATACGACTTCTATCCGGTCCAGACGGTCCAGCCGTTTGCCCTGCTCGATTCGCTGGCACGCCTGGGACTCGCCGCGCCCGACGGACTGCAGCTCACGGCGTTCGACGTGAGCCCACGGGTGAACGGCCATCTCGAGGCGGCACGGCAGCGCGCCAGGGCCGGCCGCGGCTACCTCCTCCACGTCGCGCTCGGCGGGGGCGAGGCGTGGAGCGCGGCGCTCACGGCCTATTGGGCGCGCGTCGGA
>Ga0194128_10004124_pt1 | contig 21651 bp, 11 predicted proteins | sample TA2KigCa65mmetaG_FD_148650 | JGI IMG/M metagenome (GOLD analysis project Ga0194128, IMG submission 148650) | Freshwater microbial communities from Lake Tanganyika, Tanzania - TA2015037 Kigoma Deep Cast 65m | ecosystem: Environmental > Aquatic > Freshwater > Lake | place: Tanzania: Lake... | reverse complement strand
CTTCTCCCTCCGGGCTCCTCGACGTACTGTTCAAGTACGCCTGCGTCGCCCTCCGGTCCGAGGCTCGCGAATCTTCGGCACTCTCGACCGCCTCGCGACGTGATCTGGTGAGAAATGCAGGCTAGGGTGCAAGGCGCTGCTGAAATCGTTCTTGACTCCCGCGGAGGCACCCTTCGTCGTCGACGAGCTGCAGGCCGGGCCGATGACGGTCACCCTGACGCCCGCCGGCCAGGACGACGAGGGTGCGAACGCGAGCTGCGCGGTGTACGCGAAGAAGCTCGCCTGCCGACCGTAGCGTCCGCGGTGAGAGGGCGCTTCAGCCCCCGAGCACCAGCGAGCCGGCGTGGTACGCGCCCAGCACCAGGGCGCCGAAATAGACGCACGTCGCCAGCGTCAGCAGGTATCCGCCGATCACGAACATGCCGTCGTGCTCGAGCATTCCGAGGGCGAGGAAGAGGATCGCGAGCCCCGGAATCGTGTTCGAGAACGGCACGAAGCCGAAGGGCGCCATCAGGAGGAGGCCAGCGAAGGCGAGCACGAGCCCGTTGAAGCGCCCCGCGCCGGGGCCGTGTACGAAGAAGTCGAGGCGCGGATGCAGGAAGCGCTCGATGCGCGCGACGAGCTTGCTCCCCTGCTCGAGCGCCGCTGCCAGCTTTCCGGCCGGCACGGACCGGGCCATCACGAACGACGGCAGCCAGGGCAACCGGTCGAGCGCGAAGCCGATGCCGATCAGGATGATCAGCAGCCCGAACACCGTGCTGACGCCCGGCACCGACACGGGCACGAGGAAGGGAAGCGTCAGGAAGACGGCGAACATCAGCATGCCCGACTGCCCGACGCGCTCGAGCAGCTCGTGCACCGTGAGCTTCTGGTCGGGAAGGCTGCGAGCGATCGCCGCGAGCTTCTCCGACAGCTTTTCCGAGGCTTCGTCCGTCGTATCCGTGGTGCCGGGGTTCACTGCAGCCTCCAGCCGCGTCGCTTCGAGCGGCTCGGGGCTTCTACGGGTCGACGGCGGCATCCTCAACTGCCTCACCGGCGAGGTCGAGACCGTATGCGCCCGACGGGACGTTGCCTTCCTCGCCGCGCCTCGATGACGGAGAGCCGCGACGACCGCCGTGCCAGCGACTTCTGCCGCGCGTTGCTGGCTGATGATCGCGCTCCGCAGGCCGAGATCGGTGCCCGGACCGTTGCCGAAGAGCTCGCTTCCCGGGATGTCGCCACCCCAGACGACCGCCCACCGCTGCGTGCCCGTGTAGGCGCTGCGCGTGAACCCCTGGGTCCGTCACGCGGACGCCCTCTGGAGACGGCTACGGTCCGGCGGGCTCAACGCCGCGAGCGCGCGTAGGCGTGCTCGGCAATCGGGCGCGCCTCCGGGGGCAGCGCGGCGATGGTCGCGCCGTAGTCGTCGCGCGGCTCGACGAAATACCGGCCCGCATCGAGCGGGACGAGTGACGGCATCCAGGCCGTGTGCAGCGTGAACGGAAGGTTCAGCAGCGTGTGCCCGAGGCGGCACAGCGGTCCGCGTCCGAGGTTGCGACCGTCGAACACCCAGACCTCGTCCCCGCTCGAGCTCCCGTCAGGTTGGTCCGAGACGACTGTCGTGATCACATAGCCCTCGCGCGGTCCGCTTCTGCCCCGCCCCGGTACGAACTGCGGCGACAGCCCGAAGTAGCCGGTCGGGAAGGCATACGCGTCGGCGATCGCGCCGCGATCGGCGTCGAAGCGGAAGAGCGCGCCCGGGACGATCTCTTGCGGCAGATCGGCGATCGCGACCGTGCGATGGGGGTAGTCGAGGAAGGCATTCACCACCCGGCTCACGAGGTTCGCGGGCGAGAAGCCCATCGACACCCAGTACAGGCTCTCGTGCCGGTCCCGCGTGACCTCGCCCGTGGTCGTCGAGTAGAGGGCCGGACCCCACGTGTAGGCCTCGTCCGCGATCGCTACGGCGTCTCGCAACACGCCGGTCGTGGCATCGATCTCGTAGCGGCCCATGCGGCCGACATCGGTCGACGACAGCGGCTTCTGGGAGTCGCGCGGGTCTATGCGCTCCTGAGTGCGGGAGAGCGTGTCGGCATTGGTCATCCATCCCGACGATGCGCCGCAGCCATGCGCCGCGTGCAAAACGATTCGACCGCCCACGTCGTCGTAGTCCACCTGGAAGTGCGCCGCCTCGCGCGGGATGACGACGTGCACCGCGCGCGCGCCGCCGACACGTCCGAGCTCGCCCTTGGGCACGATGTAGTAGTCGACGTCGGACCGCGCGCGCCCAGGCGAGTACGGATCGATCGAATTCACGAACGAGGCGTCGCAGAGGACGATGTGCTCGCGCGTGATCGCCATCTGGTGCATCGACTGCCGGATCGCGACCGGAGAGCCGTCCGGCAGGACGACCGGGTTGGTCACGACGGCGCCGTCGTTCTCCCAGGTCATGATGCTCGCGAACGGCTTGCCTCCAAACGCGGTGCCTCCGTACGCGACACCGTAGTAGCGGCGCTCGTTCGGGTCGAACTGCGGGTGCGCGCTCGTGAAGTGGACGGGAAAGAGCGGCGCGTCGCCGAAGACGTCGAGGCCGATCGGCCATTCACGGTTGAAGCCGATCGGCGTCACGATCTCGAGCGACATCGGATCGACGAGGTGGGGGCGCCCGGCGTCGAAGGTGGCGAGGAGACGCTCCTCCATGGGCAGCAGAGCGGTGTTGACGAAGTTGCGCACACCGAAGCGGCCGAACCGCGCGATTCCGGCATTGTCGAACGCCCACGGCGTGCCGGCCGACGCTTCGTCCACATAGTAGTCGTCGGTGCGTAGGATGCGGTTCTTCATGGCGACGCCGGCCGGGTCGAGGTCGAAGCGGTAGAGCATGCCGAGGCCGTTGAACGGCGAGCTGACGTCCTCGGGAAAGGGCAGCGAGCAGACGACGAACGAGTGGCCCTGGAGGTCGCTCGGCAGACGTCCCGCGAGCACCTCGAGCACGAGATCGTTCTCGACATGTCCGGCATCGGTCAGAGAGTCGGGCCACCGGGCGCCGGCGACCGGAGCCGGCGCGACGCCGCCGCTCGAGGGGTCGCCGCACGCGAGCAGGTGGAGGCCGCCGCCCGCCGCGGCCGTCGCGGGCAGCGCCGCCACCGCCGCACGCAGAAAGCGACGGCGACTCAGCAACCGGCGATCGAGCCCGGAAGCACGGTTCGACATGTCAACTCCCTCCAGCGCGGTCTCCGGCTGTGCCCCTCGGCTGCGTCATCCCTCCTCCTTCTCTTGCACCGCGCTTGCGCACGATCGTCCCTCCCAAGCCGTAGAGGCTATCCGCGAATGCGACGTCGAGCAGCGACCCACACGTCAACCAAGGTGGCGTCTCGCGACATGCCGCCGGCGGTGCGTTTCGCCGCGCTCGTTGCCATGCGTCAGGGGATGGGAGCGTGGACGGCGAGGAAACGGTCTAGCTCCTCGAGCTGTGCCACGCTCAACCCGTGCTCGCCATGCTCGGGATCGACCGCGGCGACGATCGGCTTGCCCGTCGCCGCGCCGGCAGCCGCGAGCCAGGCGAAGAACGGGTCTTCGGGGCCGAGCCGGTAGCAACACGGGTCGCGCGGAGTGTACGCGACGAACAGCGCGCGCGTGCCGGCAGCGGCGATGAGGTTCTCGTGCGCCACCACGTCGTAGAGCTGCGGGAAGAACTGCTCGTAGTCACCGAGCTCCCAGGCCTCCAGCACGTCGAGCAGGCGCTGTGATTGCGGCGAGCCGCCGGCGACCGCGACCGCGACGTCGATCCGCGGATCGAGCGCACCGCTGAGATACGTCGTCCACCCGCCGCCCGAGCGCCCGACCATCAGGACGACGCGGTCGTCGCCCGGATGCTCGACGATGAAGCCGTCGACCACCGCCTTTACCGGCAGGAGCAACCACGCGAGCGGGCTCGCGCCGCCGTCGTCGAGACGCCACAGCTCGTTGTGGTTCACCAGCGGTGCCGCAGCGTCGCGCGCGTTCTGCCCGACCATCGGCATGTCCATCGCGACGACCGTCCAGCGACGCGCGAGGAGCCAGGAGATCACGTCCGCGCCGAGTACGCGTGCCGTCGCATCGTGTCCCTCGTGGAAGATGGCAAGACGTCCGGGGACGAGGTTCGGTGGCGTGTAACGCGTCACCCGAGACGAGAAGCGCCCGCCGGCGTAGGAGATGCGGAAGTCGGTCTTCACGGCCCAGCCGGACACGTCGCCCGGGGAGTACCCGTGATCTTCGGTCACCTCGTACGGCCAGGCGTCCGGCGTCCCGTACGGGTCGTCCGCGCCCCACACGATACGGCGTGCGAGCGTCCGGACGTCGTCCCGATCGAGGAGCGGCTGGTAGGCCGGCAACCGGTCGGCCGCGCGGGAGAGAAGCAAGACGTCGTCCCCGAACGTGTACACGCAGTTCGGCACGTTGCTGTCCCAGGCCACCGGCGCGCCGCGGCACCGCAGCTCCGCGGGCGGGATCCCCTCCTCCGTCAAGTATTGATCGAGATCGTCGAACGTGCAGAAGAAGGACAGGCGCGGGAACAGCGGATGGAACCGGGGATAGCTGCAGCGGCCGCGGTCGCGGGGCGTCACGTCGGCGGCCGCGCTGACGATCTCCGCACCGCCGACCACGTGCCCGCGCACCCGAAATGCGTAACGGCGGTCGTTCTCGAGCGGCCCCATCGACCGGCTGGTCGTTTCGCTCGACGCGACCACCTGCCACGCGGTGCCCTGCGGCGCACGCTGCTCGATCTGCCAAGGGCCTTCGGCGGACAGGCCGTACCAGGTGAGGAAGGCTCCACCGTCCTCGGGAAGAGCCGACAGCTGGAGCCGCGGCGCGATACCCCCGGCAGGCGGCCCATCGGCACAAGCGCCGAGGACGAAGCCGAGCGCCCCCATCACAGCGATCGGGAGCCACCTGCGAAACGGGTCGCTCATCCGGCGCATTCTCGTACCTGCTCGCTCGGACGGTCAAGACGGCCGTGCGAAGCTCGGCAGGTCGGATCGTCCCGCCTGCACCGCGCACCCGCAGCGCGCGGCAGCTCATGCCAGCTCTCGACACTCGAACGAGACGGGCTGGTCCGACTGCGGCGGGATCGCACACCGGCCGACGTCTTTCTCGATGCGACGCTCGACGCCGCCGTGGTGATCGCCGTACTGGTCGAGCACCTCGGCGTAGAGGACGAGCGCGTACGCAGCCTCGCCGCGATGGTGACTCGGAAGGCCTCGCGCAGCCGAGCCTATGCCGACCGGGGCGCAAGTCGGGATCCGGCGACCGGCGTGGCCCCCGTGCCGTCCACGATGGTCCCGCCGCGAATCACGATGTCGTGCGCCATCGAATCACTCGAGCCAATTCGTGAAGAACATGAACTCGTTGCTCTGGAGGCCGCCCGGAGTCTGTACCTGAACCAGGTGCATCCCGTTTTCGCGCGGCAGATCCGCCTCTTCGATGTGCAGGACGATCGCTTCGCCCGGGCAGTTCGGCAGTTGTGAGAAGCCCCGGCACCGCACGGATCCGCGCACCCGACGACCGTTCACGAAGACGGCGGAGCCGGGCATGATGTGCCGGCCGAAGAGCTGCATCGGGTTGTCGGCGGGCAGGTACGACAGCAGGTGCTTGCCGCCGCGCGCCGAATCCGACCCCGACCAGAGCTCCGGCTGCGGCTGGTCGACCGTCACGTTCGGGCCGATCCGACCCGTCACCGTCAGCACGAGTCCGCCGGCCGCCGCCTCCTCGACGAGCTGCTCGCGCGAGTACGAGCCGTACGAACCGTTCTCATACGTCAGCTCGACCGCTCCGGCCCCGCCGTCGCCCAAACGGACGCCTTCGGCCAGCAGAATGATCGCGCCATCCGACGCGGACTGCTCCAGTGCGTCGAGCACCATTGCCGTGGCGGCGCTCCGCGCCGAGTCTTCGTTCAACGTGACCTGGCGACCGTAGGCTCCGGGCGTCCCCATGTTCCCTTCGAGGAACATCTGCCAGACCTCCAACGGGCCGTAGCCGCCGGTATTCCGATTCAGCGCAGGGTTCTCCTCGGTTCCGAACGTCAGCGCCCACATCGACAGCTCATCGAAGCCCTTGTCGTAGTCCCAGGGCACCTCGTTCGTCCCCGGCTTCGACAGCGGATCGACCAGCTCGAAGATGTTCGTGCGGCCCTGCGGCAGGATCAGCCAGCGATCGGGAATGCCGCGGAAAGACGGCGCGTCCATCCCGTTCAGTCCGCCGATGTTGGTTCCGGTCCAGAACGGCATCTTGTGGCACGCGAAGGTGCCGCAGGTGCCGCGGTTCCCGTTCACGAAGAAGTTGTCGAAGCCCTGGCGTGCCATCGGCGTGATGGCATCGTCGATCGGGCGCTCGCGCCCGGGCACGTGCGGAACACCGAGCAGGAAGATCGCCATCGCATCGCGCTCGGCCTTCGTCAGCAATCCGGGCTTGCCCTCCTCATTGGTCGGGCAGTCGTTCTGATCGCACATCGTTCCGGCGAGCGCGCCGTCCAACAGATGGCGCGTGCAGCTCTCGGGCGTCGTGCAGTTCGGTGGGAAGTCTCCGAACGGATCCTGACCGTTGCGACCGCCGAAGGGGTCACCCGGAACGCCGTCCCAGTGATACGGCGCGGTGTCCCGTAGACCGCGGATCGGCATCGTGCTGCGCGGCGGGATCTGGTTGCAGCCCGGCAGGTCGCACTTGGGTCCGCCGAGGACCCACAAGAGCTGGTCCGTGTGGCCATCCGGGTGACAGCTCTCGCACGAGAACGTGCCGGAGCTGGACTGGTTCGCGTTGTTGAATGCGAAGCGTCCGAACTTGACGTCCGGATGCGTCGGATCCTCCAGCGCGATCGTGCGCTTGACGCGCGGCTGCGTCCGGCTCGAAACGTCGACCTCCGAGACCGTGTTTGCGACGGCGTTCAAAACCCACGCCGTCTGCGCCGCGCCGCTGCTCGAAGACTGCAGTGCAACGCCGCGCGGCACCCAGCCGACGTCGGCCCGACCGAGCACGTTGCCCGTCGCGGCGTCCATCGTGAACACCTTCGCGGAGCCCGCTGCGGTCACGACGAGCGTCGAGTCATCGCCGCTGATCGCGATGCCGAAGGGCGTCGCCAGCGCCATTCCCGGCGCGGGCTGTGCCGGCAACTCGGGATCGAGGTCGATCGGTACCGGCATCCCGCAGCCGGCCGAGCAATCGACCGTCCCGACCTGATTCAGGAACGCCCGGTTCTCGAGGTCGATGAGCTCGTGCTTCAACGTTCCCGCGCGCCCATTCGCGTCGTTCCGCGCTTCGGTCTGCGCGATGAAGACGCGCCCCTGCGAATCGATGGTGAGATCGCAAAGGAGCGTACCGATCGACGAGACGATGTCCGTAACCTGGTCCGTGGCCGTGTCGAAGACGTAGAGATCGCGATCGGGTACGCGCGGATCGCGTACGATGTCCGCGTCGTAGCCCAGCGAGAGCACGTTGTTGTTGATGACGACGTGCGTGAGGATATCGAAGGTACACTGGTCACCGTCGATGTTCTCCGCGCCGAGGCAACCGGCAAGCTCCGTCTGGTTGCCCGACTCGAACGGGATCACGTACAGCCGGTCGCCATGCACCGCGATCGCGCGCGGGTCCTGTGCGCCGATCTCGAGATGCCCGGTCACGGCTCGCGAAGCAACGTCGATGATCGCGATCTTGTTCTCCGACGAGAGCGCGACGTACGCCTTGGCGTTGCTCGCAAACGCGATCCCGACGGGCTCGTCGAAGCGCGTCGAACGCGTCGCGGCGTCGAACGCCTGAACGGTCGCGATCACCTGGTCGTACGTGGCGCTGCTCGCGTTCGAATCGATGACGCTCACGGAATCCGAGACGTGGTTCGCGACCCAGACTTCTTTGCCATCGGGCCGAACCGTGATGCTGACCGGGTCGATCCCGACGCTGATGCGCGTCACGATGACGCCACTCGCGGCGTCGATCACGTCGACCGTGTCGGCCGGCGTGTTCGCGACGTAGGCGCGCGAGCCGTCGCTCGAGAGCGCGATCGGCTTCGCGTGCGGACTCGAGAAGAACGGATTGCCGACCCCGCGACCGGTATCGGGCCCGCCGTCATCGGGACGGGCCGGTCGGATCGGACGGATCGCTCGCGGGCCGATGCTGCCGCCCGGCGACGTGTCCTTTACCACGGGCCGCGGGATCGCAACGCGCTCCGCGTCGGCGGGAACCCAGGCTGCCGCGATCAGCGCAGCGGCAGCAACGACGACGGCAACCCTCGAGCGATCGTGCATCAGCCGAGTCGAACTTCGAACGGGCCGGAATGCAGAGGCTTTTCGCACGAACCGGCCGAAGAGACTTCAATCCGGTCCAAGGCGGATGTCAAACGCCCCTTGGGACACCCGTTCGGGCTCGTCGCTGCTGCTCCACGAGAGGGGCCACGCTCATCGCGGGCGGTCGCCCTCGAGATGAGCTCCGGGTCCGGCCCGCGTGACGATGTCCGTGGGAGATCACTTGTAGCGTTCGCGAACGGTGCGCTACGTTCGCCCACCATGCGAGCAGAAGCATTCTCGATTTCCACCCGCTGGGTAGACGTCCCGCAGGCCGCGCGGACCATCGAGGCCGCGGGCTTCGACGCGTTCGCCTCGCCCGAGATCGCCAACGACCCGTTCACGCCGCTCGCCTTCGCCGCGCTGGCGACCGAGCGGATTCAGCTTCGCACGGCAATCGCGGTTGCCTTTCCGCGCAGCCCGATGGTCGTCGCCAACATCTCTTGGGACTTGCAGGTCAACTCGCGGGGACGCTTCGTGCTGGGACTCGGCACACAGGTCAAGGGCCACAACGAGCGTCGCTTCAGCGTTGCATGGGAGAAGCCGGCGACGCGCTTGCGCGAGTACGTGGAGTCGCTGCGCGCGATCTGGCGCTCATGGGAGAAGGGCGTGCCGCTCGCCTACGAGGGGCAGTACTATCGCTTCACCTTGATGACGCCCGAGTTCTCGCCGCCGCCGTCGGGCCTACCCCCCGTTCCGGTCTTCATCGCCGCCGTGCGACCCGCGATGCTTCGTCTCGCCGGGCGAGCCTGCGACGGTGTTCGTCTGCACGGCTTCTGCACGCGCCGCTACCTCGCCGAGGTGGCGCTGCCCAATCTCGAGCAGGCCCTCCGCGATCGCGGCCGCCCGCGGGAGTCCTTCGAGATCTGCGGCGGCGGATTCATCGCCACCGGCAAGGACGATGCCGCGGTTGCCAAGGCCGTCGAAGCCATTCGCTACCGGATCGCCTTTTACGGGTCGACGCGCACCTACCTGCCCGTATTCGAGCTGCACGGCTGGCAGGATCTGGGCGCCGAGCTGCACCGCCTCTCGCGCGAGGGCCGCTGGGCCGAGATGGCCACGCGCGTGCCGGACGAGGTCGTGAACGAGTTCACCGCGATCGCCCGCTACGACCGGCTCGGTCCGGCCATCGAGCAGCGGTTCGGCGGCCTTTCCGATTCCATCGAGATGGGCTTTCCACCGAGCACCCCTGCCGGCGAAATTCGCGAGATCCTCGCGGACGTGCATCGCGTACCCACGCGCTTCCGAGCGCAGCCCGACTCCTGGGACTGACGCCGCTACCAGCTCCTGGTCATCGTGACCCACCCGCGCACTCACGGCGCTCCGTCGAACGCTCTCCGATCTCTGCCGGCGACGCCCGCAAGCCTGTTGCGAGGACGAGCCGTCAGAGCAGCGTGCCCGACAAGACCACGCTCGCGACCGTGAAGTAGATCACGAGCCCGGTCACGTCGACGAGCGTCGCGACGAACGGCGCCGAGGCGCTCGCCGGATCGAAGCCGAGCCGCCGCAGAAGGAACGGCAGCATCGAGCCCGCGAGCGTGCCGAACGTCACGACGCCGATCAGGCTCAGAGCGACGGTCAACCCGATCAGGAAGAAGTGCTCGCCGTACGACTGGAACATAGCCTGCCACGCGAGGATGCGCACGAGCCCGATCACCGCGAGGATGGCGCCGAGGACCAAACCCGAAGCGAGCTCGCGCCGGATCACGCGCCACCAGTCGCGCAGGCCCACCTCGTGCAGGGCCATCGCGCGGATCACGAGCGTCGTCGCCTGCGAGCCCGAGTTGCCGCCGCTCGAGATGATCAACGGAATGAAGAGCGCCAGGACCACGGCGCGCGCGAGGTCATGCTCGTAGTGACCCATCGCGGTCGCCGTCAGCATCTCGCCGACGAACAGCGCCGAGAGCCAGCCGGCGCGCTTCCGCGTCATGCGGAGGAAGCCGATCGAGAGATACGGCGCGTCGAGAGCTTCGGTGCCGCCGATCTTGTGGATGTCCTCGGTCGCCTCCTCGCGCACGACGTCGACGATGTCGTCGATCGTGACGACGCCCTTCATGCGGTGCTCCGCGTCGACGACCGGCAAGGCGAGGAAGTGATGCGCGGCGAACAGACGGCTCACCGCCTCCTGGTCGAGGTCCTCCTGCACGGCGACCGGGTCGCCGCGCATCACGTCGGCGATCCGGTCCTCGGGATTCGCGGCAAAGAGCTCTCGGAAGGACACCGTGCCGAGGAGGTGCTGCGCGTCGTCGAGGACGTACGCGTAATAGGTCGCGTCGCGATGCTGGTTCGCGTAGCGGCGGAGGTAGCTGATCGCCTCGGAGACGGTCATCTCCGGGCGTAGGCGCGCGTAGCGCGGCGTCATCAGGCCGCCCGCCTCGTCCTCGGCGTAGGTGAGAAGGCCGGTCACCTCGTGCATCGTCGCCGAGTCGAGGAGAGCGAGAAGGCCGGCGCGGTCCTCGTGCGGCGCGTGCTGGATCAGGTCGGCCGCGTCGTCGGGTGCGAGGAGCCGCGCGAACGAACGACGCTCCGATGCGGGCAGCGTCAGCAACAGCTCGGCCTGCCCGCGCGTCGGAAGGCGAAGGAAGAAGTCTTCGGCCTCGCTCCGCGGCAGCGTTGCGAACCCCTGCGCGCGCTCCGCCGCGTCGAGGACCGACCAGGCATCGGCGAGGTCGATCGCCATCAGCACGTCGCCCCCGGCCGCGGTCGAGGCTCGAGTGGAGTCTGTGGCCTCCGCGCGCTCGCGGTCGCTCCGGTCGAAACCCGGGCGTTCGGTCTGCGTCATGGCTCGAACCTCCTCCGCTACGCGGAGGGAGAGCCCGACGCGTAGCGGCCTTAGCTTCGGTCGCGGCTCTCGCGAGAGCCGCGGCGACGACTAGGGCCGTCGGTCATGACGCCCACCTAGCGCCCTCTTCCGAGCCTCGCAAGGAAGGGAGGCTGCGACGTTCCGTCGCTCGAGATCATGGTGGATGACTACAGCCGCAGCCGCCGATCGGAAGGGTGACGCACGTCTCCCAGACCCCGCCGCAATGCCCCTCGGAGCACGTCAGCGACGAGGCGCACATCGAGCTCTCGGGCAGGCAGGAGCACTCCTCTCCCGACAGCGCGAGGCACCTCTCGCCCGGTCCGCAGGTCCCGCCGCATTGCCCGTTGCCCGCCATCTCGCACGGGTCGGTCGACGGGTTCTGCCGCACGACCGGCGTGCAGAGGTATTCCGTCCGACCGCGCAGCTCGATCGTGCGCGCCCCGAACTGGTCGATGACGTCGAGCGACTTCGGCAGGACCGGCGGGCAGAGCAGCTTGTAGCAGAGCCGCTCGCCCGACTCGGCGCCGGGGACCATCCAGGAGGACGGGTCGTACGGCGGCTTGACGTCGTGCGCGTTCTCCGTCCGGGTGTCGATGCAGAAGAACTTCGCCGGCATCTTGATCCGGCAGCCCGGCACGAGGAACCCGCCGACGATCCGGTCGCCGAGCTCGGTGACGAAGTCGTGCGTGATCTCGGGAACGAGGTCCGTGGTGTACTGCTTCCCGCCCTCCGGATCTTTGATCTTGTAGCACTTCATGTGATCGAAGGCCGGCTGCGCAGCCGTCTCGCGCGCCGCGAACGCGGCGACGAGCACCGCGGCGAGAATCACGCCGCGGTGCCTTCCGGGGGTCGTCCTCATGGCTCTGACCTCAGTCTTCGATGCGGCGTATGTTGCCCGCATCCGTGCTGCCGCTCGCGTTGAGCGCCGTGTCCGCGCTCAGGATCGCGCCGGGGCCGTCCGTGGTGGTCCAGGCGGCACAGTCGAAGGGCTGTCCCGTCCGGGCGAACTCGAGAACCGCCCCGCCCTGCCCCGGGCGCAGGACCCGGGCCGTCGCGGTCCCGGTGGTCCAGAACCGGGTCGACGGACCTCCGTACGTCGCCGTGGTGCAATCCGTTCCGAGCGCGCCGCCCGACTCGCGGACCCTGAAGGACATCAGCATGTCGCCGATGCCGCCCATCCCGATGCCGCCGAGCTGGATCGCCGGACCGTTCGCTTGACCGCCCGTCGTCGGCACGCCGCCGGTGTTGCTGTCGCGCGTGAAGCTCATGTCGACCGCTTTCCCGCCGCAGCAGTTCAACGTCCCGGACGAGCCGGCCGCCTCGAACTTGAGGCACTGCGTCTGGTTCCCGAGGCCGATGTCGATCGTCACGATCACGTCGTCGTCGAGCGTGATCATCGCGCTGCCGCTCGCGTCCGTCCCGCTCGCGGAGAACGAGAACGGAACGTCGGAGTAGACGGTGCCGAGCTTCAGGCCCGGCACGATCGAGTTGCGGAGCTCGCTCGCGACCTCGTCGATCGTGAAGACCCGGGTCCCGAGCGCCGGCTGGCTCTGGAACGAGCAAGCCTCGATCTCGCAGGTCGAGTCGCAGCCGTCTCCGTTCAAGATGTCGCCGTCGTCGCACGCCTCGCCGGTCACGGCGTCGATCACGCCGTTCCCGCAGGTCTCGTTCGACCGGCAATCGGCGCTGCAACCGTCGCCCGAAGCGGTCGGCGCGAAGCCGATCTGTCCGCGGATCTCGCCGCTCACGTTCGCCGCGGTGTGCACGTTGAAGTACATCAGGCCGGCGCGGAACTGCGCCTTCTGCTCCGCCGTGAGTGGTGCGGTCGTGCCCGCCCAGGACGTCGGCCCGCCGGCCAGGTTGATCGCGATCGGACCCGGGACGCCGGCGGCACCCAGATGGATGTGCGCCATGGTGGCCGTCAGGCCGGTCGTCGTCAGGCTGTAGGTGAGCGTGTCGTCCGGGTTGAGCGTCGCGCTGCCCGTGCCGGTCGCCGCCGTCACGACGGGCGGAGTCTCCTGCGAGCCGTTGAGCGAGGCGACGAAGCTCGAGCCGCCGTCGTCGCAGGTCTCGCCGCGGATCGTGTCGACGAAGCCGTTGCCGCAGGTCTCGTTCGACTGGCAGTTCGAGTTGCAGCCGTCCCCCGCCGCGGAGTCGCTGTCGTCGCAGACCTCGCCGGCAAAGAACTCGACGACTCCGTTTCCGCAAGCGAACGGCTCGTCTTCACAGGTCGACGAGCAGCCGTCGTTGTCCTCCACGTTGCCGTCGTCGCATTCCTCGGTGCCCTGCTGGAGGCCGTCGCCGCACTCGACGAGAGTGCAGTCGGCGTTGCAGAGCTGATCCGGGTCGAAGAGCTCGTCGCACTCCTCACCCACGTCGAGTAGCCCGTCGCCGCACTCGGGGTGCACGCACGGATTCGCGTCGACGACATCCTCCGAGCCGTGGTGATGGAGGACCTCGTGGCCGCGCGGCACCATGCTGCGCGCGATCCCTTCGAGCGAGCAGTCGAGGCTACGCGAGAGGCAGTCGATCAGCCCGTCGACGCTGGACAGATCTCCCGCCGGCGTGAGCGACGAGCAGAGGTCCTCGATGCCGGCGAAGCCGAGCCCCTCCTGGAGGGCCGGAATGTCGGCCGCGTCGAGCGACGTGCAGGCCCGCTGGATCGCCATCAATTTCTTCGTGTCGGCGGAAGCGATCTTCGTGAGCGCCTTGTCGCAGCGCTCCGTCGCCTCATCGACGCATTCCGGATCCAGATTGCCCGGGTCGTCGAGCTCGAACGGCAGGTGGCACTCGAGGTTCGCGAGCAAGCACGCCTGCAGCTCGCCCTGCTTGATCTTCCCATACTTGGCACCCTGCTTCTCGATCGCCGTCTGGCAGCGCAGCAGGTCCGCGGCGGAGTGACCGCTCGCGTCGCCCGCGCCCAGGTCGGGCACGCAGCCGTCCGGCGCGACGAATGCGTCGTATCCGGCGCTCGCGAGCACCTCGTACGCCCGCGGCTTCAAGCGGCCCACCATTTCCTCCGTCGAGCACGCGAGCGCGCGGCCGATGCAGAGCGCGATGTCCTCGCGCGTCCCGGTGGAGATGCCGAGCTCGTCGCACTGCGGCTTGAAGAGGCTCAGGCCGAGGCCGCCCTCGATCGCGACCATGTTCGCGGGACCGACCTTGCCGCACCCGCGGACGATCTTCCGCGAGAGCGCCTGCTCGGCGCGGATGATGCGGACCTCCGCGTCGTCGCAGATGCCCTGCGCCTGCGCGGCGCAGCCCGCGGTCGGGCCGCCCGTCTCCGCGGCGACCTCGCACGCGAGGAGCGCGTCGACGCACTTCGAAAGCGAGGTCTGCTCCACGCCGACGAAGGTCGTCGCGGCTTTCTGGATCGCCGTCTGGCAGGTGAGCAGGTCCTTCGTCGCGACCGGCGGGATCGGAACCGGATCGAGAATGCCGCGGATGCGGTTCAGCTGCAGCGTCGTCCCGACGATGGGCGCCGGGATGAAGTCGATTCCCTCGAGGTGCAGCTCGCCGGTCGCGAAGTCGAGCGGCGTTCCCTTCGCGACGACGCCCGGATCGGCCGGGTCCGTGGTCGGTCCCGTGGACATCGGAGCGCGGAACTGGGAGATCGGCAGCACGCCGAAGAGCTGGAAGTTCATTCCGAGGCTGGGAAAGAACACGTTTCCGCCCTGGTCGATCGTGCCGATGTAGAGAGCTTCGCCGCCGACGCAGCCGTCGGGGTTCTCGCAGGGAGGCGCGAACGACATCTCCGCCGGCCCCGCCTGGGTGTTGAAGAGGATCGCGCCGGGCGCGCCGGGAAGGACCGGGTTTCCGTTCTCGTCCTCCGGCGCGCGACCGTCGATCGCGATGCGTCCTTCCTCGAAGTTGACGCTGACGCCGATCCGGATCTCGTCGTGCAGGCAGACGTTCCCGTTCGTGCAGATCGAAGGCTGGGTGATCTGCTGCGCCACGGTGAGCGTGTTCGCGAGCGAGATGTGCAGCTCGTGGAACGTGCCCTCGGGCAGATCCGGCGCGGGCACGAGAGCGCGCGCCGAAGCGGGAGCCAGGAAGGCAAGAGCGGCCACGGCGAGCGCGACCAGGTGGAGACCGGTGCTCTTGGACGTTCTCATCGCAATCCTCCCTCGCACCCGGCTACTCGGCGACCTTGAGCGTGCGCCGCGCTCCGCTCGAAGGGGTGAAGGCGCGCGTCTTGACGAACGCATGGTTGCCCGTCTCGAGAGCGATACTGATGTGGTCCTTGTCGAGGAGCGCCAGATCGAGCCTCCGGCCCTTCACCGTCAGCTCGTACTCGCGCGTGATCGGATTGCGCAGCCGGATCAGGACCGAGCCGAAGGCCGGGTCCTTGAAGCGTGCCCGCGTCGCCGAAGCGTTCACGTCGAAGCTGCCCGCGGGGATCGTCTTCTCGAACATCTCCTCGTCGACGTCGGCGACCGTGATCGTCAGCGGCTGGCCGTCGAGCGAACCGAGGTTGAATCCCGACGGAGCCGGCGCGACGAAGGAGACCTTCACGTCGAGACCGTCGTCGTCCACCGCCGGGTTCTCGCCGAACCGCACCTTCGCGTTCAGACGACCGAAGGGGATCGCCTGCCGGACCGTCCCGCCCGGCGCGACGTTGTGCGGCGCCTCGAGGAACTTCGCGAGGAGCCGGAGCTGGCGCGGCGTCAGGGTCGACGTCGTGCCGTGCTGGTCGTTCAGGTTCTTGCCGGCGTCCGGGCTGTCGCAGTCGTCGAGGAACGTGTTGCACGGGACGATCCCGTGTAGGAGCGTCGCGAAGGCGCCGTCGTGGTTGTAGGGCGCCGTGTTCCACACGTCGACGAGCGTCGGCGTCACGTAGTCGAGCAGCTCGCCGCGGCTTCCGGGAATCGGCAGGACGCCGTTCTGGAACTGCCCGATGTCGGTCGCGACCTCGAGCGGATCGACGAGGTCGAACGCATTGAAGGTCGCGACGTTGTGACGAATGTACGGGTTCGGGCTCTCCGGCCGGCCCTGGAGCCCGAGCGGATAGTTCGGGTCCGTCCGCTTGTCGCTGAAGTGCTGGTTCGTCGGCGACGGGCCGTTGTGGCACTCGGCGCAGCGCGCGATCGAGGAGAAGAAGATGTCGCCGCCGTCCTGCGCCTCGGCGGAAGGTCCGCCGTCGAGGTTCGGGTTCCGGACGAAGGACGTCAGGCTGTAGACGTAGTCCGCCATGTGATCGAGGCGCGGGGAGAGGCCGCGGTTCGAGGCGCCCAGATCCGGTGAGACCTCCTGCCCCTTCGCGACGTTCGAGCGCATCACGAGAGCGCCGATACACTTGTCCGGAAGGTCCTCGACGCCGTCGCAGTCACCCGCCCCCATCAAGGAGCGATAGGTGAACTCGAAGTCCTCCACCTCGTCGCGATCGCCGTTCCAGTGCACGGTGACCATCGGATTCAGGAACTTCGAATCGGCGCCGACGTTGCGCGGCACCTGTGCGGACGAGGCAGGGACGCACTTCGCGACGTCACAGGTCTCCGTGTCGCAGCTGAAGAACGTGCAGGTGTTCGTGATCTGGCAGCCGAAGTCGCAGTCGCCGTCGCTCGTGCAGGGCGTCGTGCCGTCCTCGCGGCAGACGCCGCCGCAGTCGCCGTCCGTCTCGCAGGTGATCTGCGAGTCGTTCGAGCAGACGCCCCCGCACTGCTTGTCGGCCATGCACGTCATCCCCGGCGTCGGGCTGTCGGCCGAGCAGCTTCCGCACTGGATGTCGAGCTCGCAGAGGACGGAGGCATCGTTGCTACAGGTCCCGACCGCATTGTTCGCGCATTCCGAGTCCGTCGTGCACGACTGACCCGGAGGATCCGTGCACACGCCGGGAGCCATGCTCGCGCGCCCGCGGAGGTCCATCGTGTTTCGGATCGAGGCGCCGAACTGCGAGAAATCCCAGCTCCGGCCGTCGAGGCCGCCCTCGGGATGGCAGCTGATGCAGGCGACGTACGAGGCGTCGTGCGACGTGCTGACGACCGCACCGACCGGCTCGAGCACGTTCGGATCGTCGAAGTTGAAGCGCGGCGCCGGGGAGCCGAGGCCGATGCCGTTCGGCACGCTCGCGTCGCGCGCGGCGGTGTGGAAGAGGATCTTGCCGTCGAGAAGCTGCGGCGGCAGCGGATCCGGATTCGAGATCGACGGGATCACAGAGATCACGCGCGGCGCGCAGCCGTTGCAGTCGAGACGGCTCTGGCACGCGTTCCCGTTCGGACAGAAGTACTGATCCGTCTTCACGACGACGACGTTGCGCGACAGGAAGTTCGCGACGTAGACGCGGGAGTCGTCCGGATGGATCGCGATCCCGTGCGGCGTCGTGCCGACCGAGTCGGGAACGGCCCGCATCGCACCGGTCGTCACGTCGTACTCGTTGCCGGTGAGAGCGAGACCGCCGCCCACGAGCAGCGGATCGGCCGCGATCGGCACGAACTGCACCTGCGGCGGGAGGATGAAGGGGAGCTCCGAGGACGTGAGGAACGAGCCGCCGTTGCAGTCGGTCGCCGGATCGACGCCGCCTTCGCCGAAGCGGGACGGGCTCGCGAACACGGTCGTCGGATCGCCGTCCTGCCCGCGCGCCGTATTGAAGATGTGGAGGCTGTTGAAGAACTCGTCGACGACGAAGGCCGCCTGGCCGCCGCTATCGAAGACGATGTCCGTACCGTGGTTCGCCTCGTCGACGTCGATCTTGCCGACGACGTCCCCGGTCGCGAGGTCGATCTTGCTGATCGCGAAGCGCGTCACGTCGTGGAAGCTCACCTTGTAGAGATTGCGCGAGATCGCCGTGAAGCTCGCTTCGCAGAGGCCGCCCGGCTTGCAATCGGCGTCCGTCTTGCAGCGGCGAGCGTCGTTCGGGCCGCCGACGCAGAGGAGCGGATCGGCATGCCCGCCGAAGCGCTCGTCGTTCTTGAACATGCCCTTGCTCAGGTTGTTCTGCAGGACGCCGCCGACCCAGAGCTGGCCCGCGACGTTCGACGGAGCGCCGTCCGGGATGAGATGGATGCCCGTCAGGAGGTTCAGCACGCCCTTGCCGGAGTTGATCGTCTCGCAGGTGGTCTCGTCCGGCGGCACGTTCAGGACTCGGGTGATCGCGGGCGGGCTCGCCACCGTGTCGATCTCGCTCACGTGTGCGTCGTTGTTCGGAGAGCGCGTCAGGAAATGGGCGACGTAGAGACGCGAGCCGTCGGAGGTAAGCGCCATGCTGCGCGGATCGGGCCAGCCGAGCGGGATGCTCGCGACCACGCCCGACAAGGCGGGATCGAGGACGACGACCTCGCTGCGCCGCTCGCAGGTCACGTAAACGACGTCGAGCGTGTCGTTGTAGAGCACGCCGTACGGCGCGCAGCCGAAGCCGAGCGGAAACGTCGCGTCGACGACGCCGGTCGACGCGTCGAGACGCATCACGGTGTCGGGATTCGGCTTCGGCGTGAGGTCCTGCGAGCCTTGGTTCACGACGTAGACCGCGCCGCCGCCGAGCGCGACCGTGCGCGGATTGTCGCCGACGGAGAACTCCCCGAGGAGCGTATCGCTCGTCGCGTCGATCTTCGCGACGGAGTCGGAATCTGGATTGACAACCCACACCGTCGCGCCGTCGTCCGTGATCTGGATCGGCGACGTGTGCCGCGGGCCGGCGGCCAGCGCGGAGGTCGCGGCGACGAGGAGCAGGATGGCCCAGGCGGAGACCGCCGCGCGGCGCGATTGGACGAACATGCTCGAACCCTCCCGGGACCGATCGGCGGATCGGACACCCGACTCAGGACCGCGAACCGCCAAGAAGAGGTTTTAGGCCAGCCTCGCCATTGACCTGGCGTGTCGCTCTTTACGGACGCCGCTTCTCATGGCGATGGTCATGCTGTCAATCGCATTTCGCATGAACACTCGTTCAACTCCCGTGGGGCGACACGCTTGATCGCTTCGCCGATCCTCTCGGCGCTCCTCCTTCTGTCCGGCGCTGCAGCGCTCGGTCTGCAGGTGCTCTGGGCGCGCGACTTCTCGCTCCTCCTCGGCGCGACCGCGGAGGGGACCGCCGTCGTCCTCGCCGCGTACTTCACGGGCTTGATGGGCGGCTCGGAAGCGGGCGGACGGCTCGCGCGGCGCGCCCCCGGCGCGCGGCTCTATGCGCTCGTGGAGCTGGGCGCGGGCTTCGCGACGCTCGCATACGTCGTGCTGCTGCGACCGGCTCTGCCCGACGTCACGGCCTGGATGACGCGCGAGCTGCCTGGGGCGTTTCTCCCCACCGCACGCGCAGCCTTCGCATTCGCCGTGCTGTTGCCGCCGACGTTTCTGATCGGTGCGAGCCTTCCCGCCGCCGTTTCGATTCTTCCCTTCGACGCGGTGCAGGCGAGCCGTCTCTACGCAGTCAATACGCTGGGCGGCGCCGCGGGCACCCTTCTTCTGGGGCTCGGCGCGGTCCGCGTTCTCGGCGTGCGCGGCGCGTTTCTCTTCTCGAGCGCGCTGCAGATCGGCGTCGCCGTGCTCGCGCTCGCGCTCGCTCGCGCTCGTCCGGCCACGCTGCTGCGTAGCGTCGAAGCGAGCTCTTACGGGGAGAGCTCTTCGGCGCGGGCGCGTCCGCTCACCGCTCTCGTGATCACGTTTCTCGTCGGAGGCGCCGGGCTCGCGAGCGAGGTGCTGTGGACGCGCGGTCTCTCGAGCGTGCTCAGCAGCAGCGTGTACTCGGTTGCGATCGTGCTCGCCGCGGTGCTCCTCGGCCTCGTCCTCGGTGCGCTCGTCGCGGCGCGCCTCCTACGCTCGCGCTTCTCCGTCGCCCGCTCGCTCGCGGTCGCATGCGTGCTGCTCGCGGCGACGACGCTGACCTCTCGGTTTGCGATTCGCCGCCTTCCGGACGTCGCGCTTCGCATCGCCGATCCGGGACACGGGAGCGCCGCGACGACGGGCGTCGCGAGCGAGGTCGTGCTCGGTCTCCTCGTCGTGCTCGTGCCCGCGCTGTGCCTCGGAGCGATCTTCCCGCTCTGTCTCTCGCTCGCGGGACGGAACCCGGGGGAGACGATCGGTCGCCTCCTCGCGGCGAACACCCTCGGCGGAGCGGTGGGCGCTCTCGGTGCGGCGTTCGTGCTGCTTCCCGCGCTCGGCCTGGGCGGCGGCCTCGCGGTCACGGCGGGGCTCGCGGCTGTTGCCGCCGTCGTCTCGGCCGAGGAGAAGCGCGCGCGTCTCGCGCTCGTCGCCTTGGTCACGGTCGGGGGCTTCCTCGCGGCACGCGCGCCCGCGCTCGAGGTGCCCTGGAGCGGCCGCTTCGGCGCGGAGGAGCTCCGCTTCTATCGCGACGGGGCCGCCGCGACCGTGCTCGTCACCGCGGACGCGCGCGGTCAGAAGCGCCTCCGCGTGAATGGGCAATACTCGCTCGGCGGGACCGACGGCGTCCTTCTCGAGCGCCGGCAGGCGCACCTCCCTCTCCTCCTCCACGCCGATCCGGAGCGCGCCCTGCTCCTCGGCGTCGGGACGGGCGCGACGCTCGGCGCGGCGCTCGCGCATCCCGGGCTCGCGGTCGACGGGGTCGAGCTGATCCCCGAGGTGCTCGAGGCTTCCGCGCTCTTCGCGGACGAAAACGAGGGGATGAGCGAGCACCCGCGCGCGCGCCTTCTCGTCGACGACGCGCGGCGCTTCCTGCGCGAGAGCCCGGAGCGCTGGGACGTGATCGTCTCCGATCTCTTCCTTCCCTGGACGGCGGGCACGGCGCACCTCTACTCGACGGACTTCTATCGGATCGGGCGCGAGCATCTCCTTCCGCACGGCCTCTACGCGCAGTGGCTGCCGCTGCATCAGATGTCCGTCGAGGATCTCCGCGCGGTGATCGCGAGCTTCGCCACGGTCTTCCCCGAGGTGGAGCTGTGGATTGCCTACCACCGCACGACCGCACCGCTCGCCGTGCTGATCGGCGCGACGGACCGGATCGCCCCCGACGCCCGGGAGCTGCACGCGCGCCTCACGGACGACTCTCTCGGCCCAGCGGCTTCGGCGAACGGGCTCGGCGAAGCGGACGCGGTCGCCCTCCTCTATCTCGCGGACGGCGCTTCGCTGCGCGCCGCGACGACCGGAGTCCCGCCGATCACGGACGACGACCCCTACCTCGAGTTCACGGCGCCGGCCGCGTACTTCGATCAGGTCGGGCTCGGCCGCGAGGCGCTCGAGTGGATCTCCGGGCTCGTCGATCCCGGTCCGGGCGCCGTGCGCGGAGCGGAGGCCGGCGGCGCGCTCCGCCGTCATCTCCTCGAAGCGCAGCTCGCGCTCCTGCGCGGCGAAGGCCCTGCGGAGCTGCGCGCGTATCTCGCGGCGCTCGAGATCGCTCCGCGCTCGCCGACCGTGCGCCGCGCGCTCCTTTCGATCGCGGCCTCGCGTCGATCCGCGGGGGACGCGAGCACCGCGGCATACATCGCGAACGCCCTGGCGCAGCGCTGACACGGTCCCAGCCATCGCGTCCCGCTGCTGTCAGGAGCAGTTAGTCAAGTCCGGGTCATAAGCAGTTTAAGATGTCCGCTCGTTCAAGCTGCTTTTTTCTTGGTCTTGGATTCGGTGAGGATATCTCCTTGCTGGCTGTAGGCCGCGAGGAGG